>Ga0114931_10002290_pt1 | contig 24359 bp, 15 predicted proteins | sample 2SBtaG_FD_89579 | JGI IMG/M metagenome (GOLD analysis project Ga0114931, IMG submission 89579) | Deep subsurface microbial communities from Kolumbo volcano to uncover new lineages of life (NeLLi) - 2SBTROV14_V59a metaG | ecosystem: Environmental > Aquatic > Marine > Volcanic | place: Kolumbo... | reverse complement strand
TTTCCGGCGGCTGCCCGACTCTACCCGCCGGTACAGCCGTGAGAAACTGGCGCTGTCGTTCGGGATCCGTCAATCCGGTGGCAATGGCGCCCGGTGCAACCTGGTTGACCTGGATATTATAGGCGGCCAATTCCAATGCCATATTTTTTGTCAACATGAGGAGGCCGCCTTTTGCAGTGCTATAGTGCGCAAAGTTGCGTTTCGTCTGGAACTCGTGCACCGAACCGACGTTAATTATTTTCCCGCCGCCCTGTTTGACCATCATTTTGGCCGCAAGCTGGCCGCACAAAAACGGCGCTTTTAGATTTACGGCAAGAACCCGGTCCCAATCCTCTTCCGGGAGATCGAGAAACGGAACGCCATTTTGCGTTGCGGCGTTATTGACCAGAATATCCAATTTTGCAAAATGTTTTTTAATGTCCTGAAACATCTTTCGTATGGCATTCGAGTCGGATAATTCACACGCGATTTTGATACTTTGCGGACTCTTTTCAACAACCTGTTGGTAAGCGCCTTTTAGCTCGTCGGAATCCTCCGGCCCGTGAACGATCAGCGTACCGCCCTCTTTTGCAAATCGCAATGCTGTGGCCAGACCGATGCCGCGGCTGGAACCGGTAACGAGAACGATTTTATTTTTGAAACGCATCTTACTCTCCATGAAGAATCTTTTGCCAAAATTTTTATTATATTTATTGAAATGGCTCAAAAACAACTTTATAAGCCGCTTTAGGGGATTGCAGCAATAAATCGAATGCTTTGGCATAATCTTCCAGCGGCAGACGATGCGTAATCCAGGGATTGACATTCACCGCGCCCGAATTCAGAAGACCAAAAGCTTCCGTCAAGTCTCGGTAAAAGGCATTTGACGACGTTGTGATTGTTCGTTCCGATCCGAGAGCAAGGGCATTGAATTTGATTTCAGTACGATGTACGGCCATGTTCACCAGCGTGCCCGATTCTTCCAGCAAAGGCATCGCCATATTGATTGTCTCCGCGCTGCCGACGGAATCGAAAACAGCCGCGCACCGCCCTTTGCCGACGATTTCAGCAACGTTTTTCCTGCCCGAATCGAGAACGATAAAATCGTTGTATTTTTCCAGCACACGGCGGGCGATGGGAGAAGGATCGGATATATAAATTTTTTCCGCTCCTTTTGTTTTTGCGACCTGGGCAATGCCCAGCCCGGCCGGGCCACCGCCGATACATAAAATAGTTGCCCCTTTGTAAATGTTCGCGCGGCCAACAACGTGAACGGCGACGCATAAAATATCGGACATGGCGGCTTCTGCAAAAGAAATGTGATCCGGAATGGGATGCAGCAGATCGGCCCAGCCGAGGCAATACTCCGCATAAGCGCCCGGGTAAAAATCCATTTTCCCCCAGCCCTGGGCATGACCGATATGCATCATATTTCGGCACAGGTTCTCCCGCCCCGTTTTGCAAAAAGAGCACTCGCCGCAAGTACGATAAGCCTGCACACCGACACGCTCGCCTAACAGGTGTTCGTATTTTTTTGCATTAACCTTCACCACTTTTCCGGCAAACTCATGCCCCAAAATAATGTTCGGTGGATTGTCGACATGTCGGCCCAACGTATGCAGCGCCCAGGGATTTTCTCCGGACCAATAACGCAAATCGCTGCCGCATATTCCGCACGCCTCAACTTTTATAAGCACATGATTTTCCGCGACCAGATCAGGCTCCGGTACGTCCATGAATTCAAGGTGCTTCGGACTTTTTAATACAACGGCTTTCATTTAATTCGGATTCCTCTTTTTGCATAATCGCCAACACATGAAGGTCTCGATTGATTTCGTCCTCTAAATCATCCCGCAGGTTTCCCAAAATGCTATAAATTGTGCATCATTCACGTATAATTATAATATGTTGAAAATTTACTATTTCAAAACCTGCGGGAGGTTACTTTCAACAAAGTCACGAATGATGAAAGAAAAAAACAGCACCAAGAATTACGTAACAAGCTAGCAGCATTACTGCCTCAATTCATTAACCCAACGAGATATCCAGATAAAGCATCACCACAATGCCGATCATAATGCCAAAGGTGGCCATGCGCTCGTGTCCTTTGCGGTGTGTTTCCGGGATGATCTCGTCGCTGATGACGTACAGCATGGCACCGGCAGCAAATCCCATAGCGTAAGGCAAAATTACTTGCATTGCTGTGACGGCCCAGGCTCCGAGGATGGCTAACGGAATTTCCACAAGACCGGCGCGAATGCCGACAAGACTGGCATAGTATTTCTTCCCCATGCCGGCATGCAGCGAGGAAATTGAAACGGCAAGCCCTTCGGGGATATTCTGAAAACCAATGGCCAACATTAAAACAACGGCATCTTTGAGGTTGCCCGAACCAAAGCCAACTCCGACGGCCAGACCTTCCGGCATATTGTGCAGCGTAATAGCGATGATGAAAAGCCAAACCGCTTTGAGACGATTGCTATGCCCGCCTTCTTCGCCCTTAATAAAATGCATGTGTGGAATTAAATGATCTGCCAAGTCCAGAAATGCGACGCCAATTGCGATGCCAATCATTACCGAATAGATACTGCCGTATTCAATTCCGGGTAAAATCAGACTGGTAAAGCTGGCAGTGAGCATAACGCCGGCCGCAAAGCCGAGCATTGTATCCAGCAGCTTTTGCGAGATATTGGAAATAAAAAGAACGAGCAGAGCCCCGGCCGCGTTCATCGCGGTGATAATAATTCCCCCAACTAGGCCGAGAATAATTGGGTTCGTTCCAAAAACGTGCGTGAGCCAGGATTCAAATGCTGCCATCATTCCTCCGGTTTAGTGTGCTTCCAGTTTTTATATTTTTTGAGTTTATAGAATTACAACGAAAAAATCAAGTAAATCCCCCGCACACCGACAAGTGAGAGTACAATGCAATAACCTTCCCTTGTGGCTGAAATTCTTTTAACGGAAACTCTAAACGACACGTATCAACCCTTCCCCCCTTCCTGTAAACTCGCCGATCATTGTAACTTTTGTTGTACATTTTTTCTGCAAAGCAATAAGCGCAGATTCGGCATCATCAGGATGAATGGCGAATAAAAGCCCGCCCGAAGTCTGAGCGTCAACCAGCAGTGTGCGTGCAATGTCCGGCACGGATTCCTGCCATACGACGAATTTTGAAACATAATCCAGATTAGACAAAGTACCGCCGGGAATGATCCCCGCCCCGGCAAATTCCCAGGCTTCTTCAATAACAGCAACCTGGTTATGATGAAGCCGGGCATCCACTCCACTGCCGCGCGTCATTTCCGACAAATGTCCCAGCAAGCCAAAGCCGGTTACATCAGTGCAAGAGTGCACCTCAAAAGGTTTGACCGCTTCGGCTGCTGCCCGATTGAGCGTTGCCATTATTTCAGTCGCGTTTTCAATCGTCTCGCCCTCAGCCAAACCTCTTTTTATCGCTGTAGCAACAATCCCCATGCCGATGGGTTTTGTCAAAATAATTTTATCCCCGGGTTGTGCTCCAAAATTTTTCAGTATTTTTTGTGGATTCACCGATCCGGTAACGGCCAATCCGTATTTGGGTTCGGTGTCATCCACTGTATGGCCGCCAATAATAGGTATTCCGGCTTCCTTTGCTTTGTCGGCGGCTCCTTTCAAAATAGTTTCGAGCACAGACATGGGCAGTCGATTTGAAGGGAACCCGACAATGTTCAGTCCGAAAAGTGGACGCCCACCCATCGCATAAATATCGCTCAGCGAATTTGTCGCCGCAATAGCGCCAAAAGAGTATGGATCATCAACAATCGGTGTGAAAAAGTCGACGGTTTGCACAATGGCTGTTTCCGGTGCCAACAGGTAAACAGCCGCATCATCGGCGGATTCTGTCCCCACCAAAACTCGCTCGTCGCTTGGCTTCGGTAAATTGATGAGGACTTTTTCCAAAGCCTGGGGTCGCAATTTGCAGGCACATCCCAGACCATGGGTAAAGTGGGTGAGCTTGATGTCCTTCGTAATAAACGGCATCGGTGTTTCCTCCTCGCTGCCGTAAAGTTTATTAATCGTTTCACTAACGATTTCTACAGCCTTGTCAATTTCCTCCTCCGTCGTTGTTTTGCCGACGGAAAACCGGATTGTACCCATCGCCCATTCTGTCGGGACTTTCATGGCCTCGAGAACATGGGAAACATCGACCTGATCCGAATGACAGGCAGCGCCGGCAGAGGCGGCAATGCCGGTCAACTCGGATAGAATTGTGTCGGCCTCAAGTCCTTTAAAACTGAGACTGAGGGTGTTCGGCAAACGCTCTTTTATCGGGCCATTCAGGTGCACATTTTTAATTCGATCCGTCAGGCCCCTGTGCAATCGATCGCGTAACTTTTCCATATTTGCTGCATTTTTTACAAGGTCCCGACCGGCAGCCTGACACGCTTTACCCAGCCCGACGATCTCCAGAACATTTTCCGTACCGGCCCGCAAATCCCGTTCGTGATCCGCACCGTGGATTTGCTTCTCCAGATGGATGCCGCGGCGGATGAATAGCGCACCGATTCCCTTTGGCGCATAAAGTTTGTGTCCGGCAACGGAAAGCATATCAACCCCCAGATCATTCACATCAGTCGGAATTTTTCCGACGGACTGTGCCGCATCGGTATGGAAAGCAATTCCCTTTCCCTTGGTAATCTGTGCAATTTCTTTTATCGGCTGAATAGAACCCACCTCATTGTTCGCATGCATTATGGACATGAGAATCGTATCCGGTCTGATCGCTTTTTCAATATCTTTTAAATGAACCAAGCCAAACTCATCCACCGGCAAAAAGGTGATTTCAAAACCATGATCTTCGAGATAGCGGCACACTTCAAGTACAGCCGGATGCTCGATAGCAGTGGTGATAATATGATTCCCCTTATCCCGGTTAGCAAACGCAAAACCTTTGATTGCATAATTATTGGATTCGCTTCCACCGCTTGTAAAAACAATTTCATCAATATAACATCCCAGTAAATTGGCGACTTGTTTGCGGGCATTTTCAATAGCCTTTTTTGTTTGCACGCCGTACCAGTGAGAACTGGACGGATTACCGAATTTTTCTTTTAAAAAAGGCAACATAGCATCAGCGACCTCGGCATCGATAGGCGTCGTCGCATTATAATCAAGGTAAATGGGCTGCATAATTCTTTTGCTCCTTTTAACCGTAAAATAGAATTGAAATAACTCACGTTGTATATTCGTTCAAACACATGCTAAAAGGTAGTAAATATAACCCATCTACGCAATGTCGATATGAATTTATTTCGTATTGCAAGGCAAATTCAATAGCTCTATAATATTGGTCGCAAAATGTATACTTTTTGGGCAAGAAATTTTTAAACGTTTTTTAACCGCGAATTTCACTAATGACACGAATTGATATAAAAATAATTGATGAACATACCAACTCATTTCTTGGCAGCTTTTATTTTAGCAGCACAATATTAAAATAATTCTGCCAATTGCATTTTTCCTGTAACATGAGTGTTTAGTGAAATTCATACTTTGCTATTTCTCGATTCTTCAATGCAGTTTAAAAGTGGTTGAAAATTGTACAAAAAGCCTAATATTCAGACTGATAGTATGAATATAATTCGCGTTTACCATCAATTTATGGGTGGACTGGCCTACAATTGCTCTGGTACTATTCTTGCTTAGAGCATTTTCTGTTTAACTAAAACGTCACAAACGGAATTGTGGCGAAAAGTAACATTTATTTTCACAGGAGGTAACCATGCAGAGTTCCAAACTTTTACCAAGAATGCTCGTTCTGATGTTGTCGTTTGCGCTTTTCATCGCACCGGCAACTTTTGCTGCTTCAAACAACGCAGAACAAGCACAAGTTCAATTTAACACAGGAGCCGCAATTGCGTTGCAAATGTGGTACTCACAAAATCATCAGGCAGGCGTACAGACCGAAGGAATGCGCATCACTTTGGCGGATGGTTCCGGAGCAATAGAAGGCGTCGTTAGCAGTGCTGAAGGCGGCATAGAAGGCGCGCAAGTTTTTTGCTGGACGATCGGAACGGCAGGCATCGTCAGCAATTCGGCAACAACGGATGCTTCCGGTTACTATAAAATTGAAAATCTGGATAGCGGCGAATACTATGTCATCGCTTCTGCCGCGGGCTATTATCCTTCGTTTTATGATAATGCAAAAAGCCCTATGGATGCCAGTATGGTTAACGTAACTGACGGAGAAACGACTTCCGATATCAACTTTACACTGAACGCGTACAATAAGGGAAATGCATCGATTGCCGGAACAGTCACCGACGAAGCGGATAATTCACCCGTGGCAGGCACCTGGATTTTGGCGTTTAGCATGGGCAATCCGTTCGCTTTCCAGAATTATTTTGCGACCACGGACGAGAACGGCAACTACAAAATCAGCGGCCTGCCCGGCGGTACGTATTTTCTTCTCGCTTATGCCAACGGATACATCCCGGAAATTTACGACAATGCAACTTCTCCGATCTCAGCCAAACCCGTCGTTGTTGCGCCGAATGCAGAAGTAACAGGTATTGATTTTGCTCTGAACAAAGGCGGCAGCATCTCCGGCCAGGTTGCAAATGAGGATGGCGCAGGAATCGCCGGTGTAAAAGTGACGGCCATGTCTACCGACTCGGATTTTGGCAACGGTATGTCATTTCTCGCGCCAATGTTGCAAATCGCAGTAACGGACGCAGACGGCAATTATAAAATTGAAGGCCTGAAAGAAGGAACCTATACGGTTTCCGCAGTGATGCAAGCGGGCACTTCAATTATGGTCAAATTTTATGATGACCAAACAGATCCATCAAATGCAACCCCTGTCCAGGTAACTTCCGGACAAGATACACCGAACATCAACTTTATGTTTGCCATGCCGACCGGTGCTATCTCCGGTCACGTGATGGATGCCGATGGTAATCCGTTGCAAGGCGTGCACATCAGTGTCGTAGGGAAAATGGATTCCGTTTTTTATAATTTTGGGCGTCTGTGGAATATCGGCGTTGTTACAACGGACGCAGACGGATATTATGAAGTGAAAAATCTGGCTCCCGGCGATTATTATGTCAGCGCCGTTATCTGGGATTGGTTCAATAGCAAAGTTGTCTGGTATGATAACGCTGCTTCCTTCGATGAAGCCACTCCGGTCACAGTGGGTGATAATGAAACAGTGACTGACATTGATTTCAATATGGACGTTGACAGTGAATTCGGCTCCATATCAGGGAAGGTTGTTTCCGACGAAGACGGTTCACCCGTTGCCTGGGCCTACGTGGAAGCTGTGCCGGTTGATGGTCGTTCCTGGGGTCCTTTTAAGCGACCCATGCCGTCGATGATTGCTTTTACGGATGCGGACGGAAACTACTCTCTCAAGTTGCTTCGCGACGGTGATTATTATGTCTCTGTTCGTAAAAACGGCTACAGGGAATATTATGATGATGCAGCCGATAAAGACGCGGCCACGCCGGTTACGGTCACAGGTGGCGAGGATACGCCGGATATTAATTTTTCCATTCCACCATTTCCGGCGGAGGGCAGCAAAATCTCCGGTGTCGTTACTGATGCATCCACAGCTAGCCCGATTGCCGGTGCAGTAGTGACAATTTTCCCGACAATTCACCACCCGCAATTTAACGGTAATTTCAGAAATTGGGGCCGGATTTTTTACACGGCAACAACAGACGAAAACGGCCAATATCTTCTCGGTGGAATTCCGGCGGGAACATACATCGCCAGTTCCTGGGCCAGAGATTATATCGCAGAGTTTTATGATAACAGCACCACTCCCTGGGACGCTGAGGTCATAGAACTCGACGGTACGGAAGAAAAATCCGGCATCGACTTTTCACTTGATCCAGGCTGGGGCTTTGATTTTAAAACGCCGACCGGCGGCAGTTCCCTCGGAACGATTTCCGGTGTCGTCAGAAGCGACGATGGCACGAACATCGAAGGTGCTTATATTTACGCAATAGACACAGACAACAATGTTGTCGCTTCCGAACGAAGCGGATCCGATGGTTCTTACGCCATGGGCGGTATTGAAGAAGGCGACTATTACGTGCAGGCATCACGCTCTCCTTACAACACCGAGTATTATCCCGATGCTTCGACCGAGTCCAGTGCTTCGACCGTAAGCGTAGGCGAGTCCGATCAGTGGGATGTGCAGAGCGTGGACTTTTCACTTTCGCCAGTCGAGGTAACAAGTGTCGGCAGTGAAAAAGCGGAAGCGCTTCCTCAGCAATACGAATTGTCGCAGAACTATCCCAACCCGTTCAATCCGACAACAACAATTCAGTATGCGTTGCCGACTGCTTCGCAAGTTCGCCTGGATATTATCAACATTCAGGGCAAAGTCGTCAAAACCCTGGTGGACAATCATCAGGTGGCGAGCAGCTATAAAGTAGTTTGGGATGGTACGGATTCCAAGGGCCATCAAGTGACCTCAGGACTGTACTTTTACAAACTGCATGCCGGTGATTTCACCGAGGTACGGCGGATGGTTTTTATGAAATAATTCAAATTACCAGTCTTACAAAAGATCCTCCCTGGCTTTGAAAACCCGGGAGGATTTTTTTTGGCTCATTTCCCTTACTTGTGGATAGTCAAAACAATGATGTGAGATTCAGGCTATCAAGAAACTTGAAATTTTGACTAGTGCAAGAGGTTCCAAAAAACAACGAACCTAATCTTAAACTTTAATTTTTTGAAAAATAATAAGGCAATACTATTTGGGGAAAAACAATTAATTTTTTAAATAAATGCTTATTTTATTAGCTCAGCAATTTTGCAGTAAGCAAAATAAAACAGCACATAAAAAAGGAAAAGAAATTTCAGGCACTAAAAAACCAACCGAGATGCAACTGAACCCTGCGTGTCATTCAGCAGGAATCTTGTCGGAAAAACGCTGGTTTTGGAATTTTCATTATTTAATCGCCTAGCCAACAAGATTCTTACTGAATGACATGAGTTGGATTAGCATTTTTCAGTTGGAAGTACGGCAAGCACGCAATATCTGCTTTTTTTAATGTAGAGAACGACAAATAGCCTTTGCGATCAGTTATGTGAGGGTGTCTATATTCTTGAATTATTGTATATCGCGAAAACGATCACGACAGAAATATTGGCAAGTGATTGAATGAACCATCCGAGCGAATCGATTCAATCCCGGAAATATCTTCCCGCAACTTGGATACTATATACACAAAAATCTTTTCCTTGCAATTAATCATATTTTTTGCTATAATTAAGACTTGAATTTTATAATGATATCTATAGCTCGTCTCAAGGAGGAATAAAATTGAAAAAGGGAATTCATCCCAAATATACGCTCGGCACGGTTACTTGTGCTTGCGGGAACACCTTTCAGGTGCGTTCAACAATGGGCGATGTAAAACTGGAAATTTGTTCCGAATGTCATCCCTTCTTTACCGGCAAACAGAAATTGCTGGATACAGCAGGCCGTGTAGAGTTGTTCCGCAGGAAATACAGTAATTATAACAAAAAAGCTGCCAAGAATTCATAGCGTTTTCAAAATTTATAAAAACGGAATAATTTCTCCTTTTTTGATTAAAAGGAAGTATTCCGTTTTTTTTATTTACCCTACTCCGAAACATCCCTAAAACTTGTGGAATACGTGTACTATGCCAAATAACAAAGTAACCGTCGGTGGACAGGCCGTTATTGAGGGCGTGATGATGCGCGCCCCGGGACGGGTCGCAGTTGCCGTGCGCAAGCCGAACGGAAATATTGTCGTCAAAAGTGAGCGCTTTGAATCGATCACGCAGAAAATCAAACTGCTCGGCTGGCCCTTTCTTCGCGGCGCTGTTGTGCTGATCGAATCACTTGTTCTGGGAGTGCGCGCTCTCAGCTTTTCCGGCGATATTGCTGTGCAGGAAGAAGATAACGATAGTGGCCAAACAGAGTTGAAAGAAAAAAGCAAACTGGCGAAACTGTGGATGGGCATTACAGTCCTTTTTTCTTTTGTCCTGGGACTGGGTCTCTTTTTTTACGTGCCGCTCATGCTGACGGGACTTTTCCATTTGCAATCCGGCATTGCTTTTAATCTGGTGGATGGAATTTTTCGTCTCGCGATTTTTCTTGCTTATATTTATTTCATCACACTTTGGAAAGATATCCGCAGAATTTTCGAGTATCACGGAGCGGAACACAAAAGCGTTTTCACTTTTGAGGATACAAAAGACCTGAACGTTGATTCTGCCAAACCTTATTCCACACTTCATCCACGGTGCGGCACGAGCTTTTTATTGATTGTCATGCTCGTGAGTATTTTTGTTTTTATGTTTCTGGGCAGGCCGGATAATATCGCGGAGAGATTACTGCGATTGGCCTTTGTGCCGGTTATCGGCGGCATTTCTTACGAACTCATCAGGCTTTCGGACAAGGGCTATAAAAACAATTTCTTTAAAATTTTCATTTTGCCCGGACTGTGGCTGCAAAAACTAACAACCCGCGAACCGGATGAAAGCCAGATCGAAGTGGCATTGGTGGCATTGAAAAGTGCCTTAGGTGAGGAGCCCAAGGTTGGACTGTCGAAAGTTGAAGTTCTTCATTGATGATTTTTTTGAAAAACAACTTGCGAGTTTGTAAAAGCTGTCTTTTTGTCCCCAACAGAGTGTTTTCGAAATCCACAGCAGGTTAGAATTTGAGGTTTTTTTGAGTGTTAGATAAACTTTTAAAAATTGAGCAGCGCTACGCAGAGGTCGAGCAGCAACTAAACGACCCCAATGTTATGAGCAATCCAAACAAGTACCGCGAGCTGGCAAAAGAGGAAAGTGAACTCAGTAATGTCGTCAAAGCCACTCGTCAGTACAAGAAGGTTCTGTCGGATATCCGAAGCGATGAAGAGGTTCTGCAGGAATCCGATGATACTGAGTTACGGGAATTGGCTGAAATGGAAATGGAAGAGTTGCAGAAAAAGAGGGGTGAAATTGAAGAAGAACTCAAGTTTTTGCTCATTCCCAAAGATCCTCAAGACAGCCGAAACGCTGTCGTAGAAATTCGCGCCGGTACCGGAGGAGACGAAGCCGGACTTTTTGCCGGAGATTTATATCGCATGTACCAAAAGTTCGCGGAGAAAAACAATTGGAAATTGGAAATTTTGAGTTCCAATCCACAGGGCATTGGCGGCTTTCGTGAAATCATTTTTTTATTATCAGGCAAGCAAGTTTATGGTAAAATGAAATATGAAGCCGGCGTTCACCGCGTGCAACGCGTGCCGACAACCGAAACCAGCGGCCGTATTCATACCTCCGCTGCTTCGGTCGCTGTGCTGCCGGAAGCAGAAGACATCGACGTGGCAATTGCACCAAATGATCTCAAGATTAATGTCTATCGTTCGTCCGGGCCCGGCGGACAGAGCGTCAACACAACGGATTCCGCTGTTCGCATTACACACATTCCCACAGGGCTGGTCGTTACCTGTCAGGACGAAAAGTCCCAGCACAAAAACAGAGCCAAAGCACTCAAGGTTTTACGCGCGCGCTTGTATGAAAAGGCGAGGGCAGAGGAACAGGCCAAACTGACCGCAGAACGCCGTTCCATGGTCAGCACCGGGGATCGAAGCGCAAAAATTCGTACGTATAACTTTCCCCAGGGCCGCATCACCGACCACCGTATTGGCCTGACGCTTTATCGCCTGGAAGAAGCACTTCAGGGTGACATTGAAGAAATTATTGAGCAACTGCAAATTGCAGACAGAGCTGAAAAACTTAAAAGTATGGACTAGGGTCTTTGGCCGCCGTTCAACAAAAACAGCACTGGAAACTCATAGGTCTTTTAAACTGGACTGCTGATTATCTGGCACAAAAGGGGTTTGAAAACAGTCGTCTGGAAGCCGAAAGACTTTTGGCCCATTCACTGCACATTCAACGCATTGATTTATACGTCAATTTTGAGCGACCTCTGATTCCCGATGAACTTGCACAATTTAAATCTCTTTTAAAACGCCGACTTGCTCACGAACCTTTGCAATACATTATTGGCGAAACCGAGTTTTACTCTCTTCCGTTCAAAGTCGCTCCCGGGGTGCTCATTCCCAGACCGGAGACAGAAATTTTGGTCGAGAACGCCTTGCAGATCATTGATAAAAACCTCCCACAGGATAAAGTAATCAATATTCTGGACGTAGGCACAGGTTCGGGAAACATAGCCATCGCCATAGCAAAAAACGCAGCACATGCCCGGCTTACTGCTATTGACATTTCAGCGGCTGCGCTAAAAATCGCCCGGGAAAATGCCGAATTAAATAATGTTGCGGATAAGATAAACTTTTTACAACACGATGCACTTGGCGATTGGCCGTCCCATTTCACAAATTATTTTGATCTCATCCTCTCGAACCCCCCTTATGTTTCCGAGGCGGAATTCGAAAACCTTCCGCGCGAGATTCGCGAGTTTGAACCACGCAATGCTTTGCTGGGCGGAAAAGATGGAGTTGACTTTTATAATAATTTTTGTCAAATTGTTAAAAATTTGCTCCGCGCAGATGGAGTTGTACTCTTTGAAATCGGAGAAACGATGGGCTCTTTTTTAGAAAAGAGTTTCCAGCGCTGTGGATTTATTAGTAGCGAGATCATTAAAGATTTGACAAAGAAAGACAGAATATTGAAAATTGTAAAAGGAGGCGAAAATGAATGAGGGGATTTTCAGGGAATACGATATTCGCGGTATTGTCGAAACAGATTTAACAGATGATGTTGTGCTGAATTTGGGTAAAGCGTTTGGAACTTTGATGAAACGACGTGGATACAAACTGCTTACCGTTGGATATGACCTTCGACTCTCTTCCGAACATCTGAAAAATGTTTATGTGGATGGGCTTCTTTCAACCGGCATGGATGTCATCAATATCGGCGAAGTGACGACACCGACACTTTATTTTTCGATTGTCCATTTAAAAACAGACGGTGGTGTAATGATCACCGGCAGTCATAACCCGATAGAATTTAACGGCTTTAAAATGTGCGAAGGGATCGCTTCGGTTTTCGGTGAGGATATACAGGAAATAAAACGGATCATCCTGGAAAGTGATTTTGAAGCCGGAACAGGAAGCGTTAAAAATACTGACGTCATGCCGGATTATCTCGCAATGCTGAAAGGCAAATTCTCTTTCCCCAAAAAGTTAAAAGTTGTTATTGATGCAGGCAACGCGACGGCAGGCCCCATTGCGCCGCAATTGTGGCGGGACCTGGGACTGGACGTCGTGGAGCTTTATTGCGAACCGGACGGCAATTTCCCCAATCATCTCCCCGATCCCTCGGTGCCGAAATACATGAAAGATTTGCAGGCAAAAGTCCTGGAGGAAAATGCCGACCTGGGCATCGGCTACGACGGTGATGCCGACCGTGTCGGCGCAGTCGACGAAACAGGACGCATTATTTACGCCGATACCTTGCTGGCGTTGTTCAGTAGTGATGTTTTGCAAAAAAAGCCGGGTGGACAAATTATTTTTGATGTCAAATGTTTACAGGCCTTGCCTGAAGTCATCAAAAAATTCGGCGGCAAGCCGTTGATGTGGAAAACGGGTCATTCCCTCCTCAAGGCCAAGATGAAAGAAACCGGGGCGCCCTTTGCCGGGGAAATGTCCGGGCACATGTTTTTTGCAGATGATTATTATGGGTTTGATGACGGTATGTATGCATCGGGACGTCTGATGCAAATTCTTGCCAACACGGATAAAAAGTTGTCCGAACTCGTGGATGAAATTCCCGCTTTTGAGTCAACACCGGAAATTCGCGTTGAATGCGCAGATGATGCTAAATTTAAGGTTGTCGCCGATCTTGTTGAGGCGTTTCGCAAAGAGTATAAAGTTATTGATATCGACGGTGCCAGAGTGGAATTTGGCGATGGCTGGGGGCTGGTCAGGGCGTCAAACACGCAGCCGACACTGGTTCTCAGATTCGAGGCGAAAACCAAAGAACGACTGAAAGAAATTATTAAGATTTTTATGGAAAAACTAGCACTATTTCCGGCTGTAAAATTCAGTGACCAAGATTTTCAAATTTAAAAAGGGAGAAAACCATGAAAAAACTACTCGTTGTGCTTCTGATCGGTGTTTTTGCGTTGTTGATGAGTTGTGCTTCAGGACTGTCCGGTTTTAAGGAACCGACGACCGACCAGACCATGCTTGTCGTCGGTCAGGTCATCATCGAAGACAATTACTACACCCAGGAAACAGGCGTTTACAAAGAGGGCATTGAAGTGGCCATCGTAGGAAAAACAGCGGATAAAAAAAGCGTTGGCCTGTGGACAAACACTGATGCAGACGGATATTTTGCGATTGGCGATTTGCCAAAAGGAGAATATGCACTCAAGGGTGTGCGTGCACTTATCGGTCGCGGACAGATGGTGACAATCACCAATCGTCTACGCCTTTCCAGTGACCGCTACATGGTAAGCAGCAAACCCACGGTTATTTTTAATGCCCAGTACTTTCCTTTCGAACCCACCGGTCGGGTTGTCAGTTTGCAGCATAATATTTTCAGGCTGGATCGAATGAGCGCGCAAACGAATCAAGTGGACTATAAATACAAATTCTCGTTAAAAGACCTGGAACTCGTCAACGGCCAAGTTTTAAATGAGGGGCCGGTTGAAAAACATTTCCTTGAAAAATATCCTGATACCGCATGGAAGACAGCTTTAGAAGAAAGCGCCAAAGTCATGCGCTTCAGACGTTGAGGTCATTTGAAAGACTTGAAAGAAAGGGTTGCGGAGCTGCTCATCTCTGAACCCTTTCACATATTTAAAGCGAAAGAAATTGCCTGTACACTGAGCATTCCCAGGGATGAGTATCAAAGCCTTCGGGCAAGTCTCCGCACCCTCGTTCGAAACGGAAGAATCCTAAAGTTCAAAGAAAATCGCTATGGCGCCGGCCAGGCCGCTGCCGAGGTCGTCGGCAAGCTTTTTGTAAAGGCACAGGGGTACGGCTTTATTGTTCCGGATGAAGGTGAAGACGTCTTCGTGAGTCAAAAAAACATGGGGATCGCTTTGCACAAAGATATCGTGCGAGCGCGTCTTTTCGCAAAGTCGAAAGGAAAAACACGCGAGGGCCAGGTTGTCGAAATTATCCAACGTGCGCGAAGTAAAATTGTCGGCGTTTTCCGTACGGGGCGTCGCTATGGTTATGTCATTCCTGATGATCTGAAAATTCAACGTGATATTGTCGTTGCCCGGGGTGATGAAGCCGGAGCGACAAACGGGCAGAAAGTGGTGGCTGAAATTGATGTCTGGGAACATGACGCGGTGAATCCGTCCGGGCATGTTGTGCAAGTCCTTGGATTTCCCGAGGACCAGGGCGTGGATATCCTCTCTATCATTCACGGTTTCGAACTGCCGACTTTTTTCCCAGACCAGGTTTTGGCGGAAGCCGAACGAACCTCGACAGTTATTCCAGAAAAAGAAATTGCCCGCCGTCTTGATTTACGGGATACCATTACGCTAACTATCGATCCCAAAGATGCCAAGGATTTTGATGACGCCGTTTCACTTAAAGTTCTGGAAAACGGTAACTATCGCGTGGGAGTCCACATTGCGGATGTGAGCTATTACATTCGCAAGGGAAGTGCACTGGATGATGAAGCCTTGCAAAGGGGCACTTCGGTTTATCTGGTTGATCGTGTTGTGCCCATGCTGCCGGAAAAAATTTCCAATAAAATTTGCAGTCTAGTGGAAAACAATGACAAACTGTGTTTCAGCGTCATCATGGAACTGACGGATAAAGCTAATCTCGTTTCCTATGAAATTCGTGAAACCGTCATTAACAGTAAAAAGCGTTTTAATTATAACCAGGTACAGGAAATATTGGAGGGAAAGCGTAAAAGTGAGTTTTCATCCGTTTTAAAGCAAATGCACAAGCTGTCAAAAACGCTCATCAAAAAGCGTAAGCAGCGCGGCAGTATCGACTTTGAAAGCCTGGAACTGGAAATCGAACTGGATGACAAAGGTGTCCCGACAGCACTTAAACGGCGAGAGAGAACAGATTCCCACCGCCTCATTGAGGAATTTATGCTCCTGGCAAATGAAACGGTCGCGCGGCATGTTGGACAGATTTTATCCGAGAAAGCCGGGGTCTCATTCCCATTCGTTTACCGCATCCATGAAAAGCCGGATGTAACGAGCATAACTGAACTCGTTAATGTAGCAAACGGATTCGGCGTTCCGCTCGCGCAGCCAAAGCGCGTTACTCCGAAATTTTTTCAAAAGCTGTCGGCACAATTTCAGGCCAGCCCGGCTTCTGCAATTCTGGAAGACGCACTGCTGAGAGCAATGATGAAGGCCAAGTACAGCACCCAAAACGAGGGACATTTTGGATTGGCCTACAAGTATTATACTCATTTCACTTCACCCATTCGCCGCTACCCGGATTTGATCGTGCATCGGCTTTTAAGAGAATATTTGCAGCATCCTGAAAAACCGTCGGCGAAAGAGGAAACTTTGTCCGAAATATGTGTTAAAGCCAACGAAAGCGAGGTTCGCGCTCAGGAAGCGGAGCGGGCAACAGTAAAACTGAAACAAGTCGAATATTTAGAAAGACACATTGGCGATGCCTTTGACGGCATCATCTCACGGATCGTTGCCTTTGGTCTTTTTGTTGAAATACCCGAGTTCCTCGTTGACGGACTGGTGCATGTTTCCACCTTGCAGGGTGACTATTACATTTACGATGAAAGTAAATATTCCTTGATTGGGCAATACAGTGGTAAAAAATATCGCCTTGGGGATCATGTAAAAGTAAAAATTGTTCGCGTTGACCGCAATGAAAGACTCGTCGATTTTGAGCTAACGCAAAAAGAGACCAAAAAAGTCAATCGTCGTCCAAGGCGCCGTTCCGGGACTCGGTCGCGCAATTCGTAAGTAATTTCAGGAAAGAAAATGCCTATTTTAAAAACCAGATTACTGGACAGAAAACCATTAGCTGAAAATACCGTGGAATTTATTCTCGGGAAACCGGCGGGATTTAATTTTATCGCGGGCCAAAACATCAACATCAAATTGACTGAGCTTTTTTATGAGGATAAAAAAGGGCCGCGGCGGACCTTCACTATTGCTTCATCACCGCAAGAAAACGAGTTGATCATTGCGACACGAATGACCGGCAGCGGATTTAAAAAAACTTTTGCCGAAATACCATTGGGGAGCGAAATCGAATTTGTTGGTCCCAATGGAAAATTTTATCTCGATGACGATGCAACGGATATTGTTTTTATCGCCGGCGGAATCGGCATTACTCCATTTCGTAGTATGATTTTGGATGCTGTGGCCTCAAAAAAATCAGTTCCAATGGTTCTTTTGTATTCGAACGCAAATCTTGAACGTGCTGCATACCATAATCTTTTCAGCCGGTTAGATGAGTCGTTGTCGGACTTGACATATATTCCGACACTGACACATTCTGAAAACCGGAGCGGTGAAACGGCACGAATCGATCTCGAATTTCTGAAAAGAAATGTGACGGATATTGAAAACAAAGATTATTATCTTTGCGGCCCTCCGGGGATGGTGAACGGGATAAAAGAAATGCTTTTGCAGCAAAATATCCCTGCGGCAAGAGTCCGATTCGAAGCATTTTGGGGATATTAATGGGAATACCCGGAAAAAATAATTGTTAACAGCAGAAAGGGGTTTTTATTTTTTCCTCATCCATCCAATAAAAAGGAGGTCCCATGAGAAAAGGGTTTTATTTCATCGGTTTGGCACTATTTGCCATTGTTATCAGCGCAGCAATCCAATCTCCCGACGAACCGCAATTTGTCAAAGGGGAGCTATTGGTCAAGTTCAGCTCCGGCGTTACAACGCAAGCCATTGAAGCTTCGATCTCCCAACTCGGTGCTCAATCTGTGGAAGAGATGAGCGCTATCGGCGTAAGGAAACTAAAAATCGTAACAACCCAAAGCGTCAAGGACGCGGTACAAAAGTTCAGCGAATTGCCGAATGTTGTCTATGCCGAGCCCAATTACATTTACCACACTCTTAATACACCTAATGATCCCAGCTTTGGCAAGTTGTGGGGAATGCATAACACCGGCCAAACAGGCGGCCTGGAAGATGCGGACATTGATGCGCCGGAAGCCTGGGACATCACCACCGGCAGCGATCAGGTCATCATCGGCGTCATTGATACAGGCGTTGACTATAAACATGCTGATTTAGCCGCAAACATTTACACCAATCCCGGCGAAGACGCCTGGACGATTCCCGGTGATCCCTCCTCCGGCAACGGAGTTGACGATGATGGAAACGGAAAAATTGATGACTGGAAGGGATGGAACTTTATCTCGGACTCGAATAATCCGATGGATGACAATATGCACGGGACGCATGTGTCTGGAACGATCGGGGCTGTCGGTGCGAATAATGTTGGGGTTGTCGGCGTGAACTGGACTGTGCGAATCATGCCACTCAAGTTCCTGGGTAGTGACGGCAGTGGTGATACCGATGATGCCATCAAAGCGATTATTTACGCAACGGACATGGGTGCCAAGGTTCTCAGCAACAGTTGGGGTGGCGGCGGATATTCCAGTGCTCTGGAAGACGCCATCAAATATGCAAATGACCACGGCGTACTTTTTGTCGCTGCCGTCGGAAATGACGGCGTAAATACCGACATCACGCCAAATTATCCGTCCAATTATGATGTGGCAAATATCATTTCTGTTGCCGCATCAGATCACAGCGATCAGCGGGCACTCTGGGGAAGTGGCGGTGGGGGCGGTGATGGCTGCGGCCTGGTGTGCAGTAAAGCTGTTGCCGCAACTCCAGGTTCAAATTACGGCCCCAAAACCGTTGATTTGGCCGCACCCGGAAAAGACATTTACAGTACGGTTCCGGGTGGCTATTCCAGTCTTTCCGGCACGTCCATGGCAACACCACACGTAGCCGGTGCTGCCGGCTTGCTTCTCGCCAAATCACCGGATATGACCGCTCAGCAAATTAAAGACAGGCTGATTTCAACCGTGGATGTTCTGCCTGCTTTTGAAAATATTGTCGTTTCAGGCGGAAGGCTGAATGTCGCGAATGCGTTACAGGGATTGTAAAAAGTTACTATTGAAATAAGCTCTGAACCGTTTGCAGAATATTTTTTGAACTCAGAATTGGATTTGCAGTCGATAGGTTGAAGTGAGCACATGTTTAATCCCCCTTTGAAGGGGAACGGTTTCGCCGCAGGCGGAACCAGGGGGATGTAAAGATGTAACGGAATCGCTGCACTGCTTTTTACATCCCCCTGATGCCGACTACGTCGTCATCGTCCCCCTTCAAAGGGGGATTTGGCATGCTTCGCCTGAACTTTGAAACAGGATGATATTCAGAAATATCCATGTAAGCGATGTAAAACCCCGGTTCTGGTCCGGGGTTTTTTTATATTTACAAACTCGGGGATTTGACCTGGCTGTATTAGTTCACCACCTCAGCAAATCTTTCTTTTGTTCAGAATTAAGATTAATGATTTTCAATTTTAAAAGTATTTTCGGCTTTATGATTCATATTTTCCACACTGTATTCCTTCATAAATCAAAAATCATAAAGCATTGTTCGTAAATCAATCTTTTAATTATCAAATAAATAGAAAAGTGAACTATTACACCTTGCTTTCAGTTATGCCCAGCTCGCTCGGAAAACCCAAGTAAAAAACGCTCAATCTGAAATTCTCCACATTAGTTCTTGGAACAAAAAAATAGGTTTATTATCTTTACAGCCAAAACAACAATGACGCAACTGTGAGGATTTGTAGTGTTTTATTCGCATAATGAAATTCTAGCTGGACTGGATATTGGATCAGTCAGTGCCCGGCTCGTTGTCCTTCTTTCTTCGGACACCGAACTTTTGTTTACCCAAAATCGTAAAATGAATTCCTTTTTTACAAGTATTTCCGATTCCGGGAGCTACCGCTTATTTACCTCAAAAAGGGTGCAAGTCCTTGGTGATCCTTTTCAGGCTGCACGAATGTTGCTGGGAACACTTTTGCAAATTATCCCGGAACATACTGAGATCAAATTGCAGGCAACCGGCTCGCAGGCAAAGCTCATCTCGCAACTTCTTGAAATCCCCCATGTCAATGAATTTAAAGCCATTAGTCGCGGTGTTGTGGAACTTGTGCCTGATGCAAACACAGTTTTTGAAATTGGCGGCAATGGTTCCCGTTATATCCGCGTGACTTTTGATTCGGCCAATGATGAATTGTCAATTCTGGACTATCAACGTAATGGTGAATGTGCCGCGGGAACGGGTTCGTTTATTGATCAACAGGCCGCACGGCTCAGGTACGATATTGAAGAAATAGGCCCGCTTGTGCTTCAGGCCAAAGAGGGTGCGAACATCGCCGGCCGCTGCTCGGTATTTGCGAAATCGGATATGGTACACGCACAGCAGCGCGGTTATTCTCCGGCCGCCATTTTCAAAGGCCTTTGTGAAGCGGTCGTGCGCAACTACAAAGGAACCGTTTTGCGAGGCAAAGAACTGGTTCCCAAAGTCGTGTTTGTCGGCGGTGTGGCCGCCAACCTCGGTGTTGTTGCGGCGGTTCGCGATATTTTCGGTTTGCAGGATGAAGAACTGGTTGTCCCTCAGCTTCACGCTTATGTCGGCGCACTAGGCTGTGCTCTGCAAAAAGAAGCGCCTCATTTCCAAAGACATCTTTTTGATCGCTTGAGTTCGTACACACAAGAAGCCGTAAAAGGCTCTTCTGCACGTTTGCAGATCAGCCGGGTTCGCTTTCCGGATGAAGCCGTTTTCGAGTCCATGTTCAAAGAATATGATGGAGCCATTGATGTCTACCTGGGTATTGACATTGGTTCAGTGAGCACCAACTTTGTTTTGCTCGATACGTCCGGGCGTGTTTTGGATGAAATTTATACGCGTACGGATGGCCGCCCCATTGAAGTGGTGCAGCGCGAATTTGACGGCTGGCAGAAAAAATGGGGCGACAAACTGCACATCCTCGGCGTGGGCACCACGGGCTCCGGCCGCGAATTAATCGGTGAACTGGTTGGCGCAGATGCGATTCATGATGAAATTACCGCCCACAAAACCGGCGCAGGCTATATTGCCAAAACGCTGCACAATGAAAAAGTGGACACCATTTTTGAAATCGGCGGCCAGGATTCAAAATTTATCTCCATCGAAGACGACGTTGTTGTTGATTTTGCCATGAACGAAGCCTGTGCTGCCGGCACCGGTTCTTTTCTCGAAGAACAGGCGGCAAAGCTCGGCATTTCAATAAAAGAGGATTTTGCCCGCCTTGCGCTCAGCACGGAGACGCCCGTGCAAATGGGCGAACGCTGCACAGTGTTCATGGAAAAGGATGTGACGGCCTATATGCAGCAAGGCGTGGCCAAAGAAGACATCACAGCCGGACTTGCGCTGGCGGTTGTGCAAAATTACCTCAACCGGGTTGTGCGCGGACGAAGGATCGGAGATGTTATTTATTTTCAGGGGGGCACGGCATATAATAAATCCGTCGCCGCTGCATTTGCAACGGTTTTGCACAAAAAAATCATTGTCCCGCCGCACAATGGTGTTATGGGCGCCATCGGTGCTGCCTTGTTGGCAAAAGACAAAGTGGAAAACTTGGCCATCACAACCCGTTTCCGCGGGTTTGATCTCTCGGCTGTTAATTTCAAGGTCAGGCACTTTACATGTAAAGCGTGCTCCAATCTTTGCGATATGCAGCAAGTAACCGTTGAAGGCGAGAAAACCTACTGGGGCGACAAGTGTTCGGAGCGCTATCGTAAAAAACGCAAAGTGCAGCGCAAGCCAATTATTCCCGACCTCGTTGAAACGTATTTGAATTTATTGCAAGAACGCACCCCCGGCCCGGACGGTTTGGGACTGCGCATCGGCATTCCGCGCTCTCTTTATTTTTACGACCGCTACCCATTTTGGGCGACTTATTTTGGCGAACTCGGCGCGGAAGTCGTGCTCTCGGATTTAACGCACAAAAAAATTGTTGCGGAGGGAAAAGAACTGACTTTGTCTGAGCCATGTTTTCCCATTGTCGCAAGTCATGGTCATTTCAAAGATGTCTTTGATAAAAATGTGGACTATGTTTTTATCCCCAATGTTATCAATTCGGAAACGGACGACCCGGAGCGCGAATCGTGGTTTTGTCCCTGGGGACAAACCTTACCCCTGGTGTTGAAAAATACTCTTGCCGGAACAGGTATGGATGAGATCATTCTTTCACCTAACATTCGTTTTCGCAATGGTGAAGATTCGGTAAAAAAAGCCCTTGAACCGCTGGCGCGGCAGCTTGGCGTTTCAAAAAAGAAAAGTAACGCGGCTGTTGCGCTTGCTTTCCAAATACAAGCATCATTCAGAACACGGATCAAAGACATTGGCCTCCAGGTTTTAAAAACCCTGGAGGAAAATAACGAGAGTGGGATCGTCATCATCGGAAGACCATACAACATTTACGATGCCGGTTTGAATTTGCGCGTGCCGGGAAAGCTGCGCGATGATTACGGTATAAATGTCATTCCCATGGATTTTTTACCTTTTGAAAACACGTCCATCCGTGACATCCACGACAACATGTTCTGGAACTATGGCCGTCGCATTCTTCAAGCAGCCAGGTACGTCGGCGAGCATTCGAATTTGCACGTCGTTTACTTTACCAATTTTAAATGCGGACCGGATTCTTATATTAAACACTTTGTTCGCGATACACTCGGATCACCTTATTTGACGCTTCAGTTTGATGATCACAGCAACGACGCCGGCATTATGACGCGCTGCGAAGCATATCTGGAAAGCAAAGATTTGCTGAGAGTCGTTTCCGGGACAAAGGAAGAGAAAAGGCTGAATCGAAACGTTGTTATTGCGGAAAGTGAGCAAATGAAAAACGAAAAGTGAATAATGAATAATTTAACCTCGTTCCGCCGCTCTGCGGCGGAATGCCCTGTTGACGCTCCGCGTCACGAATCGCACTCGCGGGTTGACGCTCCGCGTCATAATCCGCTTCATCCGGCGAAACACATCAATAAAGGTCTTTGGCATGAGTAAATCGATATTTTTGTTGCAACTTTGTAAATTGGAAGTTATATTTCCAATATGCAAACTTTAATTCCCAGAAATTTAGAGAGTAAAATTCGCGCAAAGCTTGCCACAGTGCCAGTTGTTGCCATTGTGGGACCCCGACAATGTGGTAAATCAACACTTGCAAAAATGATTGTGCGCGATTTTTCAAATCACGTTTTTCTTGATCTTGAAAAGCCGTCTCACCTGAACCGGCTCAGGGATCCCGAAGCATACCTCGAATCCCAACGTGAGAAGCTGATTTGTATTGACGAAATACAAAATATACCGGAAATCTTTCCCTTACTGCGTTCACTTGTGGACGACAACGAACGAAACGGACAATTTTTAATTCTGGGCTCCGCTTCTCCTGCGTTATTGCAACAAAGCTCCGAAAGTTTAGCGGGACGAATAGCTTACTTTGAACTGACGCCGTTTTTGTTCTCGGAAGTGAATGGAAATATTGCCGATTACTGGCTCCGCGGCGGATTTCCACGGAGCTATTTAGCCCAAAGTGATGCGGAGAGTTTCGAGTGGCGGGAGCAGTTCATCCAAACTTTTCTACAACGGGATCTCGGAAATCTCGGTTTCCAAATTCCTGCCAGAATGTTGTATCGTTTGTGGCGGATGCTTGCCCATGTCCAGGGTCAGGTATTAAATACGTCCAAATTAGGCGCTGCGCTCGGGGTGAGCCACCATACACTGCGACGTTATATCGATATATTAGAACAGACCTTTATGCTACGCGTGCTGCCCCCGTTTGAGATCAACCTGAAAAAACGATTGATCAAGTCGCCAAAGGTTTACATTCGCGATACCGGAATTTTGCACGCACTTTTAAATCTGGAGACCATGGATGATCTGTATTCTCACCCGGAATTCGGTTCATCCTGGGAAACGCTGGTAATCGAGCAAATTTTGGCAGGACTGACGCGCTGGGAGAGTTTTTTCTATCGAACCGCTTCAGGGAATGAAATTGATGTAATTCTGCAAAAAGGTACACGTCGCGTTGCCATCGAAGCAAAGGCCTCACGAACGCCGCAGGTAGGCAAAGGTTTCAAACAGGCTCTTCGGGATTTAGAGATTAGGGAGACCTGGATCGCTGCGCCTGTGGATGAAGTTTATCCTTACGGAGAAGGTATCATGGTCGGCCCGCCGATGGAAATATTGAAACATTTAAAGTCGGGGAAACAATAAATCAGGAAAAAAAGGACAGGGGAATCTCAAAACGTTCTGGATATCGATTGTGCGAGAAAGTGACTAAAAACTTTAGGTGAATAATGAATAATTCTGAAAAAACCTTAAAAGGAAGAAAACTTTACATTCCGCAAATGTCG
>Ga0114931_10002289_pt1:2500-24364 | contig 24364 bp, 17 predicted proteins | sample 2SBtaG_FD_89579 | JGI IMG/M metagenome (GOLD analysis project Ga0114931, IMG submission 89579) | Deep subsurface microbial communities from Kolumbo volcano to uncover new lineages of life (NeLLi) - 2SBTROV14_V59a metaG | ecosystem: Environmental > Aquatic > Marine > Volcanic | place... | reverse complement strand
GACCGACCTGCCCTGGGTCTACCCGAGCCCGAACATGCCGACGGTCGACGCCGCCACGGTCTACCCGGGCACCTGCTTGCTCGAGGGCACGAACCTCTCCGAGGGCCGGGGAACGACCCGTCCCTTCCACCTGGCGGGCGCCCCGTGGATCGACCCGACCGCCGCGGCCGCGGCCTGCGCGCGCCAGGCGGCTGACGCGGGTCTCGAGGGCGTGATCTTCCGCCCCGCGGCCTTCCTCCCCGGCTTCCAGAAGCACGCCGGAACGTCTTGCGGCGGCGTCGAGATCCACGTCACCGACCGGGAGCGCCTCGACGCGTTCCTCCTCGGGATGGTGGTCGTCCGGGGGCTGCGCGCGGTGGATCCCGAGCGCTTCGCCTGGCGGACCGAGACCTACGAGTTCGTCGACCAGCCGATCGCCATCGACCTGCTCACGGGCTCGGCAACCTTCCGGCGCGCGGTCGAGGCCGGTCGCGACCTGGGGGCGCTACGCGAGGCGTGGGGCCCGGAGCTCGCAGACTTCCGCGAGTGCCGGGGCGCGTGCCTGATCTACTAGCGAGGCGCGCTCACTCGGCGAACAGGTGTTCGTCCAGGCAGCTCGCGTCGCCGGACTGGATTCCCTTGCCCAGCGCGACCGCGTGCGGGAGCAGGTTCGCGACGTAGAACTTCAGGTTGAGCACCTTGCCCGCGAGATAGGGCGTCTCGCCGTCGGCCTCGATGAGCCGATGGGCGGCGATGGCCTGACTCATCGCCTCGACTCCGAGCTGCACCACGCCGAACATGTGCAGGAACGGGGTCGCCTGGAGCATGGCTCCGTCGATCTCGCCCTTCATTCCGAGGCCGCCGAGGTGCATGGCTGCCGCGCCGAGGGCGTTGATGGACTTGCCGAGGGCCTCGGCCTCGGCGTCGAAGCCGGCCTCGGCGCCGATCTTCAGCTCCGCCTGGGCCTCCTGCATCCACTGCATGAACAGGGCGCCACCCTTCATGCGCATCTTGCGGCCGAGCAGGTCCAGCGCCTGGATGCCGTTGGTGCCCTCGTAGATGCTCATGATCTTGCCGTCGCGCACGAGCTGCTCGACGGGGTACTCGCCGATGTAGCCGTAGCCTCCGAAGACCTGGACCCCGGTGACCGCGACGTCGAAGCCCACGTCGGTGCAGTGGGCCTTGAGCACGGGCACGCACAGGTCGACCAGGTTCAGCAGACGCTCCTTGTCGGCCTCGTCCTCGGTCTCCTCGGCGAGGATCGCCCGGAGGGCGAGGCGGTAGGCGAAGGAGCGCATCGTCTCGACCTGGACCTTCATGCTCATCAGCATCCGGCGCACGTCGGGGTGCTCGATGATCGGGACCCGGGGGGCGTTCGCGTCGCTGAGGTTCTTCAGGGACTGGCCCTGGATGCGCTCGGCGGCGTAGGCCCGGGCGTAGCAGTAGGCCGCGGCGCCCACGGACATGCCCTGCACGCCGACGCCGATCCGCGCTTCGTTCATCAGGTGGAACATGATCTCGATCCCGCGGAACTGCTCACCGACGAGCCACGCCTTGCACGGGCGGTCGGTGCCCAGGGCGAGGGTGCAGGTCGAGGAGCCGTGGATCCCCATCTTCTCCTCGAGCCCGACGACGAACGCGCCGTTTCGCTCGCCGAGGCTCCCGTCGTCGTTCACCAGGAACTTGGGCACGAGGAACAGAGACAGTCCCTTGGTGCCCTCGGGGGCGTTCGGGGTCTTCGCGAGCACGAGGTGGATGATGTTCTCGGTCAGGTCGTGGTCGCCGCCCGAGATGAACACCTTCTCGCCCTCGAGGTGGTACACGCCGGCCTCGTCGGAGGGCAGGGCCTTGCAGCGGTTGTCCCCCACGCTGCTCCCGGCGCCGGCCTCGGTGAGGCACATGGTGCCGCCCCACTCGCCCGTGTACATCCGGGTCGCGTAGGACTTCAGGTCGTCGGGCGCGAACTTCTGGACGATCCGGGCCGCCGCCGAGGTGAGGCCCGCGTACATCTGGAAGGCCATGCACGCGCCAGTGAACATCTCGTTCACCGCCATAAAGATCACCGGAGGCAGCCCCGGCCCGCCCCAGTCCGGCTCGGCGGACGGGGCGACCCAGCCGCCCTCGGCCAGGGTCTGCCACGCCTCCTTGTAGCCCTTGGGGGTGGTGACGTTGCCGTCGCTGTCGAGGTGCACGCCCTCGCGGTCGCCGGGCCCGTTGATCGGGTGCAGAACCTCGGTCGCGATGCGCGCGGCCTCGTCGAGCATGGCTCGATACAGGTCGTCGTCGAAGTCGGCGAAGGCGGGGAAGGGCTGGAGCGCCTTGGTGATGTCGAGCTGGTCGAACAGCACGAAGCCGATGTCGCGGATGTCGGGCTCGAAGACGGTGGAGCTCACAGGGGACCTCGCGATGTGCGGGTGAATGAACGGTCATTCATCGGGGTGTCACCCACTCATAGCCCGGCAGCCCGAGGTTGCGCACCGTCCTCTGACCTACGGGCTCGTGATGCGTACGTGGGTTAGGGCGCGCCGATGCGTACCTTCCGTCGGATCTGCGTCTATTGTGGCTCGAGCCCGGGGCGCCCGGTGTACGCCGAGGCGGCCCGGAGCCTGGGCACCTACCTGGCCGATCAGGGGATCGGCCTCGTGTACGGCGGGGGGCGCGTCGGGCTGATGGGGATCCTCGCCGACGCGGCGCTCGCCGCTGGCGGCGAGGTCTACGGCGTCATCCCCGACAAGCTGCGTGAGCTCGAACTGGGGCACGAGGGCCTCACCGAGCTGTTCGTCACCGACAGCATGCACGCCCGCAAGCTGATCATGGCGCAGCTCGCCGATGCCTTCGTGGCCATGCCCGGCGGCTACGGCACGCTGGAAGAGCTGTTCGAGGTCACCACCTGGACGCAGCTCGAGTACCACAGCAAGCCGGTGGGCCTGCTGAACGTCGAGGGCTTCTTCGACCCGCTCCTCGCCTATGTGGCGCACGCCGCGAACGAGGGGTTCATCCGTCCGCTCCACCGCGAGCTGATCCAGGCGGCCCCCGAGCCGGCCGATCTGCTGGGGCGCCTGGCGACCGTGGAGCTGCCGTCCCTCGGCAAGTGGCTCGAGCGGCCCTGAGCGGGGACGCGCGGCTCGCAGGTCGAGACGAGGGGCCCTGAGACGAAGAGCCCGGCTCTGCGAGGAGCCGGGCCCGGCGGCTCGCACGGCGCGAGGCCGTGCGAGCAGCGTGACGAGCGCTAGAACGTGTACTTCACGCCGGCGCGCAGGGAGCGGGGAGCCTGCCGGAACAGGGTCTTCCCGAAGCTCTCGTTGTCGTTCTCGTAGTAGGTGACCGGGGTCTTCAGGTCGGGCAGGTTGAACAGATCGACGTTCACCTCGACGCTCTGCGTGTCGGTGATCTTGATCCTCTGGCCGATGCGGAAGTCGATGTACGCGACCGGCGGCATGAACCGGCTGCCACGACCCTCGGGGAAGCTGAAGTAGTCGCCGTAGAGCGGGACCATTCCGCGCTTCTGCCAGGCACGGCCCGAGTTGTACTCGAAGACGGCGCCGAGCGTGGTGCCGAAGTCGAAGGTGTAGAAGCCGTTGACCTTGACCTGGTGCAGGCTGTGGTAGGGGAGATACCCGTAGTAGCCGGCGTCGTCGTACACGGTCCCGAGGCCCGCCAGCAACTCCGGCAGCCAGCCCAAGCCGTTGTCGTAGAAGAACGCCCGCGTGTCGGGATCGGAGATGTCGTCGAGGTACACGCCGACACCGTTGCCGTTGGAGCCCGTCTCACCGCCGGAGGCCAGCTCGAACTGACCGGGCATGTTGCCCTTCGACTCGGAGATGGTCCAGCTCGCGAGAGCACCCCAGTTCTTGTCGAACTTCTTGGTGAGGGTGAACTCGAGGGCCCTGTAGTCACGCTTCTTGGCGCTCTTGCCGGTCGTTGGGTTGCGCGGGTTGGCGATGACCCAGGTGTCGAGGTTGATGTCGACGTCCTCGGGCATGTTGACCGTCTGCGACCAGATGCCGTGCACACCGACGGCCAGGAACGGGACGATCTCCCGCTCGAAGGCCAGGGCCACCTTGTCCATGTGGTAGGGCTTCAGGGTGCCCTTGCAGTAGCTCTCGGCCAGGGCGCGCTCGGAGGCCGCGGCGTCCGCGCTGGTGGGGTCGTTCGGGTCGATCAGGCTCTGCTCGTAGGAGTCGAGGCTCGACTTCGTGCAGTACACCAGCGGGTTGGACGCGGGGTCCTGGATGTTCGTGGCCTCGTAGTTGCCCTGACCGTCCCGCTGGAAGCTACCGAACACGAACGCGGAGCGCGTGTCGCCCCAGTCCGCGAAGGTGTTGCCCTGCAGGTCGTAGTACTGACCGAAGTTCGCCGAGAACAGCGTCTTGCTGTCGCCGGTGATGTCCCACGCGATACCGACGCGCGGCGCGGGCATGATCGCGCTCGTGATCTGGTTGCCCTTCTCGCCCTTGGCGACGTTGGCGTACAGCGACTCCGTGTCGACGCGCACGCCGACGTTCAGGGTCAGCTGGTCGATCGGGCGGTAGTCGTCCTGGAGGTACGCTCCGAAGATGCCACCCCGGTGACCGAGGGCACCGACGTTCTTATAGGTCGTGAAGCCCCAGCAGTTGTCGTACAGGCCGTCGCCGTTGGTGTCCTGATCGCAGGTCAGCCCGTTCTCCGGATCCGTGAAGTACTGGATGCCGTCGTAGGCGTACCCGTCGGGGTACTGCATCGAGCCCTGGTACTGGAAGGGACCGGGGACCGTGCCGCTGCCGCCCGTGAACACGAGGTTCCGCGAGTCGCGCAGCGTCCAGTACTCGACGCCCGCCTTGATGCGGTGCGACCCGCCGGCATTCGCGATCTGGGTGTACTCGAGCTGGGCACCGAGACGGCTCCGGATGTTGTAGTCGAAGCTGCTCGCGTTGCCGCTGACCTCACCGGTGTTGACGTTCTTCACCTGCGGGGTCTTCTGGTCGCCGACCTGCGGAACCGAGTTCACGTTGATCGGGAGGTAGGACGCCTTGAGCTGCAGCTCGCCCTTGGGGGTGGGCCGCCACTTCGCCGTGAAGATGTGCGAGATGCCGTAGGAGTTGCTCTGCTCCTGGGCCTCGGACGCGACGAGCGACGAGGAGATCCGGTTCTTGGTGTTCCCGCCCTGCCCGTTGATCTCGTACTGGAACGTGAGATCCGGGGTGGCGAACCAGGTCAGCTTGGCGAAGCCCTGGATGCCCTTGGCCCTCTGCGGGTCGGTGGCCGGGTCCTGACCCTCGAAGCGCGTCCAGCCCATGCTGCCGTCGAGGGCAACGTAGTACCAGAGCTTCTCCTTAATGATCGGGCCGCCAGCGGTCAGCGAGAGCTCGTTGCTCAGGAACCTCCGCTTCTGGGTGGGAACCTCGCAGGTGCCCTGGCCCTCCGGGCACGCGCCCGGGTCGGGGCTCAGGTCGAGGATCGGGTAGGTCCCGCCCGAGGCGTGGTGGCTGAAGTAGTAGGCCACGGTGCCGTGGTGCTCGTCGCCACCGTCCTTGGTGACGACGTTCACCATCATGCCGGTGGCCTGGCCGAACTCCGCGGGCGCGCCGTCGGTGTACACCTGAATCGACTTGATCGAGTCGAAGTTCATGTCCGACCCGAAGGTCTTGGTCGCCGGGTCGCGCGTGGAGATGCCGTCCACGTAGTAGTTGTTGCCGTAGGCGCCCTCGCCGCGGACCGACGGGTTGCCCGAGCCCGGCGAGCCCGTCGTCGTGTTGACGCGCCCGTACACGCCCGGCAGCATCTGCACGGCGCTCTGGTAGGACCGGCCGACCGGCAGGTTCTGGAGCAGGTCGTCGTTGACCTCGTCGGAGATCGACGACTTCGTGCTGTCGATGACGGGCTCTTCCGCCTCGACGACCACGACCTCCTGGACCGTGGACTTGGTGAGGGTCGCGGGCACCGACATCGTCTCGTCCAGACGAACCGTCGCCAGCATCCGGATCGGCCCGTAGCCGTCCGCCTCGATCATGACTTCCTGGGCGCCCACCGGCAGGCCCAGGAGCTGGAACTCACCGTTCTTGTCGGTCGTGGTCTGCGCAGTGCCCGCGATGTTCGGGCCGCTGACCGTGATGGTCGCGCCCACGATCGGGGCGCCGGACTCGTCGACCACCTTCCCTCGCATGTCGCCCGACTCGGCCGCGTAGGCCGAGGAGGCGTACAGAGCCGCGATGGGTAGCGCCAGCCAAAGGGTCCATCTCATCTCGCACCTCCATACGTGATCTCGAGCGGGGCATCGCAGGCTGCCCCAGAGGAATCCAGCGGGTGCGCGGCGAGGCAGGTGAAGTAGTCACCCGTGGCCGGGAACACGACGTTGTCGTTCGAGTCCAGGATCTGCACGAGGTACTTGCCGTCCGGCAGGTCGGGCGCGGTGAACGACGCGAAGGCCGTCCCGCAGTCCGACGTCAACGACGCGGTGACGCTCGCGAGCGCCAGCGTCTCGTCGACGAGCTGCACGGTCATCCCAGACGCATCGATGTTGCAGCCGCCCAGGCTGATGGTGTCGCCGTTCGCGACACCCGAATCGGGCGACATGCTGTCGATCTGGGGCGAAGCCGGGCAGGCCACGTAGTAGAAGGCCATGGGGATCGTCGAGACGCTGCCGTCCGACGTCACCGTCACGTCCTGGGCTCCCGCGTCGGAAGCGGCCGGCGTGTTGGCGAAGAAGAAGAACGGCTGATCGTCCGCGTTGTCCGGCCGCGTGATGTCCGTGACAATGTTGCCGCCGATCGTTGCGCTGACCGCATCGCCGAACCCATGGCCGGAGATCTTCACGCTCGTACAGCCATCGACCCACCCGGAGGTCGGTCTGATGGTGACAGCGCGATATCCAGCGCTATTGCACCCTGCTATCAACAGCAGGGCACCCAGGTACCAGTGCCTCATGTCGTCTACCTCCATCCAGCGAGGAAACCCGCTTTTACCGGAGAAGGCCCTTTTGGGCCCCCCAGGGCAGGGCACATTATCGGTGTTCGCGCATCGGCGAGGGAGGACCGTTTTGGATGTCGCTTCAAGAATCGGCCTCGTAAGCCCGTTTGTGGCGGGACCGATCTTCTGGCCACAGCGTGGGAGGGGTGCGGAGCTGCGGGGCGTGTGACATCGCGCAGACATGGTGTGACGTCGCTGCACACATCGGGTGACGCCCCTTCGAGGGATCGGGGCGTCGCTGTCCCGGTTGGGGCATGAAGCTGCGGAACGAATGTCGCGGTGTGGTGCGAGACCCCTCCGCGAGACGCGCCGAGTGGGCTGTTCGCCGCCATGTGCTCGGATGGCACGAAGACTGCATTCAGCGCCACCGCCCAGGAGGTCTGCGATGTCTCGCCTGCTCACCCTCACGCTCGTTGCCGGTTCCCTGCTGGTCGTTTCGGCCCAGGCCTGGCCCGAGTGGGGTGCCCCGACCGAGTGCGCCACGGCGGCGCTGAAGCGCGGCAGCGACGACGGCGGCGATCTGGTCGCGCTGAAGCGCGGCAGCGACGACGGCGGCGATCTGGTCGCGCTGAAGCGCGGCAGCGACGATGGCGGCGACCTGATCGTCTGACTCCGGTTCGATTCCCCCCAAGAGCGACCCGTTCTCGACTCCGAGGCGGGGCGTTCGTCTCAGCGCCAGTCGCCGACCACCACGAATCCGGCCCAGTACCAGGGGTGGGACCAGCCCGGGTGGGCGAGCACCTGCTGCTGGGCACGCTGCAGCGCGTGCGCGATGTCGAACCCTTGCCGCAGGCCCTCGTAGAAGCGGACCATCAGGAACCGGGTGCTCTCGTCGTCCACGCGCCACAAGCTCGCCACGAGCGTCTCGACCCCCGCGCGCCGGAACTGGGCCGCGAGCCCGTTGATCGAGATGATCACGTCGTCCGGGCTCGTGGACTTCGCGTGCACGGGCAGCCCCGACTCGCACGCCGAGAGCACCACGAGCCGACAGCTACCGAGCCATGGGGCGAGCCCCGGGATCTCGTTGTACCCGAGGCGTCCGTCGGGTCCGGCCAGCACGAGGTGCGAGCGAGCGGGCTCCTCGGGGTCGATGCGCCCGTGAGTGGCGAGGTGGATCGCCTGCTTGCCAGGGGCGGCGTGCTCGAGGGCCGCCTCGGTCCCGGCGCTCCGGAGCAGGACGTCGGCGCCCGGGTAGTCGGAGGCGATCGCCTCGACCTCCTTCTCGGCGCCGGGCAGGGTCCCGTCGGGGTCGCCGACCAGGAGCAACCCGGGGCCCTGGAGGTGGAAGTCGCGCGCCGTCGGGCGCTCCTGTAGGGAGCCGACGTGGGTCACGCCCGCCACCGCGACTTCCTGCACCAGCCACTTTCCACCGGTACGCAGCAGGCCGAAAGGGAGCTGCCGGAAGGGGCCGCTCGCCGACACCACGAGCACGTCGGTGTGCGCGATCTGGGGGGCGATCGGGTCGAGGAGCCAGCTCCCGAGCTGGTCGCACAGGTGCTCGGTCCACTCGGGGCGCGCGGCGAGGCCGGCGCGAAGGCTTCGGGCGAGGAGGTCGATCGCCTTGCGCACGTCGGCTCCGGGCACCTCGACCGTGCGCGCGAGCAGCCCGTCCCGCCGGAACACGAGCAGCACCAGCCGATCCTCGAACACGATCGGCTGGAGCACGGTGACACCCGGGTCCAGGTGGGCCTGGAGCGCCTCGAGGTCTTCGGGCGCGACGCGGACCCGCCGGTCGAAGTCCGGGTCCTTCGCACGCAGGGTGTCCACCTGGTGAGCGAAGGCGACGTGGAGGGCCGCCAAGCGCTCTCTCAGGGCAGCGGTCTGCTCGCTGTCCGGGTGGGCAGCCGCCGCGGTGGCGAGGCGATCCCGGACCCAGGCCTGCTCGCTGTCCAGGCGCGCGAGCGCCCCCTCGGCGGGTGGCGGGCCGGACGGCAGGGCGTCCTGCTGCAGGCGCTCGGCGTAGGTGAATGCGCCCAGGTCGTCCCCTTCGCCGAGGAGCAGGTCGATGAGGGCCCGATACACGGCCGCGTGTCCGAAGGCGAAGTGGCGAGCGTCCTGGGCGTCGAGATCGCCGCGGGTGCGCTCGAGCTGGTCGACGGCCTGCCGCAGCGCCGCGAGCGCCCCCGGCCGATCCCCGGCGTCGCGGGCGAGTAGCCCGGTCACGTAGTGGGCACGCCACTGCAGACCGGCTTCGTCCAGAGCGTCGGCCCGCTTCGTGGCCTGGGTGGCGGCGGTACGCGCTGCGGCGGCATCCGTGCGGCGCAGAGCGAGCGCGAGGTCCAGGGTGGCCTCGGCTTGCACCCGGCGAGCGCCCGCGTCCCGGGCCCGGTCGCGGACGGCTCCGAGGGCCGCCGGCGCGCCCCCGTCGAGGAGAACGCGGTCGAGGGCCACCGAGACCGACTGGGCCGGGCGCCCAGCAGCGGTCCAGGCCCGCTCCGCCGCCGTGTAGCGGGCGCGCGCCTCCGCCGCGTCCCCGCGACGCTGCGCCAGGGCGCCGAGATCCTGCTGGATCGTCGCCTGGCGAGGCAGGTCCTGCCGGGCCCGCGCGACCTCCAGCGCCGCGTGGTACCGGGTGGCGGCCAGATCGTCGCGCCCCAGCTCCTGCAGGACGTGGGCGAGGTCGGTCGCGGCGTCGGCCCTTCCCACGTCGTCCTGGACCTGCTTGTACAGGGCGAGTGCCGCCTCCACCCGATCCCGCGCGTCGCGCAGGCGCCCCTGCCGGAGCGCGACGAGGCCGCGGTCGGTCAGGGCGTCGGCGCGTCCGCGGTGGTCACCGAGGGTCTCCGACAGGGTGGCGGCGGCGGAGAAGGCCTCGTCGGCTAGGGCCAGATGCCCGCGTGCGAGGCGCGCAACCCCCAGGGAGAGGGCGGCGGTGGCGGCGTTGCCCGGATCCTGTAGCGCCCGCTCCGCCTCGAAGGCCCCGGTGAGGAGCTTCTCGGCGGCGTCTGGGTCGCCGCGGGCCAGGGCGAGTTGGCCCCGGGCGATCTGCACCCGCGCGCGTGCCGCGTCGTCGGGGGCGTGCGCGCCGGCGAGGTCGAGGGCCTTCGCGGCGCTGTCGACGCGACCCAGCTCACGGTAGGCGGCCGCGAGTCGCACCGACGCCTCGGTGATCTGGGCGTCTTCGCCCGTCTTCTGTGCGGCTTCGAGCGCCTGTCCCCAGTCGGTGAGCGCCGTTGCGATCTCGCCCGCCTTCCACGCCGCGTCGCCGCGCTCGAGTGGACCGTCGGCCGCTGGTGCGCCGGGTGGGAGCAGGAGCAGCCACAGCAGGAGCAGAGCCCGTCGCATGGCCCGCTAGAGGTGCAGCGCGGAGAGCTGCGCCTTGGCGTCGTCGAGGCGCGGGTCGTCCGCGACTGCCTGCTCGAAGGCTTCGCGCGCGCGCGGGAGATCCTTTGTGTCCAGGTAGATCAGGCCCTCCGAGTAGGCGACCGCGGCCCCGAGGGCCTTGGCGTCGGGGGTGGCGACGCGCGTGTCGGCCGGCTCGGAGGCGCCACGGACGCGCTCGGGGGGCGCCTGGCCGGTCGACTCGGCGGGCGCAGCGGGCCTGGAGGGCGTCCCGTCGCCGGCCAGCCCGGTCAGGGTCGTCCGCCATGCGCCGGCCAAGGTGTGTTCGAGGTCGAGGAACTTGCCCGGGGCGTCCTGTAGGGAGCGGGCGGCGAGGATCTCGCCGGTCTCGACGCGGAGGATGCGCGACTGCACGAAGAGCTTGCCGCCCAGCTCGAAGTAGGTGCCGAGAACGAGCCACTCGGCGCCGAGCAGCCTGCCGACCCTCGCCGCCGTCTTCGGATCGGTCACCGCCGAGTGCCCGAGCTTCAGCTCGTCGAGGATCGCCTGGAGGTCCGTGCGCTCGACCACCTTGACCTCGGGCGTGCCGACGAGGTCGTTGATCAGCATCTGGGTCAGGCCGACCTTGAGCGCATCGTACTGGGCGTCCCCACCGTTGTCGAAGTACAGCACGGCCACGGTGTGCGGGGCGGCGAGGGCGATCCCCGGCCACCACAGGACGAGGGCGAGGAGCAGCTTCCGGAGCAAGACGCCTCCAAGGGCGGCGGGCGTCCAGTCTAACGCCCGAGCGGGGGTGGACGTGCTAGGTGCGCTGGGAGTCCTCGACCGCCCAGCCGCGCAGGGTCAGCAGGAAGACCATGCTCAGCACCCCGAGGAGCGGGGGGCCGATGTCGAGGGCGACGCCGTCCGTGTAGTCGAAGACGATCACCGCGATCACCACGATCAGCGTGGCCACGCCGAACCACACCGCCGTCAGGGCGTCGTCGCGGAGCAGGCGCCAGGACAGGAGCACCGCCAGGGCGAAGAGCGCGCCGAGCACCCAGGCGCCCCAGCCGCCAACCGTGCGGATGTGGTGCCCGGAGAGGAGGGTGTCGATGATCTGCGCGTGAATGCGTGGACCGGCCATGTCGGGCGCGACGGGGACCGGGAGCGAGTAGGGGGTGAGGAATCGGTCCTGGTCGGGGCGATCGACCCGACCCACGACGACCACGCGGCCTGCGAGCAGCTTCTTCAGGTCGTCGGGCACCTCGATCGTGGCCTCCCGGCCGAGGCTGCGCATCAGGGCCGCCTGGGCGTTGACTCGGAGGGCGCGGGCGGCGGTGACCGTGGGCAGCCCGTCGGCGTGCTCAGGACCCCGGAAGTTGATCGGGAGGGGCACCGTCAACGGTGCGGGGAGCGGCGGGAGCCCGAGGTCGGAGGCGGTGAGCGTGCAGCGCAGCGGGCGGCCGGTGCAGCCCTGCTGCAGGGCTCGGGACAGGGCGCCCTCGGAGATCGGGCCGTGGGCCTGCAGCGTCGCGGCGACCAGTGACAGGGCGGGCACCACCTGGTCGACGTCCTGGGTGCCGCCTACCTGGTCCAGGGGCCACTGGCCGCTCAGCCGGCTGACGTTCGCGAGGTGGACCAGCGGCACGCGCCGCACCACGAGGTCCGAGGAGAACAGGGTGTTCTGCTCGGCCTGGAAGTTGGCGAACCCGGAGTACACGGCGTCCTGCAGCGTCGGCGACACGTCGGCGACGAACTGCCGGCCGCTCGCGGGCTCGGTGACCTGAAGCTTCTCCGCGACGACCACGGCGCCCTGGGCGCGGGCAGCGGTGGCGAGGGCGTCGTCACCTTCGGCGGGGGTGTCGAGGAGCAGGTCGAGCACGACGACACGGGCGTCGGCGGCGTGAAGGAAGCGAACGATCTCCGCGACCATGGCGCGGGGCGTGGTGTCGGGGTGCGGGTGGGCCGGGTCCCAGAGGTACAGGCTCTCGGGTCCGATGGTGAGCAGCGCGACCTGGTGGGAGACGGTGGTCTCGGGCCGGAGCTTGATGTACAGGTCCTGGAACCGGCCCTGGAGCGCGATGAACGCGAGGACCGCGATGGCGGCGGCGGTGACGAGGACGACGAGGACCTCGTAGCCCATGGCGCGGGCGAGGTGGCTCCAGGGCTCGTCGGCGTAGTGGGTGGTTTGGCGGGACCACCCGTGGGGGGCGGGGTCGATCTCGGGCTCGGGCTCGTCTTCGACCTCGGGAGGGTTGCCGGGCTTCGCCTGGATCCCGGCGTCGTTCTCGGCCTCGACCCCGCTCTCGTCGTCGCCCGGAGCTCGGAGCCCGTCGTCCGGAGCCCGTCGTCCGGAGCCCGGAGCCTTGCTCCCGTTGCCCGGAGCCTTGCTCCCGGCACCCGGAGTCTCGCTCTCGGGGCGGTCGGGGCCGCTCACGGTGGGAGGCCCGCTCGCCGCTCGAAGGTCTCCTGCAGGGTCTCGAGGCCCTTGTCGTCGGGATGGGCCGCGCGGGCGCGGTCGATCACGTAGAGGGCGTCGGTGGGCAGGCCGGCCTGGAGCCACACCGAGGCCTCGACCGAGGTGCGGGCGGCCTCGTCGGCGTTGTTCATCGCCGCGCCAGCGGTACGGGCGGCTTCGGCCGCCCGGGTGGCGGCGGTGCGCCGGGAGTCGTCGATCACGGTGAACGCGAAGTCTGGGCCGCCGAGGGTCACCGCGTAGGCGCCCGCGCCGAGTGGAGGCCCGCCGTAGGCGATGGAGCCCTTGGCGGCCCCCGACCAGACCTTGTCGCCCGTGAGCAGGTTCGACACCGTGACCTGCTCGTTGCCGCAGGCCGCGCAGCGCCAGGTCACGGTGTGCAGGGCGGTGAGCGCGCTGCCGGGCACCGGGCGGACGAGGAACACGTCGCCCCCGCCGCGGCTCGCGCCAGCGGGTGCGGTCGACACGTGCCGGCCGAGGATCTCGTCGAGGACGTCCACGCCCTCGACGGGCTGGCTGGCCTGGGCCTTGAATGCCCCCTGGTCGACGGACGCCGGGCCCTCGATCTGGGTGGCGTGCCCCTCGAAGAGCACCACCACCAGGGCACCATCGGCGAGCTTCAGCTTCTGTCCGTCCTCGAGCACGAAGGGGGGCGTGGGGGCCTCGTGCGCGGCATCGCCCGCGAGGACCTGCACGGCCCCCCGCGCGGTGGTGACCAGGGCCGGGGCACCGGCCAGGGCCAGGGTGGGCCAGCCGAGGAGCACGCACGTCACCAGCATCCGGAGCCACATTGGCTCGAAGCATACGACAGGTCGGGAAAGGCGTCGTCGCATGGGGTCCTCAGCGGGGATCGCGGGTGGCCCAACCCGCGAGGGAGGCCACATCCTCCCTAGAAGATCGCGGCCAAGGCGTCACGCACCGTGCGCACGCCCAGCACCTCGACGCCGCTGGGGGCGTCGCTGGCGCAGGCGGCGGGGACGATCATCCGGCGGAAGCCGTGCCTCGCCGCCTCGCGCAGGCGCAGGCCCGCCTGGGGCACCGCCCGCACCTCGCCGACGAGCCCCACCTCGCCGAGGAGCAGGGTGTCGGCGCGGACCGGGGCGTCCGTCAGGCTGCTCGCGATCGCGGCGACGATCGCGAGGTCGCCCGCGGGCTCGGCGAGGCGCAGGCCGCCCGCAGCGTTGACGAACAGGTCGCGGTCGTGCAGGGCGAGCCCCGCCTTGTCGAGCACCGCCGCGAGCATGAGCACCCGTACCCGGTCGACGCCGACGCAGGTGCGGGCCGGGGTCTGGGGCGCGGGCTGCCCGACCAGCGCCTGCACCTCGGCGAGCAGCGGCCGCGTGCCCTCCAGGGAGGCTGTCACCGCGGTGCCCGGCGCGTCGGCGACGCGCTCCGACAGCACCCGCGCCGAGGCGTCGGGCACCTCGCGCAGGCCGTCCTCGGCCATCTCGAACACGCCGATCTCGCCGGCGGGGCCGAAGCGGTTCTTGACCGACCGCAGCACTCGCAGGCTGCTCCAGCCGTCGCTCTCGAAGTACAGCACCGTGTCGACGAAGTGCTCGAGGACCTTGGGACCGGCGAGGTCCCCCAACTTGGTGACGTGCCACGAGGAAGACCGCGGTGGAGGTCTGCTTGGCCAGCACCATCGCCCGGTGGGCCACCGCCCGGATCTGGGAGACCGAGCCCGGGATCCCCGGGATGTCGGCGAGCCGCAGGGTCTGCACCAAGTCGACGACCACGACCTGGGGCTTCGTCTCGCGGACCACCTGCTCGACGTGCGCGAAGTCGGTGTGCGCGAGGAGGAACAGCGTCGAGACGCCCACCGCCCCGAGGCGCTGCGCGCGGAGCTGCACCTGCCGCGCCGATTCCTCGCCGGTGACGTACAGGACGGACAGGCCCCGGGTCGCGAACCGATGCAGAGCCATGAGGAGCAGGGTGCTCTTGCCGACGCCCGGGTCGCCGCCGAGCAGCACCAGGCTGCCGGCGACCAGCCCGCCTCCGAGCACCGTGTCGAGCTCCCCGAGGCCGGTTCGCACGCGGATCTCGCCACCCTCGAGCGCGGCGACGTCGTCGATGGGGATCGGCGCGGGGCGATCTTCCGCCGAGAGCGAGGGCAGCGAGGACCCGTCGGGCTCGGGCTCGGCGGCGAAGCTGTTCCACGCGCCGCAGTCGGGGCACCGTCCCAGCCACTTGGGGGAGACGTAGCCGCACTGCTGACAGGTCTGGCGTACTCGGCGACGAGCCATGGTTCCCCTCCGGGCACGGCAGTCGAACTGCCCCTATCCGCCCGATCCACCCAGAAGCGGACTACTCCTGTCCGATTTCCCCCCGAGGGGGATAGACGGGGCCCATGACCGACGTGTTGCGCTGGGGACGGACCGCCTACGAGACCGAGGAAGCCCTGCTCGCGGAGCGACGGGGGGCCGAGGCGCTCGGCCTGTCCTGGGCGCTGTCTCCCGGGTTCGAGCCGCCGGAGGCCCTGTCGGAGGCGCGGGTGCTGGTCATCCCGAGCAAGGTGCACCTGGACGCGGCGGTGCTCGAGCGCTTCGCCGGCGATCTCGTGGTCGCGACCACCTCGGGCTACGACCACGTCGATCTCGAAGCCTGCCGAAGGAAGGGCGTCGCGGTGGTGCGGCTGCCACAGGCGCGGCGCGATGCCGTGGTGGAGCATGCCCTCGCCGGGATGATCGGCCTCTTGCGGCGGCTCCCCGCCCTCGAAGGACGGGCGCGAAGCGGGAGGTGGGCTCGCGGCGAGCTTCCGGCGCTCGCGCCCCGATCCATCCATGGGGCGATAATCGCGATCCTCGGGCTCGGGGTGATCGGGCGGCGGATGGCCGAGGTGCTGGCCACCCTGGGGGCGACGGTGCTCGGGGTCGATCCCCTCGGGGTTCCCGAGGGCGTGACCGCCGTTCCGCTGCGCGAAGCGCTGGAGCGATCGGATGCGGTCACGGCGCACTGCTCGCTGACCCCGACCAGCCGTGGCCTGCTCGACAGGGCCGCCCTCGATCGGCTGCCGCCTCACGCGGTCGTGGTGAACACCGCCCGTGGCGAGGTGCTCGACGTGCGGGAGGCGGTCGACCGGGTCGCCGGGGGGCGCCTGGGCGGTCTGTGCTGCGATGTGTTCCCCGTCGAGCCCTACCCGCGGCTCGCCGAGGGCGCGGCGGTGCCCGGCGTCTGGCTCACCCCGCACAGCGCTGGCTACACCGCCGACCTGGGGCAGCGCGTGGCCACTGGGGTGGTGGAGGCCGTCGGCGCCTGGGTTCGTGGCGAGGCGCTGCCCTACCGGCTCGTCTGAGCCCGGTGCGCGATCAGGATGCGGGCCAGCTCCGCGAAGCCGTGCCCGCCGACGTTCCGCGCGAGGAAGGCGGGGTGCCGGCGCATGCGCGGCAGCAACCGCACCACGTTCGCCACCCCGACCGACACCGGGAAGGCGGCGAACATCGGCTCGTCGTTCGCCGAGTCACCCACGAAGGCGTAGTCCCCGATCACCTCGTCGAGGTCCTCGTCGAAGCGGTCGGCGAGGAAGCGGCGGCAGCCGGTCAGCTTGTCGAAGTCGCCGTACCACCCATTCACGTGGATCAATGACACCTTGCACCGGGCACCGGCCGCCTCGAAGGCCGCGACGATCGCGTCCACGGCGTCCTCGCCGAGGGGCGGGACGTCCTCGCAGAAGTCGATCGCCAGGTCGAGGTCGCGGTAGGGCTGGTCCGAGGCCAGCGCCGTGCCGGGGATCTCCCGGAGGATCTGCTCGCCGAGGGCTTCGAGCCGCTGCCGGTCGTGCCGACGCTCCTCGGCGGACTGGAGGAACCGGCGCACCATGCGCCCGCCGTCCATGTAGAACCACAGGCCGCCGTTCTCGCCCACCACGCCGTCGACGGGCCACATGCGCGCGATGTGATCCACCCAGCCGCCGGGGCGACCGGTCACCGGCACCACCCGGAGCCCCGCGCGCTGCAGGTCGAATAGTGCCTGGAAGGCCTCGGGGACGATGTGACCTTCCCAGGTCAGGGTGTCGTCGATGTCGCAGAACACGCCGCGGAGCCGACGGGCCGTCGTCTCCGGAAGCTCCTCGACCGGGCGGAGGATGTCGCGCATCCGATCAGTCGATGCGCCAGGTGCCGCCGGCATTCAGGAGCTTGTGGAGGTCGCCGTTGCCGAGGGTCCTGCGCGCCTTGCTGATCTGCGCCTGGAAGGCCGCGTCGTAGGTGGGGCGGTCCTCCTTGTAACACGCCGATGGGCAGCGGGGCGTCGGGCCCTTCCAGACGGACGAGCAGCGAGGCGAGGGTCGGGTCGGTCTCGTCGTGGACCAGGCAGTCGGACTCCGCGACGCCGTCGCCCAGGGTGGCCACCTTCAGGAGGAGCCCGTCGAGGACGAGGCCCTTGCGCTCCGTCTTGCCCCACACGAGCGGCTCGCCGTGCCGGAGCTCCAGGATCCGATCGCTGCGCACGCTCTTGTCGGTGAACTCGGCGAAGGCGCCGTCGTTGAAGATGTTGCAGTTCTGGTAGACCTCGACGTAGGCCATGCCGGTGTGCTCGTGGGCCCGCTGCACGGTCGCACGCAGGTGCCGGGGGATCACGGCGATGGACCGGGCGACGAAGCTGGCGCCGGCGCCGAGTGCGAGGGCCGGCGGGTTGAAGGGCGCGTCGATCGAGCCCATCGGCGTCGACTTGGTGCGCTTGCCCACTTCGGAGGTCGGCGAGTACTGGCCCTTGGTGAGCCCGTAGATGCGGTTGTTGAACATCAGCAGCTTGATGTCGACGTTCCGCCGCATCGCGTGGATCAGGTGGTTGCCGCCGATGGACAGGCTGTCGCCGTCGCCCGAGATCACCCACACGTGCAGGTCGGGCCGGGTCGCCTTGAGGCCGGTGGCGAAGGCGGGGGCGCGCCCGTGGATCGTGTGGAACCCGTAGGTGTTCATGTAGTAGGGGAACCGGCCCGAGCAGCCGATCCCGCTGATCACCACGAACTGCTCGCGGGGGATGCCGAGCCCCGCGAAGACCGTCTGCACCTGGCTCAGGATCGAGTAGTCGCCGCAGCCGGGGCACCACCGGATCGTCTGGTCGGAGGCGAAGTCCTTCTTGGTGTATTCGGGGATCTCGCCGGCCGGCCGGCGGGCGATCACGTCGGGGACCGTGCTCATGCCTGGCTCCTCGTATGGGCGTCGATGGCCTGTTCGATCTCGCCGGTGGTGAAGGGGAGGCCCTTGATCTTGCACAGGGGGATGGGATCGACCGGGTAGGCGGCCGCCAGCAGCCGGCTGAGCTGCCCGAGGTTCATCTCGGGCACGAGGACCGTGTCGTAACGGTCGAGGATCCCGGCGAGATCGGCCGGGAGCGGGTTGAGGCAGCGCACGTGCACGTGGGCGACGTCGATGCCCTTCGAGCGCTTCTGCTCGACCGCGGTCCGGATCGCCCCGTAGGTCGACCCCCACCCGAGCACGAGCAGCCCGGAGTCGGCGCCGTACACGTCCGTCGGCGGCAGCACCTGCTGCACGCGGGCGACCTTCTCGGCGCGGAGCTCGCTCATGCGCTGGTGGTTGTCGGGATCGTAGGAGACGTTCCCCGTGCCCTCGGCCTTTTCGAGTCCGCCGATCCGGTGCTCGAGGCCCGGCGTGCCCGGGATCGCCCACGGGCGGGCGAGGGTCTCCGGGTCGCGGGAGAAGGGCTCGAAGCCCTCCGGGTCGGTGCGGAAGGAGGGCTTCATCTCGGGGATCGCGTCGAGATCGGGCAGGAGCCAGGGCTCGGCGCCGTTGCCGAGGTAGCCGTCCGACAGGATCAGCACCGGGACCATGTAGCGGAGGGCGATCCGCACGGCCTGCAGCGCGACGTCGAAGCACTCCGACGGGGTGGCGGGTGCGAGGATCGGTATCGGCGCTTCGCCGTTGCGGCCGTACATCGCCTGGAGCAGGTCCGACTGCTCGGTCTTGGTCGGCATCCCGGTCGACGGCCCGGCGCGCTGCACGTCTACCACGATCAGCGGTAGCTCCGCGCTCACCGCGAGGCCGATCGCCTCGGCCTTGAGCGAGAGCCCGGGCCCGGAGGTGCCGCACACGCCGATGGCGCCGCCGTAGGACGCGCCGATGGCCGAGCCGACCGCGGCGATCTCGTCTTCGGCCTGGAAGGTGGCCACCCCGTAGTTCTTGAAGGCGGCGAGCGCGTGCAGGATGTCCGAGGCGGGGGTGATCGGGTAGCTGCCGTAGAACACGGTGAGCCCCGTCTTGCCCGCGGCGGTGGCCAGGCCGATCGCGAGGGCCGTGTTCCCGGTGGCGAAGCGATAGCGCCCCTCGGGAAGCTCGTGGGTCTGGGGCACATCGTAGGTGCCCTGGAACAGCTCCACGGTCTCGGCGTAGTGCAGGCCGGCGTCGAGCGCGGCGAGGTTCGCCTCGAGGTAGGGCGCCTCGAACTTCTTGCGCACCCAGGCGCGGGTGTTCTGGGGATCGCGGCTGTACAGCCAGTACATCATCCCGAGGGCGAAAAAGTTCTTGCAGCGGTCGGCCTTCTTGGAGTTGAGGCCAAAGGGCGCGACCGCGTCGCGGGTGGTGCTGCTGATCGGCGCGGACACCACCTTGAAGTCGCCGAGCGAGCCGTCCTCGAGTGGATTGCTGTCGAGGTTCGCCTTGTCGAGATCGCGGCGCCCGAACTTGTCCTCGTTCACGACGATCAGGCCGCCGGGGCGCAGGCGCGACAGGTTCGTCACCAGCGCCGCGGGGTTCATCGCCACCAACACGTCGGACTCGTCGCCCGGGGTGTGGATGTCGTGGCTCGAGAAGTGCAGCTGGAAGGCGCTCACGCCCTCCCGCGTCCCCGCGGGTGCCCGGATCTCCGCCGGGAAGTCCGGCAGGGTCGCGAGGTCGTTGCCCGCGAGCGCGGTGGTGCGGGTGAACTGGCTGCCCGTGAGCTGCATGCCGTCACCCGAGTCCCCCGCGAAGCGGATCACGACTCGCTCGACGGTCTGCGTCGCGGCAGTGGCCATCGTGGTCCTCCATTTGGATCAGCAAGCTGGTGGAGTTAACACGCCCGGTCCCAGGCGGGGGGTGTGATCGCGACCTTCGGCTGATTTTCAGGCGCCGCTGTGGGATGTACCGGTGGGCCGACTCGATCTCTCCAGAGTCGGTCCAACACGATGTGGATCTCACCGAACCGAGCCTCGAGCGCTTCACGCAGTCCGTTGCCTCCATCGATGACTGCGGCGACCACGGTGTGCTCCCCGAGTCCGCGCTGGCGTGCCGCCTGGTGTAGTGGATCGACGACCACCGGGTAGGGCGACATGCCGCCCACGAATGTCTTGTCTTCGTCGCCGAGGCGCCGGGCAAAGGCGAGTCGCGCGTCCCGTCTCCACTACCCCTACAGGGCCCGCCTTGGCCGAAGGTCGCGATCACACCCGAGGCGGGGCCCCGGTTTCTTCGGCCGGGTCTGCGTGCTAAGCGGGGCGCGCTCGTGACGGCCGCGATCCCGCGGGTCGACGGGCGAGGAGAGCCCGTGCGAAGGCTGGTGCTCGTGCTCCCGGCGATCTTCGCGCTCGCCCCCCTGGCTCGGGCCGGGGACGCCGCCGAGCCCTGGCGGGATCCGCTCCCGGCTCGCGAGATCGAGCGGCCCCTGGCCCTCCCGCGCGGGTGGGTCGCTCTCGACATCGGGTTCGAGGAGCATGTCGGTCGCGGGCGGTGGACGGCAAACGGGCGGGTGGAGCGCTTCGACCACGTGCGCTGGGCCCGCTGGGCGGAGCGGGTGCACCTCGGCTGGGGCGTGTCCCGCCGCCTGGCAGTCTGGGGGGAGATCCCCCTGCTCCAGGAGCGCCTCACCGACGATCGGTCCCCAGCGGACACGGTGTTCGGCGTCGCGCCCGGCGATCTTCGGCTCGGGGTGCGGGTCCAGGTCTTACACCAGGAGGCGCCCTCCTCCTCGGCCACGGTAGACGCCTGGCTCCGGATCCCCACCGCGACCGCCCGGCCCGGGGCGCGCGTCGGCACCACCCGCGAGCCGCGCCCCCTGGTCTTCGGCACCGGCACGCCGGACGCCTACCTCGGCGGCGCCTGGCGGCGGGCCTTCGGGCCGGTGGGCGTCACCGCGCGCCTCGGCTGGCTGCACCGCTTCGCGAGCCCGGTCTCCTACGCCTACGACGGCTCGCCGGGAGCCGATCCGCTCCGGGTCGCGCCGGGAGACCAGCTCCGTGCCGCGGCGAACGTCATCCTGCAGGCGGGGCCCCTGGTGATCGGCGCGGCCCCCGCCTACACCTATCGGCTGACCACCCGCATCGGGGAGCGCCAGGGGTTCTTCACCCGGCTCCGCGACCTGCGGGCGGTCGCCGGGAGTGCCGGGAGTCAGCTCGACCTGCGGCTAGACCTGCGCGTACAGGTGTCCAGGGGGCTGGCAGTGGGGCGCTACCGGTCGTGGCGCCTGTTGGGGGAGGACCTCGACTTCTTCCCCCTGGAGGGCCTCGAGCCCACCTGGGGCCCGGACTTTGGCGGCTACGTCCACGTCCGGCTCTGAGCCCGGGTCACCGCGCGCGCCGAATCCCTGGCAGCGGGCCAACCCGTCGCGCCACATCGCGCCAGCGACTCGTCAGCCCAGGTCATCAGGCGGATGATCCGCGCGAACGCAGCGTGAATGCGTGATTGTCGGGCCCTCCTCGGCGCAGGCCGGTGACATTTTCCTACAAGGATCCAGGGGGGCGCGCGGTAATCTCGGGTCAGGTCGGTATAGGGAGGTTCGGATGCGGTACATCTGGTTGGGTCTGGTCGTAGCGGGGGCTGCGGGATGCAGCTCCTCCCCCATGAACTTCCAGCACGACAGCGAGCTGGCGGTGAACACCCGCGGCGTGGCTCTCAGCCACGACGGCGTGGACAGCATCATCGGCATGTTCGGCACCACGTGCCGGGTCGCGGTCCGCGATGCCTCCATCGGGGCCGACTACGACTTCCCGACCGAGACCGAGGTGGTCAACGACAACAGCCAGATGTTCGGCGAGAACGCGGTGCTCGTGGTCTCCGACTACGGCGCCCACGTCACCTTCCCGGACCGCACCTGGGACTTCAGCACCCAGGACTACGGCGATCCCGGCACCCTCGAAGGCCGCATCTGGAGCGACGGTGTCGTCCTGCTCAGCGACACGGCGGACGCGGGCTGCCAGCTCAAGTGGAGCGACGGCACCCATGTCAGCTCGGTCAGCCTCTCCGCGGGCATGTGTGCCTCTCCGTCCCTGA
>Ga0114931_10002288_pt1 | contig 24369 bp, 31 predicted proteins | sample 2SBtaG_FD_89579 | JGI IMG/M metagenome (GOLD analysis project Ga0114931, IMG submission 89579) | Deep subsurface microbial communities from Kolumbo volcano to uncover new lineages of life (NeLLi) - 2SBTROV14_V59a metaG | ecosystem: Environmental > Aquatic > Marine > Volcanic | place: Kolumbo... | reverse complement strand
TGTTTTTCAATAGCAAGCAAACCATCGCGTTGAGCGAGAAGAAATAGATCATAAAGAACTTTTAGCAATTTCATATTGTCTTCTTTTGAATCCTGCTTTGCACTTAATGCTTTTACAACTGCAGCAATAACTTTTTTAAGCATAGGTAACGGAAGCATTACAATTAAACTTCCGAGAGCTGCACCGCCAATAGTAATAAATTCCGGTATTTGGACTAAAAGAATCAAATTTCCCCCGCCCATCAGAAAGCCCATAACAATAGCTGACAAAACTACCACTGCTCCGATAATAATAAACATTTTTACACTCTATTTTGAATAATTATTTTTTATTTGTCTTACGATTGCAAATATTTGGTTACACTTAAATTCCGCAAACACCCAATCTGTTGGTGAATTTAAGTCTCTATCTTCAACTTCACCGCTCAGAACTGATAATTGATTGTAACCTATGGTTCCGCCTGCACCTCTAATTTCGTGAACTGCTGTTTTTAACCGAGCAGCATCTTTTTTCTTAATCGCATCTAAAATTGTTTTTTTTCTTATTTCAAAAGACTCTATAAAGAATTTAATTAATTTTCCTTTTATTTCATTGCTGTCATTATCGGATAAAATTTGATTTTTTTTAGTCTCATGAAAATTTTTTTTACCGAGAAGTTCATCAACATATTTTTTAACAAGCTCAAAATCCAAAGGTTTTGAAATTACACGGTCAGCGCCTCTTTCCATAGCCGAAAGTACATTTGAGCGAGCTGTATTAGCACTAATTACAATAACGGGAATATCTTTGATTTCTTTAATTACCTTTTTTACTTCCAGCATTTTCATTCCGTCAACATTGGGCATCATTAAATCGAGAAAAATTAAAGCCGGTTTGTGTTCGGCGGCTTTCTGAATTCCGTCTAAACCGTCGTGGGATTTGATTACGGAAAAATTATATTTTCCCAAAAATGAACTAAGTGATTCTAAAATTACATCCGAATCATCAATTACAAGAACTTTTGTTGCCTGCACATCCACTGTCAGTCTTTCTTAATTTTATTAATAGTTAGTTTCGAAAGGTCAACGGGTTTCTCAATGCTTTTTTGTGTAGCTTCAATAGTTTGCTGTTTTACATCTTCATAAATTTTATTACGAAGTATTTTAACATACATAGGGGCATCAATACCTATTTTTACTTGTGTATCCGAAATTGAAAGCACTTGTACTACAATATCGGAGCCGATGCGTATTTTTTCGTTTTTCTTCCTTGAAAGTATAAGCATTTTATCTCTTCAATTAATTTTCAACAAATAGTTTATAGTCAACCGGATATTTTTCGGTATCCAATATTTTTTGGAATCCCGTTTTGTTTTCCTGGTCCAGATAGATTGGCGCTTTTAAGTTAATTGTTATCTCCGAAGGATCCTTTGAAAGCCTTACAATACCAAAAGGTTCCTGATTGTCTTTCTTCGGATAATCCTCTTGCAGTGTCGAAATAGGAAACAAAGGGAAGACAATTTCCGGCTCGTCTATAGCAGTTAACCAATAAAATAAACCATTCTCTTCGGTTACCAGCAAATATTTGGTGTATTTTTCAAATCCCAAAACACCGTCCTCAAAATTAATGACAATATCATCATTAAATTCGATTTCTCCAAATTGCATTGTTTTTATTTTCATGATTTTTTCACTTTGATTTATTTAAAATAACTATATCTACTCTTCTATTCAATTTTCTTCCTTCGGCAGTTTCATTTGAAGCTATCGGTTTATATTTTGAATAACCGACAATTGAAACTTTATCGGGAGAAAGTTTTTCTTTTTTCATTAAATAATAAGCAATATTTGTTGCTATCGCAACCGAAAGATGCCAATTTGAAGGGTACTTTTTTGAAACAATCGGCACATTATCCGTATGCCCTTCAATTCTAATATCATTAGGCAGCTTTCGCAATACGGGTGCTAACTTACTCAAAACCTTTTTTGTTTCACCGGTTACATCAGCTTGTCCCGATGCAAAAAGGATATCATCTAAAATACGAATTGTAATTCCACGTTTATTCTTTACCAGTTTTATTGATTTTCCAAATTTATTTTTGCTGATAATTTTCCGTAAATTACTCATCAAAGTCTTTTGCGGAATTTGCGGAACTGACAACATCGGCATAGATTTTACTAATAACGTACTATTTTTATTTCCACCGAATACAGAACTGAGCGCGTTTGCAGCAGAACGATATTTCTCATTGTTAATATTTGACATCGCATAAAGTATAATAAACAACCCAAGCAGAAGTGTTATTAAATCCGCATAAGTGATTATATACCTGTCTCTGTCGGTTTCCTCTCCGAACAATTCACTGTTAGTCTCTATTTTTCGAGAACTGCGACTTGATCTTTTTGAGGGAGCATGCTTATTAACCTGGATTTTATTACTGACGGTATTTCCCCGCTCTGAATCCCCAGTACTGCCTCCAACGAGACTTCCATCATTTGTATTTCTTTCAGATGCCATTGTTTTAATTTATCTGCTATTGGTAACCAAATTATATTTGCACTAAAAATTCCCCACAAAGTTGCAATAAATGCCGATGCAATATTATGTATCAGAATATTCGGATCATTTCCGGCATTTGCCAATGTTTGAATTAAACCCATTACCGTGCCGATAATTCCCATTGTAGGTGCATATCCGCCCATTTTTGTAAAAATAAAACCGTACGAACTATGTCTGTCCGTCAATGATTTCATTTCCGATTTGGCAATAATTTCCAAATCTTCCGAGTTTGTTCCGTCCAAAACAAATCTTATTAATTTTTGCGGGAAAAAGTATTTCAGTAAATGCAGGCTTTTCTCTACTGAAAGCAACCCGTCTGTCCTTGCCTTTCTCGCAATTTCCAAAAATCCATCACTCATGCCCTTAATATCATACTCAAGCGGACTGTAAGCAATTTTTATTAATTTGAATATTTTCAAAAAATTATTCAATCCAAAACCAATAATAACCGCTGCAAAAGTTCCTCCAAAAACAACAACAATCGGGGCAATCAGAAACAGCGCATTTATACTTCCACCTTCCCAAATGAAAGCTCCGAAAATTGACAATACTCCGAGAATTAAACCAAAAAGGCTGCCATATTTTTTTATCATTATAAAAAATCCACCAAAGATTTAGGTAATATCATTGCCGCTATTTTATATCCAATTTGAAGATTTAATTGTTTACTCTGTAATTCCACCATTGTTTTTACAACATCAACATCACTCTCTTTTGATTTTAAATCTTTCAACTCCAATTTTTGACTGTCCAATAGTTGTGATGTTGATTTTAAACGGTTGCTAATATCACCGTCAACAGATAATTTATTAAGAATATGTTGATTAAATTCATTTACAATTGCTATTTGGTTTTGATTCGGCAAAGTTCCATTTGCCAGATTTTTCTTTATTGAAAGCAAAGTGTTAAAAACATTAGCTTTTTGACTTAAAGCCGACGAGATATTATTGGACGAACCTTCTTTTAATCCGGAATATCTATTGCAAAATCTACTTTATTTGAATTTGTTTGAATGTGAATATCTTTCAAATTTCCACCATCTAAAGTTTTTATTTCACCGGTAGTATTATCAAAGACTACAGAGTTAGTTGAACCGACAGCGTGCGGACCCGAGCCGGAACCATCATCAATTGTGTAACTAATATCAAAAGTATCAGCCGCAGTTTTCTTATAATTTATAGCAAAAGTATATTCATTCCCATCCGAATCATAAACTTTTTTATTTGTAGATGTTGTAGTACCCACAGATACAGATGAGTCCAAAGTACCGCTTTGTGTAAGAACCGATTGGAACAATTCTTTGCCGGTTATATTTATTTTTTGGTCAATATTTTTTGAAATTCTAATTTTGCGTTCACCCCCAACAGCCTTGCTATTAATGTCAACTGTATCACCTGATGCATTTACTGTGAAAGGTTTGGTGGATAAATCAGTTCCACCGAATAAATATTGCCCGTTAAAAGCTGAATTTGCTAAATCTAAAATTTGATTTAAGGATGTATTAATTTTCTTTGAAAATGATGAAACGTTTTTACCGAGCGTTGGATTATTAACAGAAGTCAAATCGGTCATCACTTTTTGAATTTCAGTTTGTATTCCGGTCATTGATGAAATTGTTTCATTAATTGTTGAATCTGCCTGATCAATATTTGCTCTGTATGTAGAAACATTACCCATCTGTGACGATAACCTCATCATTCTTGATGCTCCGAGCGGATTATCAGAAGGTTTATTAATAGACTTACCGGTCGTAATTTTGTCCTGCAGGCTGGATAAATCCATCTTTGTCCTATTCATATTGCTTAGATATTCGTTGATTAAAGACCTATCGGAAACTCTCATAATTCCACCAGTTTATTAAACCATTTGTAAAATTGTTTGTAACATTTTATCAGCTACAGTAATTAATTTAGCCGAAGCATCGTAGGACCGCTGATATTTGAGTATATCGGTCATTTCTTGATCAACGGAAACACCTGAAACCGAACTTTGCTGCTGTTCCAAATTATTAAGAACCAATTTAAAAGTATTACTGTTTTGATCTTGAAATTGTTTTTCTGCTCCAACTTGCGTAACTAAATTTTGATATCCGTCTTGAACTGTATTCCCATCCATAATTTTAGCATCTTGTAATTTTGCAATTGATAGTGCAATGTCATTATTACCATTCGTTCCATCCGAAGATACTGCAATCTTTCGGGGATCTTTTAATATATCACTGTTTACTTTTAATACCCCGTCGGAATAACTTGTAAAAAAGTCTTCGCCGTTTGTTGTCGGATCGGCGAGTGAATATCCTTTTTTGTGTTCGGCATTTACATTGTCTTTTAGTGCATAAGCAAAAGTATCAAGCTGTTTTTTATAGTCCGGTATTAAAGTATTAGCTATATGATAATCACCATATAACTCACCCTTTCTTATCGTAACTCTGGCATTGCCGTCTTCAGTTAATATAGAAAACTTTCCGCCTAAATCTGTAGAAAGTTGAAAATTCGTTTGATGAAGACGATCGACTGCAAATACACCGCCAATGGAAACGTTTGCCACACCATTTTTATCAATGTTTACTTGTGTGTTTACGATTTCACTCAATTTTTTTAATATTTTATCACGCTTATCAAGTAAATCATTAGCATCATTATTAACTACGGAGGCCTCATAAATTTGACGGTTTACTTCTTTCAAATCCTTTGTATAGTTATTTATTTGCCCCACAAGATTCTCGGCATCTTTTATAAGATTGTCTCGTTCGCTGTTCATACCTTCGTATATATTTTGTAATTTACCGGTCAACTGTTGGGTTGAATTAATAACACTATTTCGCAAAGCTATTGAAGTTGGATCTACCGAAAGATTATTCCATGAATTGAAAAACTGATTAATCATATTCGATAATCCCTGATCGGTTGGTTCGGAAAAAAGATTTTCAATACTGCTTAATATATCCGATTGTTTTTGAGCCGAGGAATGGTTTTCACTGTATTCTCTAATCTGTTTATCAATTATCCCATAGCGTATTCGTTGGATATCGGCTATTTTAACCCCTGCACCAATGGAAATTTTTCCACGCGTATCAGGCGCAACTGACGAAAAATTTGTCCTTTGACGCGAGTAATCCGGATTATTTGCATTCGCTACATTATTTGAAGTTACTGATAATGCTTTTTGGTAAGCCATTAAACTACGTCTCGATGTATCAAATATTCTACTAAGTCCCATTTTACTATCCCTTTTTATCCAAAATTGATTTTTCCGTAGCACTCATTACAGTTGCCATTGTTTCCTTTAAAAATTCACGAGAATGATTAATTAAATACATATTTTGTTTATTTAATTTTGTTAAATCTTCAACCAATGTTTTTAGTTCAAATTGAATACTCTTAATTTCTTCGGCAGTATTATTTGCTAAAAACGAACTGAATTTTTCCAATAAAGTTTCAAGATGATAATCGCTTCTTACTTGCTGATTTTCAATATAAAATTCATCAATTACTGCTAATCTTTCTTTTTCAATTTTTTGAATAAGCGGAAGAATTCGTTCTTCATCCTTGATAGATTTATCCAATTTTTCCCGATTATTCGAAACGAGAGCGACTTGCTTTTGTGTTGCAATACTTTTTAATTCGTTAAGTATTTTTTTCTCGCGTCTTAAAACATTTATTAAATTTTCAGCTTCCATTTTATTCTTCCAAGTGGTTGAGATAGCCAAGGACTCTATTTATATAATTTTTTGTTTCTTTAAACGGCGGAATACCATTATACTTTTTAACATTCGCCGGACCGGCATTATAAGCTGCAAGTGCTTTTTCAACATTACCATCATATTGCTCTATCATTTGAGACAAATATTTTGTTCCGCCGAAAATATTTTCTTTTGGGTTCCAAACATTATTTATACCCAGTTCAGTAGCAGTTGAATCCATTAATTGCATCAAACCTTTTGCGTTAACTTTTGATTGGGCTTTCGAATTCGCTGCTGATTCCGTTAGAATAACCGATTTAATTAAATTTTCATTTACACCGAATCTTTGTGCCGCTTCCTTTATTACCGGCAAATACTTATTAAGCCTTTTTAATGACGTATTGCTCGGTTTAATAGCTTTATTATTTTTTATTTTACCGTTAAATTTTAGTTCAATCGGTGGATTTAATGGTTTATCGAAATTTAAATTTGGCTTTAACTCTTCGCCGGTTAACTTTTGATAAAGTATTTTAGCAATTCCAAGCCCCTGGTTACGAGTCATAAACGAAGCAATTTTACTCTGGAAAATACCATCTAAAACATCACCGCCATAGCTTTCTTTACCAAACATTCCGCCGTCTGTTGTTTTATTCATACTTTTAAGCATCATTCCCGTAAGCAAACTTTCAAAATCCCTCGAAGCTTTTGCAAGTTTTGTTTTTTGTGCATCCGTAAAATTTTTATGAACCGTATTTGCCGGCTGAATATGCTTATCAAATTCCGTTATTTTAAGTTTTAAATTGTGCATTTTATATTATCACCAACTTTGCTGTTAAAGCTCCTGCTTGTTTTAAAGCCTGAAATATTGCAATAATATCACGTGGCGTTACTTTTAACTGGTTCAAAGCTGCTGCAACTTGCTGTACATTTGAAGCCCCGTTTATAGCTACCGCATTTTTCCCTTCTTCTTTAACCTGTGGAATAAGATTATTAAACACCTGCGTTTGTCCCTGCGAAAAAGCATTTGGTTGTGATATTATAGGCATTGAACGAATGGTAATATTCAATCCTCCGTGTGAAATTGTAACCGGTGCAATTCTCACATTACTTCCGGCAACAACCGTACCGGTTCGTTCGTTAATTACTACCCTTGCTTCAACATCCGGTAGTACCTGAACACTTTCCAACTGTGCAATAAAATTACCAAAATCGTTTTGCTGATTTTGCGGTACAGTAATTTTTATCTCCGAAGCTCCCAAACTTTTTGCCGTGCCTTTTCCGAACAAAGAATCAACAGCTTTCACAATATTATTTGCCGTGGTAAAATCCGGTGAATTTAGCATAATACTAAGCGATTTGGAGGATAAAATTCCACCCGGGAGGTCGCTTTCCAAACTTCCACCGTTTGGTATTCTGCCGGCAAGAGAAACATTTCGAGCAACCCTTCCACCTGAACCGGTATTAAAATCAAATCCGCCAATTGAAATGGGACCTTGAGCAATTCCGTAAACTTTTCCATTCGGGCCGGATAGCGGTGTCATTAACAGAGTTGCACCCATTAAACTTGTAGCATCTCCAATAGACGAAACAATAACATCAAAACTTGCACCTTTTTTGTAGAGATTATTTAATCTTGCAGTAACCATAACGGCTGCTACATTTCTGGTACGAAGGTTTTTATCGGTTATTGTTACCCCAAATCTTTTCAACATACTTCTTACCGATTGTTCAGTCATTAACGAGCGATAACTGTCACCTGTTCCCGATAACCCGACAGCCAAGCCGTATCCAATTAATTGCTCGGTTTCAATACCTTTGAAATAAGATATATCTTTAACTCTCTGCCCGAGTAATTGAGAAAAAGTAATTAAAATCGATATTATTAAAATTGATATTTTTTTCATAATAACCACCTAAAATAAAAAGTGGAAAAATTTTGTTAACAAACCGGGAGAAGTATTTCCGGTAACTTCACCATCACCTTGAAACTTGATTTGTGCATCGGAAATTTTATATGAATAAACCGAATTATCCGTCTGTAAATCCGCCGAACGAATTAACCCTTTAATGGTTACTAACTGTTCTTCACCGTTTATTGTAATTTTACGTGTACCTGTAATTCGTAATAATCCATTATCGTAAACCGAATCAATTACTGCGGAAATTTTTGTTTTTACTACTCCTGAACTCGACATTTTGCCGCCGCCCTTAAAATCATTGCCAACTCCCACTCCCAAATCAGCCATTGTCGTTCCATTATTTGAAGCTTTAAAATTAAGTCCATCTTTGCGTCCGGTTGTTATATTCGCCGAATTACTTGCTTGTGATGCTTCAACTACAATTATTGTTACAACATCTCCGATACGGCTCGCTTTATAATCCGAAAAGAGCGAGCGACTGCTGTTTGTTCTAAAATCTTGTGCCGATATTAAAACCGGCAAAGAAACTATTAGCATTATTATTAACTTTTTCATTTTATCACTCAATTATTTTTACTTCTTTACTATTAATTACTTTAGCTTTAAATATTTTTTTATCCGAACGTATAACTCTAATTATGTCGTTTTTACTGCCGTCCTCTCTGGCATTAACAGTAAAATTTACCACAACACTTCCAAATATACTGTAGGCTAATAATTTATCCCCGCGAAAAACTATTGGAATTTTACCTATCATATTTTTACTTAATATGTTTTCCTTTACAATTGTTCGCACAGCTCGATAACCTGATAAATCAACTTTACCGCTAATAATATTATCATTCATATTTGTAATTTCTTTTTGAACCAAATTAAACTTGTCTCTTGATAATACTTCATTTCTCTTAATTTTACTCTTTGCTACCCATACATCCGCAAATAATTTTACTTTAACCGTAACAAATGATCTTACAATACTATTACCCCGTTTTTTTATTCTTACAGGGACATAAGCAAATCCTTTTGTTAATCGAAAATTCCGGCTTTTATCAATTTTTATATCTGCGTCTTTAAAAGATTTAATTCCCACAGGTAGTGATATTACTTTATATGTAAATCTTTTATACCCGTTCAATTCCTTTTTAAGATATGAGTCAAGAGACGAACCTTGAATAAATCCGAATGAAATTAGTAACAATATGTAAATGAATTTCTTCATAAAAAGTATCAGTTATCGTTTAAGATTATTCGCTATGCTTAGCATGTCTTCAACCAATTTTATGGTTTTTGAGTTTATTTCGTACGACCGCTGAGCTGTAATCATATTTACCATTTCTTGAACAATATCAACGTTGGATGATTCAAGAAACCCCTGATGAACCTCACCGTAACCATCGCTTCCCGGAGTTCCGATTAATGGTTGACCTGAACTTGGAGTTTCGGCATAAACATTATCTCCCAAAGATTTTAGTCCGGCAGGATTAATGAACTTAACAAGATCAATATTTCCCAAATCAACCGTATCACCGTTAAACTGAACAAGTGAAACATTTCCTTGTTTTGAAATATGGATTTCCGATGCCTGTCCATCTATTGTAAAGCCTGGATCAAGTGTGTAACCACTTGAACTTACAATTGTCCCGTCTGCAGATAGCTTGAAAGATCCGTCACGCGTGTAAACAAATGTACCGTCCGGTTTCCTTAATTGGAAAAATCCGTCTCCATTAATTCCAAGATCTAACTGCTGATTTGTTTGCTGCAAAGTACCTTGAGTAAACATTTTTTGAGTTGAAGAAGTCCTAACACCACTTCCAACCTCAACAGTAGCGTTCGCAGTTTCCGTAAGACCGGGAACTTGAGTACTTTGCGGATTTGTTACTATATCCTGATAAATTAAATCCTGAAATTCAGCTCTGTTTTTCTTAAAGCCGGTAGTATTGATATTAGCTATATTATTAGCAATAACCTGAATGTTCACTTGCTGTGCATTCATTCCTGATGCTGCTGTTCTTAATGCTGCTGTTGGCATAATTACCTCCTATTTATTAAACTTTTCCTATTTCTTTGGCCATTCCCATTTGATGATCAATGGATTGTATAATTTTTTGTGCCGTTTCATATTGTTTGTTAATTGAAATCATTTTTTCCATCTCTAAAATTGGATTTGTATTCGAGCCTTCCAAATATCCCTGCTGAATTTCATAGTCGTCTTCCGATGCATCGGAATATCCTCCGTGCGGAAATGAAAAATTTCCTCCGTTCTCTCTTACCATTGTACTGGGGTCATCAATTTTCGCAATTTTCAATTTGTCAACAATTTCTTTTCCTACTGTTATTTCTCCGTCTTTCGATATTTTTATTTTGTTCTTTTTATTCAGAGTGTATTCATAAATGTTTAAGTCTCCACTTTCTGTCATTAACGGGTTACCTTTTGTGTCTACAATTTCACCATCTTCCGTTAACTTAAAATGTCCATTCTTTGTTAATTCTACACCTTTATCAGTCTTTATCATAAAAAAACCATTTTTTGAAATTGCCAAGTCAAGCGGATTTCCCGTTTGTATAAACTCTCCTTCGGAAAAATCTGTAATCTGCTTTACCTGAGGATTTTTAAGTCTGGAAAGAACTTCTGCAAAAGGTAATTCACGTTTATAGCCGATAGTATCAATATTTGCCAAATTGTTGGCTGTTATTGAAATATCTGTCATTTTATTGTGCATCACATTCGCTGCACGGTACAATTGAGATAATCCTTTTAACATGTTTTCCTCTCAGATTCATTTTTTCTTAATACTGTAAATAAATTTCAACAAATGGAATGGAACCACATTCATTTGCATACTAACTTTATTGTCTGAAAAATACCTATCCAAAGCTTGCCCAATAAATTCACTTTCGTTATTTACAATATTTTTAGTTTTTGAAATTTTCATTACATATTTTGAATATTCCGATTTCATTTTCTTTTAAGCAATTGCATTAACAGAATTTATTCCGTTTTGATGCGTTCTTCTTATGCTTTTAAATTTTTCTACCGGTGATAGCCTAATTGTCGAATCAACTTTAAGTATATTCGAAAGTTCAAAATTAAATGCTTCTAATCTGCTTTCGGCCCGTTTAAGGTTTCGATAATCCATCGCTAAATCACCATTTAATTTCTTATTTGACAAATAGCTTAAAAAGTTAAAATCCCCAAGATCCGTTGCGTGAAAATCGGAAGATATTTTATACAATAATTCACCGTTGGTACTTTTAAGTTTATCGTAACGCACGATTATAGTTTCCAAAATTCGTCCGGAATTAACTATAATAAATTCAGGGAAAGTCATAAACATATTAAATATTGATTTTTGCAAAATATATTTAAGCATCAGTGTTTGCATTATATTTAGTTCAGCTTTTAATTGACCGTATATATCACAATCATCAATCATTTTTGATATTTCCACAAATTTTTTGGACTTATCTGTTACGGCAAAAATATTCGAATGAAAATTTTTGGTTCCAACTTGATAAATCAATATTTTATTTAATTTTTTTACTATTTCATTTTCTGCTTCAAGTAAATTCAGCTTTTCAAGTGAAGTCAAAATTGCTTGACTGAGTTCTTCAAAAGACAAATCAAATATCAGCTCAAATGATGCAATAAAATCACGGCTAACCTCTTCTCCGAGACTCCAAACAATGTTCATAAGTAAAGCTATTTGTATTTCATCATAATTCCCGTTTTGAGAAACGAGATAGTCAATTACTTTTTTTAGTTTCGATTTTACTAATGGTTTTTTGTTTTTAATTGCTTCTTTCAAAATTTTTCGGCTTATTTCATTTTCTTCAATACCAATTTTTGAGAGCATTACGCTTATTACATTTGGTCCCATTTCTTCTTCTGCCGTTAAATTATCAAGTGCAAGAGAAAATGGTTTGTGTTTGATTACCTTTGCCAAAAACTTTTCGCCGCTTTCGGCAAGAAACGGTAACTGCGACTGGAATAGGCTTCCGTTAACCAAAATGCGATATACTTTTCCGGCCTTTCCGGCAACACTTACAATAACCAGCGAATTAATTGCCGGAACCGACTTGGGTTTTCCTCCGCCGGCTAAGGTTACATTCGAAGTTTTTATTATTATATTGCTTGCAATTCTTCTAATCATTATCCGCTGCTCTGCATTAATTTAATTTTTAGCGCTAAATGTAATTCGCCTTTTGAGATAGAATATTCTTTTGCTTTCCTGCAAATTTCTTTTTCCGATATTTTTATCGGCTGAGTTATAAGCTGTTTCCTAATTCTGTAGTATTTTGGTTCAAAAATGCTGCCTATTTTTTCTGCCCTTAATCTTCTAATATTTTCTTTTAGTTTTGACATTTTATATTTTCTCAATTCTTGTTTTCTTCTCTTAAAAGCCAAACCTATTAGTATTAATAACGTGCCTTCTACAAAAATAAATGTTTTTATTAAGGTTATTTTACTAATCATGGGTGCACTGCTTTCCAGAACTTTTTTCTCATTCGGTTGTTCTGTTTTCTGCTTTTTTACCTTTTCAATTTTGTTTATTTCATCAATCTGTTTTTCAACTCTTTCTTTGATGTTTATAATATCTTTAACTGATTTTTGAGCAAAAATATTCCCTGAAAAGAATACAAAAACCGAGCTAAGCAATATCAAAATATTTTTCATCATCTTAGTTTCCTTCTTAATGGAAATTTTAAAGAAATAACCGAACCGCCTTTTTCAAGTGACTGTACAACAAACTCACCTTCGTGCTTGTTCATTAAATTATTAATTATTCGCACATTCAAATCCGCATTTGCACTTTCTGTTTTTGCAACGGACGAAAATGTTTTCAAGTTCAAAGTTGTAATTACTCTTAAAATTATTTGATCATTTTTCATTCTCGTCTGGATAATCATTCCACCGGACTTGCCTTTTTGGCTCTTTATTAAACCGATTGCATTTGTTAATATTTGAAAGATATAATTCGGATGACTTAATATGGAAGGTAAATTTTCTTCATAATCCAATACACATTCCAAATCAAGGTTATTCAATGTTGATTTTACCAATTCATAATATTGCGAAATAATTTCGTTTAATCTGATTGGGATTATTTTCACATTTTTCTGATTTATATTTGCAAATTTTACTAATCTATTAATAACCGAATTAACTTTATGAATCTGCGTTTTTATTGCTTTGGTTTCAAGAGCATTGGAACTATCTTCCATCAAATCAACTTGACTCATAATTACCTGAAGCGGAGACATAATATCTTCAATAATCCCTTCGGTTAACTCTCCTATTGCCGAAAGCCGAAAATCATTTGAAAGTTTTGCTTGATATGTTTGCAGTTCTTCATAAGTTGAAAATAATCTTTCCGTAGTATTATATTTATCTATTTTTGACAAGGAAACATTTAATAATATCTTAATAATCTGTTTATCAAGTTCTGAAAATTTATTTTGCTCAATTGTTGAAAGAAGTGCGAACAAACCTTTTTTTCTGCCATCTTCAATCAAAGGGAAAAGTACAAAATTCATTTTGGGACTATCGGAATTCCAGCTATTCAATTCCGGTACAATCATAACCTTTCCGGTTTCAAACAATAAATGCAAAACACCTTCTTTGTAATAGTTATTAATCATTTCCATTATTTCGGAATGACCGGAACCTTGTATAGGATTCAAAGTTGTAAATGATTCGTCAAAAAATAAAAGTGCCGAATCTTTAATCGGGATTACGCGTTTTACCGCTTGTTTCAATTTTGATATTAATTCCACAGGATTCTTAATTTCATCAGTGCTTTTTTCAAATGAAACAAGGTTTTGCAACATATGTGAATACTTTTCCAAAAGATGATTATCACTCAGCGTATTATTATATCTGAACATTGATAATTCGGATTTAGGTTCGCCATCCGGTGAAATTTCATCAATCAGCTTAAAAAACGGCTGATAATCCATAGTATTTTGTTTGTGAAGTATCATTCTTAAATAAAATCAGTTGCTTCTATCTGTTCATTAAATAGTTCTTCATAACCCAAAACAAAATCATTGAGTGCATCAAGATTTTCAAATTTTAATTTTTCTACAATGCTCGTATCCAACTCATAATTATTGTCGAGATAAAAACTTCCTATTCCTAATCTTTGTGTTGCGTAATCCGCAAGATGAACAATTGCCGTAATAACATCGTCTGCTTCGGCAAGCGAAGGAGTATGATGTTTTTGAATAGCTTTGCAATGATGAGAAGGCAAATTCCATTTTTCGGCAAGAAATTTTCCAATATCCTGATGAGTATAACCCAACTCATTAAATTCCGCTTCTAGAAGTGATTTCCCGTTTTCTTCCATATCCGTAACGATTTCTTCAAAAGAAGAATGGAAATATTTGTGAATTACCGCCGTACCGAGTTCGTGCAGTAATCCGCTTACAAATGCTTCACTTCCAATTCTATAACCAAGATCTTCCGCCATTTTTTTTGCAGCATTTCCCGTAAGAACCGAATGTACCCAAAATTCTTTTTGATCTAAAAGCCTGTCATTTTTATTCTTAAACGAATCAATCATTGAAAGGGCAATAACTATATTCTTAATATCTTGATAGCCGATAATTAAAATTGCAAAATCGATTGTAGCAACTTTACGGGGCAAACCGTATAAAGGAGAATTTGCTATGGAAAGTATTTTGGTTGTAAGTCCGGGGTCTTTTCCAACCATTTGGCTTAAAGCCGATGTATTTGTTGAAGGGTCATCCAACAATTTGGAAACTTCCAACATTACAGTTGACATTGCCGGTAAATTATAAACATTCGACAAAACTAACTGTGTTTTTTTTCGCTTTTCTTCTAGTAATTGTTCTTCCATGATGTCTTCTTTTTTTATTAATAATTAATGTTGTTTAATTGCTCTTCAAAAATTTCCCTGTAGTTTTCAACAAAGCTTTCAAGGTAATCTTTATCCCCGAGTTTTAATGTTGTTAAAATCTCCTCATCCAATTCAAAATCAGAATCCCAATGAAAATTATCGGCAAGTAATTTATGCACTACATAATCCGAAAGATGAACAATGGAAACAAAATGCTTATCATTTTCCAATAATGAAGGTTGATGATGAAACAGCACTGTTTCCGAAAGCTCAACCGGTAAATTCCATTTATCAATTAAAATTTTACCAATTTCGCTGTGTGTCATTCCGAGCTCTTGCAATTCAGCTTCGCGGTGTGATATTTTATTTTGCAAAACTGATGCAACAATATTATTATATTCGGTCTTAAAATATTTATATATCACAGGGATACCCAAATCATGAAGCAAACCGGCAGTAAAAGCTTCACCGCTTTCAGGATACCCCAAATCATCCGCAATTCTTTTTGCCATTGTCGCAGTTATAATTGAATGCAGCCAATAGTTTTTCTGATCAAAATTTTTATCCCCGAACTTTCTAACCGTTTCCATCATCGAAAGTGCAATAACAATATTCTTTATGTGATTAAATCCCAGAATGACTATTGCAAAGTCTATAGTAGCTACTCTTCGCGGTATCCCGTAAAGAGGAGAATTTGCAACTGTCAAAATCTTTGTTACAAGCCCTTGGTCCTGACTGATAACCTCGCCAAGCTGAGCGGCACTTGCCTGAGAATCCTCAATTACTTTGGTAACTTCATAAATAATAAACGGAACAGTCGGTAAATTGTGTACTGACGTTAATACTTTAACGGAATGCTCTTTTATGTTTTTAATATGTTCAATTTTATTATTTGTCATAAACCGTTTCTAATTTTCCTTTTAACACTTTTAAAATTTTGGAATGGATTTGAGATATGCGGGATACCGTAATCTCAATTATTTCGGCAATTTCTTTATAATTTAGTTTTTCGTAATAATAAAGACTTATAATAAGTCTGTCACGTTCGCTTAATTCCTGAATGGCTTTTATAACCAAGTCTTTCCTTTCGTTATCTCTAACCTGTTCATAGGGGTTTTCTTCTTCCGATGGGATTAAATCATTTAAAGTAAAACCTGTTTCACCACCCAATGGCTGATCTAAGGAAACATTATTAAATTTTACATCATTTTCGGACTGTGGTTTGGAACGGGGTTTAATTTGCAGTTTTCGCAATTCATCAATAATTTTTCCCCTGATTCTTTGGATAGCATAAGTTTCGAATTTTGTGCCATAATCCGGGTCAAACCTGTCTATCGCTTCGCTTAATCCTTCAACTCCAAATTGGAAAAAATCTTTTTCTTCTACAACATGCATATTCATAAATTTGGAGTTATGAATCACATAGTGTACAAGATTAGTATAATTAACCATAATTTGTTTTTTTATTGACGGATCATGTTGTGTTTTGTATGACTTCCAAAGTCCGGCATTACTCATTTTTTGTTACTTCCTGATAATTTTTCATTAAGTTCATTTCCTTTTTCGAGAGATGTTTTATTAATTGCTTTTACAAATGCCATAGCAAAAAAACTTCCCATTACGGATACAACCATAAAAATTACGAATGATCTTAGCAGTACAACATCCCATTGAAATCCTTTTTCACTAAATATTAATACTGATAGGAAAAAGATTAACAGTCCAAAATTCAATACAATTTTATTCATTTTTTATTCCTCCGTGCTATATTCATTTCAAAGAAAATGCCAACTTATTTTGAAATTAGAACGTCGAAAAAAGGCTGTTTTGGTATGTTTTTGTTGAGCAGAAAATTTTCAGAAAATTCTAATGGTTATTATTAACCATTTGACCGATTTCCTCAAATCTTCTGCTTATTCTGATTAGCTGAGTTGTAATTCGTCTGTTTGGATTTTCCAAAACAAACAACTTTTGTTTTTGTACCGATGTAGTAACTTTACTATCGTGTTCTACAACACCAATGAAAGATAAATCTTCTTTTAAGAAGTGTTTTACTGCTTTGCTCAAATTATCGAAGGTTGACTTTCCCTCCATTAAATTTGCACTTTTATTTATTAGCAAATATTTATTATCTTTAATTCGTTTATTACTCAACAACTTAAGTATTGCATAAGCATCCATCACCGCCGTTGGTTCCGGCGTAGTAACAACAACGCGAACATCCGCATGTTTTAGTACTCCGATAACATCTTCGCCTGCTCCGGCTGCCGTATCCAATAAAATATAATCATATTCGGATGATAGCTGCCATAAAGAATCAAACAATGAATTTATTTTCGATTCAATTAATTGAGGATGATCTGTTCTTCCCGAATCACCAAACAGAAAATGCAGGTTATTATCATACTGGTAAACTAAACTACTTAAACTGCTTTCACCTTTAAAATAATGATACAAATTTCTTTCGGATGTAATATTGAGCATTATATTCAGATTGGAAAGGTTCGCATCCAAATCTACAAGTAAAATTTTTTTGTTGTTTCTTGTCATTGAATACGCAATATTAAGGCTGATAAACGTCTTTCCGGTTCCGCCTTTCCCTGAAGTAATGGCTATTATTTTTGAACGGGAATTTTTCTTTTTGGAAATCCGTTTGATTCTGTTCAACTGCTCTAATCTTTTAGCCTGTCCAATCATTGCGTTATTTTCCCGCTATATATCATATTTGCAATAAACTCCGAATCTCCGGCAATTATGTCATCCGGAATTATCTGTCCGTTTGTTAAATATTTTATCGGAACATTAATAGCTGTAGTTAAATTTAAAACATTTCCAAAGGATACTGCTTCATCGAGTTTTGTAATTACAATACCATTGTAGTTTAACATTCTAAATTTTTGTGCGGCATTTATCATGTTTTTCGACATAGAAGTTGCACTTAAAACGAGATAGGTTTCATCAATATTACTAACTTTTAAAAAATCATTAATCCCTTCCAATTGCTCGGTTTTATTTTGGCTGCGTCCAACCGTATCAATAAAAATTAAATCTTTCTTCTTCATTTTGGAAATAGATTTTGAAACATCTGCCGGTTCATAAGCGACATGAAATTCAATGTCGCTTATATCCGCAAAAATTTTTAGTTGATCCAGTGCACCAAGACGATAAGTATCTATCGAAATCAAACCCACATTTAAATTGTGTAGAATTTTACTTATTACCGAAAGCTTTGCAATACAAGTGGTTTTTCCCACACCGGTTGGGCCAACAAGAGAAACAATTTTTGGCTTTTTCTGTTTTATTACTTCAAAATTTTCTGTCGGAATCATCGATGCAATTGTAGAAACAACGTAACTGTCAAGATTTTTTTTATTTAAGAATGCATTGTATTTATTTAATTGGTTAACAATGGTTGAAATTATTCTTTCGTCAATATCCCTATGTTTAAGGATATCGATAACTTCTTCGGAAAGTTTTTTATTAATATTTTTTGAAACGGACTTTGTTATTGTCTTTTTATTCTTGGGCTGCTCTACTTCCTTATTTTTTCTGTAGATTTTATTTTTGAGTTTAGCAATTTCGTTTTCAAAATTTAATATTTCATTTTCATCATCAGCTGATTTCGATTCTGCACCGAATTCATCATCAATTCCACCGGTAATTTCAAACATTTTTTTTGTGCCAATTTCCGGATCAGCTTCAATTACCTGTGTACTAAGTACTATGGCATCCGGCCCGAGCTTTTCTTTCATTGCACTCATTGCATCTTTTAAATTAGCTGCTCTGAATTTTTTAATCTGCATATTAAACCTCTAATTTCCCAATAAATTCAATCTCAACATTTGCCGGCAGTTCGGTATAAGAAAGTACTACAACATTCGGGAAAGTGGAATTGATTAATCTATAAAAATATGGTCTTATAGTTGCCGAAGTAATTAAGATAGGTATATATCCCAATTCTTTGAATAATTCTAAATGATCAAGAATAGACTGATTTAATGATTGAAGCATCTCCGGAGTTAATCCCAATGTTTGTGATGCTTCCTGCTGCTGTGATAATGAATCGGTAATATGGCTTTCAAGATTTTCGCCAATGGCAACTGCATGAATAATCCCGTTTCCGTCTTTATAAAGATTTGCAATGGTATCACCAAGCGAATGACGGACATATTCCGTTAAAACGTCAACACTTTTGGTTACCTTTGAATAGTCAATCAACGATTCAAGAATTTGTACAAGGTCTTTTATAGGAATCAATTCTTTCAGCAAATTTTGTAATACTTTTTGAATTACACCGAGTGAGAGTACTTCCGGATTAATATCTTCTATCACAGCAGGGTATTCCTTTTTGAGATTTTCGAGCAATTGTTTTACAGATTGACGAGATAGTATTTTGTCGAAGTTCTTCTTAATAGTTTCCTGTAAATGAGTTGAGAGTACAGAAATTGCATCTACAACAGTATAACCTAATAATTCCGCTTTATCCTTTTCCTTTTCCGAAATCCAAGCTCCGGCAAGTCCGAAAGCCGGATCTTCTGTTGGTATTCCGCCTATTTCTTCTTCAATTTCTCCCGGGTTCATTGCAAGGAATCTATCACTGTAAATTTCGTAATTAGCAACAACATTACCTTTTATTTTAATAATATACTCATTAGGATTTAATTGTAAATTGTCCCTTACTCGTACCGGCGGAATCAACACACCGTATTCCAGAGCCATAAATTTTCGCGTTGATGAAATTTTTTGAAACAAATTTCCGCCTTGATTTTCGTCTACAAGTGAAATAAGCCCGTATCCTATTTCGACTTCAACCGGGTCAACTTGCAAATATTCTTCAACTTTTTCTTCTGCAACTTCCGGTTCGGCAACCTCCTCAACTTCTTCGGGAATTTCTTCTTCTTTATTCTTTTTTCTTAAAAATACTGCTGCAGTTGCGAGTGCAATTCCAAGAAACAGAAACGGAAGAGTTGGCATACCGGGAATTAAACCAAACACCATTACGGCTCCGGATACCGTTCCCATAACTCGCGGATTTGAAAATAATTGTTTCTGAAGCTGGACATCCATCGAACGCCCTTCGGCATTTTTTGTAATTACCATACCTGCCGAAACAGCTATCAGTAAAGCCGGAATTTGTGATACCAAACCATCACCGATTGTTAAAATAGTATAGGTTTGCAGTGCTTCACTGATTGGCATCCCTTTTTGTGCAACGCCGATAATAATTCCACCAATAATATTAATTGTGGTGATTAACAAACCGGCAATTGCATCACCTTTCACGAATTTACTGGCACCATCCATCGCACCATAAAACTCCGCTTCGTGTGAAATATTTTCACGTCTTTTTCTTGCTTCGGCTTCATTAATTAAACCACTGTTTAAATCGGCATCAATTGCCATTTGTTTTCCGGGCATAGCATCTAATGTAAATCTTGCTGCAACTTCCGAAATTCTACCGGAACCTTTTACAATAACAATAAACTGTATAATTAACAATATTAAGAAAATTATAAATCCAACAACATAACTTCCGCCGACTACAAATGAACCGAATGTTTCAATTACCTGTCCGGCATAACCATTTAAAAGGATTAATCTTGTAGAACTTATATTAAGCGACAGACGAAACAGCGTTAACATCAGCAAAAGTCAGGGATAGATGGAAATTTCAAGCGGTGATTGTATGTATAACGAAACGATTAAAACTAACAATGCTAATGAAATATTAAGTGCCAATAAAAAATCCAGCATAAAGGTCGGAAGAGGAATAATCATCAACCCAAGAATGAAAATCATCCCAATAGCAAGAAGAATATCCGTATTTTGAAATAATTTTTTCATTATACTATACTTTTTCTACCATTTTTATTTTTTAATTCATAAATATATGCTAATATTTTGGCAACAGCTTCAAATAATTTTTCGGGAATTTCATCACCGACTTCGCAAGCGGCATATAATGCTCGTGCAACCATAACATCCTCGTGAATAGGAACATTGTTTTTTCGTGCAATATCTTTAATTTTTTGTGCCATTAAATCAGCACCTTTGGCAACTACCATCGGAGCAGAAGAACCTCCCATTTCATATTTTAGTGCTACTGCATAGTGAGTTGGGTTTGTTATTACCACATCAGCTTTCGGAACTTCCTGCATCATTCTCTTCTGAGCCATTTCCATCTGCTTTCCTTTTATTTGGCTTTTTACGTGCGGATCTCCTTCGGTTTGTTTAAATTCGTCTTTAACTTCCTGTTTTGTCATTTTTTGATCTTTTTTGAATTTATATTTTTGGAAAGCAAAATCGCCCATCGCAATTAATGAAAAGACCAGAGAAATTTTCCAAATAAAACCGAATGAAGTATCAATCAAAAATGAAAATATTTGTCCTACCGTATAATCAACCAAACCAACGGATTTAATCATTAAATCCGGTAAAATAATATAAATCAACCAACCGATTATAAGCAGTTTAAATATGGATTTTAATGTTTCAACTGCAGCTTGTGCTGAAAAAAATTTGCTTTTTATTCCTTCGATTGGATTTATTTTGGATAATTTTGGTTCCATTGCTTCCGGTGTAATTTTAAAACCGGTTTGTCCGTATCCGGCGGCAAAAGAAATTAATATTAAACCGATTATTATAGGAAGCATTACAATAGTAAAAAACAGAAAACCTTTCCAAGCATACACTTTAGCAAGATTCAAATTTAGTTGAAGTGTATCAAGCGACCCGAAAATAAATCTTGAGAAATCGGCAATATTTGCCGCAATGAAATTACGGAATATATACATAATAGCAAATCCGGAAAAAAATATTGCCAAAGAATTAATTTCCATACTTTTGGCAACTTGTCCTTTTTTTCTGGAATCCGCTAACTTTTTCCCGGTTGGTTCTTCGGTTTTATCCTGGCCGCTGTTATCCGCCATTTTATAATCCCATATTTTGAATCATTACTAAAATTTTATCTTCATAATTAAGTAAAATATCCCTTATCACATAAATATATACAGGGATAACAAAAACAATAAGAACAAGCCCAAGTTCTATTTTCAAGGGCTGAACAACAAAAAATACATTCATTTGCGGAATTACCCTTGCTATTATTCCGGCTCCGACATCTACCAAAAAAAACGAAACCAATATCGGAGATGATATTTTTATTGCAAGTATAAAAATTCCTGCCGAATATTTTTCCAACAATTTATACACAGTTTCATTTACAGGATAAAATCCTACCGGAATTAACTTAAATGAATACCCGATAGATTGTATTACAAAATGATGTCCGTTCATAACAATAAAAACCAAAATACCAATTATCAATAAAGTTTGCCCGACAATATTGGATTGCGAATCTGTAGTCGGGTCAAACATTTGAGCTATCATTAATCCCATATCGTAACCAAGCAGCAAACCGGCAAATGAAATTCCGTAAAAAATAAAATTCATTGCAAAACCGATTATTATGCCAATCATCATTTCTTTTAACCCTGCAACTGCAAGCATCATTAAATTATCATTTAATGCAGGATTTACATTCGGCACCATAAAAAAAACTATGTATGTTATTAATATTGTTAAAAGTAATTTTGCCCTATTCGGGATAGCACGCATATTAAAAATTGGTGCGGTAAAAATTATACCTGATACTCTTAAAGCAATTAAAATACCTTTAACAAATGAGGAAACAAGAATTTCCATTATTTTACCAATGTTTCAAACATTGTAAATATTTTTATTGTCAATGAAATTATTTTATCCGCTATAAACGGCAGTAATAAAATTACTGAAATGCCCGTAATAAATATTTTCGGGACAAATGTTAAAGTCATTTCCTGTATTGATGTTGCTGCCTGAAATATTGAAATAATTATTCCGATAATTAAAGAAGCACCGAGAATCGGCAGTAGTACAATCATAATTGTATAAAATACTTCTGTTAATAAATGTATAACCAAATCAAGTGTCATTTATCCAAAACTCCTAACTAATGAACCTATAATTAAATTCCATCCGTCAACTAGAACAAATAACAGAATTTTAAACGGCAGCGAAACCAGCATGGGCGGCAGCATCATCATTCCCATTGACATTAAAATGCTCGAAACTATCATATCTATCATTAAAAACGGTAGAAATAAGAAAAACCCGATTACAAAACCAGCCCGTAATTCACTTAGAATAAAAGCCGGAATGAGAATTGAACTTGGCAAATCCGAAGGAGAATTCGGGCGATTTAGTTTGGCAAATCTAATGAACAGTTCAAGATCTTCGTTACGAACATGCTTAAGCATAAATCCGCGAATTGGTTTCATACCTGCAGTATAAGCCGAATCGATTGAAATTTTATGTTCCATATACGGTTTAACCGCATTATCATTTACTTTTGTAATTGTCGGCGACATTATAAAAAAGGTTAAAAACAGTGCAATTCCTGCCAACAATTGATTCGGAGGCATTGTCATAGTTCCCATTGCCTGCCGTAAAAAACTGAGAACAATTATTAATCTTAAATAAGATGTCATCATAATCATTATTGAAGGTGCCAACGACAAAACCGTTAACAAAAGCAATAATTGAAGAGTGGTTGAAACATCTTTCGGGTTAGAAGAAGAACCGATACCAATTTTAATATTTGGCATTGTAATTGTTTGACCCTGTTGAGCAAAAGCAGTTCCTGCAATTCCGAAAAATATAATTACGAATAATAGTATTAAAATTTTTTGTTTCATTTTCCGCTCATATTATCTTTTAACATTTTCAAAAAGTCAAAACCTTTTTTAGATTTATTTTGCTTTTGAAAATCTTCATCAGTAACATCATCAAGTTTTTCGATTAAATTTATTGCATTATCGCTAATGCCGATCACAAAATAATTTTTGTGAATCTTAACAATTGAAATAAATTTTTTGGGCATCAAAGGTTGGGTAGTTAATACTTTTATGTTCACATTTCCTAAATCCGTTTTCCCTTGTTTGAATAAATATTTTTTTACCAAAAAAAGGAGTGAATACATCACCCCGGTTAAAATAATTAGCACAAAGAAAATATATGCAATATCTGAAAAATCCATTATTGCAGCCCTACAAGACGGTTTTCGGTATCAATTAAATTTGTTACTCGAATCCCGAAATGTTTATCTATTACAACAACCTCGCCTTCGGCAATTTTTTTATTATTTACATAAATATCCACAGGCTCGCTTGCCAATTTTTCCAATTCAATAACGTAACCGCGTTCCAGTCCAAGGATGTCTTTGATTTCCATCTTTGTTCTTCCCAGTTCGATATAAACATTAAGCTGCAGATCTTGAAGAAAATCTAATTTCTCATCTTCGGCAACTGTTGTTTTTAGCGATTCGTCAAAT
>Ga0114931_10002287_pt1 | contig 24371 bp, 24 predicted proteins | sample 2SBtaG_FD_89579 | JGI IMG/M metagenome (GOLD analysis project Ga0114931, IMG submission 89579) | Deep subsurface microbial communities from Kolumbo volcano to uncover new lineages of life (NeLLi) - 2SBTROV14_V59a metaG | ecosystem: Environmental > Aquatic > Marine > Volcanic | place: Kolumbo... | reverse complement strand
TCTCGAATAGCTGACGAGATGTGGAACCGCGGCAACATCGATGCCGCGGACGAAATCATGCACGCCGACGCGACATATCATGGGCCTCATATGCCGAACGGGACGGGAAGCCGAGAAGACTGGAAGAAGGCCGTCGCCATGTACCGAGCCTCTTTTCCTGATTCTCGGGTGACCTATGAGGAACTCCTCGAAGCGGAGGACGTGATCATCGGTCGCTGGAGTGCGACGGCGACTCACACCGGAAAGCTGCCCGGTCTGGATGCAACCGGAAAGCCGATCAGAATTACCGGAATCACCATTTACCGCTTCGCAGGTGGCATGATCTCGGAAGCCTGGGAAGAACTAGACATGCTTGGAATGTGGCAGCAGTTGGGCGTGGTCAGCCTACCTGGGAGCCACTGAAGCGAGAACCGGGTAGATGATGGCGCATAACAACATCGTGCAGCGGACGGCGCTTCGCGCCGCCGCTGATGCTGAGCGTTACCCGGCATCCTCATTGTTCGTCGTTGGAGGCCCCCTTGGCGCGTGCTCGACTCAGCCCGTTGTTGTGCCCGTCGGCGGAAGGACCTCCACGTCGGCGTATGGGCAGCATTTCTGGGGTCGGTCGCCGGGTAAACAGGCGCTCCAGTCGACGCAAAGCCTCCGGGCATTTTCCGGTGTTTTCGATACGCGCTAAGGATGCCGGTTTTTCGTAGTTTTGAGGCACGTACTTTTCGCGTCTGAGCTCAGTCGTTAGGCGGTAGGATTATAAGTGGAAAAGAGCCAACTTCGTATAGTAACAGCGCAACTAGCAAATCCAAGCGGTGAGCTAGGTGCTGAAATATCTATTAAAATGAATGATACCAACGCGTTCATTACCGCCCGTACCATCGAGGCGCTTGCACCAACCCACGGTGATTGCATCGTCGAGATCGGCCCGGGTAACGGAGCTTTATCATGTGGACTCGTGCAGGCCATTGGCGCTGAGGGACGCTATCTCGGAATAGAGATTTCTGGGGAAATGGCTCAACTTTGCGAAAAAATGCTAGGCGACATAAGCGAAGCGCGAATTGATGTTCATGCGGGTGATTGCCACGATGCATCAGTGGCGAATGCAAGCATATCCGGATTGATGGCAGTCAATGTGCTGTATTTCGTCGATGATCTGGATGGGCTGCTTACTCGAATCCGACCATGGTTTCAGCCTCAGGGGAGATGCGTTTTTGGTATTCGGCCAGCTCGGACTCTAGAAAGTTTACGCTTTCACGATTTTGGCTATCACATACGCTCTCCAGAGGAGATCAAAGAAGCCATGAAAGCACATGGCTTTGGTGAGATTTCAATGACTCACTATGATGAGGGGGAGGGGCGCCTGGGTGACATAACCTTTCCAAATGGATCAATCATTATCAAGGCTTCAGTATGCGCCTAACAAACGCGTTAATTAGGACGCTCACGAGCTCGCGCCTATTACGCAGACGTTAGACGGCCACTCCTCCTAACTGTACCGGTTTGCCGATGTCTTACCACTCGCTCTCTCGCGTCGCGCGATCCTACCGTTTCACTGCACCGGTACTGCTCCTGCTTGCAACTACATTCGGCGCCTGCACACAGGGACGGCCGCCTGAAGCAGACCTGACGATCGAGGCCCACGATTTCGCCTTTCGTGCCCCTCGCGTTGTTCGGCCGGGTCGAACCACCATCAGGCTAATAAACCTCGGGCCAACCTATCACCATGCCGTGCTTCTACGCCTGGCTTCTCCCGATTCTGCCGACGCTGTTATCGCCCGCCTTCGACACTGGTCCAACGACCCTGATCTTCCTATTCCCGGAACCACTAGCGTCGGAGGCCCTGAGGGGCACATGCCCTCTGGCGACTCCTATGTAACGGTTAATCTTGAGCCCGGAGAGTACCTCATCGCCTGCACCATTCCCCTCCCTGGCGGAGCCCCTCATGCCGCGCGAGGCATGTATCTGCGGCTCACCGTGCAGCCTTGGGCAGCCGCGAATCCCAGACGGGAACCTCCACTCGCCGAACCCGACATGGTTATTCGGGCGACCGATTACTCCTACACTCTATCTACCGACCGTCTCGAGAGTGGGTGGCGAACGATTCGCTTCCACAACGCGGGCGCAGTGGAACATATTGCAGAGGTGGCCATCCTAAAGCCCGGCAAGACCGCTGCGAGCCTCCTTGAGTGGGCCACGAACGGGTTTCACCCGGCCGATGCCCCGAAGACCACCATCGGCGGCTCCACACGGCTCGCGACGGGACGTTCCAGTGACATCCATATCGACCTGCAGCCGGGCCGTTACGTCGTGTTCTGCATGCTGCACATACCCGGCGGCCCCCCGCACGTCCGCCTCGGAATGGTAAAGGAGTTCGTGGTGAAATAGTGGCTGGCTGTCTAGCGAGCGAATGGACCTGACTGCGTTGGGCTCGTCGAGCTGGTAAGTTGCTGCGTGTGGCGCGCGGCTGGGGACATAGGTAGCTCCGATGGCTGCGCCGCAGGTCATTCGCGAATCCGTTGCCCGGCATCCTCATTGTTCGTCGTTGGAGGCCCCCTCGGCGCGTGCTCGACTCAGCCCGTTGTTGTGCCCGTCGGCGGAAGGACCTCCACGTCGGCGTATGGGAGGCAAGAAGTCCTAGTGGGCAGCAAAGCAACCAGGCGCGGCCTAACCCCCGCTTCAGCCGACAATGGACCAGACGGTCTTGCCTTGTTCAGTCGCCAGTGTCTATGTTGCTGCAAGTAAACGTACTGCCCCTAGCCCATTGTGGCTGAGCTTATCCGTTATGCCGACACGAACAAAAGCACGGGGAGTGTTGCCATGAAACGAAGCCTTTGCGTCGTGTGTCTGCTGCTCGTGGGATGCACGCATACAGAACGAGCGGACCTTGCCGTCCGGGATGTCGCCGTTGTGGATGTGGCAGACGGTTCGGTTCATCCCCATCAGACCGTTCTTGTGCTGGACAACCGAATCGTGGCTGTCGAACCTGCTGGTACGGCTGAACTGTCCGAGGAGACGGAGTTCGTCGATGGAACAGGCGGCTATCTCATCCCCGGCCTGTGGGACGCGCACGTCCACTCGGCGGGAAGCCTCGACTGGCACTTCCCACTTTACATTGCCTACGGGATCACCAGCGTCCGCAACATGCACACGTCGCTCGAAGATCCTCTTAACGCTGTCCTTTCCATCAAGCGGCGCGTGGCGTCCGGCGAGCTGCTCGGACCCCGCTTTCTGGCCAATGGTGCCGTCGTCGATGGCGACCCGCCCGTGTGGCCTGGGAGCGTCGTGGTCCGGAACGCCGACGAGGCGCGCGCTGCGGTGGACCGCCTGGCCGACGGCGGCGCGGATTTCGTCAAGGTGTACGACCGCCTCACTCGCGAGGCGTACTTCGCGATCCTCGAGCACGCGAAGCAGCGTGGAATCCCGGTAGATGGTCACCTGCCGTTTCTGATTCCGGCTGAGAAGGCCGCCGCGGCCGGCCAGCGCACCTTTGAGCACCTCTCCGGGATTACCAGTGGCTGTGCCTCAGGGGCCGACGCTCTGCGGGCCGACTACGCACGCTATCTCGAACGGGTGCCGGAGATGCCGCCCTTCCCGGACCAGATAGTCGGGTTCTTCCGGCTGGTGCGGCGGGAGGTCGACGCGCGCGACCCCGAGCTCTGCCGGCAGACGGCGCGGATCTTCCACCGGTACGGCGCCGCCTCAGTGCCGACGCTGGTCGCGAACGCCGGTTCGGATCCGCAGGGATTCGTCGCGGACGCGGAGCGCATGGCCCTGGTGCCACCCTCGGTGAGGGAGGGCTGGAGGGCGATGGCCGCGGGCCCCAACCCGATCGGAGAGCTGCTCGGTCCGGTCGACGCGACGAACCTCGAGAACGTGCGGGTGCTTCACGAAGAGGCGGTCGTGATCCTCGCCGGCACGGATGTAGGCAACCCCTTCCTGCTCCCGGGCCTGAGTTTGCACCGAGAGCTCGGCCGGCTGACCGAAGCCGGCCTCTCGCCTCTGGAGGCGCTGCAGGCCGCCACGTTGCTGCCGGCAAGGGTTTTCGGCCTCGATGATTCGCTGGGTACCGTCGAGGCGGGCAAGTTCGCCGATCTGGTCATCCTCGATGCCAACCCGCTCGAGGACATCGCGAACACACAGCGCATCCGGGCGGTTATCGCCAACGGTCGACTCCTCCGCCGTCCCGACCTCGACCAACTTCTGCACCGGGTCGCAACCATGAAGCCAAACGAGGCGGAACAGAAGTGAGGGGCCACATCACATGGCATAACACCCGGTTACAGCGGACGGTCCGTTGCGCGGCCCGCCGCTGAACTGGAGCGTTATGCGGCACTCAAGGCGTAAAAACTCATCGACGTTTACTATCGAGTATCTACAATCACCTTCCACTTTCAAAGGAGCCGACAGTGACAGACTCAGCCGATCAAGACCTAGTTCGCAAGATCATTTCTTCGTGCCGCTACCTCACCCTTGCCACTTGTGATAGTTCGGAGCCATGGGCAGCGCCAATCGAGTTCCTTTGCGACGACGATCTGAACTTCTTCTTCCTTTCCACGGATGATTCTCTGCATTCCAGACAGATCGCAAGTAACCCGAGAGTGGCACTGGCACTGTTCGACTCTGAGCAGCCTGAGTACTCAGCCAATCTGACAGCTCGACTTCGGGGTGTTCAGATCCGGGCCACTGCGACACGCCTTTCTCCTGAGAACCACCCGGAGAGCGTTGCCGCCGCGATCGAGGTTCTCAATCCGCCTATGCCTCCGTACAGTGTCTTCAAGGTCAGTCCCGTGACCTTCTACCTCCCGAGAATAGTGAATGGCGTCAATGAGCGAGTCGAAGTCAAGATGCACTGACCATGGTGGTTCGCCGAGTCCTCTGAGATTTCGACTCCCAGTAGCCGTGCCGCCTAACACGCTTATGGCCTCTAATGCCAGGGGCACAAAAACATACGCTGGCCGATTGAATAATCCGCCCACCCACCTGATGCCGCCTTAACGCGCGCCGCTACTCTTGCGGGAGACTTTTGTCGTTGGTTTGGCAGCCTCTTGGCGGTCTTAAACCACCGCTGCACCCGACACGTTTTGAGGATCAGCCCCCCGGCGGGCTCTCCAATAGGCCGGAACCAGACGTACTTCGCGGGTCAGTGACCGAGAAGCAATCCCGGTCAGGCAGCGGCTGTCGATGCCTGAGAACGGCATCCACCTCGCAGAGCATCGGACCGGGACGGCATGGTGATACTTCACCGCACAAGAACCAGCGACCGCGTTCGTTCCGAAGTCCCCACGCGCAGCCGGTAGAAATAGGTGCCGTTTGCGACGCGGCCTCCGGCGGTACTGGTGCCGTCCCAGTGGGCCGTATGCACGCCGGCGGGAAGGAATCCGCGTTGGAGGATGCGCACAAGACGTCCGGTGTTATCGAAGACGGCGAGGTTCACGGATGACGGGCGAGGCAGGACATATCGAATGGTCGTCGACGAGGAGAAGGGGTTGGGGAAGTTCTGGTCGAGCCGGAAGCCGTCCGGGCTCGGTTCGGGGACCGTGGCGGTCAACGTGCCGGCGATTAGCTGCCGGTAGATGTCGTACGCCGGTTTGTGCACCCAGTCGAGCGTGATCAGCCCGAGCGTCTGAGCGAGGGGGTCGTCGGGGATGTCCTTGTCGACGAGAAAGGCCCAGAAGACGCGATCGGCACCGGACGAGAGGGTGGTCTGAATGCGGTCGGCCAGTTGGGCGGCCTGGAGGGATTCGGAGTACGGGACCCCGGTTCGCGCATCGGGGCCACCGTCTTCCGTGACGGCCAGCGGACCCTGCCATCGATCCCGCACCCAGCCGATTTTAGCCGGAATCGAGGCGATGTCATGATACAGGTGGATGTCGGCCCAGTCGAAGGTCCCGGTGGTGAGCAAACTGTCGGCAAAATCGACGAGCGGCCGGAGGCTGTCGACCGGGGTCGCCTCGAAGGCAACCAGTTGTTCGAGAGACGCGGAGGAAATACTGCTCGCCGCCACCGGAACCGTAGGGTCGATGTTTTTGACGATGTCGTGGGTCAGGGTCAGCGTTTCGAGATAAGCTGCGGAGGATCCGTGCCAGAACCGGCTCGGCTGGTCCGGAAGCACGTTGCCCGGGATCACCTCATTGCCGAACTGAACGACGAGCCACCGCTCCGGCGCTTTGCCCTGGCTGTTCAGGAAATCGACGAGTGGCCGGATGGTGTCGTCGATGAGTTGCGCGTATTGGGCCGAGTCGGCCGGCGGGAAGCTGCCGCGTGTGCTGGCATCGAAGGCCGTCGTGTCGTCCACGTTTGTTCGATCGCGATGGTGCAGCGTCAGCCACAGGGCATAGCCGTTACCCAGCACCTCGGAGAAAAAGGCGACACTCTCCTGGGTATCCGCTTCGCCCATCTGGTCCTGCAGGCGCACCCAGCCGACTCCCAGGCTGTCGAGCGCCGCCTGCGAACGGGTGTCCTTCGGGACGGAGAAAATGGCATAGGTGTCCGTTTTGGGAACCACTGCCACGGACGGTAAAGGTCCTATATTCGATTCCTGCATCCCCGTAGCGAGGATCAGAATCAGGGCGAGAAAAACGCCCGGGAATGCGAGTATCCTGGCAATTCTCATGTCCGACTCTTGACTTGATAGGCGAGTGGATCAAAATTCCAATATATGACGCCAGAGAGAGGGGTAACACTGCCCGTTATGGTTCTTCGGTCACTTCTTTATGTTCAATTTATGTCGTACGGCAAGAGATCATGTTCAGTGCCATAGCTGGGATGAGCTTCCATAGGAGTAAAAGAGATGGTAATATCGGAGCGCGTATTCAATCGCGGGTATGGAGCGGGATGATTGTTCTGCCCATTATATAATCGTAGCAGGTGTAATGGTACAGGCCCTCAAATACTGACAAAAATAGCGTGATGTAGGAAGTTACGGCAGGAGGAGGCTTACGCACAGCACGGTCTGTAGCTTCCGTTTCTCAATGGGATGACGTCCTGAATCACGGCCGGGGATCTGCAGTTGATTACATGAGTGTGGGTAAATCCACCATAAGGGAAATGGTATTTTCTCCGGCAGGATAGTACAGGAATGGCTGGTGATATTCTTTTTAGCCGCGAATTACAATACAGTTGTAAATCGCAATCGGTACATGGGATCTTGCAGTGAGCTATAAGCCCTCCGCATCGCATGTACCAATCACCATCCGAGTACGGGCATGTCTACGAGCCGACGCGAGTTCATCAAGATTGGCGCCCTGGGTCTGGGGTCGATGTCGCTTTCCCTTGCACCCTCGTTGTTCAGAGAAGGGCCGAGCGCCGCGAAGACGTTTCCGTTACAACCGGGGGATGTGGTTGAGCAAGCCGCCACGTATTGTGAGGTGTGTTTTTGGAAATGTGCGGGATGGGTGCATTCAAAAAACGGGCAACCCTGGAAAATCATCGGCAATGAAGCCGACCTCCATTCCAGGGGGCGGCTTTGTACGCGGGGTACCAGCGGCCTCGGGCTCTACAAGGACCCCGATCGTTTGAAACGTCCCTTGCTCCGCGTTGACGGAAATGGCCGGCAGACATTCAAGGAAGTCGACTGGGATGAAGCGCTTGATTTCATTGCCAAGCGGCTTGCGATGGTCAAGCAGAAGTATGGGGCGGAATCGCTGGTGACGTTCAGCCACGGCAGTGGCGGGACCCACTGGAAGACGCTGGTCAAAGCGTTCGGGTCTTCGTGTATCGCCGCGCCGTCTTTTGCGCAATGTCGTGGGCCGCGAACGGCGGGTTTTTATCTAACCTATGGAGATACGGTCGGGTCGCCCGAGCGCACGGATATCGAGAATAGCCGGTGCATGGTGCTGATCGGGTCGCACATCGGTGAGAATTTGCACAATGGGCAGGTGCAAGAGATGAGCAAGGCCCTTGCCCGAGGCTGCGAGATGGTGGTGGTGGATCCGCGCTTTTCTACTGCGGCCTCCAAGGCGAAGCATTGGCTCCCGATCAAGCCCGCCACCGACATGGCGCTGCTCCTGGCCTGGATGCACGTCATTCTTGAAGAAGAGCTGTACGACAGGGATTACGTCGCGCGCTATACCACGGGGCTGGCGCAGTTGAAGGAGGCCGTCCGGACGAACACCCCGGAGTGGGCGTACCCGATTACGACGATCAAGCCGGAGGTCATCCGGGAGACGGCGCGCTTGATGGCCCGCCACGCCCCCGCCACGCTGGTCCATCCCGGCCGTCACGTCACGTGGTACGGCGACGACACGCAGCGTTCTCGCGCCATCGCCATCCTGAACGCGCTGCTGGGGAGTTGGGGCCGCAAGGGCGGTTTCTATGTTCCACAAAAAGCTTCCGTCAGGGCGTACCCACATCCCGCCTTTCCCAAGACCCATTCGCCATTCTGTGAACGCACCCGCGAGAAGTACCCGTGGGCCCTCTCGGCCGTGGCCACGGATCTCCGCGATATGACGCTCACGCCGCCCGAACCCGATAAGCAGATAAAGGCGTGGCTCGTCTACGGCACCAACCTGATCTACGCATTGCCGGAGCCGAAAAAAACCATCGACGCCATCCGAAAGCTCGATCTGATGGTGGCGGTGGACACCATGCCCTCCGAAATATGCGGATGGGCCGACGTGGTGTTGCCCGAGTGCACCTACCTCGAACGCTACGACGATCTCCGCATTTCTCCGGGCCGTGCCCCTCAGATTGCGGTGCGCACCCCCGCCTTCAAGCCTGCCTACGAGAGCAAGTCCTCCGCGTGGATGGTCAAGCGCCTGGCCAACAAGATGGGACTCAGCGAATACTTCGCGTGGAAGAACATGGAGGAGTACCTGGGTTATCGGCTTCAGGGAATCGGGTCCTCCGTGGAGGAGATGAAAGAGATCGGCGTCAAGACGTTGCCTCAGGAAGGGTCGCTGTATTTCCAGCCCGGTGAAGAAGTGAAATTCAATACACCGAGCGGGAAAATTGAACTGTACTCCAAACAGCTGGCCGATATGGGCTTCGACCCCGTGCCACGATATACCCCGTATCCCGAGCCGCCCGAGGGGTATTTCCGCCTCCTTCAGGGGCGTTCGCCCTTTCACTCCTTCTCGCGCACCACAAACAGTCCCGTCTTCACTGAGCTGATGCGTGAAAACGAGCTCTGGATCAATTCAACGGTGGCCGCGGACTGGGGGCTTCGTCACGGTCAGTACATCCGGCTCCAAAATGACCGAGATGTTTCAGCATCCTTTCCGATCCGCGTCCGGATCACCGAGCGCATTCGCCCGGACTGCGTTTTCATGGTCCATGGTTTCGGTCGGAGCAACAAGGAGTTGCACCAGGGTTACGGAAAGGGGATTGACGATAATGAACTCTGCACTACGGTCAACATCGACCCGCTGATGGGAGGGACGAGCCGCCGGTCCAATTTCGTCACCTTTATAACGGAGGAAAGCTAGATGGCGACGAAGAAGCGGTACGCCATGGTCATCGACACGAAGCAATGCATCGGTTGCGGCGACTGTGTGGTGGCGTGCAAAATGGAAAATGAAGTTCCCGAGGGGTATTGCCGGGACTGGATTGTCGAACAGGATACGGGCACATTTCCGAACGTGTCTGTGGAGTATCGCTCCGAACGATGCAACCACTGCTCGAACCCGCCCTGCGTCTACGCCTGTCCGACCGGTGCGAGCTTTGTCGATGAGGACAGCAATATCACGCTGGTGGACCCGGACCGATGCACCGGATGCAAAGCTTGCATCGCTGCCTGCCCGTACGATGCACGCTTCGTACTTCCGGAGGGGTATGTGAGCAAATGTACGTTTTGTATTCACCGGGTCCGCGAAGGATTGAAGCCCGCCTGCGTTTCGGTGTGCCCGACGCATTGTATGTATTTCGGAGACCTGAACGATCCGGAAAGCGAGGTGAGCCAGCTATTGCGGAGTCGCCCGCACAAGGTGATCGCGCCCGAAGCAGGCACCAATCCCAACGTCTATTATCTGATCTGAGGCGTCGTCATGCATGAATTCATCACTACCCAGAAGCTGAACCATCTGATCGATCCGGTCCTGCACATCTGGCAATGGCAAATTCCCGTGTATTTGTTCATCGGCGGGCTGACGGCGGGACTGATGATCCTCGGCGCCGTCAGTGTGCTGCGGGACAAGGCGCGGCCCACGGCTCCACAGAAGTTATTACTGTTCATTCTGCCGATCCTGGCGGTGGGTATGTTCACGCTCTTTCTCGATCTCGAACACAAAGTCAACGTATGGCGCTTTTATACCACGTTCCGGGTCACGTCACCCATGTCGTGGGGCTCATGGATTTTGCTCTGCGTCGTTCCGGTAAGCCTGCTTCTCCTTTTGGGTACAATGGCTGAAAACTGGCCGGAGCTTCAAACATGGGTAGAAAAACGCAGAAGGTTCGATGCGCTGGTGCAGTTCGCCCGGCAGCGCCTGAAGCCCATCGCGGGCGTGACGTTGGTGTTGGGTTTTGCGCTCGGGATCTATACCGGCATCCTCCTCAGCGCTTATGGGGCACGCCCGTTCTGGAATACGTCGGTGCTCGGTCTGCTCTTCCTCGTGTCCGGCCTTTCCTCGGCGGCGGCACTGGTGCAGTGGGCCAGCAAGAGCGAGGCCGAAGCGCACTTCTATACGCTCCTCGATGTCGGGCTGATCGCCGGCGAGCTGCTCTTGATCGGGCTGATGCTGATCGGAATGGTCTCCGGCCCGGCCCGGCAGCAATCGGCCGCCACGCTGGTACTGGGCGGCCCGCTCACCGTCTTTTTCTGGGTCTTCGTGGTGATGCTCGGCTTGCTTTTGCCGGTGCTCCTGGAAATTTTTCACCTCAAAGGCCGCCCGCTGCCGCGCTTTCTGGCTCCGGCTTTGGTCCTCGCCGGGGGACTGATCTTCCGCTTCTTCATCGTTGAAGCGGGACAGATTACCACCTGGATTTCCTATTAGAGCAGCGTGCTTCCCACTATGATTCGGTGATTGAGATATGAACGCAGATCGAAAAAAACTACCGTACATGAGTCCCTACTTGGCGGGTATCGGGTTGGGGGTCGTCCTGTTGCTTGCCTTCCTGATTTCCGGGCGCGGCCTCGGCGCCTCGGGCGCGATCATGCGCACCGTCGTTCAGGCCGAGAAGGTCGTCTCACAGGCACATGTGGATCAGAATTTCTACCTCTCCAAATATGGAAAAGGCGACCAGAACCCGTGGGACAACTGGCTGGTCCTCCTCGCGCTGGGGGTGTTGACGGGTGGCATGATTTCGGGCGCTATGAGCGGGCGACTTCGGAAACAGATCAACCACGGACCGCAAATCAGCCCGCGGAAGCGATTGCTCTTTGCCATGTTGGGCGGCGCGCTCTTCGGCTTCGGCGCGCGTCTGGCGCGCGGATGCACCAGCGGCGTGGCACTCTCGGGCGGGGCGAGCATGGCCGCCGGCAGCTGGATCACGATGCTTTGCATTTTTGCCGGCGCTTATGCAATGGCATGGTTCGTCAGAAGGCTATGGATCTGATAATTGAATTTTGACATCCGAAAATGGGGGTAGGTAACATGTTTCCGCTCGTAGATGCCATAGGATTCGGGGAACTGACAAACTTCACGGTTGCTTTCCTGCTCGGAATCGGCTTTGGTTTTTACCTCGAACAAGCCGGCTTCGGCAATGCCAACAAACTCGCGATGCAATTCTATTTTCGCGACATGGCCGTGTTCAAGGTGATGTTCACCGCCATCGTGACGGCCATGACCGGGCTGATCGTATTCAGTTCGTTCGGGTGGCTCGATTTGAGCCTGCTCTATATCAATCCCACCTACTTATGGTCGGGCGTGGCGGGCGGGCTGATCATGGGCTTCGGCTTCATCATCGGGGGATATTGCCCCGGCACGGCGCTGGTCGGGGTCGCGACGGCGAAGGTCGATGCCGTCTTCTCGGTGCTGGGGGGCATGTTGGGTATGGTCATCTTCGCTGAACTCATCCCGATTGCGCCGTTCACTCGATTCTTCAACCTAAAAACGGACGGGTTTTCCGGGTCTCTGACTTTGTCCCAGTGGTTCGGCGTCAAGCCCGGCGTCGTAGGCTTTTTCGTGATGCTCATCGCACTGGGCGGGTTCCTGGCGGCGGAATGGGCCGAACGGAAATTCAATCCTTCGTTACAGGAGAACGCATCATGAAAAAATCCGGACTTATCCTGGGGTTAGCCGTCGCCGTGTTGCTGCTCATTCTGCCGGCGCCGCAAAACATTTCGCGGGCGATCAACACGAAGGTGGCCACCCCGAAGATGATTCGGGCCGAAAAACTCAGTGAATGGGTCATCGAGGGTAATCAGGGTTATCTCCTCCTCGACCTGCGCTCGAAAGCGGCCTTTCAGAAGAACGCCATCAAGACGGCCCTATGTGTGCCCGCCTCGAAGTTGGATGCGGCGACCATCGAAGGATTGCCCGCACACCGCCGCATTGTCGTTTATGCGGACGATACGGAAGGGTCGCTTTCGGCATGGGCGGCCATCCGGGCCTACCGCGACGACGTGTATGTGCTCGACGGCGGCATCGGCAACTGGGAGGAAGAGGTCCTGCACCCGCAATCCCCGCCTGCCGATGCGCCCGAGAGTGCCTGGAACGACTACAATGAGCAGTTGGCCGTTGCCGATTATTTTCTTGGAAAGACCACTGGCGTCCCCGCGAAACAGCCCCCCCGCACACTCCGCCTGCACGCCCGCGCGGCCGGGGGCGTATCGGACGAGGGCTGCTGACCGCATGCGCCGATGGGGAACCCCTTGCTCAAAGGCCGTCGTTAATCCTCATTCTCCCGGTCGTGTCCTCATAGTAAATCGCCGCCTGTCATGTGGAGACGCTCCCGTACCCTTCGTCTCGTCTCGGTTATTGCGGTTCTCGCGCTGGCCGGCGGCACGTACGTTTCTTTTCGGATGGCGGATCGGGCTCCGGCGGTGGGTCTGAAGGTCCGAGGTATCGTACCGGTAGGTGAGGAGCGCTGTTTGGAGTGCCATAACGGCATGGTGGGATTTTCTCCCGCGCACGACCCGGCCACGCTCGGGTGCGTGCGTTGCCATCAGGGCAATCCCATCGACACGACGGAGGCGGGCGCCCATGCCGGACTGATCCGTGTGCCGGGGAATCTGTCGGTGGAGCAGGCCACGTGCGGGGACGGGAGATGCCATCCCGGCATCGTGGCGCGGGTGGCGACCTCACTCATGGCTACCGGGCGCGGCATCGTGGCCGTGGACCGGTGGGTCTTCGGGGAGCAGCCCACACCGAATGGCTCGGCAACCTTCGATGATCTGTCGGGCAGTCCGGCAGACACCCACCTCAGGCAACTCTGTTTCAATTGTCATCTGAGCCACGAGAAACAGACACCCGGCCCTGTAACGCAAGGCTCACGAGGCGGGGGCTGTGTGGCCTGCCATGTGCAGTACGATGCTCCGCGTTCGGCGAAGAACCACCCCGCACTCACGATCAACGTTTCGAGTGCCCACTGTTTCGGTTGCCACAGCCGGTCCGGGCGCATCAGCACAAACTATGAGGGCTGGCACGAAACGCTGCTCTCAAATACGCAGGCTGCCGATTCGAGCCATCGCCTCCTGTCCGATGGGCGCGTCTTCGAGCGCCGCTCGCCGGACGTACACTACGAACGCGGGTTGGATTGCATCGATTGCCATACGTCGAGGGAAATGATGGGCGACGGGCAACCGTACCGGCACGAGGAAGATCAAGTCGAGATTGCCTGTGCCGATTGCCACACGGTGGACCAGCCCGCCACGCTCCGTTGGAATGATCTCGACCCGGAATCCCAGGCCATCCTCCGGCTGCGCTATCGGCGCGACCTGAGCGATCGCCGTTTCTTGACGGCGGCAAAGACGGGACGCGCGCTGATCAATGTCTTCCTCGACGCAGCCGGAGAAGTGGTGCTGGAGCGGAAGTCTGATACGACCCGGTTCCGGCTCGCGCCGCCGTCCGAAGCCTGCCTACGGTCGGGGCACGAGCGATTGGCGTGCCGAAGTTGCCACAGCGCGTGGGCGCCGCAGTGCGTGGGCTGCCACACACAACGAGACGAGCAGGGCGAATGGCGTGAGATGGTCTCCGACTTTCTCGCCGATGCACCGACGCTGGGCGTTCGCGAGGATACTATCTCCGGAGAATTACGGATAGAGCCCTTTGTGCCGGGGATGATCATGACCCTGAACACCCACCGCCAACCCCTCGACGACATCCAGGCCCTCGCCGATGACGGCTCTTTTCACCGCCTCTTTGCCCCCTCGGCGCCACACACCACAGCCGTTGCCGGGCGATCGTGCCGCGCCTGTCATACCGATCCGCTCGCACTCGGGTTCGGCCGGGGTACGTTGACCCTTCGGGTCGATGGCGCTTCGACCTTCTGGAGCTTTGCGCCGACCTTTGCCGCGCACCGAGACGGACTGCCTGCGGACGCCTGGACGCCGTTCCTCCAAACCCGCACCGGGCCCTCCGCTACCCGTTTGGGCGCCCGCCCGTTTAGCCGCACCGAACAACAGCGCATCCTTCGCATCGGCGCCTGTCTGACGTGCCATGATCCGGAGACGGCCTCGGGTGGGCGGATCTACGGTGATTTTGCCCGCTCGCTCACGCAGATGCATCCCGTCTGTCGCACTACAGCGGTCGATCCATGACGAGATCCCGGCGGGATGCCTCGGACTGAAAATGGACGCTGCGGTACGTCGTGTAGTTTCCCGACTTGCTGCCGGATCACGTTTTCCATGCACCGGAAGCCATCGGGAATGGCGAACTTCATCCAGTCGAATAGCCCGTATTTAGCGCACGGTTTAATCAGGTCATTGCTCACACCGACCATCGGATTTTTCCCTCCTTCCCTGTCGGATTCCCCCCGTTAATACGTGGCTGCAATACACGCTATTATTGACTGTGCGTAGCATACCGGGGTTGCGGTATGGCTGTAATAGAGAATGCCTCGTTAAACCTGAACCAGACGAGCAAAGCCATGTTGGATTTCATCTATTCGTATACATCGTCCCGCCGTCTTTTGAGGGCGCTCCCGCTGCTATTCGTCTCATTGCTGGGTGCCACGACGGTGATGGCACAATCCGGTCATGTTCTAAACGGCGTCGGACCGGTCGATCAATCCTGGGCGGGGGCCGGTATGGCCAGTCCACAGGAAGGGCTGATGGCCCTCCACTGGAACCCTGCCAGCATCACCGACTTTGACCAATCCACACTGGACGTAAGCCTCCAGTTACTCATACCATCGGGCAACCTGGGCTCGTCGGTGAATCAGGGCGCTTTCGGGCCCTTCGGGCCGACCGCCAGGCTGGCGGGTTCCACCCGGAGTACGGCTGGTCCTTTTCCGATTCCAGCCGTAGGTTTCATCTACGTGCCACAGTCGTCCCGCTGGAGGTTCGGCCTGAGTGCCTTCGGCGTCGGTGGATTCGGGGTGGACGATGCCCTTAACCCGGAAAATCCTATCAATACACCGCAGCCTCCCGGCGGCCTGGGTTTCGGTCACATTTCCTCGGCGTTCGCCCTCGTGCAGGCTTCGCCGACATTGGCATACAAGGTGTCGAATCACGTATCGATCGGTTTCGCCCCGACGCTCAACTACGCCACGCTGAAAGTGGGACCCTTCCCCGCCGCTCCGCCCGATGATGCCAACGGCGATGGGTTTCCTACTTACGCATCGGCCCCCACGGACGGCACATTCGGATATGGCTTGCAGGCTGGTGTACACGTCGCCGACCTTGACGGCTTCAGTGTCGGCGCTTCGTTTAAATCGACCCAATACTTCGACGCCTTCGCGTTTAATTCGGAAGACGAAACCGGTGGCGCCCGCACGCTTTCATTCGAACTCGATTACCCGATGATTCTGTCGGCCGGCATTGGCTATGCGGGCCTGAATCGGTTTGAGTTCGTCGCTGATGCGCGCTATATCGATTTTGCCCATACCAGTGGCTTCGATGTGACGGGCTTCGACCAACAAGGCGCCGTAAAAGGCTTTGGCTGGAACAGCATCATGGTGGTGGCGATGGGTATCCAGTATGAACTTACGCCTCAGGTGCCGGTGCGCCTCGGATACTCGTTCAATGAAAACCCCATTGGCCGTGATGTCGTCTTCTTCAATACACCGTCTCCGGCGATCATTCAGCATCATTTGGCCGGCGGATTTTCGTACAACGTTTCGAGGAAAGTGACGGCATCAGTGGCAGCGCAGTATGGTTTCAAAAACAACGTCGAAGGTCAGTGGCAGAGTCCACAATGGGGGGCGATCCACGGAACGTCGGTCGAATGTGATCTCTCGACCTTCACCCTCATCTTTGGCGTGCACGTAAACATGTAGCGCCGACTCTGGGTTACGAACTCAACATAGACAGCCGATGGTTCGGATGGACCTGCCTCGTTCTTCCCGTGAGGATGGGTTGGTGTTCGTCGCATTCTTGCCTTGGGTGCCCGATTCACTTCCACGGGCATGGGGTGCAGGGTTATTAGCAATCGGACGGGGTGGGTGGTCATACCTGGGTTACAGTGAGCAGCATCTGGGCGTGATGAGAAATGGAGTTGACCCGTCTCAGTGTACAGTTAAGGGTCTGGTGATTGAAGCCGTTCGGCGGTATTGATTCTCGAAGGTAACCGGTGAGATCGTTCCGATCGAGGAATGCCGTCGGCGTGGATTGTACCAGCCTTCGATGTAGTGAAATATGGCACTTCGGGCCCCTGTTTTATTATTGAAGTGGTGCTGAAGTCCCGCGTTGGCCGGCACGCCTGCACTGAGCCAGCGGAATTGGGGCTGCATGGAGCCGGGCTCGTTTCGGCGGGAGCACGCTGGGTCCGCCGGGCACCGCACAGCCTCGGGGTATCGATACCTGATTCGCAGCCAGACGGTTCGCCGAAGCCGAATAGTGGCACGGTCCGCTCGCGGTCGATTGGAGGATTGAGGATGCCGCTCGCCGGTCATTTACAGCTTGAGTGAATGGCCGGGTACATAGGCTACAAAACGGACCGGACGACTCACGGGGTCTTTCGTTTCTATGCACTGGATGTCAGTCAGCACCGGCTGGCGTATCTTCCATGAATCGGCCGGGGCGCGGTGATCGGGTGCCTCGCCGGCGTGCCGGTCTGGAAATAATCACAGCTTCGAACCCATCATGTTTGTTCGAATACTCGCCCTCTTGTTGTTCTCCGGGATCCTGATTGCGGGATGCGACAGCGCCGAAGACCCACCGCCGGAGCTTCAAGGCCGCTATGATGGGACGTTCACCTACATCGCACCGCCCGGGCCATTTTCCCAGGGCGGCGAGGTCTCAGAAGCATGGAGCCTGTCGCTCACGGAAAATGGAAGCGGCGATGTCTCGGGCACGGGCACGCTGACCGCGGCTGTGCCGGTCTCCGTGGCGGGCACGCACGATCACCCCGACGTAGTGCTCACCTTCACGGACGATGACGGCGGCTCCGTCGGGCGGTTTACCGGGAAACTCTCCGACGACGGGGAGGTGCTCGACGGCGTCTATGATTTCAACCTCTTTTTCGCTAATGACCCCGTCACGCTCACCCGCGTTTCCGTCACCTTGTTCGCACAATAGGCTTGATGCGCGAGGGCGTGGACGATCCCTTCGGGCCGGTCTTCCCCGAGTTTTCGGTCAAGAACGCCTCATTCAGGGCGTGCCCGGGATACCGTGATCGCCGGTGGCGTATGCCTACTTTCATTCACCACCAATGCGGCCAATCCCTTGAGCGATCAAAAAATCATTTTCTCCATGGTGGGGGTGGGTAAAGTCTACCGCTCCACCAACAAGCAAGTCCTTCGCGACATCTACCTGTCCTTTTTCTATGGCGCGAAGATCGGTGTGCTCGGGCTGAACGGCTCCGGGAAAAGCACGCTCTTGCGCATCATCGCGGGGCTGGATGCGGACTACCTCGGCAAGGTCGATGGGCAGAAAGGCATCACCTTCGGACTGCTCGAACAGGAGCCGGCGCTCGACGACGCCAAAACGGTGCGCGAGATCGTCGAGGAGGGCGCCGCCGAAGCCGTCGGGCTCCTCCGGGACTATGAGGCCGTCAGCGAGCAGTTCTCCGACCCCGACGCCGACTTCGACGCGCTCATGACGCGGCAGGCCAAGCTGCAGGAGCGCATCGACCACCTCGACGCGTGGGACATCGACAGCCGCCTCGAGATGGCGATGGACGCCCTCCGCTGCCCCCCGGGTGACACGCCGGTCGAGGTCCTCTCCGGCGGCGAACGTCGGCGCGTGGCCCTCTGCCGGCTCCTTCTTCAGACGCCCGACGTCCTCCTCCTCGACGAGCCCACCAACCACCTCGATGCCGAGAGCGTGGCGTGGCTCGAACAGCACCTCGCCCGCTATGCGGGCACCGTCATCGCCGTCACACACGACCGTTATTTCCTCGACAACGTGGCCGGATGGATCCTCGAACTCGACCGGGGACATGGGATTCCGTTCGAGGGAAATTACACGAGCTGGATGGAGCAGAAACTTCAGCGGCTCGCCGTGGAGGAGAAACAGGAATCCAAGCGCCAGAAAGCCCTCAAACACGAACTGGAGTGGGTGCGCACGAGCCCGAAGGGGCGCCACGCCAAAAGCAAGGCGCGCATCACGGCCTACGAGCAGATGCTCGAACAGCAGCAGGACAAGCGCAACGAAGAGGTCGAACTGCCCATTCCGCCCGGACCGCGTCTCGGCAAACTCGTCATCGAGGCCGAGCAGGTGGCGAAGGGGTTCGATGATAAGCTGCTCTATGAGGATCTCAATTTCTCCCTTCCGCCGGGCGGTATCATTGGCGTCATCGGGCCGAACGGGGCGGGGAAGACGACGCTCTTTCGCATGATCACCGGACAGGATTCTCCCGATGCCGGGTCATTTCGCGTCGGGGAGACGGTGAAGCTCGGCTATGTCGATCAGAATCGTCCGCTCGATGCGAAGAAGTCGGTATGGGAAGAAATCACCGGCGGGCATGATTTCATCATGGTGGGGTCGCGGGAGATGAATTCCCGGGCGTATGTCGGGCGGTTCAATTTTTCCGGTTCCGATCAGCAGAAGCGCGTCGGGAAGCTGTCCGGTGGGGAGCGCAACCGCGTCCACCTGGCCAAAGTACTCCGCGAGGGCGCCAACGTACTCCTGCTCGACGAGCCGACAAACGACCTCGACGTGAACACCCTTCGCGCCCTCGAAGAAGCCCTCGTCGGATTCGCCGGGTGCGCCGTCGTCATCTCGCACGATCGCTGGTTCCTCGACCGCATCGCCACGCACATCCTCGCCTTCGAAGGCGAGAGCCGTGCGTTCTGGTTTGACGGAAACTATTCGGACTACGAAGAAAATCGCCGCGAACGCCTCGGTATCGATGCCGATCAGCCGCACCGCATCAAATACAAAAAATTGATGCGCGGATAGAAGCAACCCGAATGGGAAAGGAAGTCCGTTTACCTCTATCTTCTAGGTCTATGAAACGCTGGTTCGACCGATCGTTTGAATTCAACCTGCCCGCGTGGCACTTTCCAAACCTCGTCGCACGCCTTTGCGGTACGCCCGCCCGGCTGGATGAACTGGTCCGGTCGTTGCCGGCCGACTGCCTCAGGCATCGTCCGGGCGGCCGATGGTCCATTCAGGAAAACATCGGACACCTCCTCGATCTCGAACCCCTGTGGCTCGGCCGTGTGGAAGACATACTCGCCGGAAAGGCCCGTCTGCGGGATGCCGATCTCACCAATCGGAAGACCGACGAGGCGCATCACAACGACCGGCCGATCGGCGAACTTCTCGACGAATTCCGGTCTGAGCGGACTCGACTCGTCGCCCGCGTCGACGCCCTCGATGAGGCCGCCATTCAGCGGACCGCCGTTCACCCCCGCCTCGAACAGCCCATGCGGATTCTGGATCTGATGTATTTCGTTGTCGAGCACGACGACCATCACATTGCTCAGATCAGACGCCTTTTGGCCGGATGATGACGGTGCCGCAATCTCACCGTTTGGCCAATAGCCGACATCCAACATATCCGCTCCATATCGGCGTCATTTCGACCGAATGGGAGAGATCTCCCCGATGGGGTCTCGCACGGCCTGACCGATGAGATCTCTCTTCTCGTCGTTCGTCGAGATGACGTCCGGGTTTGACGAGCCAACAGCCAACAGCCAACAGCCAACAGCCAATAAACCATGCCGGATAACATTGAGCGTCGCGTGCGCACGAGCTTCGAGAAACAGGGCTTCATGCAGCTGATCGGGGCGGAGGTCGTGGCTGTGGGGCCGGGCCATTGCCGTATTGCCGTGCCCTTTTCCGAGGCGGTGACGCAACAACACGGCTTCTTCCACGGCGGGCTGACGGCGACGCTGGCGGATAATGCCGCCGGGTTTGCGGGCTTCACGCTGATGTCTGACGACGAACAGCCGCTGAGCGTCGAGTTCAAGATCAATTTCGTGGCGCCGGCGGCGGGAAGCCAGATGGAAGCCCGTGCGCGTGTGGTTCGCAATGGCCGGCGTCTGAAGCACGTGCAGGTCGAAATTTTCGCGATTCAAGGCGAAGACGAATCCCTCGTCGCCCTGGCGCTGGCCACCATCACCGCGACGCGGGCGGTCGTGGAACAGTAGCACAAGCCCGCGCCAGCCGAAGCTGACTTGGAGATGAACGATCATGACCCCCCCGGAGCCACGTCCTTATCCGCAAATCGATCGCGCACTGGCCCGTCGCCTCGACAGGGCGGAGGGGGGTGGGAGCGCGCGGTTCGTCGAGACGCGGGCCGCCCTCAACCCGGATAGTGGGGCGGTGTGGATAGATGTCGCGGGCGCATATGCGATCTACGACGCCCCCCCTTTCACCGTTGACGCAGACCTTCGGGCTCGGCCTGTTCGATCCCGTCGGCCCCGATGAACTCGATCTCGTCGAAGGCTTTTTGCGGCGCGTTAGGCGCCCGTCAACCACGAGGTCAGCCCGCTCGCCGATCCGGCCCTGCCGGCGCTTCTCAACGAACGAGGCTACTACCCCATCGAATTTACCAGTGTGATGTTTCGTCCCATGCACCCCGACGATTTTACTACCGATTCTCACGGAGCCGGACCGTCCGCACGTCCCATTCGGAACGGTGAAGAAGGATCATGGGCAATGACGGCGGCCCATGGCTGGCGCGAGCACGGCGACTTTACGGCGTTGATGACGGATGTCGCGCACGTCAATGCGATGAGAGAGGATGCCTTCCTGTTTTTGGCGGAACGAGGAGGCGTGGCCATCGCAGCGGGCGCGTTGATGCTCGCCGACGGCCTGGCGCTTCTTGCCGGGGCAAGCACGGTCCCCGAACATCGCAAACAAGGAGCCCAACGGGCCTTGCTCGAAGGCAGGTTGCAGTTCGTAGCCGGGCCGGGCTGCGATCTCGCCATGATGTGTTCCGAACCCCGCAGCGGCTCACAGCGCAACGCCGAACGCCACGGCTTCCGCATCGCCTATACCCAGATCAAATGGCAACGCCAAAAAGGGCGCATGTCGCAAGGGGTGCAGTCCGACTGTGCCGGCATGGTCTTGCGCGGCGCACGCCGGAAGGTGCTCGAAGCGTAATCCCAGTCTGTCGTGCGGCCCGACCGCTCGCGCTGAGCCTGGCATTCAAATCGCCACTCACGGCACCGGCATCCCCGGCGGAGATGATGGCGCCCCGTCGGGGCCATACGTCCTGTTCAGAACGGTGGGGCCACAAAGACTTGATTCGGCCATACATCGGATTCGCCAAAAAAACCATTGGTACACGGGTAATTATATTGAGCGCGTAAATTTGGTTCGTTCGGCCCTTTCATGCCCCCAGACCACTCCCGTGGAGAAATATATGTACATGGAAGCTTATACCATTGGACTCGGGCAAATGATGCTTTGCGCGGTACTCAGCGGCTGTCATGGCGCCGGCGGCTTTTCGCCTGCCGACGCGATTACGATTGCCCGAAGCGGTTCGTTCGAGCTCGACATGACACCCGATGCGGCGCTCCCGTTGTTTACCGCGCCGGGGGAGAAGCTCTGGATCGATCACTGGGACCCGGTCATATTGAGTGGCGATGGATTCGGGGCGGGGACGGTGTTCGTCACGGCGCACCATGGACACACGACGTACTGGCATGTGGTGGACTATGACTCCGAGGCCCACCATGCCCGCTATGTGCGCGTGACGCCGGATGTGAAGACGGGCTCGGTGGACGTGACGCTTGAATCAAACGGAAAGGGGGGCTGTGTCGTCCGGGTCACCTATCGATTGACGGCGCTGAGTGCGGACGGAAAGGCCAACCTGCAGGAGGCATACAACGCGCCCAAATACGCCGAAATGATGAAAGCCTGGCGGACGATGATCACCGATCATCGCGCGCAAATTGATGACCATTTCGGGAGAAGGCCCCGGGCATAGGGCCCTGTCAATGCGGAATACCCATTTCGCACCCCGCGCGGCCCCGTCCGGCACAGACGGCCGGCCATGGTATTGAGGCCGTTCTTGCCGAACTTTTTGGGCGGAAAGATTTGTATTATTTGACATTATGGAAGCGGGTGTTTACTCTCTGGGGCCCGGATCAGCGGAGCGCTTTCAGGCGGCGGCGCATTGGTTCAATTCCTTGGGATCTGCCGTGTCCACGTCCGGCGTAAGGCGGGCACCGAGATGAATAGCGTGGCAGGCTGAGACGGCGCTGTTGGATAACATCAATATTTTTCAGGCGTGATATCCAACGGGAATCATGGAATAAATGCTCGTAATATGCTGTTTCCCGATGTTCGGCCGTTGCTTTCCACGCGGCAAGGGAGGGTGATCCGGGGGAATAGTGTTGGGTAATACGATGTCATGCCGCCAAATCTAGCGTGATGAAAAAAAGACTCGATAAATTCGCGACTCATTTCTTGATAGCAGGCTCGCTGTTCGTTTTGAGCAGCCTCCTTCCCTCCGCTGCGCAAGCCCATCCCTCCATTTCAATCATCGTCGATAGTAGGGGCAATATCTTCTACAGTGATCTGACGCACGTTTGGAGGATCGCGCCCGATGGGACGAAAAAGATCGCTGTCTCCAACGTGCATACCCACGAGTTATGGCTTTCGCGAGACGATGTGCTCTATGGAGAAGACGTAACCAACATCGGTGAAGCTTATCGACATCGAGTCTGGGCTCTGTATCCTGATGGTAGGCTCCGCGACGAGGTACCTTGGCGCGAAGGTCATCCCGTTCAATACGCTGACTACTCCTTTGCGCGTGATGCGCAAGGTCGCTCCTATGTCTTGAGACGCGACGAGAAACAGATCGATGTCCGCACACATGAAGGGATTGAACGCACGATCTCTTTGGCTGCTTACCCCGGTTATGCGCATTGGTTAACGGTCGATGGCAGCGGTGTGGTCAATGTGGCGGTCGGGGCACAAATGATCAGTGTTGAAGCGGGTTCAACCGAGGCGAAGGTAGTAGCCGATGAGTTGGTCGAACGAAGCGAGGAGTTTGATTACGTCCATGATCGACATGCGATCATGGGATTGTGGTATGGCGGACAGGGCGAAGTATATGTAGCTGTCTTCGCTGGTCAGGTGGTGAAGCGTGTGGCGCCCTCAGGGGAAGTTAGCGTGGTGGTTCGCAATGAGGATGCGTGGTCGGTGACAGGTGGCGCATTTGATAAAGCGGGTGCGCTCTTGTTGCTAGAATACTCAACTTCAAACGAAGTACGGGTCCGCAGAATAAGGAAGAATGGTGCAGAAGAAATATTATGATCGCGGCGTGGGGAGCGGCATAACCAGGGCTTTCACACCGACCCAATGCGCGCCGGTGCTGAGTCGAGGGTGGTTGCTCTGCAGGTCCGTTTCGGCTAGATTTGAGAAGGTAGCCTCGCATGTGTGGGGCGGGTGAGGCCCAAGCCGTTAGGTGTCCCGGGGTGAGTGTCAGAAGTCATCAGATTAACAAAGAATGGGGACGAGTGAATGGGTGAAGTGCAAGAGGCAAACATGGCAATCGTACGCAGCGTTCATGAGCGAGTGAATCGCGGAGACCTCACGGTGTTTGATGAGGTTCTGGCGACAAACTACGCCCGCCACTGTCAAGCGATGCCCCCTGAAGCGCAGGAGATACGTGGTGGAGAGCCCCTTGTCGCCTTCGTTCGTGAGCATCTCGCGGCGTTCCCCGACTGGAAAGAAAACGTCGACTTCATGTTCGCGGCGGACGACAGGGTCGCCTACATAACGACGAGCACAGGCACCCAGACGGGGCAAATGGGGCCGTTTCCGCCTACGGGCAAACGGGTAACGTTGGTCTGCGTGATAATCCATCGATTAGAGAATCAGAAGATTGCGGAGACGTGGATTAGCTGGGACAACGTGTCTTTTCTCACGCAGCTTGGCCATTTCCCTGCGAGCCCGGGAGGAGAATAGGTATTACCTATGGGTTGGCTTAATTGACAAC
>Ga0114931_10002286_pt1 | contig 24387 bp, 22 predicted proteins | sample 2SBtaG_FD_89579 | JGI IMG/M metagenome (GOLD analysis project Ga0114931, IMG submission 89579) | Deep subsurface microbial communities from Kolumbo volcano to uncover new lineages of life (NeLLi) - 2SBTROV14_V59a metaG | ecosystem: Environmental > Aquatic > Marine > Volcanic | place: Kolumbo... | reverse complement strand
TCAGTCCGTCGGAACTCTCAGGAGGGATGCAAAAGCGCGTGGCTCTGGCGCGGGCCATCGCCAGCCAGCCCGAAATCATCTTTTTTGATGAACCAACAACAGGGCTTGATCCCATCACAGCGGATGTGATCAACGATTTAATCGTTGAAAGTGTGCGCAACCTGGGGGCCACGGCCCTTTCGATCACACACGATATGGCAAGTGCCCGAAAAATAGCTGATATCATTGCCATGATCCACGAAGGCAAGATCATCTGGCAAGGACCGGCCGCTGACATCGACCACAGCGGTAATGAGCTTGTTGATCAGTTTATTCATGGCCGCGCTGACGGTCCCATCAAGGTGGATGTCAAACGCGCTTGAGTTTCTTCAGTCAGGGGAATAAATGGCGCTCAGCGTTTACTGTTCGGAAAGCCAATCTTCGATCTCGTCCTTTTGGCTTTGAGTGCCCCACATTTCAATGCTGCGCTCTTGAGGGATGAGAAACTCAATAGCCCCGAAATCCTTTGTCATGAGCATTCCATCTACAAGGGTCGTACTTTCAAGCTCGATATCATGTCCACGAATGGAGAGTGACCGAACTTCGCCTATGGGGTGAACTGGCGGATCAAAAACAGCGCCTTCAGAGAGCAAGGCACCTTCACGGGCAAGTCTGCCCACTGTGCCGGGTGGAAGGTGAATGTCTAAATCGGCATAGGTACCTGTACCACCAAAAGACAAAAGCACCTTCTCGTCTGAATCAGGGCCGCACCCGCTCAGCAACGCAGACAGAAATAAAGTAATTCCGAGGATAAATGAGCGTCCAGCGGCCATTGAGAATTTCCTTTTTCACAGTTGAGGCGGTGTCACAATCGTTATACTCCAATAAATGATTCTTTCAGAGGGTTTCTTCCTATGGCGCGGGCCGTTGAACGCTATATCTGCCAAAGCTGCGGCGCCGTGGCTGCCAAATGGGCGGGCCGGTGCGATTCGTGCGGCGAATGGAATTCCATTCTCCAGGAATCCATCAATGCAGGCCCTCCGGGAAGCCTCGCGGCGGCGGCGGCACCAAAATCATCATCCGCCCTTAATCCTGTATCCCGCCCGCGCGGCGCCACCATCATTGATTTTGCCGCCATGACGGGCGTTCAGGCCAAAAGTCAACGCCTTGTCGTGGGTCTGCCGGAATTTGACCGCGTCTGCGGCGGGGGCTTGGTGGCGGCTTCCGTTTTGCTCATCGGCGGAGATCCGGGAATCGGGAAATCCACTTTGCTGCTGCAGGTCTGCGCCGCCGTTGCGGATCAGGGTCGCGACGCCATCTACATTTCAGGCGAAGAAGCCATTGAACAGCTTCAGTTGCGCGCCGCACGTCTTGGGCTTTCACACACAGCCGTTAAACTTGCAGCGGAAACAAATATCCGCAGCATTCTGGCCACCTTGAGCGATCCATCTGAGCCACCGCCCGCCATTGTTGTGATTGATTCCATTCAAACCATGTGGAGCGACGCTTTAACGGCAACGCCGGGCACGGTGTCCCAAGTGCGGGCCTGTGCGCAAGAACTGATCCGGATGGCTAAACAGCGCGGCTGCACCGTTGTGCTGGTCGGGCATGTCACAAAAGATGGTCAGATCGCCGGACCGCGCGTGCTGGAACACATGGTGGATACAGTCATCTATTTTGAAGGGGACAGGGGCGATCGGTTTCGCCTGCTGCGTGCGGTCAAAAACCGCTTTGGCGCCACCGATGAAATCGGCGTGTTCGAAATGAGCGACGGCGGCCTGCGCGAGGTGTCGAACCCCTCAGAGCTGTTTCTTGATGGCCGTGGCACGCAAGTCAGTGGCGCCGCTGTGTTTGCCGGCATTTAAGGCTCACGACCCGTCCTGGTGGAAATACAGGCCCTGGTGACCCCCAGCCCTCTGGCATCGCCACGCCGCGCCGTTGTGGGGTGGGATTCGGGCAGGCTGAGCATGGTGCTGGCGGTTCTGGATGCGCGCTGTGGGCTCGGGCTGGCATCGTGCGATGTCTATCTCAATGTGGCCGGCGGTCTTAAAATCCGGGAACCGGCCGCTGATCTGGCTGTTGCGGCCGCGCTGATATCCTCTTTGGCCAATGATGCCATTCCCCCGGACACTGTCGTTTTTGGAGAGATCAGCCTGAGTGGTGCGGTGCGCCAGGTTGCCCAAACGACTGCGCGTCTCAAAGAAGCAGAGAAACTCGGGTTTTCCAGCGCCCTTATAGCCACAACGCACAAACCGCCGGAAAATGCATTGAAACTCAGACAATTTGATCTATTAACGGATCTGGTGGATCAATTGTGGAAAGATAGGGCGCGTGGTATAATTTCCCCGGACAGGTAGAGATGGCGTTCACACTGGTTGATATTATTATACTTGTTGTTGTGTTGGCTTCGGCGCTAATGGCGCTCATGCGTGGATTGGCGCGGGAAGTCCTGACAATCGTTGCCTGGGCGGCGGCCGCAATTCTCACCATTTATCTTTTCCCTTATGCGCGCGGCATGACGCGCGGCCTTCTTACCTCCCCCATCATTGCCGATGGGGTGGCCATGGGAGCCATTTTTCTGGCGGTCCTCATCCCATCGCTGATTGTCGCCGCCAAAGTCAGTTCGAGATTCGGCCGCGATGACCCGGGCGTGCTTGATCGCTCGGGCGGATTTATTTTTGGTGTTCTGCGCGGACTGTTTATCATCAGTCTGGTCTACTGGGCCAATGTGCGCATACTTGAGCCGGGAGGCGTGCCCTCATGGATTGAGAACGCCAAATTACGGCCCATCGTTGTGGCGATGTCCAATATCTTTCCTCAGGAAGATACGGCGCCGCGTTCTCAAACGACAAACGACACCAAGAAAACCAAAACTCCGGATCGCGTCAAAAAAGATACGGGGTACAATCAACAGGAACGCCGCAATCTTGATCAGCTCATCACCACGACTTCTGAAGAATAAGGTTGTGACCGATGCGAAGAGTGTTTATGTGACGGTCATGAAGCACGCGGGAGCATCTTGAGAAATAACCCATGATTTTGGACGATGACAGGCTGAGAGAGGAATGCGGCGTCTTCGGCGTGTTTGGCCATCGCGATTCAGCAGCGCTTACAGCTCTTGGATTGCATGCCCTGCAACACAGAGGCCAAGAAGCCGCAGGCATCGTTAGTTTTGACGGTGAGCATTTCCACTCAGAGCGGCGCCCGGGACTTGTGAGCGATCATTTTTCATCAGAAAAAATGATCAACAAACTTTCCGGAACCAGTGCCGTTGGGCATGTCCGCTATTCCACCAGCGGCGCGACAATCAATAGGAACATTCAACCATTATTTGTCGATCTTGCTGGAGGCGGATTCGCCGTTGCGCACAATGGCAATTTAACGAATGCGGTAACATTGCGCTCCGAGCTGGTGGCAGGCGGCGCCATCTTTCAAAGCACTTCCGACACGGAAGTTATTCTGCATCTGCTGGCGCGTAGCCCCATGCCGCGGGTTGTTGATCGTCTGGTCGACTCACTCAAGCAGATTGACGGCGCTTACGGTCTGGTGGCCCTGACCAACAAAAAGCTTATCGGGGCGCGCGATCCACTGGGGATCCGGCCCTTGGTCCTGGGCAGACTGGGTGACGCCACGGTCTTGTGTTCTGAAACATGCGCACTTGATACCATTGGCGCCACGTTTATCCGTGACGTAGAACCAGGCGAAGTGGTGGTGATCTCCTCTGAAGGTTTGATCAGCATGAAGCCGTTTCCGCCCATGCCCGCGCGGCCTTGCATTTTCGAATATATTTATTTCGCCCGCCCCGACAGCATTGTGGGCGGAAAGAGTGTTTATCAAGTACGTAAGAATATGGGTTCGGAACTGGCCAAGGAAAATTCGGTTGATGTCGATGTCATCGTGCCCGTTCCCGATTCCGGCACGCCCGCCGCTATTGGTTTTGCGGCGCAAAGTAATCTTCCTTTCGAGCTTGGAATTATCAGAAATCATTATGTCGGACGCAGCTTTATCGAACCGACCCAGAAGATTCGTGAACTACAGGTTAAACTGAAACACAACGTCAACAAGCCGGTCGTCAGAAATAAGCGCGTTTTATTAATTGACGATAGTATCGTACGGGGAACCACGTCCGTAAAAATCGTCAAGATGATGCGCGAAGCCGGTGCGCGGGAAGTCCACATGCGCATCGCCAGCCCGCCCATCACTCATCCGTGCTATTATGGCATTGATACGCCTGATCGAGACAAGCTGATTGCGGCAACGCAATCTCTTGAAGAAATAACGGCGTTTATTGGCGCTGATAGTTTAGGGTACCTCTCAATCGATGGGCTCTATCGGGCCATGGGAGAAAAATCTCGCAATCCTATTTTACCGCAATATACGGATCATTGTTTCACCGGAGATTACCCGACACGGCTTGTTGACCTGGAAATGCACACAGATCATAGACAGCTCTCCCTACTGGCCGAAACGGCTTAACCGGAACTGATTATCGATATGGATCGAAATTCCTCTGAACACGGACGCCTTTCCGGCCGCCTGGCGGTTATCACCGGTGCCTCACGCGGCATTGGCCGCGCCGTGGCTTGTGCGTTTGCTGATGAGGGGGCGCACGTTATTCTCCTCGCCCGCACCGTGGGCGGACTTGAAGAAGTTGATGACGAAATCAAATCCAAAGGCGGCAGCGCCACGCTGGTTCCTGCTGACATCACTGATTTTGACGCCCTGGATCGGCTTGGAGCTTCGATCTATGAACGTTGGGGCAAGCTCGATATTCTCGTGGGCAATGCCGGTATTCTAGGCACGTTAACGCCCCTCGGGCATATTGCACCCAAAGAGTGGCGGCGCGTTATCGACACCAATCTGACGGCGAATTGGCGGCTTGTCCGCTCGCTTGATCCCCTGCTCCAGAAATCAGATGCCGCGCGGGTGATCTTCGTCAGCTCCGGCGTGGCGCAATCCCACAAGGCCTATTGGGCGACGTATGCGGTCTCGAAAGCAGGTCTTGAGGCATTATCGGGACTCTACGCCGCGGAAAACATGAAATCGCCCCTTTGCTGCAACGTCATCAACCCCGGACCCATGCGCACCCATATGCGCGCTAAAGCCATGCCAGGCGAAGATCCGCAAAAGCTGCCTCGCCCACGTGAAGTGGCGCCTCTTTTTGTTGAACTGGCAAGCCCAGCATATGAGCGCACCGGCGATGTCATTGATTACCGCGCATGGCGCACCGCGCAAAACCAGGGTCAGGACTCATAAGCAAGATTCACAAGCCCGCCACAATCTGATTCAAGATTTCCAACCTTGAGGACGGCGGCGTCATCCTCAGCATCAAGACTTATGACGCCAATGGGACCAGGGAGTGGTGAGATGCCCACGATGTGGCCGCAACTCCATACCCCGCTTTCAATTTACAGATGGCTGTGTTAGAAAGACACTTAAAGCTTACATAACGATTTATTTCACTCACAATGCGCTTGCAACTTGCTGTGCCGGTGCAGTGTTTTGCGCGCCGCACGTCTGGATTAATCGTTTTACAGCCAGCGCAGCGCATAAAATCATAACCTGAGAGAAGGTTCATGTCGGACGATACCACCTTTGAAGAGATCAATGCAGTCAAAGCCAGCATGGACGACATTTATGATCAGTCCGACCCAAGGGCTTATTTCCGCGAGCTGCATAAGCTTGGCTACGCAATTCCCGGCATCGCCAAACCGATCTTCCAGAAACTGATCCGCCACTTGCAGCGACGTCGAGACGACACGGTCCACGTGCTGGATATGGGCTGTTCCTACGGTGTTAACGCTGCGCTGCTCAAGCATGACCTTTCAATGGAGGAACTTTACGAACATTGGGATCAGAAAGCTCTTGTCGAGGCTACACCCGAAGAGATCGTCGAGCACGACCGGCGCTTTTTGGACAATTTTGACGAACATGAGGATATTTCGGTGATCGGTCTCGATCAAGCGTATTCTGCCATAGCATACGCCAAGGAATTAGGTCTTCTGGACGAGGGCATCACCGTAAATCTCGAAACCGAACCGCTGCCGGCACCGGCAAAAGAAGAGCTGGCGCCGGTCGATCTGGTGATATCGACCGGGTGCGTCGGCTATGTGTCCGAGAAGAGCTTCCAATGCTTGTTACCCGCCGTGACACGGGGAGAGGCGCCGTGGATAGCCAATTTCGTAGCGCGGATGTTCCCGTTCGACTCTATCGAGGAAACCCTGAACGATTGGGGCTATGTGACTGAGATGCTCGAAGCCCGGACTTTTGATCAACGCCGATTCGCTTCTGCTGATGAACAGGAACAGATCATTGATCAGCTGCGCACGCAGGGTATTGATCCGACGGGCAAGGAGACTGAAGGTCATCTTATGGCCGTGTTTTATCTGTCACGCCCGGCGAATGAAGTTGCCAAGGCGCCCATCGAGCAGTTGCTCGCAATGTGAACATCGACCAAATAACTTTAAACGTAAGGATTTTTCCCGCCGCGCACTTGCAAACGGATGGGAACACCATCAAAACCAAACGATGCGCGCAGGCTGTTCACGATATATCTTTTATAGGATTCCGGCAGGCGTGATGCGCGCGACGCAAACAGCACGAAAGTCGGCGGTCGGCTTTTCGTCTGCGTCATGTAACGCAACCTGATATGCTTGCCCTGCACAGCCGGAGGGGGATGACGTTGCACCACTTCGCTAAGCCACTGGTTTAATTCAGGCGTTTTCACCTTGGCATTCCAGTCTTCATAAACCTTCTCTACCGCAGGCATAAGATTCTCTAATCCCTTTCCCGAGAGAGCAGAAAACCGGACGAAAGGCACCCCCCTCACCTGGGGCAACAGTTGTTCGGTTTTTTCCTGAAGCTCCAGAGCCAACCGGGTCTTGTTTTTAGCTAAATCCCATTTGTTGAGCGCAAGAACGATCCCGCGCCCTTCCCTGATCACAAGATCCGCCAATGACAAATCTTGCTTGTCAAAAATGCGCTCCACATCCATCAATAACACCACCACCTCAGCAAAACGGATGGCGCGCAATGTGTCGCTCACGGACAATTTTTCCAATCTACTCACAACCCGTGCGCGCCGCCGCATCCCCGCCGTATCAAACAGCTTGATTTTTCTTCCCTGCCATTCCCAGTCAACGGCAATTGAATCGCGCGTGATGCCCGCTTGCGGCCCCACAAGCACCCGGTGTTCGTCCAACAAGGTATTGATAAGCGTGGATTTACCCACATTGGGCCGCCCGACTATGGCCATTTTCAGAGCCGATGTCTGGTTTTCTTGATCTGAAGCAAAATGACTTTCACATAACGGCACGCCACCTTGCACCCCAAGCGCCAGAAAAGATTTCTGCAAAGCCTCATGAAGATCGCCCATGCCTTGCCCATGCTCGGATGAACAGGCCAACGGTTCGCCCAGCCCCAACCCAAAAGCTTCATAGAAACCTGCGTCACAAGCCGAACTTTCGTATTTGTTCGCCAGCAGAATAACGACGGTTTCTGATTTGCGGATGATTTGTGCAAAATGGGCATCCAGAGGCGTGACGCCAGAGCGCACATCAATCATGAAAAGACAAACATCCGCCTGTTCGATTGCTTGCTCGGTTTGCGCACGCATTCCTTCTGCAAGGCCCTGGCCAGATCCTTTCTCCAGACCGGCCGTATCGATCACTTTGAAAGTTAAATCTCCCAGACGCCCTTCGCCTTCACGGCGATCTCTCGTCACGCCAGGCGTATCATCAACAAGCGCCACGCGCTTCCCCACCAGACGGTTAAAAAGAGTAGATTTTCCAACATTTGGACGACCGATGATCGCTACTGAGAAAGTCATGGGTACTAATCCGCACAGCCGCCCTCTTCAGGAAAGTTATTTAAAAGCTAAAAGTTTCGCATCATCAGTCAATATAAAGACCATTTCATCTGCCACAATCGGCGGTACGGATGATCCACCCGGCAATTTTATCTTTCCCAGGATCTCCCCAGTATAAGGAGAGATTGATTGCGCGACGCTGTGCGAAGATACAATGAGCAAGCGGTCCCCCGCCAAGACCGGCCCACTCCATACGATGGGATCTTTCTTCTTTTTCTGATTGTTAAATTGAGGCAAGGGTGTGATCCATTTGATACGTCCCTCAGCGCGAGTGAGACACACCAATTGGCTGTCAATAGTCAAGACATAAATATAATCACCAGCCACCCATGGCGTTTGCATACCACCAATATTTTGCGCCCAGACCCTCACGCCGGTGCGTAGGTCAATAGCAACCATCCGTCCGTTATGGCTGATTGCAATCACTAATCCCCTGTCAACAACGGGGCTTCCTGCGATATCATTCAATTCGGATAAAGAGGTGAGGCGTCCTGTACGCGTTAGAGAATCATTCCATGCGGGACGGCCATTTTGCACACGAAGCGCAAAAATTTCTCCCGATGAGTAAGGGACGATAACGATATCGCCTGCCACCGCCGGGCTGCTGCTCACGAGAAAACGGGCCGTTTCCTCAATACCCTGATGACTCCATAGAACATTTCCATCATCCGCATCGAGCGCGAAGAGTTGGTTGTCAATAGTCGAAACAAAAATGCGGCCATCGGCCACAGTGGGGGCTGAGCGCAATGTCAGTCCCACATTTTTACGCCAGTATTCCGCCCCTGTGTCAGCATCAAGTGCGACAACAAAACCAAAACCTGTCGATACAAACACCCGGCCGCTATCATATGCAACGCCCCCACCCGAGCCCAGTTGACTTTTTTGCTTTGGCGGCGTGAGATCGACGGCCCACACCTTTTCACCTGTCTCCATGTCAAAAGCCGCCACGCCTGCTTTCGCGTCCCTCACATAGATTTTACCGTTAGCGACAATAGGCGTCGCCAGAATACGGGCTTCTTTGTCCGCCCCCTTGCCTGCCGACACGCGCCAGACCTCATGAATCTCAGGGGCGATTTGAAGGTGATGCATAGCGTGACTGGCATAGCCGCCAGGCTGAGTCCAATTACGGTTGATGTAAGGCGGAGGCAGTTTCACTTCCGTGTCGGCGAGCCGGGGATCCGCCTCAAGGTTTTGCTCAAGACTTAAGACAGAGATGCGTTCCCCGTCAGGTTCTGCATCTTCTTTTTTGCTGTCATCGCTACCCCCAAAAATATGCAGAGGATTCAGGGCAGATAAACCTCCGCACGCGGATAATCCGAGACAAAGCGCAAGGGCGAAAACCGACTTCCTGTTCAATCTGTTCCTTTTCATCGCGCTGTCAATTAACTCCACCTTGGTGGAACTCCCCTTTTTATTCATCACGCTATTCATCACCCTGTCTTTTTTTCTCTTCTTACTGTTCCTGAGACGATTCCGGCAGGACAGTCTTCTTCTCTGACGAAACCACGGGCGCGGTTGACGTTTCCTGTGTCTCCTGTACATCGCCGGGCCCAAGCGCCGAAATCATTTCATTGGCCCGCGTTTTGACGGATTGCGGTGCAAGAGGTTCAAGAACCAGAGATTCAAATCCAGCGCGCGCCTCGGCAAGATTGCCTTCCCGATACGCCGCCAACGCCACAATTTCCCGCGCGGAAAAACGCCACGGATTCAGATCTGTCAACAGACTTGCAACCCGCGTCTTGATATCTGACAGGCTGGCGCTATCAGCCAATGCCTGAGCAGCGCGTATTTTTGCCAAGTCCTGGAAAATTGATTCAAACGCACTGTCACTGGATATTTGATCATAGACGGCCACCGCCTGTGTGATCTGCCCCGAATGCGCCAACAGGGCCGCTTCGCGCAACGCGGCCAGCAGGCGGTATCCCGTTCCGGACTCTCTCGCCACCTCCTGGAATGCCGCAATGGCCCGATCAGGGGTATCTTCAGATGCCAGTAACTCGACGGCCGCCACATATTGATCCGCCTGGGATTCTCGCTGGGACTTCGAATATGATTGCCATCCCTGATACGCCAGCGTTCCCCCAGCGATTACAATCGCGGCCGCGATGGCAAAATGCCCGTATTGCGCCCACAGTTTTTTGTATTGTTCATGACGAACCTCTTCATCGACTTCGCGAAAAATGTCGCTCAATGCTGCGGCTCCTTGTTCTGACAGGAAAGGGCATTCATGAAATAAGGCCGGCCAACACACCGACCAGAAAATGACAAATACGATATGGGATAGTATCTCCCGGACGGGCTCAATCTATCGCGTGATGTAGCGAGACGCAAACAAAGATAAATGCATTAATAACAAATACTTAGCGCAAATATGGCCACGAAGGCAAGGGCTTGTTTGAAGCTGATGGCGCATTCAAATGAATGAACGGCGCCGCGCCAAAGCCGTCTGATCCGCATTTCTGCTCAGCCTGTCTTCTTGTCCTTCACAAGCTTCATGCCATAGACGTGATCAGGACCAGGAAAACGCCGCGCCCGCACATCACTGGCATAGGCCTGCCCCGCCTGTCCGATCTGGCGCCTCAAATCAGCATATTTTTTTACGAAGCTGGGCGTGTGTTCCGATAATCCCAATAAATCGTCGGTCACCAGAATCTGACCATCACAGGTGGGCGAAGCACCAATGCCGACAGTGGGAATGGTCAGTAATTTGGTGATTTTCTTGGCAAGAGGTTCAGCAATACCTTCAAGGACAACGCAGAACGCGCCAGCCTCCTCCACAGCCCTCGCGTCCGCCTCAACCGCGCTCCATTCAACCGACCGGCGGCCTACAACACGATATCCCCCCTTCACATTGACGAGTTGGGGCATCAGGCCGATATGGCCCATAACCGGCACACCACGTTCGGTTAGGTAGAAAATGGTTTCAGCCATACGCGTGCCACCCTCGAATTTCACCGCCGTGCAGCCCGTTTCCTGCATCAAACGCGACGCATTGCGGAAAGCAATTTGCGGACTCTCTTCATAAGTGCCAAACGGCATGTCGATCACGACCAACGCTTTTTTCGATCCGCGCATCACCGCCTGGCCATGCATGATCATATGCTCCAGCGTCACGCCAATCGTACTGTCCATGCCATGTAAAACCATGGCCACAGAATCGCCGACGAGAAGAAGATCCGCATGATCATCAAGAAGGCGTGCCATCGGTGCCGTATAGGCAGTCAGGCACACCAGAGGCTCTGCACCCTTATGAGCAGATATTTTAGACACGGTGATGCGTTTGATTTGTGTTTGGCTAGACATACACCCTCTCTTCCGAACAGCACCCGTTCGTTCTTCAATGAAGTTGGTTTATGTAGCCACTTTGCCGGACGCTCACGTCTCGCCCGATCGACAAAGGCGGCAGGACTCTAACGCGCGCCGGTGTAATTGGCAAACCTTATCTGCCGGCCACGGACAAGAGCCGGGCGATCCTGATGAAGAGGATGTGATATAATATTTTATATATTATAATCAATAAGTTATCGGAAAGTCTTCTAGTTTAAATTGATGTAATAAAAGCCTGACACATGGGGGGGCACATGCCGTTACCCTTCTTGATGCACCCAATGAAAACCCGAAAAGGCGTTCTCGCGTTTATTTTTGAAGAAGTCCCTCCTCCTGCATTTTCTGTTTGACTTCCCTTACATGGGGCGCAATGGCATAAGCTTTTCTGAAATCAGAGACCGCAGCCGCCTGCTCTCCCCGCGCTTCGTGGACCAATCCGCGATAATAATTTGATTCCCAAATGTCAGGGGCATTCGCGACCGCTGCGTTCCCATCTTCCAACGCCTGATCGAAACGGCCCAATTTTGTTAGAACATAACTGCGCGTCGCATATGCAAAAGCATCGAACTCATTGATTTCCAGAGCCGCGTTACAATCCTTCATGGCGGTGTCATATTTATCCATCAGCGCCTGCACCCAACACCGATTGTTCAGTGCATAAGGATCAAACGGGTCTATTGATAGGGCCTGATCAAGCGTATGGAGAGCTTCGTCATAGCGCTTCATATCGATCAAAATCGTCGAACGGTTGCTGAGATGACCGGGATCATCCGGCACCAGGGATAGGGCCATGTCCATGTCTTTCAGTGCGGCTTTATAATTGCCGATATCTTGATACGAAATGGCGCGGTTGGAATATGTAACGGACAGGTCTTCATGGCTGAGACCACCCCGCTCAATGGCCTCGGTACAGGCCTTTACACCGAGTTCAGGATCATCCGCTATGGCAAAGCAGCGTTGCGCTTCCTCTGTCCATGAGGTCTCCGTTACCTCGGCCCAGGCCGGAAAACGACTCATAAAAAACACCAAAAGGGCACTGGACAAGAATCGCGTCATTGTCAAATTCCACATAAAAAACCGCAAATCCACACTGGCGCACTCTGGACGATAGAGCCATTTTGTGTCCAAACTAAGTCACCAGAGTTACGGGCGTAACCGGTCAATGAGGACATCATTAAAACTCTATGCATTCTTCCAATCGCTTACTTACATTTATATTCGGCTTTGTGCTCCTTCTCTTTATCATAGGATTCGCAGGCAGATGGCGCGCCGTTCAGCGCAGTGACCTGGCATTACCGGGAGAATTGCCAAAGGGCGATGCCGTCGCCGGCAAAGCACTGGCCACCACATATTGTGCGGTCTGTCATGATATCAGCGGTGGCAGTCATTCGCCGGTAGCGGCCGCGCCGCCCTTTGCCGAAGTGGTGACCCGCTGGCCGGTGGAATATCTTGCTGAAGCCCTCGCAGAAGGCATCAGCGTTAACCATCAACAAACGGTACAAATGCCTGAATTCACCTTTGAACCCGTGCAGATTGACAATCTTCTGGCATATCTTGAAACATTGAAATGATAGTCTGGCTGGGGATTTATGTGAATTTTATACCCTCGAAAACGTGAACGCCTCTGAGGCGACATGGGACCGGAAAAAAGGTATAATACCCGCTCTGCTGGACCAGCAGGCCCGGCACTAACATAGCGGCCTTTCTGGACGCATTCGTTTTCGGCGCAGATGGCCGTCCGCACCCCGTGCGTGAGGAGGCGTGACCCATGGCGAACGAAAATACCTTCGACCTCGCTGACATAAACATTGAACAGCCGACTATAGCCCGCATCACTCTTGCTGATCTGAGCCATGCCCTGGCCCTGGGCTATGAGGATTTCAAGGAATGGCCAACCCATCTAGTGATTATGGCCATTATCTATCCGATCGTGGGGCTCTTGTTGGCACGGCTGACCTTCGGTTACGATGTGCTGCCGCTGCTTTTTCCCATCAGCGCCGGCTTTGCCCTCATCGCTCCCGCAGCCGCCCTTGGTCTTTATGAACTCAGCCGCCGCCGCGAGCTGGGTCTGGACGTGTCCTGGGCCTGCGCCTTCAAAGTGCGCCAGTCTCCCTCCATCCGATCCATCGAAAGACTCGGCCTTGTTCTTCTGGTGATTTTTTTCGTCTGGCTTTTTGCGGCGCAGAATATTTACACCATGGTCTTTGGCGACAGGACACCCGACTCACTCAGCGATTTCGCGTCCCAAATTTTTACGACCAATGAAGGCTGGCGACTCATTATCATCGGCAGCGGCGTTGGTTTCCTTTTTGCTGTCGGGGTGTTCAGTTCCATCGTGGTGTCTTTTCCCCTCCTTCTGGACCGGCAAGTGAGCGCCCTCACAGCGGTTCAAACATCCATCAGAGTGGTTCTGGCCAACCCGGGGCCCATGGCGGCCTGGGGGCTTTTCATTGCAGTGGCCCTGATCATCGGCTCAATCCCCCTCTTTTTCGGACTCGCCATTGTGATGCCGATCCTGGGCCACGCCACCTGGCACCTCTACCGAAAGGTCGTGGTGCACTAGGTGTTTAGTCCCGGCATTTGATGCGACTATGCACGTCATTCCAGATGCCATTTTTAACCCAAGCTTGTCCCCATAAAAGTGGGGATCGGGATTTGGTTAGAAAAATGCGCGATGTGGAATTCATGAACCCGGGAACATGGCAAATGCCGCCGTAGAGTCCTGTGTGTCTGATATGTTGTTTTATGAGTGTGGGCGGGAGACTGTTGGATTTCAGATTCTCTATCGTTGGTGTCCCATTTAATCCGACTTGTTCACGCGGCATGTATATTTTATTACAGGATTAGAGAGTTTTGCCTGAACTGGACGCGAAATATTTTTGGGCTTTCAAGAGACATCTCACATCCCGCCGTTCCGCGACTTGATCGCGGGATCCATACAGAACCTTCGTCAATTATGGACCCCGCGATCTGCGCCCCGGGAGCGCGACAAGGGAGAGACGTCAGATCAACAGATTGCGCAGGCTGCGCCGTTGGGCACGTTCACCCCGGGCATCAAGTATGCGCGGTTTTCCTTCATGGCGTGAAACCAAAATCTGACGATCACGGCGCGGACGCTGCTTCAACGCAGGCAGATCACCTTCATCAACCTGGCGAAATGTAAGGAATTGCCCAATCCAGCTTTTCAAGGTGCTCAAAAGCGCACTGATGAAAACGCCAAAGTGAGTGCTTGCCGTTGCGTGTGTTCTTAAGATATTCATGACAGACCTCGTTTCCAGCGGCCTTACTTTGGATACCGTCATCCTGACCGCTTCGAGGGCTTATATGGCACTGCAACATGACGATATGAAGAATGAAAATGAGTGGCCCTGCCATGCATTTTTTGCATGGCCCTGATTAAGGCACTGGTAAGGAAAGAGAATTTTACATGTTTCAATTCTTTGATGAAGCAGTTCCCACCGGTCCGGTATCGGACCATCTCACGGCACTCAAAACCGCCCTCACCCGGCGCGGGCTTGATGGTTTCATCATTCCCCATGCTGACGCGCACCAGAATGAATATCTGCCGGCCTGCGCCGAACGGCTGGCCTGGGCCACTGGATTTACGGGCTCGGCGGGCACGGCCATTGTTCTGGCGGACCGCACGGCGTTGTTTGTCGATGGCCGTTACCGTTTGCAGGCGCAAGAACAGTTCAAAGACTCTGACATTGAAATCATCCCTCTTGAAGACACAACGCCGCACAAATGGCTGGAGCAATCAGCCTCATCAGACCAGAAAATCGGTTATGATCCATGGCTGCACACAGTCAACGGCGCAGAACTTCTGATCAGGGCCTGCGCCACGGCAGGGGCGGAACTAGTCGCGATCTCCAATCCCATCGATGCGTTGTGGACGGACCAACCGGACCCGCCCACGGCCCTTTTCCGCGTTCATGATCTGCGCTATGCGGGAAAGCCGCACCAGGAAAAGCGGGGTGAGATCGGCGAGAGTGTGGCGCGCGCCAAAGCACAGGCTGTGGTGTTGACAACGCCTGATTCAATTGCTTGGGTATTGAACATCCGCGGCGGTGACGTCACCCACGCCCCCCTGCCGCTGGGTTATGTGATTCTTCATGCCGATGGCACAGCGGAACTTTATGCCAACCCCCGTAAAATCACAGATGAGATTCGCCTCCATTTGGGAGATGACGTGACGATTCACGGAACGGATGATTTTGGTGAGGCCCTTGATGAACTGGGGCAAAAACACGCCGCCCTCCTCATTGATCCGGCGCGGTCTTCTGTCTGGATTTACAATCGTCTGAAAGACGCAGGCGCAACACTTATCAAAGCCCCCGACCCTTGCCTGTTGCCCAAAGCCATCAAAAATGAAGCAGAACTTTCCGGCATGCGCGCAGCTCATGTGCGCGACGGCGCGGCACTTTCCAGATTTTTATGCTGGCTTGATCAACATGTCAAAGATGGCGCGGTTGACGAGATCACAGCCGTAACGAAACTTGAAAGCTTTCGCCAGGAGACCGGCGCGCTTCAAGATATCAGTTTCGATACCATCGCCGGCTCTGGCCCGCACGGCGCCATCGTTCATTACCGCGTCACCACGGACAGCAACAGGATGCTTCAACAGGGCGAGCTTTTTCTCCTCGATTCCGGCGCTCAATATCTCGACGGCACCACGGATGTCACCAGAACCGTGGCCGTTGGCGCGCCCAGCATGGAAATGCGCGATCGGTTCACCCGCGTGCTGAAAGGCCATATCACCCTTGCAACAGCGCGCTTCCCCAAGGGTACGTCTGGCGAAGCGCTCGATATCCTGGCTCGCAAAGCCTTGTGGGATCAGGGGCTGGATTACGATCACGGCACCGGCCACGGCGTCGGTGCCTATCTCTCCGTACACGAAGGACCGCAGGGTATTTCCAAGCGCGCCTCAGGCATTGACCTTAAGCCCGGTATGATCATTTCCAATGAACCCGGGTTTTACAAGACCGGGGCTTTCGGCATTCGCATAGAAAGCCTGGTGTGCGTGACCCCGGCGGCGAACATCAACGGCGGTATGCGCCCGATGATGGGATTTGAAACCCTGACGCTCGCGCCCATTGATCTGGCCCTCATCGATAAAGACCTGCTGAACGATTCAGAACTTGCCTGGCTCAACGCATATCACAAGCGGGTGCGCGAAACACTCACCCCCCTGGTTGACGGCACCACCGCTGCCTGGTTGAAGCAGGCCACACGGGCGCTTTAAACACCTGGACAGATAGGCACTTTAGCGGGGTTTGAGAAAAAACACTGGCTGCCCATGGACACGAAACGCGGCGATGGCGTCCTGACCTTCAATCGACAGCATCCAATTGACGAACTGCCGCCCATCGTCCACACGGACATGGGGGCAGTGCTGCGGATTCACGAGGATTATGCCGTATTGATTAAAGAGGGAGGGGGCGCCCTGAACGAGAATCTTCAGGTCGGCTTTATTAGCAAACGCAATCCATGTCGCCCGGTCGGTCAGCGTGTACGCATTCATCGCCGCAGCGACATTAAGCGTCGCTCCCATGCCCGATCCCGTTTCCCGATACCAAGCGGCGCTTGCAGAAACCGGTTTCAGACCGCTCTTTTTCCAAAGCTCCATTTCCTTTTTATACGTGCCGCTGTCATCGCTGCGGGAGACGAAGGGTGCGCGGGCTGCTGCGATGCGCCCCAGCGCCGCCGCCGGATCAGCCATGCCCACAATGACGGCCGGATCAGACGCCGGCCCGACCAATACAAAGTCATTATACATCAGATCGGTGCGCGACAGGCCGTATCCCGCGGCCACGAAAGCTTCCTCCGCCCTCTTCGCATGAACCACGAGAACATCTCCGTCGCAGCGTTCGGCATTCTTAATCGCCTGGCCGGTGCCCACAGCGACAACGCGCACCGCGATTCCCGTCTTCTGGGTGAATAGAGGAAGGATGGCATCGTAGAGTCCTGAATTCTGCGTCGATGTTGTGGACTGCACAATGATGAATCGATCGGCGGCCACGGCATGCAGTGTGCCTGGCAGCAAAGGCAGAAAGAGAATTAAAAGGCCGATGATAAAGCGGTGCATGATGCATCACTCCCAGAGTTTCGTTTATAAAAGCAGGTGGCCTTCAAGAAAGGCGCGGCCTGCCTGCGAGTCCGGTTTGACAAAAAAATCAACCGACTTTGTTTGCTCTTTCACCCGGCCGTGATGAAGAAAGACAATCTCGTCCGCCAAACGCTGCGCTTGGCCGTGGTCGTGGGTGACCAATACGATTTTCGCACCAGCTTGGGCTGTGGCCCGGACCAGCGTTTCAATCACTAAAGTAGATTGTGGATCCAGGCTCGCCGTTGGCTCGTCGAGCAGCAAAAGCTGAGGCCTGGCGACCAGCGCGCGCACCATGGCGAGGCGTTGCTGTTCGCCGCCGGAAAGAGAGCGGGCCGGACGGCCGGCAAGCGCTGAAAGTCCGCCCATATTCAGCAGTTCGGAAAGTCGGCCACGTCGTTGCTTACGGGGAACCCCATACACGCGCAGGGCATGGGCAAGATTGCCTCGTACCGAGCGCCGTAACAGCACCGGCCGTTGAAAGACAAGTGCAATGCGTCCGGCATAAGACGGATGAATGTGAATCATTCCGGCCGTGGGTGAAATTAGTCCGGCCATCAGGCGCAAGAGCAGTGACTTCCCGGCTCCGTTGGGGCCTATAATAGCGGTGACCCCCTCGCATGGCAGTGACAGCGTGAGGCCGTCGAGTAACTTCAATCCAGACCTCTCCAAAAAAACAGAAAGAAGGTTCACTGCCGGTGTGACTGATCGGGCCGCCACGACGCTTGCCAGCTCAATAACCTTTCGCGTGGGGTCAGGCATTTGCAAATCGCTCCATTCCGCTGCGCGCCGCCATCAGGGCTGCATTGATTGATATGGTCAGGACAATGAGGATTATGCCGAGCGCAAGCGCCAGCGAGAGATCGCCGCGGGAGGTTTCCAAGGCTATTGATGTCGTCATCATGCGCGTGACATGGTTGATATTACCGCCGACAATCATAACGGCACCGACCTCAGCATTCGCCCGTCCAAAGCCTGCAAGTGCGGCCGTCAGAAGAGAATGCCGGGCATCCCATAGCAGCGTTCTGACTGTCATGTGCGGCGAGGCGCCCATTGACCGCAGAGTTTCGTCATATTCAGCGTGAAGGTCGGCGATGACCTGGTGTGTCAATGCCGCTACAATCGGCGTCACCAAGATTATTTGGGCGATAGCCATGGCCGTTGGTGTGTAAAGAAGTTGTAAAACTCCAAGGGGTCCTGATGCTGAGAACAGGAGATAAAGCGTCAACCCGACAACGACCGGCGGCAAACCCATTAAGGCGTTAACAAGCAGGACTGCCAAACCACGACCGGGAAACCGCCAGATGGCCAGCGCCGCCCCGAACGGAAATCCGACCACGCAGGAAATGATCACGGCGCCTATTGACACGCTCAGCGACAGGCCCATGATCTCAAGAAGATTTCTGTCAAATGAAACAACCAGGCGAAAGGCGTCACCTAAGACTTGCGTTATATCTAACATTGCTTCTTTCAGGTCGTTTTGATGGATCAGCCTGTATGGACTATCTATCTCATTTCGACTTCGCACCTTCAATCAGGCTCAGCCAGTCGTCCTCATTCAGTATAGTCAAACCCAGGTCGCGGGCTTTGGCAAGCTTGGAGCCAGCGCCCTGTCCGGCCACAACAAAATCCGTTTTTCCCGAAATTGAGCCCGACACCCTGGCCCCAAGAGCTTCCGCCCGCGCTTTGGCCTCATGACGGGTCATACGGTTCAACGCCCCCGTGAAGACCACGGTGCGACCGGCCACAGGACTGTGCTCCTCGGGCATGTCAAAGTCTTCGACCGTGACCTGCTCAAGCAGACCCTCAATAATCCCTTGATTATGAGGTTCGGCAAAAAACTCAAGAAGGGCGTCCGCCACCACCCCGCCAATGCCATCAATATTCAATAATTCCGTATAGACATCACTTTCATGATCCTGCGCCAAATTCAGCGCCTCTCTGAATGCGCTGAAAGAGCCATAGGCTTTGGCCAACAATCTGGCCGTCGCGCTGCCAATATGGCGGATACCGAGCGCATACAAAAACCTGTCAAGGCTGATCGTGCGCCGTGCGTTGATGGCGGCAAAAAGATTGGCGGCAGATACCGGACCCCATCCCTCGCGCTTTTCTATGACAAGCCCACTTTTCTTGTTCCGCTCTTCCAGATGGAATATATCCACTGGAGATCTGATTATTTTCTCTTCCCAGAAAGCCTGAATCTGCTTCTCCCCCAGTCCCTCTATGTCAAAGGCATTGCGGGAAACAAAATGCTTTAACCGTTCAACCGCCTGAGCCGGACAGATCAAACCACCCGTACAACGGCGCGCGGCCTCCAGCTTACCAGTTTTTGAATCTATTTCACGCACGGCATGAGACCCGCAGGCGGGGCACGTCTCGGGAAACTTGAAAGGCTTCGCATTCGGTGGACGCTTTTCCCTCACAACTCCGACCACTTGCGGGATCACGTCGCCCGCACGCTGCACCACAACGAAATCACCTATTCTGATATCTTTGCGTTCAATCTCATCTTCATTATGAAGCGTGGCATTGGACACCACCACGCCGCCCACCGTGACAGGTCTTAATTTGGCCACCGGCGTCAGCACACCCGTCCGTCCAACCTGAATATCAATAGCCTCAAGCAGTGTGATGGCTTTTTCGGGTGAAAATTTATGAGCAATCGCCCAGCGCGGCGCGCGCGAGACAAAACCCAACCGTTCCTGCCAGTCCAACCGGTCAACTTTATACACGACGCCGTCAATGTCATAGGGGAGCATCGCCCGTTGCGCCTCAATAGCATGGTAGTGCTCCAAAAGCCCCTTCACGCTGTCGCACCGCTTGATCAGATCAGAAGTGGAAAAACCCCACTCTCTAAATTTTTCAATCATTCCCATTTGCGTCCCGGTAGGCAGCGACGACATCTCTCCCCAGGCATAAGCGAAAAACCGCAATGGCCGCCCGGCCGTCACCTGAGGATCAAGCTGGCGCAGCGATCCTGCGGCGGCATTCCGCGGGTTCGCGAAAGGCGGCTTGCCAGACTTCTCCTGGCGTTCATTGAGGGCGGTAAAGTCATCATGGCGCATATAGACTTCGCCGCGAATTTCGGCAATATCTGGAAAGTCCGGTTTTGATACGCCTTCCGGAATATCGATCACCGTACGGATGTTTTCAGTGATGTTCTCTCCAACCTGACCGTCTCCCCGCGTCGCCCCCAATACGAATTGACCGTTTTCATAACGCAGATTTGCCGACAACCCGTCTATTTTAGGTTCAGCCGTGATGGCAAGGGGGTCATTTTCAAGATTCAAAAACCGTTTGATTCTTTCATAAAACTCGCCAACATCTTCTTCTTGAAAAGCATTGCCTAAAGAGAGCATGGGACGGGCATGCGTGACTTTATCAAACTTTTCAGCCGGGGCCGCCCCCACGCGTTTATTGGGACTGCCAGGCAATCGCAATTCAGGAAAGCGCTCTTCAATAGCGTCATTGCGCCGCCGCAAAGCATCATAATCGGCGTCTGAGATCAGCGGCGCATCATTCCGGTAATAGGCCTGATCATGCTGACTGATCTCAAACAACAGGCGCGCCAGCTCAACCTTCGCCTCACCCTTTGTCAGTTCTTCGACTGCTTTGTGCGCAAAACCCTGCGCTTGCTCAGGCGCGCCGCGTTTGTTTTTCACCATGACCGGACCCTTAACCATCCGTACCGGTTTTGGGAGAACGGTCGCCAGAAACAGCCAAAAGACTGGCCGCCGCCGCGCGCGCTTCATCGGTGACATTGGTGGCCGACAACATGCGTGCGATTTCCTCCTCGCGCTGCTCCGAAGAGAGCATTGAGACAGTGGTTGCGCTGCGCGTGGCGCCGGATTTTACGACCTGGAGATGGCAATCCGCCCGCGCCGCGACCTGCGGTGAGTGAGTGACAACAAGCACCTGAGAGCCCCTGGCCAGACGCGACAAACGCACGCCCACGGCATCAGCGACGGCACCGCCAACACCGGAATCCACCTCATCAAAAATCAGCGTCCGCTCCAGCGCGTCATGCGCCAGAGCCACTTTCAGCGCCAGAACAAAGCGCGCCAGTTCTCCCCCAGAGGCAATCTGCACCAGAGGCCCCAGAGGCGCACCGGGATTCGTTGCAATCAAAAACTGGACAAGATCCCGACCTTCCCGGCCCTGCCTTTCAGGCGCAAGCGCTTCAATAGAAGTTTTGAACAGTGCTTTGTCGAGTTTGAGAGGCTTGAGTTCACGCGCAATCATGTCATCAAGTTTTTCCGCAGCCGCATGGCGCTTTTGACTTAACGCACCGGAAAGATCCTCATAAGCCTGCCGCGCTTTAGAAACCTCCTCCTCCAGCGCCGCCAAGCCGGCTTCGCCCGCCTTGATCCCACTCAAATGTTGCGCCATCCGATCGCGCAAGGCGGCGAGACTGATCACTGGCACTTGATGCTTGCGCGCCACCGCACGCAACGCAAAAAGACGCTCCTCAATATCCTCCAGAGCGGATTCATCATATTCGAGGCCGTCAAGCGTGGCGCTCACAACTGATTTTGCTTCCAGAGCTTCCATCAGGGCGCGATCAAGCGCTGAGATTGAGTCTTCCAGCAGGCCGGGCGCTTTGACCGCCGCGCGCTCCAATCCTTTTAGCGCCGTACTCAAACGGGATTCGAGCGACCTTCCGCCGGTCAGCACATTCAGCGCCTCATTGAGATCGACGGCCACTTTTTCCGCGTTCAGCGCTGCGCGTTTTTCCGCCAGGCGCTCCTCTTCGCCCTCTTCCAGACACAGGGCTTCCAGTTCCTCAAGCGCGTGGCGCAGATAGTCTTCATCTTCCGTGGCCTGTGCCAATTGTTGGCGCCCTTCGTCCAGCCTCCGGCAGAGCGCGCGCCAGGTTTCGTAAACTTCCGCCACCTGCTGAACGAGATCGCTTAAGCCACCAAAATCATCAAGCAGACCACGATGCGCCGCAGGCGCCAGCAAGCCCCGCTCATCATGCTGGCCATGGATTTCCAGGACAGCATCGCCAATCTGCCGCAAAGTTCCAATACTGACGGGCTGGTCGTTAATGAAAGCACGGCTGCGGCCATCTTTGTTTTGCACCCGACGCAAGATCAATTCAGGCCCGCTCCCCAACCCCTGCCCACTCAGTATGCTCCACACATGATGGGTGGCCGGCACAGAGAATTCGGCCGAGACCACCCCCTCTTCTGCGCCTGGACGAACCAGAGAGCGCCGCGCGCGCGCGCCCACGGCCAGACCCAGAGCATCCAAAAGAATTGATTTTCCCGCGCCTGTCTCGCCGGTCAGAGCCCACAAGCCGGCATCAAACTGCAATGACAATTTGTCAATGAGCACGATGTTGCGGATGAGAAGACCGATCAGCATCGGATTGCCTCAAAACAGTGCATAATGTGAAGCCGCGACGAACTGATGAAGCGCCTTAAAACACTTTATTCAATGCCCGGCGCATCCAAGAACGTTCATCAACGGCGGGCTTCAGATTGCGTTTGGTCAACAACGCATAACTGTCTTCATACCATTCGCTTCCTGGAAAATTATAGCCCAGAATAGCCGCAGCCGTTTGCGCTTCACTGGTCACACCCATGGTGAGATAGGCTTCCGTCAACCGGTGTAAAGCTTCGGGCACATGAGAAGTCGTCTGATACTTCTCCACCACATTGCGAAAACGGTTTATTGCGGCAATGGTTTGCCCTTTTTTGAGATAATAGCGCCCGATCTCCATTTCCTTGCCGGCCAGATGGTCATGGGTGAGGTCAATTTTCAGACGTGCGTCACGCGCATATTCACTTTGCGGGTAACGGCGCACGATATTCTCCAGCGCATCCAGCGCTTTTTCGGTGATCTCCTGATCACGCCCAACATCTGAAATGCGCTCATAATAGCAAATGGCAATCAGGTAATACGCGTAAGGCGCGTCGCGATTGCCGGGATGAAGACTGATAAACCGTTGTGCCGCCAATATCGCTTCGTCGTATTTATTAAACTGATAATTGGAGTAAGCCGACATCAGGATGGCGCGCCGCGCCCAGACTGAATAGGGGTGCTGTCGCTCAACTTCATCAAAGTACTGGGCGGCTTCACGATAGTTTTTATCAGCCAGCTTATCGACAGCTATATTGTAAAGGGTTTCAACAGGCCGTTCGACATATTCAAGCGTATCTTTTTTCTTTCCCGAACATGCCCCAAGGGCCAAGGCAGCGAACAATGCCAGGAACAAACCGGCGCGCAGCCTTTTCAGTTTGGAAATCCAAGTTCCATCCCGGGTGATATCCAAGGCAAGCGTCTCCTTCTCATTCAGTAGATGAAAGGCCACCAGCCCATACCTTTCACAGTCAGCCCTGGGCTGCAGTTTTAGCGCACTTCGACGCTCGATGCTATATGAGAATGAACAGCGCCCGGCACAAAATGCAGAAGAAGAAGAGAAAGCGTCTGCGTTAAATTCCGCGCAATTCAGGCTATTCTGGCGGCAGAAACGGGTACCGGCTCACAAATATCCGCTGACTCCGCGGGGACAGCCGGGGCGGCCAGCCCATCGGAGCGTGTCTCATAAGTCCAGGCATCCGGCCGGGCGAACACTTCGCGCAGCAGCATATTGGTCAGGCGATGCCCGGAGCGCACGCCGGTAAAGTGACCCAGCACCGGTGCGCCCGCCAAATAAAGATCGCCGATGGCATCCAGAACTTTGTGGCGCACAAACTCATCGGCATAACGCAAACCACCGTGATTAAGGATAGCGGCGCCATCGATCACGACGGCATTATCAAGCGAGCCCCCCTGCGCACGTCCATTCTTGCGCAAACCTTCTACATCTTCAAGAAACCCAAAGGTCCGTGCACGGCATAAATCTATTTTAAAACCAGCCCGACTGAAAACAAACGAATATGACTGCTGCTCGATCACGGAACTGTCGAATTCAATTTCAAAGTCGGCTGAAAAGCCTTCACCCGGACTGATTTGTGCATAACCGCCCACGGCATCAACGCGCACCGTATCAAGGATACGTAAAAATCGGCGTGGTTCTACCAATCGACGCAGCCCTGCACATTCAATGAGAAAAACGAAAGGCGATGCACTTCCATCCATAATCGGCACTTCTGACCCATCAAGT
>Ga0114931_10002285_pt1 | contig 24390 bp, 21 predicted proteins | sample 2SBtaG_FD_89579 | JGI IMG/M metagenome (GOLD analysis project Ga0114931, IMG submission 89579) | Deep subsurface microbial communities from Kolumbo volcano to uncover new lineages of life (NeLLi) - 2SBTROV14_V59a metaG | ecosystem: Environmental > Aquatic > Marine > Volcanic | place: Kolumbo... | reverse complement strand
CCTGGCCGTGAGCCGAGTCGAGGAGCTGTCCACCAAGGCCTTTGCGATTCTCGGTGGAGGCGTCCAGTGGCGTATCCTTGATCGCTGGGTTGCCTACGGTCAGTACCAGTACATGCCCGGAACCGGGGATTTCCTGATCACTTCGGACCAGCACTCGATTCAGGGTGGATTGCGCTACGCCCTCACCCGGGCCAAGGAAGCGGTCAGCACCGAGCGGTAGGTTGGCGCGTCGCGGCCGGCAGGGCCGGTCGCGACAACCAGGGGGATTCTCCCACCGCAAAGCGCAGCGGCCAGTCTGCCGCCTTCCGAATACCGATGCGCGGGCCCGCCACAATCTCCCCTCCCGGGCGTTGGGGTGGGCCTTCGATCACGAGGCGACCCCGATCCAGGGGATGTCCATTGAAAGTTCCGGTCACGCCGAGGGCCTGACTCAACTTGCCGGGCCCCGAACACAGGGCCCGGGCCTGACGCACACCTCGTCGCCTCATCATGATATCGATGCCGTCGAGCGGTTCCAGGGCTCGGATGAGCACCGCGGCCGGTTCCCCCGGAGGCCTCGTCACCACATTGAGGCACCAGTGCATCCCATAGCTGAAGAACACGTATGCCGTCCCGGCCGGCCCGAACATCGGCTCCGTCCGGCGTGTCCGTCGCCCACCGGCACAGTGTGCTGCCGGATCGTCAGGGCCAAGATAGGCTTCCACCTCAACAATGCGTCCGGCGGTCATCCGACCACGGACGCATGACACCACGACACACCCCAGCAGGGCACGCGCGACCTGTTCCGTGGGCCGGTCGTAGAACCCGGAGGGAAGGACGGACCCCACCGTCCTGTCAGTCCTCCGGACCCAGCACCGCTCGTTGCAAGGCCGCCGTCATCCTCTTGAGCAGGCCGTTTTCCTCTTCGGCATCGCCTGAACCCTCGGCCCCTGTCCCCGGCGGGGGCGCGGAACGTTGCGGAGCCGACCCGGAGGAAGGAGCGGGACGTTTTCGCGAGGCCGGCGTTGTCGTTTTCTCCTTGGGTTCGGCGACCTGGCGAGACCCCGAATCGGCGGGGCTCGCGTTGGCAGTGGTCCCCTCGACCGTCACCGCCGCATCCGTTCCTCCCGACGGGTCGGGTCCCCGCACCGCACCTCGCCCACGGGCACCGGAGCGACCGCGGAGAGAACGCCGGGACGGCCCGGCCCCCGGAGTCTTCGGGGAAACGGGAGGGACGGTGGGGCTTTGAGCCTCCGTGCCGGTTGCCGCTGACCGCTCGGTCGCATCATCCGACTCGGGACCCGGCGATTCCGGCGTGTCTGGCGTGCGGGCCCGCCCCCGACCCCGGGCACCGGTTCGGAACCTGGCACGGCGGGCCGGCGCCTCCCCGACCCCGTGATCGCCGGCCTCGGCGAGCGTTGGTTGGGTGGAGGGATCGGTTGTGGTTGTCTCCCCGGGCGCCTCTTCCGTGACCGGTTCCCCGTCTCCCGCTTGCCGGGAACGACGGGGGACGGAGACACTTCCGCGTCGACGCGGGCGGGAAGGCTTCTCCGGGCGGGATGCACGGTCACTCTCACGGCCGACCTCGGGTTCCTCTCCTCCGTCCGCTCCCTCCGCGGGCAGCTTCACCCGGTACACCCGGCCGGCCTTGGCCAGGTCGACCACGCTCGCGTCATGGGCCTGTCGAAGGAAACGGTGGAACCGGCGAGTGTCGAACAATGGATCGTCCTTCCGGTCCGTCAACTCCTGCATCCGCTCCCGAGCCGCTCTCGATTCGACGGCGTTTTCCCCGGTTGCCCCCAGTGCCTGCAAGGCCTGACGGAGCAACTCGAGCCCTTCATCCAGCGTGATCCCTCCCTCCGGGGTCGGCGACGACGACCGTCGGCGGGCACGCTTGCGGGGCGCGGCAGGAACCTTGGAGCGAGGGGGACGGCTGGTCCGACCCGCCCCCATCGTATTCGCTTCCGGGCCCACCCCGACCTCAAACTGTCCGTTGTCCAGTTTGGTCAGCGTCAGCAGACCCCGGTGACTCGCTTCCAGGACGAAGCGGCTGAACTTGTTGACGCCGACGTCCTTTTCGTCGAAGTGGGGATCGATTTCCTGCATGACCTGCTTGAGGCGGTCGGATCGCATGACGTCGCCGTGCTGCTGCATCCGGACGATGGCCTCCACCACCAGCTCCCACGGGTCCCGGCGGGTCACTTCGATGTCGGCAGTTCGGGTCAAACCGGTCAGCTCCGAATAGCTGTAGTATTCGTCGCAATTCTGGACCAGGAGATCGCTTGCGGACTCCCGGATACCGACCCCGATCACGTAACGCCCGTATTCGCGCAGTTTCAGGACCAGACTCGAGAAATCACTGTCGCCGGACAACAGGATAAACGTGCCGATTTCCGGTCGGGTGAACACGAGCTCCAGGGCATCGATGGCCAACCGGATATCGGTAGCATTTTTCTTGTTTGATCCGAAAGCCGGGGCAAAGATCAGGTCGATCGAGGCCTCCGACAGCGGCACGATATACTGGGGGTATCGGCGCCAGTCGGCATAGGCCCGCTGGACCGCCACCTTGCCCCGGATGATGTCCGAGTCGAGCAGGCGATGCAGCTGGCTCTGGAGATCAGACCGAATCCCCATCGTCACGTTGTCAAAATCGATCAGCAGCGCGGCGTTGCTACCGGCGCCACGGGTCTCGCGGGGGGGCAGATGTCGGGGCATTGGATTCTCTCAGGAAACGTTTTCCAGCCTCACCATCTCAACGAGATCGGCCCGCCGGATCTTGCCACTCCCCGTCAACGGGAAGCCATCGACAAACCGGATGAGGTCCGGGATCTTGTAATTCGCTATCTGCTCGCGACAATACTCCTTGAGTTCATCGCCAGTGACGATAGCGCCCTCCATAGGAAGGACACACGCACAAATCAACTCCCCGAGGATATCGTGCGGGACGCCTACGACACACACGTCGTCCACCGCCGGATGCGTCCTGAGGACATCCTCGAGTTCCCGGGGAAAGACATTGTATCCCCCCCGGATGATCATGGCCTTGCGTCGCCCCACGATCGACACCGCACCCCGGTCGTCGATCGTGGCCAGATCTCCGGTGAGAAAGAACCCGTCGTCGGTCATGCAACGGGCCGTTTCCCCAGGCATCCGGTAGTATCCAGCCATGACATTCGGGCCGCGCACCGCCAGCTCTCCCACGGATGCCGCACCGGAGTCCGTCCCGGCCTCGACATCCACCAGCCGAACCTCAACACCCTCCAGGGGTCGACCCACCGTACGCTCCCGGACATTCGGGTCGTCGTCCGATCGGGTCATCGTGACCGTCGGTCCGGTTTCCGTCAGGCCGTATGCGATCTCCACGTCGTTCCACTGCCGGATACGTCGCACCAGATCCGTGGACACGGGACTTCCGGCGATGATGCCTGTCCGCACCGAGGACAGATCGCGGCTCGCAAACTCCCGATCCCGCATCAGCAACTCGAACATCGTGGGCACCCCGTGACATACCGTCACCCGCTCCCGCTCGATCCGGTCGAGGACTTCCGCCGAGCGGAACCGGTCCTGGAGCACCAGACTCGCTCCCCGAATCAGCGATGTAATCGCCACGTGCAGCCCAAACACCGTACTGAGCGGCACCGCCCCGAGGACGATATCGGCCGCACTCATCCCAAGGCTTTCTCCCGTCCGCCACGCCGTCACCGTGAGGTTGGCACCCGTCAGGACGACACCTTTCGGCTTGCCCATCGTGCCGGACGTGTACAGAATGGCCAACGGTGCCGTTGATGGATCGACCGCGGCCGCCGGAGCATCGTCGTCGCGCCCGCCTCCGACAAGATCCGCAAACGCCAGAATCCGGTCGTCATACCACCGCTCGGTCTCTCCGATCGCCACGATATGGGTCAGATCCGGCAAATCACCCAATAATTCGTCGAAGACCTCGACCGTTTGATCTTCCGCGACCGACTCGGCGGCAATCAATACCCGGACCTCGGCGTGGCGCAACTGGTAGCGCAATTCTGCAAAACTCAATGCCGGATCGAGTGGTACCACCACCCCACCAATCCGGGCCACCGCCAGCAGTGCCAGCACCCATTCCGGGACGTTGGTGGCGTCAATCGCCACGCGATCTCCCTCCCCCACCCCGATACCGGCCATGGCACGGGCCAGCGACGCGGTCTGCCGTGCGACCGCCTCGAAGGTCAGTCGGCGTTCAGCACCGATCAGACAGTCCCGGTCCGGATGCGCCCGGACCTGCTCGGCAAACAGTGCTGGAAAATGGGGAACGGCCACCAAACTCCTGCCTCGACGATCGCTTGAAGCTAATCCGCGCCCCCAAGCCCTACAACCAGCGCTTCTCCCCTCCTCGCCCTGACCGGGGTCGGCGGATCACAAGGGGGTCAGCGATCCCGGATCGCCCTCAGCGTATCGATGCCGTAGAACATCCGGATGTACTTGGCCTGAATCGGGGTCAGACGCCGCACCGCCCACGCCAGATGGACAAAATGCGGCTCGACCGGCACCGAGCGCGGCAACATGCCGCATTCGTCGGTCAACCGGTTCCCCTTGCGGGTATTGCACGTCGAGCAGGCCGTGATCACATTCGTCCACTCGTTGGTCCCACCCCGGGACTGTGGCACCAGATGATCGCGGGTGAGATACTCTCGAGGCCGCAACGTGTCCTGATGGCGCCCGCAGTACTGACAGGAATACCCGTCTCGAGCAAACAGAAACGTGTTCGTCACCTGGCGGCGGAACTTCCGCGGCACATGCACAAACCGCGCGAGCCGGATCACCGTCGGGCGCGGCACCGCCAGACGCGCACTCCGGACCACCCGACCCGCGTCGGCCTCCACGATCTCGGCCTTGCCGTCGATCACCAGCCGCAAGGCCCGGCGGACCGGAACCAGGGTCAGCGGCTCGAACGAGGCATTGAGCGCGAGACAGCGAGCGTACATCATCCACGTCGGAATCGGGTTGGACTCATTCTACGGGACCCCCGGTGCCGCGGCAACCTCCCCTCACCTCGACCCCACGCCCAGGTTCGTCCCAGATGGTAACACGTGAAACGATTCGCGATCAGATTGTCCTGCACCTCGACGGTATGCTGACCATCGAAGACCTCGCATCCTGGGCCGAAGACGTGTTCCGGGACGAGGAGTTCGAGGAGGGCTACGTCGAAGAGATCTCCGAGGCCCTGGCCATCATCCGGGATGCGGTCGATCCACACCGCTTCCGGTGGGAAGAGCCCGACTTCGAGGGAATGCTCGAGAGCCTCGGCGGTTAGACACCGAAGATCCCTTCCAGGGCTTCGATCTGGTCCAACACCGCCCGGCGGGCCGTTCCACCCGTCACCGACCGTCGCTCCACCGATGCTTCGAATGTCCCGAGCCCCCCCATGACATCCGGCAACATCGGATGCACGTCGGCCCAGACGTCCGGCTCGAGTTCCGTGATGCCACCACCCTCCGCCTCCGCCCGGCGCACCAGTCGTCCCACAATCCCGTGGGCCTCCCGAAACGGCACGCCACGACCTACCAGCAAGTCAGCGACGTCGGTGGCGAGCAGGGCATCTTCGAGCACCGCAAGCATGCGCTCGGGAACCGGCGTGAGTGTTTCGACGGCGCCGGCCAGGGCTGTCGTCGTCACGAGCACCGTGTCTACCGCGTCGAAGAGATGGGTCTTGTCTTCCTGCAAATCCTTGCTGTACCCCGCCGGGAGACCCCGCAGCACGGTGAGCACGGCCACCAGGTCCGCGAGCACCCGTCCCCCTTTGCCCCGAGCCAGTTCCAGAACGTCCGGGTTTCGCTTCTGGGGCATGAGGCTCGAACCGGTCGCGTACGCATCCGCCAGACGGAGGAACCCGAACTCCGAAGCGTTGTAGATGATCAGCTCTCCACCAAGACGGGAGAGGTGGAGTGCGATCATCGTGACCGCAAACAGGACCTCCGCCACGAAATCGCGATCTCCCGTGGCGTCAAGGGCGTTCTCCGTCACCTCGGAGAATCCGAGCGCCTCCGCCAATGCCACCCGATCCACTCGCACCCCGGATCCGGCCAGGGCGCCCGACCCCAACGGCAGGACTGCACACGCCTGTCGGGCCCCCTCGAGGCGCCGGAGGTCACGGACCAGGGGCCACGCGTGCGCCAGGAGAACGTAGCCCCACCGAACCGGCTGGGCCTGTTGCCCGTGCGTGTACCCGGGCAACAACAGGTCCAGCCCCGCCCGGGCCTGGGCTAGCAGAGCCCGCCCCAACCCCCGCACCGCGCTCCCGGTGTCCTCAAGGGCACCCAGACACCACAGCCGGAGGTCGGTAACGACCTGGTCATTCCGGGATCTCCCGGTGTGGAGCTTCCCGGCCAGGGGCCCAACCTCGTCATAAAGGAGCCGTTCCACCAGGCCGTGGACGTCCTCGTCGTCCGCCCCCACCCCCGCACCCGCTTCCAGCCGCCGGGCGACCCGATCGAGTCCATCGAGCAACACCGACTCTTCATCAGGGTCGAGGATACCCGCCGCCCGCAAGGCTCCCACCCAGGCCCGGCTGCCCCGGATATCCTGGCGCCAGAGTCGGAGATCCACCGGCAGGCTGTCGTTGAGCGCCTTCATGGCCTCGCTGGGCCCCTGCTCGAACACCCCTCCCCACATGCGGGGAGAGTCCGGCCCCCGGTCCGGGCCCCGGCGACCGCTCATCCCAGCGCCAAGTGCTCCCGCGAATCCTTTCGGCTCTTCTCCCCGAGGAGGCGCTGGGGCAGTCCGAACAGCCGGATAAACCCGCCCGCATCGGCCTGATCGTAGACGTCGTCGGCCTCGAACGTCGCAAGATCCGTCGAATAGAGCGCGGCCGCACTGCGCCTGGATACGACCGACATGGTAGCCCGGTGGAGACGCAGGGTGACCTCACCCGTCACGGAGCGTTGGGTGACGTCCACCAGTGCGTCGAGGGCCTCCCGCTCGGGTGTCCACCACCGACCCTCGTACACGAGATCGGCATACCGTGAGGCCAGGGAATCCTTGAGGTCGAGGGTCCGCCGATCGAGAACGATCTGTTCAAGCTCCCGGTGAGCGGCCCGGAGAACCGTGCCGGCCGGCGTCTCGTACACGCCCCGGGATTTCATGCCCACCAACCGGTCCTCGACGATGTCCGCCCGGCCGATCCCGTGCTCCCCGGCCACGTCGTTGAGGCGTTCGACAAGCTCGACCGGACCGAGCGGAACCCCGTCAACCCCGACCGGGGTGCCAGCTTCGAATTCAATGGTCACGTCCACCGGCGTCTCCGGGGTCAATGCCGGATCCGCCGTCAGCAGGAACAGTTCCGATGGCGGTTCGACCGCCAGATCCTCCAGCACGCCGCCCTCGTGGGAGCAGTGCCAGAGATTCCGGTCGCGGCTGAACAGTTTCTCCCGGGTGGCGTCCACCTGCACCCCGTGCGCGTGGACATACGCCAGCAGATCCTCCCGGCCCGTGAACTCCCACTCCCGCCATGGAGCGATCACGGCCAGCTCTGGTGCCAAAGCCGTATACGTCAACTCGAACCGGACCTGATCGTTGCCCTTGCCCGTACATCCGTGAACCAGGGCCACCGCACCGGCCTCCCGCGCCACGCGTACCTGAGCCGCCGCAATCGCCGGCCTCGCCATTGCCGTTCCCAACAGGTACGACCGCGAATACACCGCGCCGGCTCTGAGCGTGGGAAACGCAAAATCGCGAACGAATTCCTCCTTGAGGTCGACCACCACACAATCCACGGCCCCGGATCGCCTGGCCTTGTCCGCCAGCCCCACCAGATCGTCGATTCCCTGACCCACATCGGCGGCAAAACAAAGGACATCAACCTCGTACCGCTCCTTGAGCCAGGGCACGATGGCTGACGTATCGAGCCCGCCCGAATACGCCAGCACCACCAGATCAGTCACAACGCACACGTCCCTTTCCCCCACCCCATCGCCGCGCGAAAGAGGGGGCACTATTTATGCAATCTACTGCATAAAAATACAATACCGCTGTTCCGTCAACTCCCAATCCGGTCCCCACGAGCCAGCATCCGCAACCGGACCGCCAAGGCTTCCCGGGCCGCCTCGCTCCGGGAAATCACCAGCAGGGTATCATCGCCGGCAATGGTGCCCAGGACCTCGTCCAGCGCCGCGCCGTCAAGCGCACCCCCGAGCGCCTCCGCACTCCCCTGGGGAGTCTTGACTACTAGCAACGGACCCACCCCATCCATCTCCAACAGCAGGGCGGGCAGGAGTCGCTGCAGGGAGGGATGGGGCACCTCCCGATCGGCGGGAACGGCATAGAATGCTCCTCCGTCAGGATCGGAGACCTTCGCCAGACCCAGATCGCGCATGTCACGCGACAGGGTAGCCTGGGTCACATTAAACCCTTCCGCGGCCAGGCGTTCCTTGAGTTGTTCCTGGCTGCCGATACGCTTATCGCGGACCAAGCGGAGGATGGCGGCATGTCGTTGTGCTTTCATACGGATCCAGCCACTCCGGGGTGGACGTCGTGCACACGGCGACCTCCCAGGTACGTCTCCAGGACGTCCCCGGGAGCTGCGTCCAGCACCGCGGCGGGCACCTGGCTGAGGGGCATCGAGGGAGGGATGGCTACAACGACGAGATCCGCCCACTTCCCCACTTCGATGGTCCCGATCTGCCCACCAAGTCCAATGGCTTCCGCGCTGGCGGCGGTAAGATGGTGCAGAATCTCCTCCGGGGCGAGTCCGGCCAGGTCGCGGACCAGGCGCGCTTCACGGAACAGATCGGGATCCCCAACGCTCAGGGCGGAGTCGGTCCCGAGTCCCCATGGCAGCCCGCGGCGTTCGATCGCCGCGACGGGCGGAACGCCGTGCCCGTGCACCCGGTTCGAACCCGGGCAGAGCGCCAGTCCACAGCCGGCGTCCCGCAACAGGTCGAGGTCGCGGTCATCGGCGGTCACCGCATGAACGACCAGGCAATCGGGGCCGAGTCCTCCTTCTCGGTGGACGTACTCCACGGGAGTCCGGGCCGGCCGGGGCAGGGGTATCCCCCGGCGCGTCCAGAGGGCGGCGAAGGGTCCCCGGCCGCGGACGACGAGCTCGGACTCCGCTCCGGATTCAGCCAGGTGCATCGCCACCGGCAGTTGGTGTCGAGTGGCCAACTGCCGGACGGCACGGTACAGGGATCCCGACACCGAATACGGGGCATGGGGGGAAACCCCCACCACCACGCCCGCTCCCGCCCGGGACTGCAGCGCCTCGATGCGGTGTTCGAGATTGGCCATTGCCTGCGGAACCTGCGCCGGATCGGGTCCGAACACCTCCTGGTACACGACTCCACGTCCGCCGAGTTCGGTCAGGGCGTCGAGTCCGGCCCCCGAAGCTCCGGTGTCGGCCACGGTCGTAATCCCGTACCGCCAACCGGCCCGCACCGCAGCCCGGGCTGAGTCGAGGCAATCCTCAGGGGTACAGGCCTCCCTGGCCCGCCGCACGTGCTGGATCCAGTCGAAAAACGTCGGGTGGGTCACCGGTCCACCCAGAGCGTGGAGTTCCAGATGGGCGTGGGTGTTTACCAGCCCCGGCAGCAGCGCGCCGGTGACCGTGTGCTCAGGCACGTCCGCGGGATGCGGAATCGCCGCGGGCGGTCCCACCGCCGCAATCCGGCCCTCCTCGATGAGGATCGCGCCCGGCGCCAGTGGGGGGCCGGCGACCGGGAGGATGACCGGAGCGTTGAGGCGGAGGCGATTCAGTGCAGGCCGTGGCGCTGGACGGCGGCACCCCCGGGCAGCGCCGAGATGCCGAATCGTGGAAGGTGAATCGGACAGAACTCGGTCGGCTCGGTGCCGGGGACGAACCACTCGGTGTACTTCTCCGCGGGCGGACAGAAATCCGTGGCCAGATACCCGGTTACCTGATCGACCGTTCGGGCGCGCAGCGCCGCCGGCCGCTCCCACGCCACCGGCGCCGGTCTGCGGTCGTACACGGCGTTCACGAAATTGGCAAACACCGGGCCGGCGAGCAGCGCTCCTCCCACCGACCCCGACGTAATCCGCTTGGCCCGGTCGAATCCCACCCAGACGCCGGTCACCAGTTCCGGCGTGAACCCGATGAACCACGCATCGGCCCCATCATTGGTGGTCCCCGTCTTGCCCGCCACCGGAATGGAGTAAGGGACCTTGCCCCGTTCCCGGATGGGCCGGTACCCGGTGCCCCGGCGGACTACATCGCTCAGCATGTTGGTCATGATCCACTCGTGTTCCCGATCCATGACCCGGTGTCGCCGCACCTGCGGTTCGAGCACGATGTTGCCGTTCGCATCTTCCACCCGGAGAATCCCGAGCGGCTGGGCCCGTAAGCCGAGGGTGGCGAAGGCGGTATAGGCCGAGACCATTTCGATATTGCGTACGCTGCCCGACCCGATGAACATCGACGGGACCTCCGGAATCGGCGTGGAGATCCCGTAGGCCCGGGCTTCGCCCAACACCGTCTGGACTCCGAGTTCCAGACCAAGTTTGATCGCCACCAGGTTACGCGAGCGCCGCAGTCCCTGGCGCAACGTCATCGGTCCCCGGAAGTCCTGTTCATAATTCTCGGGTTCCCACGGCATCGAGTCGTTGTTCATGATGCTGATCGGGGCATCGTCGATGATGTGACTCGCCGGAATACCGGCCCGAATCGCCGCAGAGTAGACGAACGGTTTGAACGTGGATCCCGGCTGGCGATCGGCCTGGGTTGCCCGGTTGAACTCCGATTCCTCGAAATGGCGACCCCCGACCATGGCCCGGACGTACCCGTTCGTGTCCAGTGTCACCAGCGACCCCTGCAGGTAGGGCGTGTCGGTCAACTTGCCCGGCCGACCGTCCACCGATTCCAGGTATTGCTGGTAGGTCTGCCAGGGATATTCCTGGTAAAACGTTCCCGGTCCGCGGGGGTATCCGGCTTCGATCAGTTCCAGCTGATCTTCCAGCGCCTGCTCGGCGGCGATCTGCATATCCAGGTCGAGCGTGGTATAGACCCGGTAGCCCTTCTCGTACATGCTGGATCCGAGCCGGTCGATCAGCTGCCGACGCACCCATTCGACGAAATAGGGTGCAATGCCGGCGTAATTCTCGCGGGTGCTCACACGCAGCGGATACGCCTTCCAGTAATCCGCTTCCTCCTCGGTGAGGTATCCCTGTTCCCGCATCAGAGTGATGACGAGATTCCGGCGTCGGGTGATCGCCTCCGGATACCGGCGCGGATCGAACGCGTTGGGTCTCTGGGTCATCGCCGCCAGCGTCGCCGCCTCGGCCACATTCACCTCGCGGGCCGATTTGCCGAAATACCGCTGCGATGCCGCCTCTACCCCGTACGCCGGCCCGCCCAGGAAGATCTGGTTCAGGTACAGCTCGAGAATCCGCTCCTTGGGGTAGGTCCGTTCGAGTTCCAGCGCCACCTGCATCTCCCGAACCTTCCGGCTGATCGCCTTCTCCGACGGCAGGCGCTCGGAGAAAATGTTGCGGGCCAGTTGCTGGGTAATGCTCGAGAACCCCTCGGCGTACTCCATCTGCAGGATATTGGTACGCAGCGCGCCAAAGAACCGGATGATGTCGATCCCGTGGTGCTGATAGAAGCGTTTGTCCTCGATGGCCAGAAAGGCGGCCGGAATCGCAATCGACATCTCGGAGAGCGGGAGGACGGTCCGGCTCTGCCCCAGATCCTGAATCAGGCGTCCGTCCGCCGCATAGAACTTGATCGACTGGGCCGGGGTGTAGCGGTCGAATTCCCGGATCGATGGACAACTCTGCCCCGCACACGCCCGGGTCCACGATCCCCAGGCCACCCCGGTGCCCAGGCCCACCATCGAGAGGGTCCCGGCGAGCGCCACCACCCGGGTCGTGCGGTGCCGCAGGATCCGGCGGACCCACTGCCAACGCTCCCGTCGCTTCATGCTCTCAACCTAAACAGGGCTGATACGGGTTGCCACCGACTCACCGGGTTCGTAACCTTCGCGCCCTATGCACCCCTTGCTCTCCGAACTCACGCGGCGTGGCCTGCTCCAGGACCACACCCCCGGCCTTCCGAAGCGTCTCGCCGCCGGCCCGATCACGGCGTATGTCGGCTTCGACCCCACCGCACCGAGCCTCCAGATCGGGAACCTCGTGCCCGTCATGCTGCTGGCCCACCTGCAGCGGGCCGGCGGAACCCCGATCGTGCTGGTTGGCGGAGGAACGGGAATGATCGGCGACCCCTCCGGCCGGAGCACCGAGCGACCCCTGCTCGACCCGGAGGTCATCGATGCCAACGCCGAACGGCAACGCGGGCAGCTCGAACAGTTTCTCGATTTCTCCCCGGGAACCAACCCGGCACGGGTCCTGAACAACGCCGACTGGCTCAGGCCGCTCAGTCTCGTAGGGTTCCTCCGCGACATCGGCAAACACTTCACCATCTCTTATATGCTGCAGAAGGAATCGGTCCGCAGCCGCATGGACGCCGGCATCTCGTACACGGAATTCACCTACATGTTGCTCCAGGCGTACGATTTCCTGCACCTGCACCGGCGCGAAGGATGCGAGCTCCAGATGGGCGGCAGCGACCAGTGGGGGAACATCACGGCGGGAACAGAACTGATCCGGCGGGCGGACGGCGCCGAAGCCCACGGGCTCAGCGCACCCCTCGTCACGACCGCCACCGGCACCAAGTTCGGGAAGACGGAGGGGGAAGCCGTCTGGCTCGATCCCGAACTGACGTCGCCGTACACCTTCCATCAGTTCTGGATCAACGTCGACGATCGGGACGTGGGACGTTACCTCCGGATGTTCACGTTCGAGACCCCGGAGGCCATCGACAGTCTTCTGGCCGAGCACGAACGGGCTCCCGGTGCCCGCCTGGCGCAACGGCGGCTGGCCCGGGACCTCACGAGCCGCGTCCATGGGGACGCCGCGGCCGAACGGGTGGCCGACGCCGCACGACTCGTCTTCGGTCAGTCGGACCCGACCGACGCGCCGGCGGAGACCTGGCAGGTCCTGGAACGCGAGCTGCCCACCTGGCGCACAACCAGCGTTGCCTTGCCCGAGACCCTCGTCGCCCTGGCCGCGGCAGCCGGCCTCACCCGATCCCGGGGCGAGGCTCGCCGGCAGCTCCAGCAGGGGGGGATTGCACTCAACGGCCGCAAAGCCAACCCCGAGACGACCGTCGGGCCCGACGACCTCCTGGCCGGTCACTACCTGTGGCTGCGGCGGGGCCGAAAAACCGACGTCATCGTTCGCGTCGACTAGGTTCCGGCCAGCAGGTCCGCGACCCGGGCCATTTCGTCGATGGTGTTGTAGAAGTGGGGTGAGAGTCGGATGGTGCCCTCTCGCAGGGCACAGACCACGTCGGCCTTGGTGAGGCGGTGAAACGCCTCCGCCACCCGGTCCGGGGCAACGCAGACAATCCCCGACGCCCGCTCGGGATCCACCGGCGAGGTCAACCGGAAGCGCCCGCGCTCGGCACCGTCCCGGATCGGTTCCAGGACGGCACGGACGCGTTCTGCGATCCGGTCAAGGCCGATGCCGGTCAACATCGACAGACTCTCCACCATGCCGGCCAGATCCTGAAACGGCAGCGTCACCATCTCGTAACGGCGGGCGTCGGCACGAAGCGTGGCGTCGTAGTCGGTCAGGTGGGAAAAATCATCGGTGCCCTCGAAGGCCATCCAGCCCGTGACCACAGGCTCCAGGACCTCCATGAGTCCCTTCCGAACGTAGACAAACCCCGAACCCCACGGTGAGAGAAGCCACTTCTGGCCGCCACAGGCCAGAATGTCCACCGGCGTTTGCGATACGTCGAGCGGCAGTTGACCGACGCCCTGGATCCCATCCACCACGAAGAACGTCTCCCGGTCCCGGCACGCCGCTCCGAGGCGATCGAGGTCGGCACGGTACCCGTTGGAGAACTGCACGAAGGATACCGCCAGAACCCGGACGCGCGGATCCTCGAGCCGCGCCAGGAGGTGCTCCTCATCCGGCCAGCCCGATGCGTCGGTTGGCGCCAGTTCGACCGCAATCCCCCGGTCACGCAGTCGCATCCAGGGATAGACATTGGCCGGGAACTCCCGATCCGACACCAGGACGATGTCACCGCGCCGCAGGGGAAGGGCGGTCGCCGCCAGGTTAATCCCGTGGCTCGTGTTGGTGGCCAGCCCGATCTCGGCAACGTCGGCGTGAATCAGCTGGGCCACCGCCGCCCGCGCGGCAACCAGGATCGTCAGGAGATCCCGATCGGGAAGGAGGTAGGGCGCGGTGCGTTTGGCGGTCAGGGCATCGACGACCCGCCGGGTGCGTTCGGGAATGGGGCCGATTGAGGCGTTGTTCAGGTAGGTCGTCTCGGCGGTCCAGGGAAACTCGGCCGCCCGGAGGGTCCGGAATCGATGGATGAGTCGATCGGTGGAGTGCTGAGCGGACGCCTCAGTCAACGGCATCGACGGTTACCTCGCGGATCGGGGACCATACGCCGGAACCTCACTCGAAGAATGATACCCACCGCACTGCATCAGCGGCAGCACCTTCAGCGACGGCGCAGGATGAGCACCACATCCAGTCTCCCGCCGTCCAGGGAGCCCGGACGATCGGCGTCGTAATCAAAGTCGTAGGTGGCGACGTGTTCAAGGCTGGGAACGGCACCGATCAGGCGACGGATCTGGCGGGCGTCGTACGTGCGAAACCACCACCGCGTTTCCAATCGCCGGCACCCGTGTGGACCCTCCACCGTCAGCCGGGAACGGACCCGTTCCCGGCGGCGGCGGCGGTTCGGCGGCCAGGTCTGGATGTTGCACACGACCCGAACCGATCCCCGGCGCACCACCCATCGCTCCCGGCTGCACTGTTCGCTGGCATACTCGCTCAAGTGCAGGCCCAGAACGTACACACCCCCCGGCCTCAGGACGTCGGCCACCGCCTGCAGATGGCCACGCGCGGCGGTCTCATCGCGCAGGTACTTGAACGTGCTCACGAGGCAGTGCGCCAGGTCCACCCGCGTAGCCAGCCGAAACCGGTCCAAGGCCTGCCGCGTCAGATTGGCGCCGAGCCGGCGGCGGCGCAGTCGATTCCGCGCATACCGCAACGTGGTCGGGTTCTGGTCGAACCCGTGGACCCGATACCCCCGGGCCGCCATCGCGGCCACGAGACGGCCGGTCCCACAGGCGGGTTCCAGACAGGTCCGGCCCGTCGCCACCCCATGGCGACGGTGCATCGCCTCCAGAAACGCTGCTTCCCGCTCGGTCTCCGAGTCAAACACCATGTCGTACAGTGCCGGTTCGTCGTACCAGTCCCCGACCTCGTACCGCACCGTCACCTCCCGCCCACCTCATGCAGGTGCTGGTACAACCCGCCGGCTCGAACCAGCTGTTCGTGCGAACCGCTTTCCCGTACCCGCCCTCCTTCCAGCACCACGATCCGGTCGGCACGACCCACCGTCGACAACCGGTGGGCGATGACCAGCACGGTCCGGTGAGCGAGCAGGTGCTCGATCGCGTCCTGTACCAACCGCTCCGACTCCCCGTCCAGCGCCGACGTGGCTTCGTCGAGGATGAGGATCGGGGCGTCGGCCAGCAGCGCCCGAGCCATCGCCAGTCGCTGGCGCTCTCCCCCTGACAGTTCCACGCCCCGTTCACCGACGAGGGTCTCATAGCCGGCCGGCAGGCGCAGGATGAACTCATGGGCGTGGGCAAGCCGCGCCGCCCGCTGCACCGCTTCCCGCGTCGGCGCTCCCTCCATGCCGAAGGCGATGTTGGCAGCCACCGTATCGTTGAAAAGGATGGTTTCCTGGCTGACGATCGCCATTGCCGTACGCAACGAGGTCCGGGAGTAGCGCGTGGTGGGAACGCCGTCCAGCTTCACGGCCCCCCGGTCCGGGTCGATGAACCGGGGCAGCAGATCCAGCAGCGTGGACTTGCCCGCACCCGACGGGCCCACGAGGGCAACCACTTCGCCGCGACGGACCGAAAACGTGACCCCCTGCAACACCCAACGCCCCGGCTCGTAGGCAAACCACACGTCATCGAAGGCAAGGGCTTCCCGCAAACCGGGAAACGCCTGCGTTCCCGGACGATCCACGTCCTCGGGAGGAGCATCGATGACTTCGATCACCCGGTCCGCGGCGACGAGGGCCTGGGCGGCAAGCGCCGGAAAGTGCGCGAGTTTTTTCACGGGAGGCAGGAGGCGCAGCGTCACCGCCAGAAACGCCACGAACAGTTCCGGCCGCATGCCGGATCCACCCCCGGTTGCGAGCCAGGTCCCGGCCGTCAGCAACACCACAAACACCGTGGCGCCAACGGTCTCGCTCAACGGATGGGCGAGCAACGCCAGCCGCCGGCTGCGCAGCATGTTTCGCACGTATCGGTCAAGCAAGGCATCGAATCGCCCGGATTGTGTCGACTCCGCTCGCGACGCCTTGACCGCCCGAATGCCGGCAACGGTCTCCTGCAGGAGGGACGTGACCTCGCCCCGGGTCTCCAAGGCCCTGGCGTGACGCCGTCCGATGCGTACCAGGAGCGGGCGCATGATCCCGGCCGTCAGCGCCACCAGCACCAGCGTGACCGTCGCCAGCGGGACCGACAGTCCGAACAGGATGGCCAGGTAGACGAGGATCAGGACCCCATTGCGCAGCACGGTCTGCAGCCCGTTGGCGAGGAGCAGATGGATCTGCTCCACATCGGCGGCCATGCGGCTGAGTAGCTGACCGGACCGGGTGCGGGCGAAGAATCGTAACCCCCGGCGAAGGAGCGCACGAAACAGATCATGGCGCAGATCCCGGGTGACCGTCTCCTCGATCCAGGCGCTCGACCAGGCCGCCAGGTACGCCGCGGCGTTCTTGAGGACCACCGCCGCGAGGATGACGATGACGAGGCTCCCCGGAGCGATCTCCGCTCCAGCCAGGCCGGTGGTCGATTGTACCACCCACAACACGATCCGCTCGACGAGGGTCGGAGTGTCGCCCACCGCCCCGCCAAGCCCGAAGACCATGCGCAGAAACGGGATGAGCAGGGCGAAGGTGAGGCCATCGAGCACCGACGCGATCGACGCGGCCAGCGTGCTGATGACGAAGACCCCGCGATACGGCCGGAGGTACCGCAGCAACCGCCGGTACCGGGACACGGCTTATCGAGACCGGCGCGGCGTGAGCAGGGCCACGGGCACCACCACTTCCTCCGGCGTCACGCCGCCGTGTTGAAACGACCCGCGGTAGCGGGCCTGATACTCCCGGAGCTTGGTGGGATAGACGAAGAACCGGTCACCGGTGGCCAGCAGCATCCGCGCGCCGAGCCCCATCGCCGGCAGACCCCACGCGGGCAGGTCCTTCACCTGGATGGCCGCATCCTCACGTTCCGCCCGCAGGTCCTCACCGAACTTGTACCGCAGATTCGCGGTGGCATCGCGCTTGGCGAACACGGTGGCCGGGGTCTCACAGTGGATGGACCCGTGGTCGGTCGTGAGCAGGACCGGCACGTCCCGTCGCTCGGCTTCCCGCAGCGCCCGGAACATGGCCGACGACCGGAACCAGGTGCGGGTCAGATCCCGCAGCGCCTCCGCATCCCGCGCCACCTGAAACAGGATCTGGTTGTCCCCCCGTCCATGGGTCAGCAGATCGATGAAGTTGAAGACCAGCGCCGTCACCCCCTCGCCGGCGAGATACCCCGGCAGACGGCGCAACATGTCCGTGCCTTCCTGTTCCGTGGAAATCTTCTCGTATTGGACCCCGGGTCGCGCCACCACGAGATCCCCCAGCTGTTCCACCAGCAACTCCTTCTCATGCGCATTGAGACTCTCCCCGTCCCGGGCGCCCCACCACTCCGGGTGCCGCTCGGCGATCTCTACCGGAAACAGGCCGCTGAAGATCGCGTTCCGAGCGAACGGGGTCGCGGTCGGCACAATCCCGAAGTAATACGACACCTCGATGTCAAACAGCTCGGCGATCAGCGGTTTCAGCAGCTCCCACTGATCCATGCGCATGCAATCGGCCACGACGAACATGACGCTGGGCCGGGATTGGATGAGCGGGACGAGGAACTCTTCGCAGACATCCACCGACAGCGGCGGCCGGTCAGCGTCGGTATCGGCAAGCCAGGTCGGGTAGTTGGCCTCGATGAACGCGGCGAAATCCGCGTGCAGGCTCTTCTGCAACGTGGCCAGCGCATCGTGCAGTCCGGTATCGCGGCCACGGCCCAGCCGTACCTCCCACTGGGCGAGTTCCACCGCCATCTCCACCCACTCCCGCCAGCCCATCTGGGAGGCCCGCCGGTTCTCCAGCTCGCGGAACCGGCCCACGAAATCCCGCGCCATCCGCTGTTGCCGGATCTGGGACCCTTCGAGCAGTCGCGTAATTGCACTCAGCACCTGACGGGGATTCACCGGTTTGACGATGTAATCCTCCATTTCGACGCCGATCGCCTCCCGCATGGTGGCGTCTTCTTCGCTCTTGGTGATCATCACCACCGGGACCGTCGGATCGATGGCCCGGATCTCACCCACCAGCTCCAGGCCGCGTCGCCCGGGCAGCTGTTCATCGAGCAGGACGACTCCGTACGGCTGGCGACGCAACAGGGCCAGCGCATCATCCCCGTGCGCGGTGGGTTCGACGACGTAGCCGTTTTCTTCCAGAAAGAGAATGTGGGCCGCGAGCGATTCGACCTCGTCGTCGACCCACAATACCGTCTTCGGACGCGCCATGAGGCAAAGGTACCGGAACCGCCGACCCCCTTCAATCGACGGTTCTGGCCCCTCACCCCGCCGACCTCTACATTCCCGCCCCATGTCCGCTCCGGCCCGTGTCCTGATCGTCCGATTCAGTTCGCTGGGAGATGTTGTGTTGACGACGCCCTGGTGCGGGCCCTTCGCCACCATTGGCCCGGCACGGAGATCGTGTACGCCACCGACGCCACCTACGCGCCACTGCTCACCTCTGACCCCGCACTCAACCGGGTGATCGGTTGCCCACGGCACCAATCGGTCCGGCGACTGGCCCGCGAACTCGCCGCATTCCGCCCGACCCTGGGGATCGACCTGCACGACAATCCCCGGTCCCGGGCCCTGCGGACCCTGGTCCGGCCTACCGAAGGGTGGGGGGTCTACCGGCGCCAACGTCTTGCCGGGGCCCTGGCCATCTGGACCGGGGTTGACCGACTGAGACCCGGTCGCCCGGTCGCCCATCGCTACTTCAGCGCGGTGGAAGGGCGCGGGGTACACCCCTCAGGCCTCCGCCCCCGACTCCATCCCCCCCGCGAAGCTCAAACCCGGTGGGCGTCGCAGCTGCCTCCCCGGTCGATCGCCCTGGCCCCGGGCGCCCGACACGCCACCAAGCAGTGGCCTGCCACCCGGTGGCGCCGCCTGGCCGACCGATTGCGGGCCGAAGGATGGACGCCTTGGGGGATCGGACTGGCGAACGAGGCGGAACGACTGCCGGCCCCCCATGTCACGCCGGCCTACGGGATCGGTCTGGCGGACACGGCGGCGTTGCTCGGTGGTGTCGGGCTTGCCGTTACCCACGATTCCGGATTGATGCACGTGGCCCACGCAGTGGGCACACCCGCCGTGGCCCTGTTCGGACCGACGGTGACGTGGCAGGGGTTCGCACCAACCACCCCGGACGTTCGGGTGGTCGAACGCCCCCTCCGGTGCCGGCCGTGCACGGCCTTCGGATCCCGGTACTGCCCGACCGGGCATCACGGGTGCATGGACGGAATCGATGTGGACCAGGTCCTGCGCGCTGTGTCATCTCTCTCGTGAGCGCCGAACCTTCTCCCGAACGTCGCCTGGCGGAGCTGTTGGCCGCGTCGGAGCGCGGGCCAAGGCGCAACGCGGTATTCGTCCTGTGGCTGCTTGCCCGGCTGGCGCGGGATCTCATCGCGTCTCCCCTGCCCTCCGAGCGCAATCAACGCCGCCGGGTGGCGGCCTTTCGTGCCCGTTTGGGCACGCTCACCCTGCCTGCCCCTTTACGCCGGCGGATTCTCGCCGTTATTCAGGAAGAGGATCTCGCGGCAGCACCCCGGGCCATCCCGGCGCTCACGGCCCTCGTTCCAGCCGTCCGGGAGACGCTGGGGGCCGAGCCCGCGGCGATCCTCGAACGCCAGATCGCCACCCTCGTTCCGGCCGCCGGGGGGCCGGCGACGCAGACCCCGCCGGGGACGCTGTCCGCCACTACGGATCGATGATTACGCCTCGCCAGCCCGAACGTCAGTCCCTGACCCGACTGATCGCCCAGGTCGATATGCAGCCGGCGGGAGCGGTACCGCCCGATACCGTCCCAACCGGATTCCCGTCGATCGACCGGATCCTCGGGGGGGGCTTCCGGCAGCGGGATCTGATCGTCCTGGGAGGAGACGTGGGTTCGGGCAAGTCGGCACTCGCCCTCGCGCTCGCCCTGCGGGCGGCCGCGGGCGGGATGCCGGTCACCCTGATCTCAGGGGAGATGGACGAGGATCGGATCATGGAACGGGCCCTGGCCCTCGAGGGGCGGGCCACGGTCGATGATATCCGCCGTGCCACCCTGTCCACTGAGACCCGGGCCCGGGTGGGGGCGGCCGCGCTGGCCCTGCAGGATCTCCCGATCACCGTTCACGCCGTCAGCGCGCCCACCCTCGATGAGGTCCTGGCCCCCGCGTGGGTGGACGACCCCGCCCTGCTCATCCTCGACTACCTCCAACTGCTCCCCCCGCCGGCGCCAAAGACGAGCCAAGCGGAGGACGATGCCTCCACCCTCCGGGCGCTCAAGGTCACCGCCCTCCAGCGCCGGGTCCCGATCCTGCTGCTGGCCCAACTGCCCAGGCTGAGCCCGGACCGCGACGATCCACGTCCCACCCTCGACGATTTCGGGTCCCTGGGAGCGGTGAAGCAGCATGCGGACACCGTCCTCGGGATCTATCGGGAGGAGATGTACCGCACGGATCCCGGGCTTGAAGGAGCCACCGAACTGATCGTGGCCAAGAACCGCAACGGTCCCACCGGGTTCGTCGATCTCTATTTTTATCCCCAGTGGATGCGGTTCGAGGACATGGTCGATCCGGATCGCTGACGCCTTCCGGGCACTCCGCGGAGACGCAGTTCCCCCTTTATATTCCCCGGACACGGACGTCTCCTTCCACCATCCCCCCGGGAACGGACCGATGGCCGGCCACAGCAAATGGGCCCAGATCAAACGCAAGAAAGCGGTCACCGATGCAAAGCGCGGGGCCAAATTCACCAAGCTCATTCGCGAGATCACCGTGGCCGCGCGGCAGGGAGGAGGCGATCCGGACGGCAACCCCCGGCTGCGCACCGCCATCGAGGCGGCCAAGGCCGACAACATGCCACACGACAACATCGAGCGGGCCATCAAGAAAGGCACCGGGGCGCTCGAGGGCGTCACGTACGAAGAGGCGACCTACGAAGGCTACGGACCCGGTGGGGCTGCCATCCTCGTCCAGGTGACCAGTGACAACCTCAACCGGTCGGTTGCCGAGATTCGCCACGTGTTTTCCCGGCGCGGCGGCAACCTGGGGACGCCCAATTCCGTCGCCTGGATGTTTGCCCGCCGGGGGCAGATCTACGTCGACGCCACCCGGTTCGAGGAAGATCCGACGTTCGAGGCTGCCCTCGAGGCCGGGGCCGAGGATCTGGTCCGGGACGGGGATCAGTTCGTCATCACCACCGGGGACACCACCCTGCACCGCATCGCCGACGCCCTGCGCTCGGCGGGAATCGAACCGGATACGGTCGAGATCGCCATGATTCCCACCACCACGGTTCGGGTGGAGGGCGCCGATGCCGACAAGCTGTTGAAGCTGATGGAAGCGCTCGAGGACCTCGACGACGTCTCCAACGTGTACAGCAATTTCGACATCGACGCGGAAGCCCTCGCTGCATCCGGCGAGTGAGCGAACGCGTACTCGGGGTCGATCCCGGGACCGCCGTCACGGGGTACGGCGTGATCCAGCCTTCGCCGGACGGGCGGCACCGCCTCGTGGAGTGCGGGGTCATTCGCACCCCGGTCCGTGGGTCCCTCGGGCAGCGGCTCCTGGCTATCCATGACGGCCTGACCGAACTCATCGATCGACACCAGCCGACGACGCTGGCCGTGGAGAGCGTGTTCTTCGCTCGGAACGTGCGGACCACCGTGGTGCTCGGCCACGCCCGGGGCGTCGTACTCCTCGCCGGGGCGGCGGCCCATCTGGAGATCGTGGAGTTCCCCCCCGCGACCGTCAAGAAGGCCATCGTGGGCGCCGGGGGCGCGGCGAAGGCGCAGGTCGCCTACATGGTCCAACAGCTCCTGCGCCTGAAAACCCCACCCACCCCGGCCGACTCGGCCGATGGTGTGGCCATCGCCCTGACGCATCTCCTGACCCGCTCCCCGGTATGATTGCCGAGATTCGCGGCACGCTGACCGCCACGTCCGTGGACACCGTAACGGTGATGACTCCCGCCGGCCTGGGATACGCCGTCGCCGTCCCCACCACCGCGTTGAGCCGTCTGCCTCCGGTGGGGGGGGAGGTGCACCTGCATACGGCGCTCGTGGTCCGCGAAGACGACTGGGCGCTGTACGGGTTCCCGACTGCCCGGGAACGGCTGGTGTTCCGGCGCATGCTGCTCGCGTCCGGGGTCGGCCCGCGCCTGGCGCTCGCGGTGGTCTCCACCCTGGGCGTCGATCGCGTGGTGCGCGCCGTCAGGGACAGTGATTACGCTGCCCTGTGCACCGTCTCGGGCATCGGACGCAAAAAGGCGGAGCGAATGGTACTGGAACTCAAGGATCGCCTGGGCGACCTTGAAGTACCGGAGACGCCAACCGGCGCAACCCCCGCCGGGACCGAGGCGGTGCTGGCGCTGGTGAACCTGGGATACCCCCGGATCGCGGCGGAAGCTGCGGTCCACACGGCGCTGGCCACCGACGCCGACGCCGGGACCCCGGACCTGATCCGGATCGCGCTGGAGACGCTGGTATCGACCTCATGACCGTCCTTCACCTTCCGCCGATGCCGGCTCCCGGGGGCGCCCCCCCCCGGCCGGGGCCGCTCCCGTCGGGGACACCCGGATGACCCGACCCGACATCACGACGCCCGAGGCTCTCGCGGACGACGCCGCACCCGAGACGTCGCTCCGCCCGTCCCGGCTCGACGAGTTCGTCGGCCAGGAACAGGTCCGGGAAAGCCTGCAGATCACGATCGACGCTGCCCGGCAACGGGATGAACCGCTCGACCACGCACTGTTTGTCGGTCCCCCTGGCCTCGGCAAGACCACGCTCGCGATGCTCGTCGCCCACGAAATGGGCGTCGGCATCCGGACCACCAGCGGACCGGTCATCGAGCGCGCGGGCGACCTGGTGGGACTCCTCACCGGCCTGCAACGCGGTGACATCCTGTTCATCGACGAGATCCACCGCCTCCGACCCGCCCTCGAGGAGTTCCTCTACCCCGCGATGGAGGACTTTCGCGTCGACATCCGCATCTCGGACGGGCCCAACGCGCAGACCGTCCCACTCCAGCTCGAGCCGTTTACCCTGGTTGGCGCCTCGACCCGCTACGGCATGTTGACCCCGCCGATGCGCGCCCGATTCGGTCTGGTCGAACGCCTGCATTACTACCCGCCCGAGGCGCTCACCCGGATCGTGCAGCGCTCGGCCGGCATCCTGGACATCGAGACCGACGCGCCCGGCGCCGCCGAAATCGCACGGCGCAGCCGGGGCACCCCGCGGGTCGCCAACCGCCTGCTCCGTCGCGTTCGTGACTTCGCCCAGGTGCGCGCGGACGGACGGATTACCCGGGAGGTGGCCGATCAGGCGCTGGCCCGCCTGAACGTGGACGAGTACGGTCTCGACGACATGGACGGGAAAGTCCTGCGCACCATCATCGAGAAATTCGAGGGCGGGCCGGTCGGGCTCAATAACATCGCGGTCGCGGTGGGCGAGGAACCCGATACGCTCGAGGAGGTCTACGAACCGTTCCTGATCCAGCAGGGATTCCTGAACCGGACCCCCCGGGGGAGGACGGTGACCCCGGCCGCATACCGGCACTTCGGCCTCACCCCGCCGGCCGGAGGCACCCTGCAGGGGTCAATGTTCGACGGGTGACGATGGCGGATTCCGCCGAGCGGTTCGATTACGCCCTGCCCGAGGAACTGATCGCGCAATACCCGGCCGCCCGCCGGGATGCGAGTCGGATGCTGGTCCTCGACCGGGACACGGGAACCTGTCGGCACGCGCGGTTTGCCGACTTTCCCGACCTGCTCGAGCCCGGTGATGTGCTGATCCGGAACACCTCGCGGGTCCTGCCCGCCCGCCTGAGCGCCACCCGGACCAATGGCCGCCCGGCAGAGATCCTGCTGGTCCACCCCGATCGGGACGACACCTGGCTCGCCATGGTCCATCCCGGCGGCAAACTCAAGGCGGGTCGCACCCTCACCGTGGCGGGGGACACTACGCTGGAAGTCGTGGAGGTGCTGGGCGGCGGGTTG
>Ga0114931_10002284_pt1 | contig 24394 bp, 27 predicted proteins | sample 2SBtaG_FD_89579 | JGI IMG/M metagenome (GOLD analysis project Ga0114931, IMG submission 89579) | Deep subsurface microbial communities from Kolumbo volcano to uncover new lineages of life (NeLLi) - 2SBTROV14_V59a metaG | ecosystem: Environmental > Aquatic > Marine > Volcanic | place: Kolumbo... | reverse complement strand
GTCAACCTTCCCGCCAGCCTCAGTGAGCGTCAATTGCGCATCGATTCGATCCGCCTGGTCGGTGCTGAAATCCATGTGGAAAAGACTCCTGAGGGAGACTGGATCATTCACGGACTGGGGGGAGGCCATGAAGGAATTCCATCGTGGCTATTACGCGATGGTCATTTCGAGCTGCTCGACAGCACCGTGCATTGGCATCTTAACCAGAAGATGACCGCCGGGAACTCAACCTCCTGGCACAATTTGAGGATCCAACTGGTCAATCGCGGTCACCAGCATCACCTGCTGTTTTCATTCCATGGAGGGGTACGCTGGACGAAACAGGCCTGGTTGCACCTCAGTTTCCAAGGTGATCCCAGGCATCCCTTTCACGGTTCCGGGCGTTTCCATCTGAGCTTGCAGTATTTTCATTTGCCAACCCTGCAACGAATTTTGACTCCCTTTCTCCCCCACCAGCCGTTACGGTTTGCTTATGGTCATGGCTGGCTTGAAGCGGTTGGGCAATGGCAACAATCCGAACTCGAGAGTCGAATCGCCGTGGCGCTCAAACAGGCCAGGGTGGAGCATCCGGATCTCAAGAGCCCCTTCTGGATCCACAATCTCAATAGCAGTCTCGGTCTACATCTGTCCGCACGGGACTGGCAAATGAAAACGACATATCTGCGAATCCAGGGGAAGGGGTTGGATTTCAGCGGGCGGATAAGCATGGATAAAACAGCAGGCCAACCCCCCAATCTGGAAGCGTTTGGGATGATCTCGGAACTGCAACTGGCCCAGCTGTGTACCGCCTTACAAACTAAACAACCCTCGGCTCTGAATCACTGGTTAACCCCCCTCCCCCTCCAGGGAAAAATTTCAGGTCACCTGTTGTGGCGGGGAAAATTGGCTGATTATCCCTTCAGCCACGGCGAAGGGATCGCAGAAGCCCAACTCAGGGGGCAAAATCTGACCATTCGTTTTCTTCCCGAGTGGCCAGCCCTGAAGCAGGCGGATGTCCGGTTGACTCTGCTCAATGACGAAATCCAGCTTCATTTGACCCGCTCCGGATTTGCCAATGCCCAGGTCGGACCTGCCACCGGAACCCTGCAACTCAGCGTCCCCGATCCCATTCTGTCCATCAAGGCTCAGGCTCACGCAAACCTGGCCCAGGTTTTGAGCGCGCTCAATCGTTCCCCTCTGAAAGCGGAGATCCAAAAGCTGACTGATCAGGTCGATCTGGCTGGCCGGGGGCACCTAGACTTGAGGGTCGATATCCCCCTACTCCACGCCTTCGACACCCAGGTCCAGGGGAAGGCGGTGTTGCAACGCTCCACGATCTCATTGAGGCCCATTCCCTTGACCCTCACTGGAGTCAAAGGAAACCTGGCCTTCGACCGGGAGCGTATCGAAACCAGGCTGACAGGGCAGTTCCGGGAACACCCTGCCCGCCTTGTGGCCAGCGCTGACGGGAAAATGACAGACGTGCATTTGGAAACCCGGCTCGAAGCAAGCCAACTTCCCGATTCGATTCCCTTTCATCAATCCCTGGAAGGGGAAACGGACATGACCGTGGAACTGGTGCAACAGGGCAACCGACCGGCAAAACTCACCATCCAGTCGGATCTGAAAGGCGTCTCCCTCCAGTTACCTGCTCCCCTCGGAAAACCCCTCACCAGCATCCATCCTTTCACCCTGACCGCCTGGCTACAGGACTCAGAAGACATCCCCCTGACGGTGGATTACCCACCCATCCACGCAGCTGTATTCCTTGACCCTCAAAGGGGTTCCCTCAGAGGACGGGTAGGCATCAACGAACCGCCACCACCCCTCAACAGAAATCTGCGCCAGGGCATCATCGTCCAGGGTTCCCTCCCCCAGTTGGATCTGCCTGCCTGGCTGCATGCCCTCCCAGGACTGAATGTCGCACAAAACCATCTGACCCTGATACACAATCTGGACTTCAAGGTCGATCATTTACTGGATGAGGGGCGGGACCTGGGGAACTATCGGGTGACGGCACAAGCCAATGGAGATCGATGGGATGGCCATTTGGATACCCCTTTCGGTTCCGGGATATGGCGCTATACCAACCAACCCGGGCGCCTCGACCTCACCTTCAGCCGTCTGGATACAGGCGTTTTGGCTGAGAAGGCATCCCCCTCTCTCCCGGCAAGGGAACCCGGGAGAGTCTCCTTCGAGCATTGGCCGGCCATTCATTTCAATGCTCACCAGGTGTTGTTCGCCAGCAGAAATATCGGACATATCGAGCTGCATGCGATTCCCGACCATTCGACTCTGCTTTTCGATCTGAAACTGACGGATCCGACGCATCACCTTGAAGCCTCCGGAAAATGGCTGACACAACCCTAGATCCAAACCCAGATCCAGGGTCATTTCAGTTCCCCCGCCCTGGGTGAATTCCTGGTTAAAATCAACCATCCCACGGCCTTGGCGGAAACGCCGGCCCGAGCCGATTTCGCCCTGAACTGGCCGGCCTCTCCCCAGCAATTCTCCCTGCGTCGTCTGAATGGCCATCTCGAGCTTGATCTGGGAGCGGGAAGATGGCTCGATGTGGAACCCGGGGCGGGACGTTTATTCGGTCTGCTTTATTTGGGAACCCTGCAACGCCGTTTGCGCCTGGATTTCAGCGACCTGTTCTCCAGCGGCTTGAGTTACGATCACATCAGTGGCCACATCAGCATAACCAATGGCAAGGCTTATACGGACGATTTGATCATCGAAGCAGTAGCGGCGCGAATCTTCATATCAGGCAGGGTGGACCTGGTGGAACAACGCACCGACGAACTGGTGACCGTCGTTCCCAATACCCCCCTGACTCTCGGCATCGTCGGCCAGGATCAGAATACCCAGGTGGGCAAAGCGGCGGGGCTTCTGCAACGATTGATCAATTCCCCGCTGGACAGCATCACCCAAAGCCAATACGCTATTACAGGCACCTGGGATCAGCCAGTCATCATACGTCTGCGACGTAGCGTACCGGGAACGATCCTCAACGGTATCTGGTCAGGCCTCAAAATCATCACCGGAAATCATGACGCCCCATGAAGGAATTCATCGCCACATGCGTACAATTGACCACCACGGACCAGCTCCAGGAAAACCTGGACAATGCCCGGATGTGGATCGCCAGGGCAGCGGATGAGGGGGCGTCCCTGATCCTGCTCCCGGAAAATTTTGCTTTCATGGGTGCGGGGGACCGCGACAAACTGGCCATCATGGAAACCGAAGGCGAGGGGCCGATTCAGACGTTTCTCTCTCACAGTGCCAGGGAATATGGAGTGTGGCTTGTCGGCGGCAGCGTCCCCCTGCGCTCGGAGCACCCGGAAAAAGTCCGTGCGGCCTGCCTGATCTATGGTCCCGACGGGCAACGGCATGGACGGTACGACAAAATCCATCTTTTCGACGTGGATGTGCCAGGCAGCGAGGAAAGCTACCGCGAATCCGACACCATCACCGCCGCTGACCAACCCGGACTCTTCCCCACCCCTTTGGGAAACATAGGGGTGGCCATTTGTTATGACCTGCGTTTCCCAGAATACACCCGTCTGTTGATGGATCGGGGCATGGAGATCCTCCTCGTCCCCGCCGCCTTCACCGCCAGGACAGGTGCCGCTCACTGGGAAATCCTGTTGCGTGCCCGGGCAATCGAAAACCAGTGCTATGTCATCGCCTCCAATCAGGGGGGGCAACACCCTGGCGGCCGGGAGACCTTCGGCCACAGCATGATCATCGATCCTTGGGGGCAGGTCCTCACCCGCCTGGACCAGGCACCCGGGATCTGTTGCACCCGCCTCGATGCCGGCACCCTCGCCGATATCCGGAGCCAGTTTCCGGTACTGAAACATCGACGTTTTCCCTGATTCACCTCCACCCCCGAAAACCGAGGATCTATGAGCAACGAAGCGCTTACCATCGCCACCCGAACCCTCCTGGAGCCGGCCGCCCTTGAAACCGCACATCTCGAGCGGATCATCGGCCACCTTCTGGAAGCACCGGTGGATCTCGCCGACATCTATCTGCAATTCGCCCGCTCCGAATCGTGGGCACTCGAGGACGGCATCGTCAAGGAAGGGCATCACAGCATCGAACAAGGATTTGGAGTACGCGCCGTATGCGGCGACAAAACCGGTTTCGCGTACAGTGACGTCATCGAGTTCGACAGCCTGATGGAAGCGGCCACCAATGTCCGCGCCATTGCCCGACATCCTGCCGATGCCCGCCAGGCACTCGGCTCCAATACTTCCCGGAAGCAACTTTATCGTCCCATCGACCCGCTTCACACTCTCGGCAACGAGGACAAGATCGCGCTGATGCAGCGCTTGGACCGCCTGGCGCGAAACCGGGATCCCCGGGTGGAACAGGTCATCGTCAGCCTCGCGGGGACCTATGAAGTCGTCCTCATCGCAACTCAGGAGGGCCGCTTCCATGCGGACGTCCGCCCCCTGGTACGCCTCAATATCAGTGTGGTCATGATCCAGAACGGCCGACGCGAACAAGGGTCGGCCGGTGGTGGTGGGCGTACCGACTACCGATACTTTCTCCAGGAAGACAGAGCCGACACTTACGTGGCCGAAGCGATCCGTCAGGCCCAGGTCAATCTCGAAGCCGGGGAAGCCCCCGCCGGCAACATGACCGTGGTCCTGGGGTCAGGCTGGCCCGGGGTACTGCTGCACGAGGCCATCGGCCATGGACTGGAAGGGGATTTCAACCGCAAAGGGACCTCGGCCTTCAGAGGCCGCATTGGCGACAAAGTGGCTTCCCCCGTATGCACGGTGGTGGACGACGGTACCCTGCCACAACGACGCGGCTCCCTCAATATCGACGACGAAGGGACGCCCCCAGGGCATACTGTCTTGATCGAGAACGGCATCCTCAAAGGTTACCTGCACGACCGGCTCAATGCCCGCCTGATGAATTCAGCCCCCACTGGCAACGGACGGCGCGAATCCTACGCCTATGCCCCCATCCCAAGGATGACCAACACCTATATGCTGGCGGGAAAATCGAGCCCGGAAGAAATCATTGCCTCGGTGGACAAAGGTCTGTATGCGAAGAATTTCGGCGGTGGCCAGGTTGACATCACCTCCGGCAAGTTCGTCTTCTCCGCCTCCGAGGCCTACTGGATAGAAAACGGAAAAATCACCCGCCCGGTCAAGGGAGCCACCCTGATCGGCAATGGTCCCGATGTTCTCACGCGGGTCAGTATGGTGGGCAATGATCTGGAACTGGATCCGGGGGTGGGAACCTGTGGCAAGGATGGCCAGAGCGTACCGGTCGGCGTGGGACAACCCACCCTGAGGGTGGATGGGCTGACGGTGGGTGGAACCCATGTGTGAGAGCCACCACCCAGGCAATCAAAGACTCTGCAAGAACAACCATTATCAGGGGGAGCACTGAGTGGAAGCGCTCGAATCTCAATTGAAACCTTTACAAGACAAAGTCGCCCGGATACTGGAACAGGCGAAGCAATTGGGCGCCAGCGGTGCCGAAGCAGGGGCCGGCCTGGATCTGGGCTTGTCCGTCACTTCCCGGCTGGGCGAAGCGGAAACGGTGGAATATCACTGTGATCAGAACCTCGCTGTCACCGTCTATTTCGGCGGTCGCAAGGGCTCAGCCAGTACCAGCGATCTGGGCGATTCATCCCTCAGGGAAACCCTTGAGGCGGCCTGTGTCATCGCCCGCCATGGCAACGAGGATCCCTGCGCAGGGCTGCACGACCCCGACCGTCTGGCCACCCGGATCCCCGACCTGGATCTCAACCATCCCTGGCAGCTTAACGCTGAACAAGCCATTGAACTGGCCACTGCCTGCGAGCAGGTAGCACTCGATGCCAGTAATGAGATCGTCAATTCGGAAGGCGCTACCCTGAACACCCATCATGGGATCAGGATATTCGGTAATTCCCTGGGTTTTCTTCACGGTTATCCAGCGTCACGTCACAGTCTCAGCTGCTCTGTGGTCGGGAAACGTGGCGAACAGATGCAGCGCGATTACTGGTACACTGTGGCCAGGGATCCCAATGATCTTGAGGCACCTGATAAAGTCGGCCTCAGGGCCGCTGAGCGAACCCTGGCCCGACTGGGGGCGCGGTCCCTGACGACTCGCCAGGTTCCGGTCGTGTTTACCGCGGAGATCGCCACCAGCCTGATCGGACACTTCCTCGCCGGCATCCGCGGCGGCAACCTCTATCGCAAGACCAGTTTTCTGGTGGACAGTCTGGGAAAGCAGATCTTCCCCGAGTTCATGCACATTCATGAAGAACCCCATATTCCCAAAGGGATCGGCAGTGCCCCTTACGACAGCGAAGGGGTCGCCACCTTTCCCCATGACCTGATCGACCGGGGAACGGTCAAGTCCTTTATACTCAGTAGCTATTCGGCGCGCAAACTGGGAATGCAGACCACGGGCAATGCCGGCGGTGTCCACAACGTCATCGTCGACCCCGGCAGGCTCGACCGGTCCGAACTGCTCAGGGAAATGGGATCGGGACTGCTGGTGACCGAACTGATGGGTCACGGCATCAACCTGGTCACCGGAGACTATTCCCGGGGGGCCGCGGGTTTCTGGGTGGAAAACGGGGAAATTCAGTATCCTGTAGAGGAAATCACCATCGCAGGCAATCTGCAGGACATCTTCGACAACCTCGTGACGATTGCAAAGGACGTGGACCGGCGCGGCAACATCCGCACCGGCTCCATATGGATCAAAGAGATGACCGTTGCCGGCAAGCGTTGACTCACAACACCAACAGGATCAGAGTACCCAGATAGGTTTCCACCGCATAAGCACAGGCGATACCAAAACCAAACGAAGGAGTCTTGGAGAGGGCCTGACGGAAAATATGGGCCAACACCGCCAATCCCCAGATGCCACAGGCGACCAGGCAATAGAATGCCGCCACCAGCAAGCCATCTTCTGACAACCGCAGCCAGATGATGAAGGGCACGGCAAGGGCCCCGACAATCCCGACCGACCCCATCAGGAGGGTTGCCGTGGGGATAAAGAACTCTCCCCGTTGATACAATGCCAGCACCGCAAACACGAAGAGCTGGGTCAGAAGCACTTCGCTTGCTGCCGCAATCAGGGCTTCGGCTGGCTCACCAATCAGCAGGATCTGAATACACCAGAAAACCGCAAAGTAAAAAACCGCCACCCACTTGAAATCGTCTTCGCTCAAAGACCAGTCCTCAGGAAGTCTCAGAAAAAAACACTGGGAGAGAAACAATCCTATTTTCCGCACGGTTCAATCTCCTTCAGTTTGATTGCTGTCGGCCTATCCCGGCGGCAGGACATCGATAATCCTTAGCCCGGCGAGAGCAAACTGTGACCCAGTTCCTCAGACACCACCAGGAAATGGGAAAGAGATCACATTCGTCGATAATGAGAAAACCCATGAAAATCCCCCTGTTCAGTCTTGGCTTCCGCCCATTCTTCCTATTGGGAAGCTTGTTCTCCGCCATTGCCATGGGCCTGTGGATCGGCCCTTGGTTTCCTACTGCGATGATCTGGCATGCCCATGAAATGATCTTCGGGTTTGGCGCCGCCATCATTGCCGGTTTTCTCCTAACCGCAGTCAGAAACTGGACCGCTATCCAGACCCTGCGGGGATGGCGGTTGTTGGCTTTGTCATCACTGTGGCTGGGCGCAAGACTTTTTGCTCTTCGGGAGGACACCACCCCCTGGGGAAACACGTTGGACCTGATGTTCCTGCTGTTCCTCCTGGCTTCGGTGTCCTGGCCTGTCTATCAGGCCCGGCAATGGCGTCAATGGGGGGTGTTGATCTGTCTGGCCCTGATTTTTTCAGGGCAGCTTGTTTACTTTCTGGGAACCATGGAGATCTGGGGGCTCAATCCAAGGTGGGGAATCCAGACCGGATTGTTTGCCATCCTGGGGCTGATTTTCATCATTACCAGGCGGGTAATCCCCTTCTTCACGGAGCGCGGGGTTGGTTATCCTGTGACTCTGACCCAATATCCCTGGCTCGACCGCTGGCTCATGCCCTTGTTTACCGCATTCGCCGCTTTGGAAATCATATTCCCCGGAAGCCTGTCATCCCGCCTACTGGCACTTACCCTCGGGGTCGCTCACCTGATCCGCCTGAATGGCTGGTATACCTGTGGGATCTGGCAGAAACCGTTACTCTGGATTCTGTTTGTTGCCTATGGCTGGTTGATCCTGGGGTTCCTTCTGTATGCCCTGGCTCTACCCCTGCCGGGATTACACGCCTTGGCGGTGGGGGGAATGGGAGGAGTGATCCTGGGTATGATCTGCCGGGTCAGCCTGGGTCACACCGGCCGCAACATCCACGAACCACCGCAGGTCGTGAGCGCCCTGTTTCTGCTGCTTTTTACAGCTGCGCTCTCAAGGAGTGTGCTACCTTCTCTGCTGGCGGAATACACCCTCCTCTGGTATCGACTGGCGGGCATCGCATGGATCATGGCCTTTCTGGGATTCGTGAGCTGTTACGGCCCCATGCTTTGGCTCCCGAGGGCCGATGGGAGGCCGGATTAGCTACTCGCCAGTGGCATCGGGACGGAAATAACCGGGAGGGCGGGAGGTCGCTGTTGAGTTGTCTGCTTCACTCAGGGGCGGCGGCGAGATCCCCTCTTCTTGCAGCCACAAGGCATGATGCTGTTTGGCCCAGCTCAGGTCGACGCTGCCCTGCAGCATCCCTTCCAGCGCACCTTCGGTGCCAATCGAACCTATGTAGATATGACCCAGGGCACCTGCCATGAGCACAATGGCAGCTCCCACATGGAACAGGTGGGAGAATTGCAGCCACTCCCTTCCCAGCCCTAAGACCGGCAGAAGCAAAACCACTCCGCTCACAGAAACCACCGCTCCGAAACACACCAGGAGCCAAAACCAGGCCTTCTCCCCGGCATTCATGCGGCCTGCCGGCGGATGTGCTCCCCCCAGCATCCCACCAAAGGCCTTGAACCACTCCAGGTCGATTTTGCGCCACCAGTTGTCGCGAAACCAGGTCAGAGTCATGACCAGCAGACAGACGAGGAACAGGGGGCCGGAAACATTGTGGAAGTATTTGGACCAGATGAGCCAGGAAGAAAAGAATTCGTGCCCCATCCAGGGAATCAGCAGAGTGCGTCCATACAAGATGCTCAGGCCAGTCAAAGCCAGGGTCAGGAACAACAGCGCCGTGCTCCAGTGGAGCAAGCGCTCCGCTCGGCTCCAGCGGGGCACTCGGATGCCTGTCTCCGGTTGTTCCAGACGCACAGGTCCCTTGCTCAGATAGAACAGCGACAATGCCGCCAACACCCCGCCCAACAACAGGCCGCCTGTCCACGCGATCGGACCGTTGCGCAGCTGGCGCCAGAATTCACCTGAAGCCTGAATCAGCTCCCCGCTTTCCAACCCCCTGACTGCACTGTAACCACTCACCCCTTCCCGTACTTCACGCCACCAGTCGGCGCGGGGATTCGACCAGGCGGAAACGTCGGCCCACAGCAGTGGCCCAAGGATGACGACACAGCTGAAGGCCATCATCCACCAGAGGATCCGGGTTCTGACGTTATGCGAATTCCTTGCCCTGGCCATGTCAGCGGTCCGTCTGTACCTTGAGCAGCCGTTGCCGCAGCAGGGACTGTCTCTGTTCCGCGGACAGGGTGTGCTCATCTTTGGGGCCGGCATAATCAGGATTGCGGTCGAGCACCCGTTGAGCCGTTTTCTCCTCACAGCCGCTGACGAGGAGCAGGACCAGGCAGCTCGGGATCAACCAGCGGTTCATGGTTTTTTCTCCCCATAGGCCGTTCCCCAACCCCAGGGAACGTGGGCCTCTGAGCGCTGTTCATCCCGGTCGGCACGGCGCACCACCCGTTCCCGGAAGATGTCTGCCAGGATATCGCCATCCTCGGCCAGCAGGGCCTTGGTGGAGCACATCTCGGCGCACAAGGGCAGTTTGCCCTCGGCCAGACGGTTGCGGCCATATTTTTGCAATTCCTCCTCTGAATGATCCTCTTCCGGACCCCCGGCGCAGAAAGTGCATTTGTCCATCTTACCACGAACCCCGAACGCGCCATTCTGGGGAAACTGGGGCGCACCGAAAGGACAGGCGTAGAAACAATAACCGCAGCCGATACACAGATCCTTGTCGTGGAGCACCACGCCATCCTCGGTGACATAGAAACAATCCACCGGGCAGACGGCGGCGCAGGGGGGATCACTGCAATGCATACAGGCGACCGAAATGGATTTCTCTCCGGGTTGGCCATCGTTGAGGGTCACCACCCGGCGGCGGTTGACCCCCCAGGGAACCTCGTTTTCATTCTTGCACGCGGTGACACAGGCGTTACATTCGATGCAACGCTCGTCGTCACAGAGGAATTTCATCCGCGCCATCTCAGGCCTCCCCCTTGATCCTGCAGAGAGACACCTTGGTTTCCTGCATCATGGTGACCACGTCGTAACCGTAGGTGAACACCACGTTGCACGACTCGCCGCGCACGTAAGGCGCGGTGCCTTCGGGGTAACGCGGCTTCAAGTCCTCGCCCTCCCACCAGCCGCCGAAATGGAACGGCATGAATACCGTGCCTCTGGGAACCCGCCGGGTGACGAACGCCATGACTTTGATCCTTCCGCCCTCGGGGCCTTCCACCCAGACCATCTGCCGATGACGCACTCCGGCGTCGTTGGCATCGGCCGGATGGACCTCGATGAACATGTCCTGCTGCAATTCCGCCAGCCAGGGATTGGAGCGGGTTTCATCACCGCCACCTTCATACTCCACCAGCCGCCCCGAGGTCATCACCAGAGGATAGTCGCGGCTGAAGTCGATCTGCTGCAGGGAGGCGTAACGGGTGGGCAGGCGATAGAAATGCTCGCGATCAGCGTAGGTGGGGTATTTTTCCACCAGATCGCGGCGTTTGCTATAGATGGGCTCGCGATGGACCGGGATCGGGTCGGGAAAGGTCCAGACCACACAGCGCGCCTTGGCATTACCAAAAGGAGCACAGCCATGGGCGATCGCCACCCGCTGGATACCCCCCGACAGGTCGGTCTTCCAGTTCCTGCCTTCGGCATGTCGCCGTTCCGCTTCCGTCAGCTCATTCCACCAGCCCAGTTTCTGAAGCAGTTTGGCGGAGAATTCCGGATAACCGTCCTTAATCTCGGACCCCTTGGGGTAGGACTCGTGGGCCAGCAGACTGACCCCGTTGCGTTCGACCCCGAAGCGGGCCCGGAAAGGCAGCCCCCCCTCGGCCACCGGTTTGGAGAGATCATAGAGGATCGGGGTCCCCGGATGCTTCTGCTCGGGCGTCCCCCAGCACGGCCAGGGCAGTCCGTAATATTCACCGTCGCAAGGTCCCCCTTCCGCCTTGAGGGTGGTGGTATCGAAGGTGTGCCAGTTCTGATGCTGCCTTTTGAGGCGCTCGGGACTATGACCGGTATACCCGATGGTCCAGGCACCCCGGTTGATTTCCCGGAGAATGTCTTCGACCAGCGGTTCGTCGCCTTCCACTTTGATGTGTTTGGTCAGTTCCCCGGCAAATCCCAGGCGTTTGGCCAACAGATACATGATCACATGATCGGGCTTGGATTCGAACAGAGGCTCGATCACTCTTTCGCGCCACTGCACCGAGCGGTTGGAGGCAGTCACCGAACCCCGGTTCTCAAACTGAGTGCAGGCCGGGAGCAGATAGGTATTGTCTGGACGCTCGTGCATGACCGCGGAGACACTGGGATAGGGGTCGACGACCACCAGCAGATCCAGCTTCTCGAAGGCCCGTTTCATTTCCGGTCCGCGGGTCTGACTGTTGGGGGCATGCCCCCAGAACACCATGGCACGGAGATTGTCGCGCTGGGCGAGCTTGTTCTTGTCCTCCAGCACCCCGTCGATCCAGCGGGAAACCGGAATGCCGGACTGAAATATCGTTCTCTGCCTGCCACCCCGGCCATCATCGTAAAGCCCAGGATCGAAGCGGCCGGCAAGCCAGTCGTAGTCCAGATCCCATACCCTTGCCCAGTGGCGCCAGGCGCCCTCGCTCAGACCATAGTACCCCGGCAGGGTATGGGCATTGGGGCCGACATCGGTGGCCCCCTGGACATTGTCGTGGCCGCGGAAGATATTGGTCCCGCCCCCGGCAACCCCCATGTTGCCCAACGCCAGCTGGAGGATGCACAGCAACCGGGTCTGGTTGTTGCCATGATGATGTTGGGTGATTCCCATGCACCAGACCACGGTGCCGGGACGGTTTTCGGCCAGGGTCCTGGCCACCTCGAGCACTTCCTCCTGGGGAATCCCACAGACCCGCTCCACTTCTTCGGGAGGCCACTTCCTGGCCTCCTTGCGGATTTCGTCCATCCCATAGACACGGCGTTGGATGAACGCCTTGTCCTCCCAGCCGTTTTCGAAGATGTGCCACAACAGGCCATAGACAAATGCAATGTCGCCCCCCGGGCGAATCCGCACATACTGGTCCGCATGAGCGGCAGTGCGGGTGAAACGGGGATCCACCACGATCAGCCGCGCCCCCCGTTCCCTGGCGCGGAAGATATGCTGCATCGACACTGGATGGGCCTCGGCCGGATTTCCGCCGATGATCAGGATGGCGCGGCTGTGGTGGATGTCGTTGTAGGAATTGGTCATCGCCCCGTAACCCCAGGTGTTGGCCACCCCGGCCACGGTAGTGGAATGACAGATGCGAGCCTGATGGTCGATATTGTTGGTGCCCCACAAGGCAGCGAATTTACGCAGCAGATACGACTGTTCGTTGCTGTGTTTGGAAGAACCCAGCCAGAACACGGAATCGGGGCCTGACTGCTCCCGCAGGGTCAGCAATTTCTGCCCGATCTCGTCGAGCGCCTGCTCCCAGGAAATCCTGATCCAGTGGCCGTTTTCCTTTTTCAGGGGATATTTGAGGCGTTTTCCCCCCCGGCCATGTTCACGCACCGCGGCTCCCTTGGCGCAGTGGGCCCCGAGACTGAAGGGATGATCGAAGGCCGGTTCCTGTCCGATCCAGACCCCGTTCCTGACTTCAGCGATCACCCCGCATCCCACTGAACAATGGGTGCAGACGCTCTTGATCTGACGCACTTCCGCGGCATGGGAATGCCCTTCGTGAGCCTCTGCCCGGCGCATCATCTTGAAGGAAAGCCCGCTGGTGAGCAGTCCGCCCCCAGCAGCCAGACTCGTCCGCCTGAGAAAGGTGCGGCGGTCGATAGCGGCTTTTTTTGCAGATGGCAGGGGACGTTTGACCAGCTTCATCGATCTGCTCCTCAAAAACGGGCGTTGCGATAGTAGCGACGTACATGATCGGTTTCCCGATACCCCGCCGGCTGCCTGGATTGAAGCTTGCGCCGCACGGTTTGCGCCGGATGAATCAAAAAGGTTGCCGCACCGGCACCGGCCACTCCCAGGACCCGAGCGAGAAAACCCCGCCGGTTGAGGTTACTGGAGTCCTTTTTCGTCATAATTGCCCCCTCCATCGTTTCCGTCCAATTAAAACGCCATTGCCACCGGCAGGTCAACAGGACCACGTCATTCAAACAGGTAACGTATTGACCCAAGAGGCGGGTGGTCCGCTTCGAAAGCCCCGCCGGCAGGGAGGCCGGCGTGGGGCCCAGCGGGAAGGGTACACGGCGTTTTTCGCAGCGGACCACCTTCCTCAACCTCGATAGATGACGGAGCCCCGGGCAGCTCAATGGTTGGTTTGCAGCAAGGTGCCGAATGTAGGAAACTTTGGTGATTTTTCAACCAGGGGAATTCCTAGCGATGCTCAAACCCAACGAATGGTTCACCGAAGTGGACGAGGACAATCACAGCGCGTTCTCGTTCAAGATCGAACGCAAACTGCATGAGAAACAGACAGCTTTCCAGAAAATCGAGATTTACCAGACCACCGGTTTCGGTAACCTCATGGTGATCGACGGATTCGTGATGTTGTCGGCCCGTGACAATTTTCTCTATCACGAAATGATGACGCATCCCGTCCTTTACAGCCATCCGGCCCCCAGGCGGGTGTGGATCATCGGTGGTGGCGACTGTGGCAGCCTCCAGGAGGTCCTGAAACACCCCGAGGTCGAAAGCGCAATCCAGATCGAGATCGATGAACGGGTGACCCGTCTCGCCGAACAGTACTTCCCCGAACTCTGTCAGGCCAACAGTGATCCAAGAGCGCAGCTGAAATTCGAGGACGGCATCCGCTGGGTCAGGGATTCGGCAGACGACAGCGTGGATGTCATCATCGTCGACAGCACCGATCCTTTGGGACCGGGTGAAAAGTTGTTCACCGAGGCGTTTTACCGTGATTGTCTGCGTTGTCTCGCCAGCGACGGCCTGTTGATCCAGCAGAGCGAATCCCCGCTGTTTCATCCCCACATCCTCCACCCCATGCGCAAAGCCATGCAGGCCGCCGGCTTTGCGGAGGTCAAGACCCTGTTTTTTCCCCAGCCGGTCTATCCATCCGGGTGGTGGAGCGGTACCGTGGCAGGTAAAACCCCTCTGCCCCCCCCCCGGGAAGAGGACATCATCAACCAGCCCTTTGAGACCCGCTATTACAATCTGGAGATCCACAGGGCAGCCTTCGCGGCGCCAAATTGCTTTCTCGATGCGGTAAAAAAGGAGGGAAATTGAGGGAACGGGCGGGCATTCACCCGCCCGGTATACAGGAAGCTCAGGGGCAGGGTTTCAAACTGGAATAATGGGCGGCCAGGTTGGCTATATCGGCATCACTGAGGCCTGCCGCCATGCCGTTCATCAGGGGGGCATTCCTGGCCTTGTCCCGATAGGCCTTCAAAGCGGTTTCGATATAGGCCGCTTTCTGGCCGGCGAGATTGGGGTAACTGGTACCGGCAGGGCTGATCCCATTGGCGCCATGACACCCCACACAGCCCTTGCCCTGGGACAATTGTTTACCGGCACCGGCATCGCCGGCCAGGACCGTTGCCTGTTGGGCCATTAGTAAAGAGAATGCTATTATTGTAATATTCCGCTTCATTAGTCTCCGTCCGTCGCTTGATAGACTGTGGCGACAACGAACCTACCGGATCGATCGGACTTTTGTCAACTTCGGACCATGATCATGAGCAACACCGCTGACATCTACATCCACCTGGAAAGGATCGCCAACCTGGTACGTGCCGAAGCTCGGCAGATAGATGCCAACCCTTCACTGCAGCCCGTCCAGATCGATATCCTGCATTATCTGAGCATCTGCAATCAGCATAGTGACATTCCCGCTGCCGTGACCGAATACCTGGTTTGACCAAAGGAACCGTTTCCCAGTCCCTGAGCATTCTGGAAAGCAAGGGCTATCTCGTCAAGGTTCCCGATGGTACCGACAAGCGGGTCATTCATCTGGTCCTGACGGAGAAGGGACAGTCATTGGTCGACTCCTCTTTACCCCCTGAATCGCTCAAACAGGGCTTGCAACTGATGCCCCCCTCTCAACGGGATGACCTCCTGGCAGGCTTGAAGAAGCTGCTCAACAGTATGCAGAGCGCCCGCGACTTCAGGCCCTTCGGCACCTGCAGAACCTGTGGCTATCTGGAGACAGAAGAAGAAGGGCAAAAGTGTACTCTGACCAATTTGTCACTCCGCGAACATGAACTGGATCAGCTCTGTCGTGAACATGTAATCAAACCGACAACCGGCAAGCCGATCTGATCTGGCTTCAGGCTTGAGGGCGGGACGGATGGCCCCGCTTTCGGGCACGACAATCCGGAGCACCCCGCCAGTCAAGCCTTGATTACCAATGGTATCCCGTTTCTTCGTGGAAGGCGATATCCAACCCCTCGGTTTCATCTTCGGGACTCACCCGAAGGCCGATCACCCTGTCCAGCCCTTTCAGCAACACGAATGTCACGAAACCACACCACAGTCCCACCGTCACCACGGCCATGGCCTGCACCCCGAGCTGGCCGCTGATGGTCATGCCTGGGGAAAGACCGAAACCGCCCCACGCTTCACCGGCCAACACCGCTGTCAACAGGGACCCCAAAATACCACTCACCCCGTGAACCGGGAACACGTCCAGGGAATCGTCGATCTTGAGGACCCGTTTGATCGTCTGGGTGGCGATGAAGCAGACTCCCCCAGCCACGACTCCAAGCACCAGGGCCCCGCCCGGACCAATGAAACCTGAGGCCGGGGTGACGCTTCCAAGCCCCGCCACCATTCCAGTCACCAACCCCAGGACACTGGGTTTGCTGAATCTCACCCATTCGATGAACATCCAGGTCAACGCGCCGGCGGAAGCGGCAATGTGGGTCACGAACAAAGCCATGCCGGCAGTGCCATCGGCGGCCAGGGCACTGCCCCCATTGAAGCCGAACCAGCCGACCCAGAGCATCCCCGCCCCGGTCACGGTCATGGTCATATTGTGGGGCGGCATGGGGACCTTGGGAAACCCGCTCCGGGCTCCAAGCACCAGAGCAGCTACCAACGCCGCCACACCGCAGGTCAGATGCACCACGATGCCGCCGGCAAAATCCATCACCCCACGTTCAGCCAGCCAGCCGCCGCCCCAGACCCAATGGCAGACCGGTACATAGACCAGCAGCAGCCAGAGCGCGCTGAACCACAACATGGCGGCAAAACGCATTCGTTCGGCGAAGCCCCCGATGATCAGCGCCGGGGTGATGATGGCGAAGGTCATTTGAAACGCCAGAAACACTACTTCCGGAATGGAGCCCTTCAGGTCAACGGGCCCCATACTGCCGACGAAAACACGACTGAAACCGCCGATCCAGGCCTGGGCCTGGCCACCATCGGTAAATGCCAGGCTATAGCCAACGGCCATCCATAAGACGGAAGCCACACTCGCAATCACAAAACACTGCATCAAGACCGACAATACATTCTTGACCCGCACCAAACCGCCATAAAAAAGCGCGAGACCAGGCAGGGTCATGAACAGCACCAAGGCCGTCGAGGTCAGCACCCATGCAGTGTCTGCCCCGTTCAATTCGTTAGCCGATGCTGGCCACGGGATCAATAGGGCCCCCACTCCTCGCAGAGCATTCATTCTTATCTTTTTCATTTTTCCTTAGTGTCACAGGGCTTCGGTCCCGATTTCGCCGGTGCGAATTCTCACCACCTCCTCAAGGGGGGTGACAAAGATCTTGCCATCACCAATCTTGCCAGTACGACCTGATTTGGCGATGGCTTCGATCGTGCGGTCGACTAATTCATCGGTGACCGCGACCTCTATTTTCGCCTTGGGCAGAAACTCGACCACGTATTCTGCGCCCCGATACAGTTCGGTGTGCCCTTTCTGCCTTCCATACCCTTTGACCTCGGTCACTGTCATTCCGGAGATACCCAGATCCGACAGCGCTTCGCGGACGTCATCGAGTTTGAAAGGCTTGATGATGGCAGTTACCAGCTTCATCATTGAGTACTCCTCAAGAAGTAAAAAAACAAAGACGCACTATTTCAGTGCCTAAATTCGTGACTATGCCCTATTTCCGGGTAAAAGACAATTTGGTCAGGAGCGGCGATTCCGCTATTCTTGATAGATCAGGAATTCATATACAGGTACGCTGTCCATGTTCGATCCCAAGGTCTTAGACGATCTCGCCCATCGGCTTGCAGGCACCATCCCTCCGGGGCTTCAGCATCTGCGCGATGATATGGAAAGGAATTTTCACGCCGTCCTGCAAAGCGCCTTTTCGCAGATGAATCTGGTCAGCCGCGAGGAATTCGAGGTCCAGGCGGCTCTCCTCAAACGGACCCGGGAAAAACTCGAAGCACTGGAAAAGCAAGTTCAGGAACTGGAACAAACGCTAGAATCCTGACATGGGATTGGCGCGGGTCTTCAGCCGGGGTCAGAACGGCGTCGATGCCCCGGAAGTCTGCGTCGAGGTCCATCTGGCCAATGGCCTGCCCAGTATGGCCATCGTGGGTCTGCCGGAGACCGCAGTCAAAGAGAGCAAGGACCGGGTCAGGGCTGCCCTGGTTAATTGCGGCTTCGATTTCCCCACCCGGCGAATCACCGTCAACCTGGCACCCGCCGACCTGCCCAAGGAAGGTGGCCGCTTCGATCTGGCCATCGCTTTGGGAATCCTCGCCGCCTCCAAGCAGATCCCGGCGCCACCCCTCGAACACTACGAATTCCTTGGAGAACTGTCCCTGAGCGGCGAACTGCGCCCGATACGCGGCGCTTTGCCAGCCGCACTCCATTGCCAACAGGCCGGACGATCACTGATTCTGACCACGGCCAATGCCAGAGAGGCTGCCCTGGTGGAAACTCTGGCAGTCTTTGGCGCCAAGCATCTCCTCGAGGTCTGTTCCCATCTGACAGGACGTGAAACCCTGGTATCTCCAGCCCCCCCCTGTCATTCGACCAGCCTTGTCTACCCTGTCGATTACCAGGAGGTTCGCGGCCACTACCAGGCCAAGCGGGCCCTGGAGGTGGCTGCCGCGGGAAATCATAATCTGATCATGGTCGGCCCACCAGGTTCAGGCAAATCCATGCTGGCCGAACGCCTGCCCACGATATTGCCTGGTTTGAACGAACAAGAGGCCCTCGAAAGCGCTGCCATTGCCTCCATCAGCGGCACCCCTTTCGATCCCGACAAATGGCGCCTGCCACCTTTCCGGGCACCCCATCACACCGCCTCTGCACCAGCTTTGGTAGGTGGGGGCATCGGAGGACAGATCCGCCCCGGCGAGATTTCTCTCGCCCACCGGGGAGTATTGTTTCTCGACGAGTTACCTGAATTCAGCCGCAAGGTCCTGGAAGTGCTTCGTGAACCCCTGGAAACCGGACGCATCACCATCTCACGGGCGTCTCACAAGGCCACTTTTCCTGCCTGCTTTCAACTGATCGCGGCCATGAATCCCTGCCCCTGCGGCTATCATGGAGATCCCTCGAACCGTTGCCAGTGCTCTCCAGCACAAATCCTGCGTTATCGGGACCGCATCTCCGGACCACTCATGGACAGAATCGACATCCACCTGGAAGTCCAGTGCCATACCACGGAACTGCTCGCCAACCATCAACGGGAAGTCTCGAGCCAGGAAATGAGAGAAAGAGTCCTCGAGGCCAGATACAAAGCCCTCGACCGGACAGGTAAGCTCAATGGGCAGATGAATGTCGCTGAAATCGAACGATACTGCCGGATGGATGACGCCGGAGAGAGACTCCTCACACGGGCCATCGAGCATCTTGGACTGTCACACCGGGCGCTCCACCGGATTCTCAAAGTCACCCGCACCATTGCAGACCTCGCTTCCAGTGACAACATCACTTCCAAGCATCTGAGCGAAGCGATCGCCTACCGCCGTCTGGATCGCAAGCCCGGGTAAATCGAGAATCAGTCCTCCAAGGCCACTTCATAACCGGCAAATTTACGAATATTGATCACCCCGGAATCGAAGATCAGGTATTGCCCCTTGATCCCCAGCAGGGTACCTCCGACCCGGGGTTGCTTGTCGAAACTCAGCGACTTCACCTTGGCCGGATATTCCAGGACCGGGAAACGCAGCGAGGTCGGCTGTGCCTCGACCGGCCGACGCAGCGAATCCTCCCCATATTCAGTCCTGATCCCGGCGATCTCCGCCTCACAAAGGCTCAGCAGGCGCTCTCTCTGTTCCTCCAGATCGACCCATTCCGCTTCCCCCTTGAGCATCTTTTGCCATTGGGTCCGGTCGCTGACATGGGCCTTCAATGCCATTTCCACCAGCCCGGACAGAGGCCGTGAGGCCACTTCGAGGATCGCCAGGGCCTGGGTGGCCCCCTGATCAATCCAGCGGGTGGGGATCTGACGCTTGCGGCTGATCCCCACCTTGAGGCCGGAGGAATTCGCCAGATAGACGATATGCGGCTGGAGGCAGTTCTCCCTGGCCCAATCGGGTTCCCGGCAGGTCCCTTGGGCATAGTGACACAATTCGGGTTTGATGATACAGGTATCACAACGGGCCAGGGAACGCATACAAGGAAAGCAGTAACCCTGATTGAAGCTTTTGCTGGTCTTGCGGCCACAGTGAATACAGTGGATCTCACCTTGGTAAACCAGCATCACTCTCTCTCCCAGGAAAGGTTGGAGAGGTACCGTCAGCTCATCCCCCAACGGCAGACGATAGGAAACCTGCCCATCGGCACCCAGATCAGCTTTCATTTTGCGTAGTGGGCCTGAGTAATTCATAATTAATACTTTTTGGCTAACGCAAGGAGTAGAAACAGTGGCATTGATGAGGGTCTCCTCGGGGAACAATGTACCCCACGATATCAACGTGATCATTGAAATTCCAGCCTATAGTGACCCGGTCAAGTACGAAGTGGACAAGGAAACCGGGGCCCTTTTCGTCGACAGGTTCATGGGAACGGCGATGCAGTATCCGTGCAACTACGGCTATGTTCCCTATACCTTGTCCGAAGACGGCGACCCGGTGGACGTTCTGGTCATCGCTCCCTCGAAGCTGATATCCGGCAGTGTTGTCCGTTGCCGTCCCATCGGGATGCTGCAGATGACTGATGAGTCAGGTATCGACGCCAAAGTGCTTGCCGTCCCCGGGGACAAATTGAGCCCTCTCTACCAAAACGTCAGTTCCTTCCGCGACATTCCAGAGGCCCAGCTGTCCCAGATCGCCCATTTCTTCGAACACTACAAGGATCTGGAACCCGGCAAGTGGGTCAAGGTGGAAAACTGGCTCGGCACTGAAGAGGCCAAGCAGGAAATCACCAACGGGATCGTTCGCTTCAACGAGGCCAAGGAGAAACCAAATTTTTGAGCCTGCTTGAGCCGGCAACCACCCCGACAGGAAAGATATCACCAGGATGCCCGGGGGCTGGGCTTAGGTATCTTTGTCCCCTGAACAGGCGTGATTGATCTTATAGAGAGGCAATCGCCCCCCCCTGGCATCCCCCCGAACCATCCCGGTACAATGAATATCACTATCCTGGGGTATTTTTCTCAACCCAGCGCTCACCGGCCGGACCCGTCTCCTTTTTCCAAAACGGTGCCCGACTCTTGAGCGCCTCCATGATCCAGCGACAGGACTCGAACGCCGGTCCTCGGTGAACCGACCAGACCACCACCAGCACGATCGGCTCTGCAGGGCGGATCTCACCCACCCGATGCATTACCAACACTTCCTGGATTGGCCAGCGGTCCTGGGCCTCTTCCACGATCCGGTGCAATTCACGCTCGGTCATCCCAGCATAGTGATCGAGGAACAAAACCTCTACCGATTCTTCCTTGTTGAAGTCCCGCATGGTCCCGACGAAAACCGCCGTCGCCCCGAACTGTCCCGCTGGAAGCTGCCTTTGCTGGTAATCCTGGAGCGCTTTCCAGGGATCAAACGGATGCTGAACCAGTTCGACCAGCATCCTCATCCTCCGGTCACGGGGGGAAAAAAGGCCACTTCATCCTCGTCCCTGACCGGGGTTTCAGGACGGGCGTACTCCATATTCACGGCGACGAGTACGTTGGAAGGCATCGGCTCGCCGGTAAGACGCCGCCACACATCGGCTACCGTCTGTACTTCCACAGCCTCCAAGTTCGCCTGATCGAAATGCCACTTTTCCTGTAAACTGGCAAACAGCCTTATCCGAATCGACATCGCTTTGCACTCTCTTTGGCTCTTGAGATAATCTCCTATCATTTAAGCACAGGATGGTCCATGACTGAACTGACCCACTTCAATGCCCAGGGACAGGCCCACATGGTCGACGTGAGCGACAAACCCAGCACCAGACGCCTGGCCGTCGCGGAAGGTTATATCGAACTCGAGCCTTCGACCCTTGAACTCATCCAGCGAGGGGGGCACAGGAAAGGCGACGTACTGGGGATCGCCCGGATCGCCGGAATCATGGCAAGCAAAAAAACTTCGGACCTGATCCCCCTCTGCCATCCCATTCCGTTGACCCGGGTGGAGATCGACCTGACCCCGCAACCCGGGCACAACCGGATACGTTGCGAGGCGATCGCGGAAACCCTGGCACCGACCGGCGTGGAAATGGAAGCCTTGACCGCCGTCCAGATCGCCCTCCTGACTATTTACGATATGTGTAAAAGTGTCGATCGTGGAATGACTTTACGCAACATTCGGTTGCTGGAAAAATCGGGCGGACGGAGCGGCCATTGGTTGCGCCGTTGACGAACTTTGTCCGTGAGGCCGGTCGAATTGACGATTGAAAAAACTGATAGAGAACGCCATGGTGAAATATAGATTCGTTTCCTTGATGATGCTGGTTGCGGCCATTCTGATATTGGCCCCCGTTTCTGATGCCGACGCCAAACGCTTCGGCGGCGGCCGCTCTTTCGGTGGCAGGTCTCTCTACAGCACCCCTTATAGACGATCCCAGATACCCAAACGGCCCTCCTATACCCAGCAAAAGGCCATTCAGCGCAATCAGGCTTCCCGTCAGTCGTGGCGAAACCGTGGGGGATTCCTGGGAATGCTCGCCCCGTTTCTGATTGGGGGCCTGCTGGGTTCGCTGTTTTTTGGGGGCGCCTTCGAAAATTTGAATCTTGCCGACCTCCTGGTATTTGGAGGCTTGGCATGGCTGGGATTCAAACTTCTTTCCCGAAAACGGTCCCCCCTGCCGGAAACATCCTATGGTCATGGCCCACCCTCCCACCCGGAGGAACCTCACCCAGACCGATCCTCCCCTCCACAAGCACCGGCCCGGGGCTTCGAAACCGATCTTATGTTTGGTAAAAAAGGTCGTCCCGGTGAAGAAAGCGGCACCCCCAGGCCAGACGTCCCTGTCCCCTCGGATCTGGACGTAGAGTCCTTGCTGACAGAGGCCAGACAGATCTTCATCAACCTCCAAGAAGCCTGGAACCGTGACGAACTGGCTGACATCCGTGGTCTGACCACCGATGACGTTTTCATTGAAATCAAAGATCAGCGCAACCAGGCAGGTCAATCAGAGCCAACGCGCATCCTGGAGCTGAATGCCCAACTGCTAGATTTCCGCGAGGACGGGAAAATCCAGGAGGCCTCCATTCTGTTCGATGCCCTGCTTCAGGAAGGCGATCAGCCCCCCGAGCAGGTCAAGGAAGTCTGGCACTTTGTCCGCTCCAAACACGATTTCACCCTGACCTGGCTTCTCGATGGTATTCAACAGGTCGATTGAAGGAAACCCTCAAAAAGAGGCGCTGTCACCAGCGCCTCTGCAACCTTCCAAAACCCCTCTCTGGATAGATAAGTATGGTATTAGCAACAACCCGGTGGGGAATCAAGGCAGGGTTGCCGCCATTTTCACGTCATGCATCGCCAGTCCTTTGAGGTTCCAGCTATCCTGGTTTTCCAGATCCCCCCCTGTGAATTTGATTTCACAGACGTAGTTCTTCCGCACCATCGGCTCATTGGGTGCAGCTACGTTGACATGGCTGTTGATGATGAAACGTCCATAGCCAATATCCCACGAATGGGAGGCTTTATTCTCAAATGTCAGCCCGACTTCCTCATCGAATTTATCCTTCACGAAACGATTGCACTGTAACAATGCCATCGCGGTGCGGTTGTCATGGGTCTCTGTGGCCTGACCGGATTGAGAAGGGTCTCCAGCGAATTCTTCACTGCCGACGACCTTGGTGACAAACGGTACAATCGCCTTATTCAGAAGAACATAGAGTGCGGCCACATATACGGCCAGCAACAATAAAGAATAAGGATTTTGCACAAACTTCTTGAACATTGTTTTTCCACTCCGATTCATAGCTATCCGATTCGAGTTATCCTACATTTTTCTTTGACGTGTCGATAGCCGCCAAAGTTCTTTCCTCTGGAATAGGCAAGCATACCTTTATCGGCCATTCTTGGCCAGCCGAGTGGTCCTCCCCTTCAGGACTAACTCATTCAAACATATAACCCATTGATCCAAGAGGCAGGGAGTTATAGTCAATTTTGGTGTATCAGGAATAGCTAATCAGGCGGCGTTCCTGTCCTCTTCGGTGTGTTCGTTCATCTCGATGCCATCTTTGAATTTCACTCCCTCGATGACTTTGGCAAGATGGGCGAATCCCCGGATGCGCCGCCATCTTTTCTCGGCACACAGGCCCAGCTTGTAGATCATCACCAGGATGGTCTTTCTGCTGACGCATCCCTTGGCCCTGTCCGTCCGGTGGTGGATCGTGGCAAAGGTCGATTCGATGGGGTTGGTGGTCCGAAATGGGGTTGGTGGTCCGAATGTGCTGCCAGTGTTTGGCCGGGAAATCGAAGAAGGCCAACAGGGCTTGCCGGCCCTTGCGCAGGCAATCCAACGCTTTCGGGTACTTGGCCTGCCAGGTGCGGAGGAATCGTCAGCCCACGTTCCTTCAGCCCCAACAGCACCTCCCGCCACCTTTGTGTCGATTCCCGTACGCCATCCTCAATGGCCAGAAAATGCTTTTCCCCCCGGTCATTGACGCCAATGATGACCAGGGCACACAGTTTCTGATCCTCTGCCCGAAGGCCACTATATATGCCATCCGCCCACCAATGAGT
>Ga0114931_10002283_pt1 | contig 24394 bp, 28 predicted proteins | sample 2SBtaG_FD_89579 | JGI IMG/M metagenome (GOLD analysis project Ga0114931, IMG submission 89579) | Deep subsurface microbial communities from Kolumbo volcano to uncover new lineages of life (NeLLi) - 2SBTROV14_V59a metaG | ecosystem: Environmental > Aquatic > Marine > Volcanic | place: Kolumbo... | reverse complement strand
TTGCCTCGGCGTCGGCTCGTAGGTTGCGGGGCTTTGGCCCGGCCCGACCATCACGGACACAAGCACTCGCTCTCCGCCGACACGCTCAACAAAATATTTCTGTGGCAGGATACTCACGAAGACCTTCATTGGCACATCACTTGCCAGTCCTGGCATCGGATACAAGACGACTAATACAAGCAATAAGGCCAGCCAGCGAGTTGACCGGTGCATTGTTCGGGATATTCGAAACATGGCGGCTCGATACAAATATGACATCACACACCTTTTTGCAATTACATCCATCCGATCCGATATCATTCTGCTAAAATGTTCGATAGCGGCTTTCATGTCAATAAAATCTTCTGCATCGCCTTCAACCAGTATGCTCCGAACCGAACAGGAGACATCCATGAATCTACAACCGGATCTTACTGCCCGCATGAAGGGATCGGCGGCGCGGACAGCAAATGCCTTCCGGGGGATACTGCCGGTGCTTCTCGGTGTGCTCCTGCTTGCCAGCATGCTGGTGCAGCTAATCCCGAAGCTTATCGACAGCGGTGTCTTCGGACATGCCATCTGGCTGGACACCCTTGTGGCGTCGATACTCGGTAGCCTGTCCACCGCCCAACCCATCGTCAGTTATGTCTTTGGAGGTGAGCTTCTGAAGTCGGGTATTAATCTGCTGGCGGTAACGGCGCTCATCGTGACCTGGGTGACCGTAGTGGTGATCCCGCTACCCGCCGAGGCAGCGGCACTGGGCTGGCGCTTCGCTTTGTGGCGCAACCTCTGGGCTTTTATCGCAGCGCTCCTGGTATCCGTGCTAGCCGTGGCGGGGATGCATGTCATCCAGGGCTGAGCAGGGCAATGGCATGCGCGGCGGCTGGTGGTTCCTGCTCGCCGTTCTGGGCGGTTACGGATTGCTTCTGCCCTTTGAACCCGCGCTGGTGAAGGGTGCCGCCAGCTATTTTCTACAGCTGCTTAAAATCCTGGCGCCGGTGCTGGCGGCAGTATTGCTGTTGCTATGGCTGATCAATCTACTGGTCGATCCTCGTCGCATCCGCCAAAGCCTTGGACGTGATTCCGGCGCCCGTGGCTGGGCCATCGCCATTCTTGGCGGGATTCTTTCCCATGGCCCTGTTTATGCCTGGTACCCTTTGCTCACCGACCTCCAGCAGCATGGCACACGCCCCACACTGTTGGCGACGTTTCTTTATGCCCGTTCCATCAAACTGCCCTGGCTGCCCATGCTGGCCTATTATTTCGGCAGCGGCTACATGCTGCTTCTCACGCTGTTCCTCACCTTGTTCTCACCGCTCGTGGGTCTGGCCACCGGGTATTTCTGTTGTCAGGAGGGAGAGCGGGAGCATTGATGATTCCTGCTCCAACCGTGTGGCCACACAATGCAGGAATTTCTCCGGGAAAAAATGACTGTTGATGCCAATAGAAACAAAGGCCCAGAAAGATAAATATTGGCGGCCCGTGCCGGGAAGCGAGTGTTTGATCACCGACCTGGGTGGCGATGCAAAGCTTGCCCAGCAGCTTGCCCGATGGGGGGCTGCCCGACTCACGTCTGCGGGTGGTACGCCTCGCGCCGCTGGGGAATACGGTGGAAGTTGCCGTCGAACAGGGGGAACTGCTGACCCTGCGCATGGAAGAGTTGATGGTGTTGGGTTGCCATTATCTGGTTTTGCCCCTTTCGCAGGTGGTGCTTTGGGGTTCCGGCCGCTATCGGATAACCCACTTGGCTGGCGGTCACATCCTCAGGGAACGCATGCAAAACCCCCTATCGTGATGACACGGCCCCCGTGATCTTCGAGCCGGTGAATTTGAGCGCCAAACGGCCGCTCTGGTATCCAAGCCCAGAGTGAACCTGGCACGGTTTCACGGTGTATTTGCTCCGAACAGCAAAGATCGGGCGCGGGTGACGCCAGCGAAGAGGGTATTCAATATTGATGTGGAAACCTGCCGAGTCTGTGGGGGGCGCCAAGGTGATCGCATCGAAGACCCTGTGGTTATCAAGACGATACTGGCCCATATAGGCGCGCAAGTGCCAAGGCCAGGAGAATTCGTGTTCCTCGCTAGTCGCGCACCGCAACAGGTCCGCCTGAATGGCACGTTCATCTAATCCATTTACCTTATGTTGCGGCCACGTGCTGACTCGACAGGGTATCTGTTAGTCTGAAACCAGGCATTGGTGGGAAAACGGGCAAAAAAAACGGCGGACTTTCACGGTCGGTCGTGCGCCGTGATTTGGAGAAGATTCCGGGGTGATCGTAATGAAAAGTGGGCGAAACAGTGTTCTAATGGTAGTGGGTATGATGGCAAAGCGCGTTAATGCTTCCTATACTCTGACAAGGCTATAGTATTGGTGCTGCTGGGTTTTGAAATCGTATAAGTTTATCCACCATGGGTATAGCTGGTGCCAATTCTCTTTAGCGTAAAGGGCAGGGTTAGATTCCGCGGCCATTGAGGATTGAGAAATCAGCGTCTATAGCATAAAAAGTATGCCATAAAGATTCAGAAATTTTTTATTTTATTGTTTTACTCTTGCTAAATATTGTTGCCAGATACTTAAACCCGGACGTGGTAGAACCTGTTCATTGTAAAGACCAATGTCTCGCCAGATGGCGGCAAGATCATCCTGATTGAGGATGCCTTCCCATAGAGCCTGATAATCAATCAGACTCCACCATATCACAAATTCTGCATTGATGTTATTGCTTTCCTGTAATAGACGGGTGACATAATTTTTTTGAAAAGTTTCATTGCTGGAGACATTTACGGAGAAATTGTTGATGACGAGATTTTCCGCTATCCAGCCGGTTTCTGTTATGGCAACAGGTTTGCCGGGGGCAATTTGTGTAATTTGTGTTAACCAGTCAGAGGGGAGGTTTGCAGGGTCACCTTTATTACTGTGATTAAAAAAGATATAGGGGTAGACACTGACCCCGATAACATCCACATAGTCCAACAATTCAGGGATATGTTGTTGGAGTAAAGAGGCTTCGTTAGATGAGGGTGATTTTAAAGCGACAGAGATTAAAAGTTTTACATTAGGGTATTGTGCTTTGATGTTAGCGTAGACTTGCTGAGCAAAAATTTTAAATTTATTGAATTCATTAATATCAGATAAAATTAATTCACTGGCTTCTGTGCCGTAGTTAAAATATTCGGGATTAAAGCGGCTAATTAGATCAAGCGCAAAATTGCTATAAGCGGTAATAACCTCTGGACTGTCAAAATCTCGGCTGTCCCAGGGTGCAGTTCGCGGTTCCTCACCATTGACTCCCCAGTTATCTGCTAGCCCAGTTCTTAAGCCGTTGAGTGAGCCTAATTCAATTAAAATGGTTTTTCCTGCCACGGTTTGACTCAAACGACTGTTAATTTCATCTTCTACATTTGCCGGGTAAGCACTGTCATCAAAGGCTGATTGCCACGGTATTCCCTGCATAATATGGTGATTGATGATATCACCATTCTGCTGAACCTTTTCGTAAGTCGTATTAACGGCTTCGATGGTGGCATCATAGGGCCAGGGTGTAAAACCCAAGAAAAAGCTACGGTTTTCGACAACTGGAGGCTGAACGGGTGGTGGAGTTGTACCGCCACCACCGCCACAACTGGAGATGATCAAGGAAAAAGAAACAAGAAAAAGTAGTTTAAGACACTTCATAAGGTGTCAGATAGCGTTAGTAGTTAGCGTCTTTAGTAAAGTTATAGACATCATGAATTAACCTGTCCAACCTAGAAGACGTGGTTTACGCTATGAGGTTGGAAAACCCGGCGCGGAACCATAATTGAGCGGGACAGGTCATGAAAGAGTTTAGCAAATATGTAGGCATGGATACACACAAGGACACCATTGCGGTAACGGTAGCCGAGGTCTGTGGGGGCAAGCCGAGATATTACGGCGAGATTCCCGACACCCCGGAGGCGGTTGTCAAGCTGATGAACACGCTGAGCCTGGACGGTGAAGTGGTCTCATTCTGTTACGAGGCGAGGCCCTGTGGGTACAGCCTCTATTGTCAGCTCAGGAGGTTGGGTCATGAACGTGCGGTGGTGGAGCCATGAAGGTTGGTGACTTTATCCCGATGCAGGCGGTCTACTGATCACAGCCGACGGCGGGGGCAGCAATGGCTGGCGGTTGCGGCTTTGGAATTGGAATTGCTTAAACTGGCGGATCAAATCGGTCTTCGTCTTTCGATCTGTCATTTTCATCCCGTCACCAGCAAATGGAATAAGATCGAGCACCGGCTATTTTCCTTTATCTCTTCGGATTGGCGTGTAGAGCCATTATGCGATTACGAAACGATCATCAAGCTCATCGCCAATACCACTACCGCGAAGGGGCTAAAAGTGACCTGTCGGTTGGACCGTAGAAAATATTCTATAGGGTGCAAGGTTACTGAAGATAAGATGAAACATGTCAAAATTAAACGCAATAAGTTTCATGGCGAATGGAACTACGTCATCAGTCCCAGAGCCAAGTTATAAAACATATCTTGATACCTTTATTTATTTACGGAGACTAAGCCACTGCATCAGATGAGATTGACTACGTCTGTCCGCGAAATGGCCGGATTAGTTCGGGGTGTCGGGCGTCTCTGACGTTCTTTTCGATCTGGCCTTTCTCCCAGCCTGCAGCCGGCTTGCAGAAATCGGACTCGAACATGAAGTGGCTGACCATGACCTCGAAGCGGGCATTCACCTTACGCCTTTTATCCCGGCGGGTTTTATCAACAGCCGCCTTCATATTGTCATAGATACCGCGTTCTGGCACTCCAGCGAGCACCTTGAAGGCATGGTTATGCGCATCAAAGAGCATCTCCTGGGTTCTCAGGGGGTAGGCGCGCAGAAAGAATGCACGGCTGTTATTGAGATTGAACTGGGCAATCTGACACTTGGTGTTCTTGCCGCCCAGCACCACGTAGTCTTTGCTCCAGTCAAACAGGAATGCCTCTCCATGGGAAAAGGACAAGGGCACATACGTGTCGCTACCGCCTGATTACACTCAATAATGCCGCGTCTATTACTCCTTTATCCTCTGCTGGTTCATCAGCAGGACAGGGTTACACGTGGGCCACTTTTGGATGCACTTTAACAGACATGGGCTCAAAGACTGAAGCGGGTGTTCAATATTGAGGCAGGAAACCTGTCAAGTCTGCGGGGGTAGCGCCAAGGTGATCGCCTGCATTGAGGACCCTGTGTGATGAAGCGCAGGAATATTGTTAACTGTAGTTGGTTATTCGCAAACCACAGATTACAATTATGCCATGGTCGAATTCGAGATCATCAAGTTTCACTCTTGCTCATCGACTTCGCAACACGCCATACACTCAAACCAGAGTGCATTGATTACACCAAGTGCGCAAGCTAAAGATACACCTAAAACCCATGTGAAATACCACATTTTATTTCTCCCAGGAACACCAGATACTAGTAAAGTGTATGTGAATTCCTTTTGATTAATTCTTCAGACATTTTTTCCCACATGACCCAGTAACACCAGGTGGTATAGGACAAAATAAGGGGGATAAATATCATGGCTAGCCAAAATATAATATTTAATGACATCTGACTTGAACTTGCGTCCCAAATGGTCAGACTGTGATCGGGATTAAGGCTGGATGGTATGATAAAAGGAAACAGTGAGAAACCGGTAGTTAGTATTACACCGGCAATGGAAACGGAGCTTGCCAGAAACTGCCGCACCGGGAAATCACGGGAAAATTTTATCACGCCATACGCTCCTGCGAATGACATGATCGGGGCGATCAACATCCAGGGCTATACAAGATAATTATGCCACCAGCTAACCCTCCCTTTTTCCACTGTTTTCATCAGTGGGTCAGACGGCCCATCGAAGCCCGAGATATTTGTGATCTGATAACCATCAACCCCTATTAATAACCACAGGCCAGCCAACGCTAAAACAACCATCATGATTTTTGCGCTGTTTCGTGCAATTCTCTCAGCTTTTTCCGCAATCACTCTATCTGTGCGTATTTGTAGCCAGCAAGCACCATGTGTAATAACCATCGTTGTGCTGATAATGCCAGTCATGAGTGCAAACGGGTTGAACAAGTCTGTAAATGAACCCGAGAAACTGACCCTTAGAAATTCGTCCAGATCAAAGTCGACACCCAGAAACAGGTTACCAAAAGCAATACCAAAAACCAGTGGTGGAACGATGCTGCCAATAAATATGAGCTTGTCCCAATAGTCCCGCCAGTGGCTGTGTTCCAGTTTGCTGCGATAATCAAACCCTACCGGTCGAAAGAACAATGCGAATAAAACCAGCATCATGGAAAAATAGAAACTGGAGAATGCAGCAGCGTATACTGCGGGCCAGAAAGCAAAAAGCGCGCCACCCGCAGTCACGAACCATACCTGGTTGCCATCCCAATGGGGTGCGATTGCATTGATCATTATACGGCGTTGATCATCACCAGTGCCTATAATTGGTAATAAAATGCCAACCCCCATATCAAAACCATCGGTAATGATAAAACCAATTAACAGAAAACCAATAATTGCCCATAGTGCTACGCGCAGCAATTCATAATCAAGCATGATAATTATCCTTCTGCTCAAGATGATAACGCCCGGTATGCATGCAACTTGGTCCCCGCCTGGCAAATCGAATCATCAGAAACATTTCAACAATCAACAGCAAGGTATAGAACAAGACAAAACCCGCAATACTCATGTACACATCAGATGGATCAAGGCTGGAGACTGATAAATGTGTTGGTAGTACACCGCCTATCGTCCATGGTTGGCGGCCATATTCAGCGACGAACCAACCGGTTTCAGCGGCAATCCATGGCAAAGGCAAGCTGAATAAACAAATCTTCAGAAACCATTTCTTTTCGGCGATCACCCGTTTATTTGTAAAATAGAATGCCAGAATAAATATCAATAACATGCTCATCCCCGAGGCCACCATTATTCGAAATGACCAGAATACGGGTACAACCTTCGGTAGGCTGTGACGTGCAGCATCTTTGATTTGTTCTTCACTCGCGTCTATAACCTTATCGGTATATTTTTTCAGTAACAAACCGAATCCCAGGTCATCTTTAACGGCATCAAAAGCCGCTCTGGTCTCTTCAGTTTTTTCACCACTACGCAATTTCTGTAACAAGGCATACGCCACCATTCCACGACGAATACGTTGTTCGTTTTTTTTAATCAAATCTTTTATACCGATCACCGGGGTATCAAGTGAACGGGTTGCAATCAGGCCGAGTAAATAAGGTACTTTGATCGCGTAATCTGTCTCCATGGTTTCTTCATTGGGGAAGCCTATCAGGGTAAAAGATGCGGGTGGGTCTTGTGTCTCCCATTCAGCTTCTATAACGGCCAGTTTGGCCTTTTGAACATCACCAATTTCGTACCCGCTTTCATCTCCAAGAACGATAACGGATAAAATCGAGGCCAGACCAAAGCCGGAGGCAATTGTGAATGACCGTAACGCAAACCCAGTGTCTTGTTTCTTAATCAAATAATAGGCGCTGATTGCAATCACGAAGATTGCGCCAGTTACATACCCGGCTGCTACAGTATGAATAAATTTCACCTGTGCAACCGGGTTAAGAATAATCTCAGAGAAACTGGTCATTTCCATGCGTATGGTATCGAAATTAAATGACGCCCCTACAGGGTGCTGCATCCATCCATTAGCAATCAATATCCATAAGGCTGACATATTCGATCCAATGGCAACCAGCCATGTCACCATCAAATGTTTACGTTTGGATAATTTGTTCCAGCCAAAGAAAAACAGACCAATAAATGTCGATTCAAGAAAAAAGGCCATCATGCCTTCTATGGCCAGGGGAGCTCCAAATATATCACCCACATAGTGCGAGTAATAAGCCCAGTTGGTGCCAAACTGGAATTCCATGGTCAGTCCGGTAGTTACGCCTAGAGCAAAATTGATGCCGAATAATTTTCCCCAGAATTTAACCATGTCTTTGTAAATCAGTTTGTTTGTCATCACATAAACTGACTCCATTATCGCCATGATGAGAGCCAGGCCGATCGTCAGAGGTACAAACAGGAAGTGATAAAGCGCAGTAATCGCGAATTGCATGCGAGAAAGATCGACCAACTCATCGCTAATCATATAACGTTACTCCTTAACGTAAACGGAATCTGATGCCGGCATATTCCAGGTCTCCCCGAAAATGTGTTGAGTGACCTGTTTCTCATCATCCGCTGGATTTGGATAGCTAAAAAATAAAAGCCACAACAAATACAAAAGAAAAAACTTAACGATGAGTACGAGCGACAGTTCGTGAACAAGCAGCTTGCTGAGTCTCATGATATCTTGCCAGGCCAAATACCAGGAATATGCAATGATTAAGCCAACAAGAAAAAGGAAAGAGACCTCCCTTACCCGCATTAGCCGTTATCCATCATCAGGTCATGGACAATACAGGTGTATCTTCCTGCCATAGATCAGACAGGCGCCATACCCACCATCAGCAGTGTATTAAAGGGTCAGACTCGACTAAAACGAATAAATCGAGTCTGACCCCTATTTTAACCCCTATTTTACCTACAAGATGTAAAGCAGCATGGCGAAGTGTGAAATACTGCCGGCCAGTACGAATAAATGCCAGATGCCGTGGGCGTGTTTCATTCTTTTATCAAGGGCATAAAATATAATGCCACTGGTGTAGAACACACCGCCCAGCACCAGTAAAACCAGTGCGCTATGGGGCAAGGCCTTGATCAGGGGATACATGGCAACCAGGATCAGCCAGCCCATCAGGAAATAGATGGCCATGGGTATGATGCGCGCGCCTGCCTTATGCAGGCTATCTACAATGATGCCGACGATCGCCAGTCCCCAGATGATGCCAAACAGGGTCCAGCCCCAGGTGCCACGCAGGGTTACCAGCGTCAGTGGGGTGTAGCTGCCAGCGATGAGCAGGTAGATAGCGACGTGATCCAGCTTCATGAAAAATTTCTTGGCCCGCCCACGCAAAGCGTGATACAGGGTCGACAGGGTATACATCAGGAACAGGGAGGTGCCATAGATACTGAAACTAACGATTTTCCACGGATCGCCTTGCAAGGAGGCGAATACCACCACTACGACCAGGCCGGCGAGGGCCAGTGTGGCACCGACTAGATGACTGATGCTGTTAAATCGTTCCCCCCGATACATGCCGTGTCTTATTTTATCTTCTCAGGTTGCGGTACTGTTTTACTCATCGCCAAGCAGCGCTGCTTTTAGATCTGAATCTGCCGGGTTTTTTCCCAACCAGACGCTGAGTAGGGCAGGATAAAATACTTCGCCAGCGATGCTGCCTTTTACTTGATTGTTGATGCCTACCCGAGTGCCAGTGCCCGGTAGATACTCCAGGGTGATGTCATCGCCATGTTTAACAGTATCAAATAGGTTATTAAGGAAGCTGATTATTTCATGAACCGGTGTCTAGCGGCTGAAATATCCTGGCTCGGCGTTGAAAATCCTGGCAATAGCGCGCTACAAGGTGAATCGCGCTTGCGCGAGAGAGGGTGCTCTGGGGTATTAGCTGCGCTTTTCGCCTTGATCCGGAACATTTCATCCTATAAAAATCAGTTAAAACCGCGTTATATGACAGCCTGTCAGAGCGAACATGTTTTATAGTGTCCCGGCGGAAGACAGCCCCGTTTGTTCTATTTAACCCGGATAGAAGGCCAGTGGGTAGGTGATGGTGATGGCGTCCACGTCCTTGGGGCCGAAGTCGAACAACAGGATACGGGCGACCAGTTTGCGTTCCAGTCGGGGGTCGTGCAGTTCGCTGGAGACGATGCTGCAGTCGGTCACTTCACCCGAAGGGTCGATGCTCAGCTGGAGTACCACTTTGCCTTCCAGTGCCGGGTTTTTACGCAGGGCGCGGTTGTACAATTTATTGAGCTTGCCCTTGTTCAGGTCGAAGACCAGCTTGATCTCCTCGTTGCTGCGCACCGGGGCGTTCTCCCCTGCAACTTCCAGGTTCTCATCGCCGGGACTGACGACCTGAGTAAGTTGATGCTCCGCCAGTTTTGTGCCGCCGGTAGCGCGGCTCAGATGGCGGGTGTCGATACCCTGGCTGGCGCGGCTGATGTCTTTATCGATCAGACTCGGTCCTGTTGCTTTTGGCGGGTGGCTTTTTTGTACCGGCTGTAGGGCTTGCGGGTGGCGCTCGATTTTTTTAATGACCTCATTATTACGCAAGGCAGCCAGTTCATTGCGCAGGGCAAGCAGGCCGGAGCGGGCAGCCTTTTTGCGAGCGGCTGCAATGGTCTCCCGCGGTTTTATTGTGGGGGCCTTGGGCGTACTTTTGGTTTTCTTCTTTTTTACCTGCTTCTTTTTTTTAGGCGGCTTTTTCTTCACCGCGGGCGTTTTTTTCTGTACGGCTTTCTTCACGGTTGGCGGTGCCTGCTTGCGCTGCATCACCAGTTTTGCCAGTCGTGGTGGGACTTCACGGCTTCTTTCGTAGTGCATTTTTTCGACGGCGATCAGGGGGACGAGCAGGCTCAGTCCGAGGATGAGCATCAGTACCGCCAGCAGGATGAAGTGAAAGCGTCGCTCCTCGGTGCTGGAAAGCGGCCAGTCCGGCAGTGGTGTATGGTGCTTTGTTGCCGGCATTACCTATTGCCCTGGGTCGCTGAACTTGTGCAGCACGGCGAGGGAGACCTGGCCGTATTCGGCAAGGGTGCTGGTCAGCATGATTTTTTTCAGCAGGCGGTAGGGGATATCTTTGTCGGCCATGATGTTGACCCGCGGTCGTCTGCTACCCCTCGGGGGATGCCGCTGCTTGTCCGTCAGGTGTTTTTCCAGCAGTGCTGCCAGTGTCGGCAAGTTGTTTTGCTGGCGGTCCAGGGCCTCCTGGAGGGTGAGCACCTGCTGTCCCTGTACCAGAATCGCCTTGCGGGTGACCATAATAGTGACAGCCCGTTCTGGTTGTTCCTCGGAGAAGGATTCCGGAAGTTTGACGGCCTTGGTGTGGGGCAGTACCTCTACGTCGGCGGTGTTGACCAGCAGGAAAAACACCAGGATAGTAAAGATATCCATCAGGGATACCAGGTTCAGCTGGCTGCCGCCCTTGTGCCGTTTGTAGGTGCGTGCCATCCGTTCGGCGCGGCGGGACATTTTCATGGGCGGGTATTCCTGGTAACGGGAGGCGCATCGCCGATGCCGATGTCCGGGAACAGCTCGGTGTTAACGGCGTGATTATCCTTGATGGTATGCACGCTTCTGACGGTGTCCATGACCTGGATCAGGTTGTTGTAAGGGATATTCGGTTCCAGCAGGATCGTGGCATCGCGTTTTTCCGGCAGGGTGGTTTTGATGCCTTGCAGAACAGTGGAGAGCCTCTTCAGATCATAGCCTTTTGTGGTTTTGGTGATAACGACGATTTTTCCGGAGGGCCTGGCAACTTCCATGCGTTTGGCCCGCAGGATGATTTCGATCTGCTGACGAGGGGCTTGCTGCTGCACCTGGCTTCCGGCCTCGGGCAGGGCAAGGTCCAGAATTGCGATGCGGGAAAAGACTGCGGTGATCAGCAGAAAGGGCACGAGGATAACCATCAGGTTCATGAAGGCGGTGATGTCCATGTCCACCACCTGGTGATGGCGGTGGTGACGCCAGCGTCCTTTCATTTCAGGCGTGCTCCCGCTTACAGATCAGGTTGAGAAACTTGACCGCTGACATTTCCAGACTGTCCACCATCTCGGTAGTTTTGGTCTGCAACAGGGCATGGACCAGCAACAGTGGGATTGCCACCATGAGGCCGAAGGCGGTGGTGTTCATGGCGACGGAAATACTTGCCGACAACAGATCCGCCTTGTCGGCGGGGCTGGCTGTGGCGACGGCGGTAAAGCCCTGGATCAGGCCGATGATCGTCCCCAGCAGTCCCAGCAGGGTAGCCAGGTTGGCAAAGGTGGCCAGGTAGTGGGTGCGTTTTTCCAGCTGTGGCATGACCTCCATCAAGCCTTCCTCCATGGCGGTCTCGATTTCATCACGTTGTGCTGCCGAGTCGGAACGGTTTAGGCCGTAGGCTAGTATTTTCCCAATAGTGGCCTGGGATTGTTCGGTGATCTGCGCCGCTTTGTCATAGTCCCCCTGGCTGAGAGCCCCCATGATTGCCGTCCAGGCTTTCTGGTTGTTGCTATTGACCGAACTCAGATAGAGGTAGCGTTCCAGCGCAATCGCGATACCGAAAGCCATGATCAGGACGATGGGATACATGAAGAGCCCGCCATTCTGAAAGAATAATACAATCGTATTAAAATCCATGCCTATTCTCCTTTATCAATGGGTGGCAGTCCAGGCTTGTCGGACAGGTACTGCCGTTCCCATTGCAGTTGTTGCTGAAATATTTTCCGGTCGACCGGCGCCAGTCGCCGGGTGACCAGACTGACCCAGGGGTGGGTGATGGGGCGGACAGGGGCGCCTGCCTGCCAGGGGATAGTGAAGTGAATTTGCGGTTGTTCCTGTTCGCCGATGATGGCGGTGCCTTCCATGTTGACTGGCGGGGCAGCCGGTGCTGCTGCGGCTGCGAACAGCAGGGGAATCATGAGTCCTGTCGATGCCTTTCCGGTGTGCGTCTTCATGGCTTTTTCTTCAGTCGCCGTTTGAGATCGATGATCCATAATTTTACCTGTTTGTCTTCATGTTTTTGAAGTTGCTGATAGCGTTCATACTGGGTCAGGGCCTGGTCGGGCTTCTGGAGGTAGAGATCCAGCAGAATACCCAGATTGAGGTGGGCGTAGGCATAGTCGGGCTTTGCCGCCAGGGCCTGTTGATAGGCCTGCTCAGCCTTTTTGAAATGGCCAGCCTCGCGGTACAGGATGCCCAGCTGGTTATGAGCAGCGGCACTGTCTGGTTTGATCTGTATGGCATGCTGCAGGGCGGCCTCGGCCTCCTGCTTGTGGCCGCTGCGGGCGTAGAGGATGCCCAGGTTGATATAGGGGCCTGCCAGCCGGGGGAACTTCCGGGTCAGTGCCTGCAGCAGGGGCTCCGCCTGCTTGTCCTGGCCCTTTTTTATTAGTGCCAGTGCGCTGGTGTACTGGCGCCGGGCATCGGCTGGGACCGTAATAGGTGGCGCCGTGGCGCTTGAGCCCTGGGAGGGTTTTTCCACCCGGGTGGCCGCGCAGCCGGCCAATATGACGGACAGCAGTAGCCATGGAAGAAAATCAGTTAAGGGTTTCAACAAAGGTCACTCTCCTTTCATGTTTGGCGTAGCGTGCGGGTAGTAATTCCGCCAGTTGTTTGAGGCTGGCCCTGATCCATTGATTATAGACGCCGGTCTGGATGTGGCGGATATTGGCCTCGTGCAGCTTGATGGCCTGTTCTTCAAAGGGGTAGGCCTCTTCTTCCAGTAGTATGTCATATTGTTCCCGTTCTGTTGATGACAGACCGCTGGGCCGCTGAGAGTTCAGCAGGCTGCGGCTGAGCCCGTAATAAATTTCGCCGAGATAATAGGTGGCCGTGGTGGTGATGTCGGCGATGTGATAATCGATGGCCTGGTTGTATGCCTTCAGGACGGTTTGCAGGGCCCGTTTTTTTGTGGCCAGGCTCGCTTTCAGAGGACTCACCAGAGGAATCTTCTGGTAGCGCTCGCGGGCCGGATCCGCCAGGGCCAGGGCGGCATGGGCCGCCAGCTGGTGGCTATACTCCGAGGTTTTTCCTGCCGCCTCATCCGCAGCAATAATCTGTTTCTGCCAGTAGAGCTGTTGTCTGAGGTGCGTGGTTCCGTTCAGTTCTGCCAACCGCTGGCGTGCTTGCTGGGCCTGATCGAGGGGTGTGGGGAAGGTGCTGACATAGCGTTGGTAGGCACTGATGGCCTCGTCACGTTGCCCGGCCTTGTCATAGAGCTGCGCCGCTTGCCACCAACTTTCTTTTTTGAGCTGCCGGTCGGTGCTTTGATCGCCCAGTTGCAAATAGCGGGCCGCGGCGCGGGCCGGCGCTCCGCCCTGCAGGTAGGCATAGGCCAGCTTGCGTACAGCCTCCTGGTACAGCGCGTGTTCGGGAAAGTTCTGAAGGAATTGCTTCAGCACCTGGATGGCCCGGGACCATTGTTTGCTGCTGATGAGGCTGGCTGCAGCATCGAATTCGGCGGTGGCGGCAATAGCGCTGGTGGGAGCGACAATGGGAATGCGTAGAAAGTAGCCGATCATTGCCGCTGTCTTGCCCTGTCGGCGGGCGGCTTCACCCTGTTTATAGAGCGTGGCGCTGAGGCGTTCCTGCAGCACGGCCTGCTGACGGTCTGCCGACGGGCTTAACTGCAGGGCCGCGTTGTAGCTCTGCGCTGCCTGGGCATAATCCTCACGCTCGAAGGCGATATGACCCTGAATCGTCCAGGCGGTGCGCCGCAGGGCGGCAGCTGCCGGTGGTTCATGCTGTAGTACCCGCCTGGCCAGCATCAGGGCCCGGCGGTAATCTTTGCGGGCGAACAGGGTTTCCGCCGTGCGGGTGAGCACTGCCGTGGTCTGGGGGTGATCCGGGAAGTGGGTCGTGAAGCGCAGGGCGCTGGCAATGGCCTTTTCCTGCCAGGCCGCTTTTTCCTGTGGTGGTGCCGCGGCGGCATATTTATCAGTGGACAGCAGCGCGGTATAGCCGGCCTCCGCCGCTTGATCGTTTTTGCGATAGCCGTAGGCGGTTTGTTCATAGGCCGTGATGGCCTGCCGGTAGTGGCCGGTCTGGTAGAGCAATTCCGCCAGCAGATAATTCAGTCGGGGGGCCTGGGGGTCGTTGGGGAAGAGGGCCAGATAATTGCGGTACATCTGGGCCACCAGGGCGAAATCCTGCGCCTTGCCCGAGGCCTGGGCCAGGGCATGATAGTGCTGCGCCAGTGCTGTCAGGCTCTGTTTGAGCTCGCTAACGATCTGCGGATACTGCTTGATATCATGTGTTTTCCAGAAGGGGCTGTTGAAGCCGTAGCGGTCGATGAAATCCTGTCGAGCTGATCAGGCCAGTGCCCGGAAGCCGGCCTGCTGATAGGTGGTATAGACCCTGACCTGGAAATAGGGGGCCTGCGAGTGGTCCGGGTTGAGTTCCACGAAGGCGGCATAGGTGTCGGCGGCATCGGTGTGGCGTTCCTTGCTGAGATAGCGCTGCGCCAGGGCTTCATAAATTAGGTCATCATAAGGCCGTTGCCGCCGGCTGCTGAGATAGCTGTTGACGGAGCGCTGTTCTTCCAGATAGGAGAAACTCATGTTGATCGCCCGCAGGGTGTCTTGCACCAGGGCCTGGTCTTCCTGGTTAAGACTGCGCAGGGATGTTTTGCCGACGAAGCGCCCGCCCGGTGCGAGCTTGTTATCCAGCAGCATCAGCAGGGTGTCCAGCGCCTGTTCGTACTGTCCCTGGCTGAACAGTGCCCAACCCTGCTTATAGCGTGCTTCGACGTAATAGGGTGTGTTGACACCCTGAGCGACGACCTGGCGGTAGGCGTTGATGGCGGCTGGCCAGTCTTTGTGTGCGAAACGGATCTCACCCCGGCGGAACCAGGCCTCAGCCCGGTATGGACTATCGGGATGGGCACTTAGCAGCTGTGTCAGCATGTTCAGGGTGCGCTCCTGGCGGCCGGCGGAGGCATAGGCGTGGGCAAGTTGGTAACGAATGGCATCGGCATCCGGGTCGTGGGGGAAGGCTTACAAGAGTCGTTCATAGGTTTGGGCCGCCTGGTCAATCTGTTGGTCCGCCCCGGACCGCTGCTGTTTGATGGTGTCGGTGGCGATGGCAAGCTGCAAATCGGCAATGCGCCTCATGACCTGATGGCGCAATGCCCGGTCAGGGTGGGCCGTCAGCACTCTACGGTAGGCCTTGATGGCCACCCGCCGGTCGGTACGTGGTTTGGGCTCATAGACGATGACCGAGGGGGCATCTTCCAGGCTGCGGATCGTCGGCGCCCGGTCACGGCTCGCCGGGGCGCAGGCTTGCAGCAGCAGGATACCCAGCAGAATGCCGCAGTGCTTTTTGTTCATGGGGTGCCTGCCGGGCTGGCGGCCAGTTCATCGAGCAGGCGCGCCAGGAAGAGCCGCGCATCGATCAGGCGTTGGGTCAGCTGTCGCCGTTGTCGTTGTAGCGCTTCGATAATCAGTTCCTGGAGCAGGCGTGCGTGCTCTTGCCGGCGCTGATCGATATTATGCTGCAATTGTTGCCGACGTTGGCTCAGTTGTCTCAGAGAGGCGGCCGAGTCTGCTGCTGCAGGTAGTGCCTCCAGGATGCTTAGACGCCGGGCGTTGGCAGAAATCCGGATGGCCAGTTCATCCAGCTGCTGGTAGCTCTGCAGGGTGGCCTGAAAGCGGTGATCATGGAGCAGGGCCTGTAGATAATGAGCCAATGGACTGGCGCCAATCACTTTCCAGGCGTGCTGCAGGACGGGCATTTGTCCGTTTTGGGTGAGCAGCCTGGTCTGCCAGATTCCCTTGCTGGCCCTGGTGATGGCCTGATCCAGCAGCTGCAGCTGTTGTTGATAGATATCAATAGCCTCACGGAATTTTCTGGTGGCCAGCGTGTGAGATTGCAGTTGCCACAGGCTCTGGGGGATACCCAGCAGCGCCTCTTGTACCAGCGGGTCACGGTTATCTTTACTGCCCAGCAGCTCGGACCAGGCGAGCTGGGCGGGGCGGGGTTTGCCGGCATCCCATTCCGCCCATCCCAGCCCCAGCAGCGCCTGCCGGGCGTAGGGGCCCTGGAGCTGAACCCGCTTGAAGGCGGTTTTCGCCATTTTGGGCCGGCTGTTTTACAGGTAGAGATGGCCCAGGGTGACGTTCGCCTGATCACGCAGTGCCTGGAGTACCGGGTCAGCGGTAGTCCGCTGTCCCAGGGATTCCAGTTGAGTGATTCCGGCTGTTTTCCGGCCCGCCTGGTAGAGGGCGATGCCCAGGTTATAGCGGGCGAAGGGTGCCCAGTCCCACAGTTTACGGGCTGATTGCAGTACGTCAGCGGCCTGTTGGTATTCATTCTGGGCCATCAGAATTCGGGCAAGCAGCGATGGATAGGCCTTGCGGTGAGCCCCTGTCAAACCTGCGTGACTGTGCCGCAGCGCAGCTTCTGCTGGCGGGTAGTCGCCGCGGAGAAAAAAGACTCTGCCCAGATCGAACCAGATTTCATCACGAACACCGGGGGACAGCTGTTCCTTTAGCAGGGCCTGAAAGCGTGGCCCTGGTGTGCCAGTGGCGCCACTGATCAGGTGCAGCCAGCGGCTCAGTAATTCCGCAGCACCGGCCTGATCGTTCAGCTGTCCCTGCTGTCTGGCCGCCATGAGTTTTGACAGCGCGGTGAAATAATCCTCCTGGAAGCTGTAGTAGAGTGCCTCGCCATAGGGGTTGCGCTGGGGATGCTGGCCTACGGGCACAGTCACTGCGCCGGCGGCGCGTCCTGACAGACAGGCCGCTAATAGCACGATGCTTGCAAAAGTGATTCGGCGATATTGGGTGTGGATAGACATCGGGGTAACCGGCGCTTATTGCTGTATCTCGAGATTCAGACCCGGCTCACGGATTTTTTCCTGCGCCACCAGGTCAAGGCGAATGATTGCCGCGGTGCGGCTTTTGGTGAAGTTCAGCGTCACTGTTTTTTTGAAGGCGCGGCTGTCCGGCAGCAGGCCGTTGATAGTGGCAGTGAGCCGATGTCTGCCGGCATTGATATTGCCGGTGTACAGGCGTTGGACAGCGCCGCGCCGCAGGGCCTGAAGGTCTGCTGGACGATACTGACGGGTGCTAACCGTCGTGCCGTCCAGCGACAGCTGGACAGACTGGAGGGTGAAGGCTGTGCGTAGTTGCAGGCTGGTGAAGACCGTGATCCGGGTGGCCGCAGGGTAATTGATGCGCTCATCCAGAATAGCCAGATCACGTTCGAACAGCAAGGTTTGCTGGTGCAATTCTCGTACGGATTGCTGCAGGGCAGGCAGCCCGGTTGCAATATCATCCTGTGCCCGGACATCGCTGCTGAACGCTGCCAGGCTGCTTAACAGCATATATAAAAATATCTGTGCCATGATCCCGGATTTTGCAGTTGCAAGATGGTTTGTAGCATGCCGGAGCTGGTGTGGCAGGCAGGGCAAAACAGGGAGCAATAGTGCGCTTAGGGCGAAGCTGCGCAAGGCCGCCAGACACAACAGACATGGTGTATACAGATCACCGTCGCTCGCCCGAGGGGTGAGCCTGTTGGATCCCTGAGTTTTATTAGACATCAACACGTTAAATATGTTCTCTCAGCAGTCAACTGCCGAATCACGGACCATTTTGAAGAGACTGTCGAGAATGCGGGCGCTGAGCTAAAACAGGCCAGCCGTAAATTATACAGTCTTAGCAGGACAATCGATAACCTATCGATTGTCCTGCTAAGACGTTCCTGTGGCATCTGATCGTTCCCGCTGACCATTCATGCAGTGCGGCTGCTAATAGTCAAAGTAATCGATAAAAGGGGCGAGCGTGGACATCACCGGTTGGAGTTGTTCTTCATAGCGCTGCCAGCGATAACGGGCGCGGGTGTAGATTTTTTCGGTGACCTGGTTGTAACTGGGGGTATTAATATGCTTGCGCGCCCGGGCATGCTGGTTGTACTCCAGTACGTGGACGTCCCATGGGAGGTCGAGAAAATCCAGCAAACGGCGGGTTTCACCGGCGAAGTCGGCCACGATATCCTCATATTTGACCCGCTGATAATTCAGCGGCAGCAGGCTTTCATATTGGCGCCACAATCCCATTACTTCGGCATAGAGTCTGGCGGTGTCCTCCAGTGTATAGAAATTGGCCATGGCGTTGTTGGGTGCAAAGGCCTGCATGAAACAACTCAGACAGACATCACAGGGATGGCGCAGGGCCAGGATGATCCGTGCCTCCGTGAAGAGGCGCGCGATCAGACCGACATCAGCAGTATTGAGCGGCAGTTTGTCGATGAAACGAGTGTCTGCGCCGGCTTCCAGGTAGTGCGCGGCATGGTCGAGATATTGTTGCCGCAGTTTCCTGATCTGGCGGGCATCCAGGGTGGCCAGGGCGGCGGGGTAGCCCGCTGCTGTACGCGCCAGGCCGCGGCGGATATTTTCGATCAGGGCCTGCTCCTCGATCACCTGCAGGGCGGGATGGCTATCCAGTATCTGGTCCAGCAGGGTGGTGCCGGAGCGGGGGAAGCCGATGAGGAAAATGGGCTCGGTGGCGGCACGGTCCGTCGGGATGGCCCGCGCTGGCCAGGTGTCCAGCCACTGGGGCGTGAAGCTTTGGCGGAGATCCCGGACCATTTGCAGATAGGCGTGCTTGTCGGCGTGGGCGGCCGCCGGGCACCGGGACAGCAGCCGGTTGCCCAACTGAAAGTGTGCGAAGGCGCGCGGGCTGTCTTCTGCCCGGTCGTAGAGCCGGCCCAGTTCGAAGTGGATGCTCTGGGCCAGCAGCTGATCGTCCGCCGGAATGGGTATTTCCTCCAGCTGGGTGATCGCTTCCTTGATCTTGCCCTGTCGGCGCAGCAGGGTGGCGGCCAGACGCCTGGATAGCAGGTGGTCCGGCACTAGCTGCAGCGCCTGTTGCAGATAGTGTTCCGCCTCCGGCAGGCGGTTGGTCATTTCGTAAATATCTGCCAGCTGATAACAGGCATTGGCATGGTCAGGGTTCAGGTTCAGGGCGCGCCGGTAGCAGGCCGTGGCGGCAGTGAAATCCCCCTGTTTCTGTTTTAGGGCGCCGAGATTGAAATGGGCATCGGCGTGTTCGGGTTCGAGTTCGACGGCGTGCTGCAGAGCCTGGGCGGCGGTCTGCATACGGCCGAGATACTGGGCTGCGATGCCTAGCTGGATGTAGCCTTGCGCCCGCTCCGGCTTCAGCTCAATCACTCTGTCGAAGTGGCGGATAGCCTCTTCGTACTGCTGTTGCCGTTGCAGCAGGATACCGCTGTTCAGGTGGGCGGCGGCATGCCCGGGATCCAGTGCCACTACCCGGCGGTACTGCTGCAGGGCCGTTGCCTCGTCGCCCAGGAGCTGATGGGCGGCGCCAAGAAAATAATGGGCTTCAATGTGTTCCGGCAGTTTTTCCAGCAGGCTCTGGCAGCAGGCGATGATTTGGGCATACTCCCCACGCTGCCGGTACAACTGGCACAGCGAGTTCAGGGCCTGACTGCAGAGCTGCGGGTCCGGGGTGCCTCGATAGGGGCCGTCGATGATCCGGCGCCAGCCTTGTTCGGCTGCCTGTTGTTTGCCCATGCGCTGCAGGTTTTCCGCCTTGTGCAGCAGCTCGGCGGCTTCGGCTTTCTGAAGGGGGGGGCTGTTTTCGGGGGGCTGTCTTTTGGAACTCATGGAAATCGTGGTATGGACTGCTGAATTTAGATCTCGATTATCCTCTAAACGAGGGCTAAAGACGAAATTTCCTGCGACCGCTGCCGCCTCAGTCCGGGTTCACTGCTTGACAGCGGGAATGAAGGTGCGACAATCACTGGTGTGACCTAAGGAATGTCATACACTACAAGAAATAATAATCGTCCGTTCCCGGCGGTTATTCAGGGAATGAAACATATTAAAAAGGGAGTTTGCCATGTCTTTTTTTGCGCGTCTTTGCAGCGTTTTTCTGCTGCTCTTCATGTTGCCGCTGTCAGCGGGTGCAGTGGTGATCAACGAAATCCGTATCGACCAGCCGGGTCCCGACCGGGATGAGTATTTCGAGCTGGCGGGTCATCCGGGGGAATCTCTGGACGGGCTGAGTTATCTGGTGATCGGCGATAGCAGCCGCGGCGGTAGTGGTGTCATTGAGGCCGTTGTCGATTTGAGCGGTTACCGTATTGCCGCTGACGGCTTTTTCCTCGTTGCCGAGCGCAGTTTCAGTCTGGGTGCCGTCGTGGATTTCAGTAACCGGCTGAATTTCGAGAATAATGATAATGTGACCCATCTGCTGGTCTCCGGTTTCAGCGGTGATAGCGGTGAGGATCTTGATGGTAATGATGATGGTGTACTGGACCGTGCTGCCTGGTCGCTGTCCCTGGATGCCCTGGGTCTGGTGGCTTCAACGGGTGCTGGCGACCGGCTCTACAGTGCCGCTGTTATTGGGCCCGATGAGGGCGTGGTTCCGGAGCATGTGTTCAGGTCCCCGGATCGCAGCGGTGCCTGGCAGATCGGTAGTGGCAGCTTCGACACGGATACACCAGGGGCTGCCAATACATCGCTCAAGGTTGTGGATGTGATTTCACCACCCACCTGGATGTTGTTTGCCCTGGGTTTTGCGGTGCTGCTGTTGGTGGAGCCTCGCCGCACTCAGAAATCAATGCGGTAGCCGGTATTGATGAAATAGGCGGAGCTGTCTTCGTTGCCGTTGCTCAGGTTTCTGGTGGACCATTCGGCTCCGGCGTCCAGTTCCAGATGGTAGCTCCGCCGCCATTCGTAATCCAGCCGCACAGAGGGTGACAGGGTCCACTGGTCGCCATTGGGCCGCAGACTGCGGTAATCCAGCAGTACGCGTGGATTAATCCGGAACAAGGGTGTGATCGGGAAGCGGGAATCCATCGACAGGGTGGTTGTGCTGGCATTGTCAGTATCTGAATAGCGCAAGCCAAGGATGCTCAGGTCGTTTTTGCCCAATAGATTGTTGCCAATCAGCTGCAGGTCGTAAAAGAATTCATAGCCGGTGCCATCGGCAGGATCAACGCCGCCTGAACCCGGAGTATCATCCAGTTTGGATACCGTCACTTCACCGCTGAGCTGGAACAGCGGGTTGAGGGGCTGGGTGGCGCCTAGTGAGAAGGTGGTATAGCCCGCAGTGCGGTCATCGGCCAGATTCTGAATGGTATCGTTGTTAAAGATCTTTTTCAGGTTGTTGATATGATCACTGCTCTGCCCGATCAGAGCGTTACTGGTAGTCAGGATGGGAGACAGACGGTATTCCAGCAGCATGTTGAGGGTGGTTTTGCTGGTAGGCAGCGTCATGTTGCCGAGCAGCTGCAGGAGGTTGAGCCGGGCATAGTCGATATCATAATCGAGACTTGCCAGCAGAGAGCGCTCGTTCTCAAAATAGCGGGCTTCGCCGCCGACGGCCTCGCGATCGATGATGCCATTGACCATCTGTTTGAGATAGAAAGTATTAAAATCCCAGGCATCAAGATAGGTGCCCAGGTCGGCATTGATGCCATAAAAGAACCGCTCAGTATCGATGGGGCTATTTGTCAGACTTTCTACCGGAAAACCGCTGACGAAATTGATTTTTGTCTGTTGATCGATCTGATAGTTGAGACGCAGACCATCGAAACGGCCTAACACGCCGCCGGTGCTCAGGGTTTGGCGGCCAAGGCGACCGGAGAGATTGCGTTCCTTGTCGATGCCGTCGATATACAAGGAGGTGATGCGGGTATCATTGGAGCCGAGATCGAGAAAATCATAATCATAGCCACCACTGAAACGGGTGCGGATATCATAGCGCCCATCCCGGTATCTGCCCGTAACATCCAGATCATTGATCAGCGATGACTGGTCGACGGATTCCCCGGCATGGTCTACAAAGCTGGTGTCGCGGCGATAGAACTGTGAAAAACCACCGTACACCATCCAGCTGGCAGGTATTTTTCGTTTTTTACGACCATACGCCTTTTTCCTGGGGATATCCCTGGCTGTGATAATGGCTTCCAATCGCTGTTTTATCCGCTGGGCATCTTCCCCTTTGGGATAGAGGCGGAGATATTTTTCATAAATCGCCTTGGCATGCGCCAGCTGGCCGCGGCGTTCACGGGCGACACCGAGGTATTCCAGTGCATCCTGGCGATAAGGGTGTTTGGGGTAGCGCAGAATCTTGGTATATAAGGCAATGGCATGAGAGAGTTGGCCACCGGCCATGGCTCTGCGCGCTTTTTCCATCATCTTCGCCAGTTCTTTATGACTGAGGGGGGGGAGTGTACCTGTTCCGATGGTGGGCGCTAAGTGGGTGGGTGCCAGGGCCAGTTTGGCCGAACGCTTTCTTTCCTGTATGGGGACTTTTACGATCCAGCTACCGGGAAAACTGTTCTGTAGTTCCCGGTTTGCAGTACGTGCCAGCGCCAGATTGGGAAAGAACCCCAGACGCAGCTGATACCAGCGTTTCTGATTGATTTTAATGGTGGTGACATAGAGTCGGTAATGTTTGAACAGATCCAGCTTCGGTAGACGGATGCGGTTGGGGCGCTGCTCCGATAGCTTGAGCTGAATGGCATAGGGCTCGTTTGCTATATTGATGGTGTGAACCATTGCAGATGAATTGACGAAACTCAGCTCATTTGCAGGCATTGCCTCAGCATCAGTCAGATGCAGTATTCCCATACTGAATATCAGCGCGCCAGCTGTGAACTGCTGGCGTAATTTTCCAGCCTCCCGGTTACCCGGGGAAATATTTGTTTCCGGAACCATATCAACGTGCTGTCTTGTCGGGTAGGCAGCGTCCGGATGCATGCCCAATATCGGAGCTGAACACACTGACGATAATGCTGCGGAAATTCTTTCCCTGGTGGACTGTGAATTTCACCACCTGGCTGAAATGCAGTACCAGATAGGGGCCGGTGGCCGTTTCGCCGTCATAGATGATATTGATTAAAGGCAGCAGGTCTTCATCCCGGGTTCTGACCGCTTCCCGGATATGTACCAGGTTTTCATCTTCGGCGCCGTTGATCATTGGCGTCAGTTGGATACGCAGGTCGTCCCCGCCGCTCTAAGGGAAGTGTTGCTTATAGCGTATCGGAAAATTGAAGTTGACCCGGATGTTAGCGCAGCCGTTTTCACTATAGACAGCGGCGTTGTCCAGGATGACATTTTTTATGGGCTGGGCGGCCAGTGGAGCGGTGATGAAGAACAGCCCCCAGGCACCAGCCTGCAATTGATATCGCACACTTTTTCTCATTTTATTTCAGGCCTTTCTAATTAATTAATCCCAGCTACGATCGCTGACCCGGTGGTGTGGCCCCGGTTTGTGACAGCTGCCGGAACAGTTGCGCAGGCTGCTCACCGAGGCATTGCGGTGTTCGCCAGGCTCATAGTCGTTGGCATGGCAGGCAGCACAGGCCGGTTTGTAGGCACTGAAGCGCCAGGGAATGCTTTCCCGGTTGCTGGTGTGGCAGCGAGTGCAGCTAAAGTTGCCGCGATGATCGCCGGGATAGTTGGCCGTTGTATGACGGAAACGCAGCGTTGTCCAGTTGGTGGTGTAATGACAGGTATTACATTCCTTGCTGGTGATGAAATGTCCGCTGTTCTTGCCGGTGGCGTTACGGCCATTGTGGCAACTGGAACAGGAGCCGGTGACCTTGCTGTGGTCGAAGTTAGCCGGTATCCAGCCACGGGTGGAGTGGCAGGAGTCACACTGCGCGGTGGTGGCGATATGGGTGCTGTTCTTGCCGGTGGCGGTACGGCCATCGTGGCAACTGGAACAGGAGCCGGTGACCTTGCTGTGGTCGAAGTTAGCCGGTATCCAGCCGCGGGTGGAGTGGCAGGAGTCA
>Ga0114931_10002282_pt1 | contig 24406 bp, 30 predicted proteins | sample 2SBtaG_FD_89579 | JGI IMG/M metagenome (GOLD analysis project Ga0114931, IMG submission 89579) | Deep subsurface microbial communities from Kolumbo volcano to uncover new lineages of life (NeLLi) - 2SBTROV14_V59a metaG | ecosystem: Environmental > Aquatic > Marine > Volcanic | place: Kolumbo... | reverse complement strand
TCACCTAATGATCCAGGCGTTCATATTCCTCACAGAGTGCGTTGGAGTGCTTCCAATGATCCTACATTATATTATCCTGCGGCTCCAGTTTTGGCCGCATCTCTCGCAGGATTTCAAGATTTAAATGATGCTGGCGAAATACGGAATATATCAGGCGGTGCACAGCCAGTTATTTTGGCAAAAAATCATATCTATCGTGCCACTTTCGAGGGTGGCCAGACTATTTTTCGTTTTGATCGCGTTCAAGAAGACCACGGTTGCCTTGCAGGAAATACAATGGTGCCTTTTCTCGGTTCTGTTTATTATTTGTCAGAAGATGGATGGTTCCGAATGGGAAAAGATAATTCATTGACTGGCATAGGCAATGGAAAAATTGATCGATTCTTTTTTAAAGATATTGATGACTTAAATCTGAATCGAATATCTTCATTTATTAACGCAGAACAACAATTAATTTTATGGGCATACCCAGGACCAGGAAGCAGTGGTGGCGATCCAAATCGTGTGTTAGTATATAACTATGCAGTCGAGAAGTGGGCTGTTTTACAAATGGACATTGATTGTCTCGGAACGATATCCACTTCGGGCTTCACTCTCGATCAATTGGACCAATTTGGCACTCTTGATACCGATCTAGCCGGCCCAATGGACGATAATTTTTACAAAGGCGGAAAAATAACCAACGGCGCGGTGGTGGCAAAAAAAGCCGCGAGTTTTGGTGGTGGAACTACATTGGCCGCTCAATTTATCACAGGCGATTTAGAATTGAGCGATACCAATTTGACATACATTCAAAAAGTATTTCCTGTAGTTGATGCCACCGCCACAAATATAAAATTACAAACTGGAACGGTTAATACATCTCAGGAAACTCCGATACTTGGAAATCAATTGAGTTTAGAATCAGAAGGGTTTTTTCCTACAAATTCACGCGGTAGATTCCATCGTCTTCGTTTGGATATATCGGGAGAATGGACCAGCGCAAAGGCGTTGGATGTCAAAGTTAAAAAGTTAGGTTTACGATGAGTCTTTATGAAATACCGTCGCCTGCGAATATAAAAGATGTGCCCACTTTGGCAAGTACATTACGAGCTATTATGGTCGGTTCTGGAAGTCACAACGCTGGATTTTTTGTTCTCGGCGCGGGTACACAGACAGTGATAAACAGTCCAATATTTAAATCGACTATGATTGCTATATTGGAACCACAGAACGCCGCCGCTCAAGCCGCCGCAGTTGTCCTTGTAAGTATTGTTGATGGCGCATTGACAGTGAATCATAATTTAAACCCGGTGTCTGCAAATGTGGGTTTTCTTGTGTTTGAAGCAACGCAATTTTAGAGGAAAATAAAATGTCATTCCTAGGAAGCATAGGTTTTTCTGGCACAAATCAAGACACTCAATCACAATCAAATACACAATCTTCAAGTAATCGTGATCTTACTGTTCAAGATACGACCAATAGAACATTAACGGATATTTTAAATAATCTCCAACAGTCGCTATCTCAATCCGGGCAAACGTCACAGCAGTCCTCTAATATCACCACTGGCAGAAATGTGTCTGAACAGGCTTTGCCTTTTTTGCAACAGCTTTTACAATCTGGCCCTCAGGCTTTTTCACAGACACCTCAATTTTTTCCGGGTTCCACGGTTGCCAATCCGAGCGCAACAGAGACACAAGCCCAAAATGCTCTCATCAATCGATTATTTGGCGGGAACGACCTTCAGCAGGCGTCTACAGCGGAAACACTGAAAATTCTTAATGGAGTTCATAATCCGTTTATTTCTGATACAGTGCAAGCCGCTATCCGCCCTGTGGAACAATCTTTTTTAAATAATGTTTTGCCGAATCTGAATGCAAATTTTATAGGGTCAAATCGAACAGGTTCAGGAGCGGCAGATCGAGCCACACAAATTGCGAATAGTGATTTTACTCGAAACATTGGCGATATCGCTTCTAATATTGGATTTCAATCTTTTCAAAATGAAAGAAATCGTCAGCAGGCGGCGGCTCAATTTGCTCCAACGTTGGCTCAAAACCGGACCAACGAACTGTCTCAACTGTTTAATATTGGCAGAAGTAAAACTGCCGATGAACAACAAAAAATAGATGAGGCAGTGAAAAGATTCCAATTTGGTCAGGAAGCGCCGCGAACCGATGCAGAAAGATTGACGAATGTTTTAAATGCTATTAATGCCCAATTTGGCTCACAGACTCAAACTGGCCAACAACTTGGCAATGTTGCAAATATGGCTCAGGCACAAACAACAAATCAACAAATTCAAACTCAAGTGGTTGATATTCTTAGAAATATTCTTGAGAATGAGCAGAAACAAGCACAGTCTTCTACACAGTCATCACAGAATATTGAACAAAGAAAGTTTAATTCAACCCTTGGGTTCAAATAGGAAAATATTATGACAAGCCCACAAAATGATATTTTAAGATTATTGGCACTTGGAAATGCAAATGTAAATGCCGCGCCAGGGGTCAACCCGGACATGATTACAAATCTTCCGGCTGTAAATACTCCTGCCGCAATAAATATTCCTGTTATGCCAAATATTCCTGTCGCAACACCTAAAAGTTCAGGGATTCTTGACAGTTTAAAAAGTTTATTACCGGATTCTCCGGGGGCCGCTATTGCCGGTTCTCTCGCAGGATTAGCCGCTAGTCCTTTCCTTGGCCCCGTGGGAGGTATTGCGGTGGGGACTGGGATAAGTAATCTTTTTAACACTGAAAATAAAAAAGAAAAAATGAGGTTAGGTGTTTTATCTGACCAAAATATAAAAGCCTTGGGGCTTACGAGTGAGCAAGGCGCTGTTTTGCGATCTCTCCCCGAAAAAGAAAGTAGTCTTGTTATAAAAGCTATACTCGGTCGAAAAAAAACTACATTAGGGCCTGGAGCGGTATTATTAAACAACAAGAATATGGTTATAGCTAAAAATCCTCGTAAGAATAAACCTGAATTAGGCGAACAGATTAATAAGGATGGCACACGAACTTTTGTAGACCTGGCAGACCCAAAAGTAATCGCTGATGCAAATGCCAATGGGAGCACATTAAAAAAACTGACTGTTGAAAAACAAAATTCCGTTTTACTTTCTGACGAAAATGGCAATATCCGTTCATTTAATCAAAATGATCCTGCTGACATAGAACGTGCAAACAGAACAGGTTTTAGAAAAAGAACACCCACTGTCGGTTCGGAAGGGAAACCCAGTACAAAATTTTTCGATGTTACAGAACTAGACCCGGAAGGAAATTTTGTTAAGGCTCATGTGTTTAACGGCGACGAGTTAAATACTTTTAAGGAAAGAATAGACCCAGGCAATAGTATTGATGCAGTTCCTATAGGAACAGAAAAAGCACTAGCGAAAAGATCTCAACTTGCCCAAGATGACTTTAATACTACGGTGAATCAAGTCGATAATTTAAGTGTCAATGCGAGTAATATTCTGGACATTCTACGAAAATCTCCAGCCGCGTCTACGTTTACTGGTGGGCTTGCTGAAAAGGTCAATAATATTACGACAGGGGTTACAAGTCTTTCAAGTTTTTTAGACCTTGGATTAGGTCAAGCTCCTTCAAAAACACTCAGTAAGTCTCAACAAAATAAATTAGAGTCACTGGCAAAAAATTCCGCGGAACTTAGAAGTGCGACACTGGAATTGGCTTTTACCATCGCGGCGTTGAATGGCCAAACTGGGCGAGGATTATCTGATAGAGATTTCCAGATCGCCCTTGACATTGTTGGCTCCGGCGGGGACCCGGCAACGGTTGCGAATACTCTTGGAAGTCTGCTGAACCGAACCGTAAAAAAAACAAGAAAGACCGGGAAAAATATTAGCACAGGACGATTTCCATTTAAACCATCACAAAGTCAGGAAGAAATATTAAAAAGAGTGAGCGATCAAGCGATGACATTTATTAGATCAAGCGGAAATACGCCGCCTACAGGTGGATCGTCTCAGCCACAAGTAATAAAATTTGGTCGAGATAAATCAGGCCGACCTGTGAGGTTAAATTAATGAAAACTGTTCAATTTGAAGGGAAGACATTTAATTTTCCAGATGATTTTACGGACGCAGAAATTTCTACGGCTCTCGCCGGAGAAACCGGCGCACCAAATTCCAGTGCGGCCACGCCTAGTGACGCACCGCCTGTTGCTTCGGACCTGACTCCACCGGGGCAACAGGCAAACGATCCTTTTGCAGGCGTTGGTATGTCGAAAGATAATGGAAATATTACACTGACTTTGCCAAGACCGATGGAAACACCTTCAAATCCCAATGATTCTACATTTCAACAAGTTATGAATAGTCTGCAAAATCTCCCAAATCCAGGAGCTATCATGGCTGAAAGCGCGTTGAAAGGAATTACCGGTCTTGGACGAGGATTGCTCACATCGCCACAGGATATTATTCGAGGATTGGCAAGTGATAATATTTCAAATGAAGATCTTTTTAAAAACCCAATTTTAGGGCTGGTCAAAACTATTGGAGATATTGGCAGAAGTATTCCTCGAATTAAAGGTGGTTCAACAGCAGGCGATGTCGGTGGAGGAATATTACAATTTGGTGTTCCATCTGCGACTGTTGCCAAAGGGGGAACTTTTCTTGGAAAAACTATTAAAGGGATCAATGATATTGTACCGGGAAAAGGGCAAGCTCTCGCAAATCTAGCCGGAACCTCTGCGGCAGATGTCATTGCATCTGACCCTACACAAAATCAATCTATTGTTGAATCGGTTACAGGTCGAAAAATGTCACCGATACAAAGTCGAGTTCAGACAGGATTTGAAAGTGGGTCAATTGGAAGTATGGCCAATAGTTTGGCCGCTATTTTACGATCAATAAAAGTTGGTCTCCGTCCTTTTACCAAAAAAGGCCTCGAAAGCCAAGTCGCTGAAAAATTACAGGAATTTGTTCAAAAGCCACCATCTGAAGTCGCTAATGACATTACAAAAGGACTGGCCCGTAATGAAGTTCCGGGATTTAAACCTACTACAGGAGCGATAACAGGTGATACTGGACTTTTAGGTTTTGAGAAAGGGGCTATGCGCGATCCTACTCTTGCCGCTCGTGCTAAAGAAAACAAAACTGCTTTATCATTGGAAGTGCAGAATACACTGAAATCTGAGGGCGATCCTGCTGATATAAAAGCATTTGCTGAACAAAGAGATGCATTGATCGGAAAAGCCGGTGAGGACGCTCTCAGGACGGCTCAGAGAGCGCAGGATGTGGCACAAAACGAAGTTGATAACCTCCTTGCTTCTGTTCCAGGGTCCGCAGGTGGTCGTAATCAAGCAAGCAAAGAGATCGACAAAGTAGCCAAAGAGGTGTTAACACAGAAAACAATCCTCAAAAATAAGAAATTTAAAGCCATTGATCCACAAGGCGTTGTGGAAACCGATGTCAACGATACCCTTGATTTGCTTAAAGGATTTCGACCAACCAGTGCAGGCGATCTTTCTGGTAAAAAATTTCTGAATAGTGATATTGTAGAAACTTTGAGAAGTTTCACTGAAAAACCCGCTGTCGCCGCAGATGGTGTCACACCTATTCTTGGAAAAGACGGTGCCCAGCTTTTTACAAGACGTAATCCGGTATTTAAAGAAATTAATGATTTACGCCCTTCAGTGTCAGACGCTATTGAAAAAGCTCGTATTTCAGGTGACGGAAGTCAAGTGTTGAAATTAAAACAAATTCGGCGTTTTATCAATAAACAGGCCGACATTTTAGCCGAGAGAGGAGATCAGGTCGGACTCAGAGCTAAAGATGCAGTATCATTTTTCAAAAATAAATTTGCTCCGTTGTTCGGGGAAGGTGTGGGAAAAGAGTTTAAAAAAAGTGTCCGTAGATTTAAAGAAACTCCGACATCCACTGCGGCTCAATTTCTGCAACTGTCAAACAGAACTGGGGGAGCGGAAGAATCCGCTCAGCAATTATCCCGGATTATCGATTCGTTTGATATCCCTTCTTCTGGAACTTCTCAGATAGGCAAAGCAAAAGCCATACAGGCTGGCAGACAAGCCGTGCAGGATTTTATTGTCGAAGACCTTGGTATAGCATTGCAGGGTAAAAATGCAAAACAATCTGCTCCTATTGTCAGACAATTTCAGAAAGCCAATGCCGATAATCTGAATGCCTTCCCACAAGCCGCTAAACAAGTGGAAGACTTCGCTAAAGGACTTGAAAATGGATTAAACAGAGTGAATCAACTTGGTGACGAAGTAATCAGTTTACAAAAAGCTCTTAAAGAAACCGATAAATCAGAGGCCGCAAAAGCTTTTAGAAAAGTAGTCAAAATGGATGATCCAGTAAGAACTCTTGACGGGATTTTATCTTCCCCCACTGGTAAAACCCAGTTCGATAAATTATTTGTGGCAACTAAAAAAGATCCACAGGCTCGTGCTGGATTAAAAGCCGCTGTATCAGAAGCATTACGAAAAAAAATAATTAATAACGTCAAGTTAATCGAAGGTGAAGTAAAACCCGCTAAGTTAAATGAAATTCTGAATGATCCTGTGACTAAAAGTATTATGGGTCGTCTTTTCAAAAAATCTGATATTAAAGCACTTTCAGAAGTTCGTAAGAGGATAATAGAGTCGTCACAAGTTGCTGGAGCCGTTTCCAATAGTGGTTCAATAATCAGAGAATTAACAGTCGAATCTCAGAAAGTGGCTAATATATTTGCTTCTATATATGGTATAGCAAAAGGCCGTGGGTTATTTACACTTTCAAAATTTGTGGTAAACAAATTCACAGGGGGGAGTGTAGACAAACGATTGAATGATATCGTTGCTCAATCTATGACAGACCCGGCATATGCCAGAATGTTACTCAACAAACAAGTCGGAGATAATAGTAAAGAAGCACGTCGAGTTATACATTATACAATAAACAATGTCCTCACCGACCAAAAGGATCAATAATGGTTTATACAAAATATGACGTCAACGCCGCAAATAACACAAACCCGCCTCCCAATGGTGCGCCAGAGGGCATGGTCCCTTCTGTTGTGAATGATACCATTCGAGATATAATGGCAGAAATAAGGCTATTGGGAGATAGCATTGCAGATGGAACACTGCCAGGGTCCACGACGCCTATCCCTGTCGCAAGCGGCGGCACGGGCGGCACAACGCAAGCGACAGCGCGTACCGGGATCGATGTTTATAGTAAAGCAGAAGCAGATGCAAACTATTTACCAGCTATTCCTGCAAAAGTATTGACATCTGATACTGGGCCAACCGATGCACTTCCTGGCGCGGACATGCCATATAGTTTTTCGTCTCGACCGACTCTTGGAATGTATTCTCCACTGGCCGCCATGCTTGCATTTAGCGCAGGAGACCATACCAAACGAGTAGAATTATCTCAGACTGAATTTAATTCTCGCGTACCGTTTAAAATACAAAATAGTGCCGATAAAGAAACTTCACGAGTGAATCAAAGTTTGTATTCCAGAAATCAAATAGAAACTTTGATCGCAAATTTGGAACCCATTGGTACAATTAAATTATGGACAGGGCTGGTTGCGAATATTCCTGCCGGATATAATCTTTGTGACGGTAACAATGGGACTATTAATCTTGTAGGAAAATTTGTGCGCGGTACCGATGAAGCAGGTCTTGGCACAACGGGCGGTAATGACGCCCAAACAGTCACATTCTCAAATATGGCCGCCGCTGGCAGTCATGACCATGGTGGCCTTGTTAATGGCCATGCATTGAGTGTGGCGGAATTACCAGCACATAATCACACTGTTCCACTTTTACAAAGAAATTTTAGACCGTCGAATGAAACAGGTTTTACTTTTAGCGAAGTACAACCTGGAAATACTAATACATCTTCTGTTGGTAGTGGCAGTACACATAATCACGGTGTGCCAAATCAGACAGATCACACTCATGCCGGTACTCAAGTTCTTGACAATCAACCAGCGTTTTATCAATTGATGTATATTCAGAAAACTTCAATTGTTTTAGTGGCGGCGTAATAAAAAAGGAGAAACAAAAATGTCGAACCGATTAATTGGTAAAAAATGGGATGCAGTTGCTGTCGCCATAAATACAGACTGGTTTTCTACCGCATTAGCCAGCGGACCTACTGCGTTCCAACGACCAACAACGCACACCCTTCAGATACTTTTGGCGACCACATCTGTAGTCCTTGTTATTGTGACTGATGGTGTTGTAACAAAGACATTTAAACTAAATGCGGGCACTGCTGTTCCTGCGGCTGTTTTGTATTCAGAAGATATTGTAATAGCCCCAGGACAAACTTACAATATCCAACACGCAACTGGGTCTCAAGTAGTCACGACAACCATTATCGAAAAAATAAACTGATATGAAAATTTTAATTTTTATTATTCTATTTATTTTTCCTGCGTGTACCACAGTCAGTGTGACGCAATCAGACGGCACTGTGTGGAGTTATTCAAGTGCAAAGGATTTGGAGAATGTAACTTTTGATTTTCGTAAATCCAAAGATCGTCTCTCAGTTAAAGTAAAAGTCAGTAAGGTAAAAACAAAGATAGCCGGAGAAATCGCCAAAGGATTGGCCAGTGATATGGCCAAAGGAGTTTTGCCGTGAGTATCAACTCGAAATTATGGTTTTTTTCAAAAAAGTTGTCGGCGAATGGAGATTTTGCTGTTCCTATACCGATAGCCCAAGGTGGCACAAACTCAGCGACAGCGGCGGCGGCTAGAACTGCTCTCGATTTTCCGGCCACCGCCAATACACTAGACCCGGCAAACAATTTAAATGATCTCGCAGACAGCCCCACGGCCAGGACCAATTTGGGCCTTGGCAGTTCGGCAATAGAGAATGCTGGTGTCACTGCAAATAATATGGTGCAATTGGATGCGACCGCGAAACTTCCCGCAGTCGATGGGAGTCAATTAATAAATCTTCCGTCGAATGCTGATATCGTATTGTTAAATACACAAATAGCATCAAATAGTGTAGATATTAAATTTGAATCTTTAATAACTTCGACATATGATATTTATGAGATTCGTTTTTATGATTTATTGCCTGTCACAGACGCCACAGATTTATATATAAGGACTTCTACTGACAATGGAATAACTTATGACAGTTCAATTTTGCAATATGCGTCTGGAGTGAACGGTATAACGTCAGACAGTACATCGCATCAAGGGGCTACTAATCCTGCTAGCGGTGTCGCGATAGTGTTGAATCAAAGTGATTCTTTTCTAGACCTCAGTAACGTAGCAGGAGATGAGGCTTTTGGTATAATCAAAATTGGTAATCCATTAGGTATAGACCAAACTAAGTTTAGTTGGGAAATGACGTATGCTAAATCGGGAGACAGTGCTAATATAATTCATGTGATTGGTGCTGGCATGAGAAAAAGTACAGCAAACGTAAACGCGATTCAACTATTAATGAGTTCAGGCAATATTAGCAAAGGAACTTTCAAATTATATGGGATAAAATAAATTTGACAAATAAATATTTATGATATAACTTGGATATCGAAATAACGAATAACGATGAACCGAGGAGTCGAGTCATGCATAACAAATTTAAATTATTTTCAAAACGCCATAATGCCATAAAACCGCATTGTGGCTTTTTTGCGTCTTGATTTATTTAAGACTGACACAAGGACATTGGTGCGCCATTGATAAAGAAGATTATAAATGGCTGAACCAGTGGAAATGGTCATATCAATCTTCCGGCGACAAAACTGGATATGCGGTGCGTTGCCAAAAAATCAATGGTAAAAGAAAAAAAATTTATATGCATCGATTCATTATGAAATGCCCGACAGGACTGGTTGTGGATCATTGGGATCGAAACGGGTTGAATAATCGACGATGTAATTTAAGAAGGGTCACTGTTCAAGCCAATAATCTCAATAAAATTCATCCTGGCGGTACCAGTAAATATAGAGGAGTGCGAAAATCTAAAAAGAGAAAATATCGCGCCACTGTATATTTTAACGGAAATGAAATTCATGTCGGTATGTTCAATGAAGAAATAGAAGCGGCCAAGGCCTATGATGCCAAGGCATTCGAGATGTTTTGTGAGTTTGCACAACTGAATTTTCCAGAAGAATATGAGGCAAGGATACCCTCAGAAGCTATCCCATTTTAAAGGAGTCAATCATGGCAACAAGAAAGAAAGCAGTAAAAAAGAAAGCAATTAAAAAGAAAGCAGTTAAAAAGAAGACGGCTAAAAAGAAGACAGCCAAAAAAACAAATTCAAAATCCCATGATCCTGATATCGTCGCTCATTCTGTGGTAGAAGCCAATCAACGCTTGCTGGACGTGGTGGAGGCAAACACATTGGCAGTGAAAGCAATGTTTACCGTACTTGCTCAAATGCAACAAATGTTCATGCTTGCGATGAATCCGCAACAAACTGAAAATGAACAGATAAATCTTCCTGCTGACGATCAGAAAACAGTTGCCGCAGAACAACGATCAAAAGACAAACCTGCTAAACGAGGGCGAAAAAAGAAAGAACCAAAACCTCCAGTAGAAACACCACAGACCGAAACAGTTGAAACTTCTCCCGAAAATATGGAGACAGATATGCCAACAATGGCTCAATTGTCAGCAGGGTATAAGAATATGAAACAAATGATCGGTGAACAGAAAGCCGCTGAATATTTGAATCTTTTTGATGGGGCCAAAACAATCAGTTCGTTGGATGAAAAATATTGGTGTATGTTCCGAGATAGGGCCAAGGATTTCGTTGAAAATGTTCGTGAACAAGAAGCCATCGCAGATAAAAAAGAGGAACTTTCGGCCACTGGAATAGAACCTGATAAAAATTACAGTGAAGCCGAAGTACGTCAAAAATTAAACGATGTAGCAAACGCCTATGGCAAAACAGATGTTCTGGCTGGACGTTCTCATGCGATTAATTTGCTTGCTCGGTTTGGCGGAGCAAAGTCTGTGCCACAGTTAGATAAAAGTAGTTATAACGCTCTCGTCGCGGCTTGTGACGCAGAACTGGTCAAGATATGAACAAGACTTTACACGCCAAACTTTCCGCGAGTGGTTCAAAGTTATGGATTAATTGTCCAGGGTCGGTGAGAGAAAACAGTGCTCTCCCGAACCCTGACAATGAGTTCTCTTTGTATGGAAGTGCGGCACATGCTTTAGCTGAATCATGTTTAATAAGTCATCAAAACGCAAACAAATATAAAAATAAATATGCTGTAAAAGAAACAGAAAAAAGTGACTTTCAAATTATGAACTGGTGGCAACCTTCTGATTATAAAGTCATTGAGGTCGATGATGAGATGATGGCAGGCGTTCAATTATATTTAGATTTCTGTCGTAATCTCAAAGGTGAACAATCTTATGTCGAAAGAAAAGTTTTCTTTGGTGATGCTGTTCCCGGTAATTGGGGAACCGCCGATTTCATCAAAATATGGTCGGCATATGTCGGTGAATTAAATGAAAAATGGCGCGTCGTTCAGGAATTGGAAGCGACAGAAGTGCTACAAGTCAGAGTCATCAATGTTGTCGATTTAAAATTTGGTAAAGGAGTTCGGGTTTTCGCAGAAAATAACTCACAAGCTATGTTATATGGCCTGGGGACCGTGAACGATCTCAATTTTCTTTTCGATTTTAAAGACCATGATGTGGTGAATATCGTCATTGTTCAGCCACGTCTCGATCACATTGACCAATGGCAGATAACTGTAGGCCATTTAAGAGAATGGGCAGAATTAGAAATAAAACCTGCGGCTACTCTCGCTCTCAAGAACGATGCGCCTTGTATCGCCGGACCTTGGTGCATTGATGGTTTTTGCAGACGTGGTAAAGCAGGTTGTAGGACACAAACCGCTTTCAACGCAAAATTGGTACAGGGAGATTTCGAGGATGTTACAAAAATGGCGGATAAGCCATTGTGTGAAATCAACGAACTTACCAATGATGAAATAGGAATGATCCTCCCACTTCTGCCAGGGTTTTATAAGTGGGGAAAACATTTAGAGGCTCATGCTTTCGATGAGAAAATGGCAGGTCGTGATATTCTTAATTATAAAGTTGTGCGAGGAAGACCCGGTAATCGTTATTTTATTGATGAAGATAAAATGGTGAAATGGGTTGTCAAAAATAAGCTGGCAAAGAAAGGAGATTTATTTCAGCCAGCGCAGGTGAAATCGCCGCCAAATATTGAAAAAGCGATAAAAGCAAATGGTAAGAAAATTGATGGATTGGAGGATTTCTGGGATAGACCAGAAGGGAAACTCACCATCGCTCACATATCGGATAAACGTCCTGAAATAGAAATAACGACCGACGCCGATGATTTTAACGATGTAACTAAAGGAGAATAATATTATGAAATACGCAACTGAATTAACCGATGAGCAAAAAGCGCAGTTGAAGGTAGTCACAACTTTGGAACACCCTGTTCGTGGCTCATATATCAAAATTTTCAAATTTGAAGAAAACAAACAGAACGGAAAATTGGAAAAATCTGTTCAGGTACTTGTACCAAAAGAAGCCACTGAAACAATAAAGGCTCTGCGTAACGCCGCAAAAATGGCTTACATCCAAGGATGGGGGAATAAAGCTCCGTTGCCTGGGTTTCGTAATCCATTGCGCGACGGTGATAAAGAAGGCGGACCTGATCTGGGCGGATTACCAAAAGGTAAACGTGTAGGACAGATGCCTGAGTTTAATAATCATTTCTTTTTCAATTGCAAAAACACACAAGATATCGTGATTAAAAATCAAAGGAACGAAGATATTCTGGAACAGGGTTCAGGTATCAAGTCCGGTGATTATCTTCGTATCTCTTGTGTCGCTTACCCCTATAATACAGGTGGAGATGGCATTGCATTCAGCCTTCGAGGGGTTCAACTATTGAAAGAAGGCGAAGCACTTGGCGGAGATGGCTCCAGTGCGGCCAATGATTTTGGCGAAGTCCCAATGGCCGAAGACATGGGGGCCAGTGGAGATATATTCAAAGATGGTAATCAAGCAAGCCAGGAAGCTCTTCCTGCGGGAGATAGTAATAATCCTTTTGGTTGATTAACCCTTATGATTAATCTTTTCTCGCCGTCTTTGGGCGGCGAGAACTTTTTTCAATTTTTTATAGGAGTCAATTATGAAATTTACAAAATGGCCGCACTTAATAGAAAGTAGTGACCCAGGAATCACCGCAGAAGAAATCATCGAAGGATATATTAACGAGCAAAGCATGTTGTGCGATGGCGAAATCGAACGCATAAAAAGCAACATTGAAGAACTCACCCGGATACAACAGTTGATTTTTAACACACTCACCGACGACCAACAGGAATCAATAGTCTCAGTATTAGGATATGAAAGGAATCCAAATGAAGATAATTAAAATTCATTGCCTTTGGGCGGCGAAAACTTTTGAATAAATAAGGAGCCAGTCATGAATACAGCGCAACTAAAAATTTGTCTAAAACAACTTAAAGATTTGTATAAAAGTAAAACATCTGACATCTCAGCGAAATGCACGAGTCCGGGGAAGACGCTTTCGAAAAAAGAAAGAGCTGATCTCATCCGTAAAGGCAAAGTGCAACTCAAAAAGGAGTGCGTACGCCTCGATAGATATGACAGTGTTATGGATTCGTTCGATTTCTCGAAATATGAATACAGTGACGAGAGAAACGACTCAAAGTTTAATAAACTAATGGATGTTGAACGAAAGCGATATCTAAATTTTCAAAACCATATGATGTCCACCAAGACCAACGACGAAGTGCAACGTATTCTCAATGAATACACCGATTAACATATTCTCGCCGCTTTTGGGCGGCGAAAACTTTTTTCAATTTTTTTAAAGGATGTGGAGTGACAAAAAATAAAATTTATTTCGACTTTGAAACCTATAGTGAATGTGACCTAAAAAAGCATGGTGCATTTGTCTATGCCCAACATCCTTCCACCCGTGTTGTCTGTATGGCATATGGTTCCACGCCAAACGATGTGGATTTATTTTTACCCCATCATAAAGCGATTCCTGCGTTCTTGCAATATGATCCTAATAAATCATATAACTTTGAATTGAATGCATGGAATTCGTTTTTTGAATTCGTGATTTGGAAATATACATTGAAACTTCCAATACCGCCCTTTTCTTTTTGGAATGACACAATGGCAAAAGCGGCGGCAATGTCGCTTCCAATGTCTCTTGCCAAATGTGCTCTCGCATTAGGCTTGCCATCTGACGAACAAAAAGATAAACGCGGAAAATATCTTATTAATAAACTTTCAAAACCACGAAACGGAAAAAGATGTACTGACCCGGATTTACTCGATGAGTTTTATAATTATTGTGTGCAGGATGTGAAAACAGAAATGGCTTGTGATCGAAAACTACTCCCGCTTAACCCAGTGGAGCGAGAAGTGTGGATTATGGATCAGGAAATCAATACTCGTGGTATCAATGTGGATATTAATACTGTGAAAGACGCAATCTATATTATTGATACTGTGACTGATCGTATGAACGCCAAAGTCAGTGAGGCCACATTAGGAAAGGTATCCGACGCCAAGAAAATAGCACAAATAAAAAAATTTCTTTTTGACATCGGCATAAATATGCCTTGCATGGATAAGAATGCAGTGACCGCGATGCTCGCCACTGATCTACCAAACGAAGTTCGCATGATTTTAACCGCACGACAACAGGTAGGAAAAACAAGTCTTGCAAAATATAAAGTGCTGGAACATCTGATCGCCGATGATGGCCGGGTCCACGGTCTCTTACAAGTGTATGCCGCCTCTACTGGCAGGTGGGGTGGTCGTATGTTCCAGCCACAAAATATGCAACGCCCATCTTTTGATGACACCGATGAGTGTGTTGAAATTATAAAATCAAGAGACATTGATTATCTATCGGCCATGTATGAAGACCCGATGGAAGCTCTGGCATCCTGTGTTCGCAGTATGTTGATTCCATCGAAAGGTAAAACATTTTTCGGTGGCGATTATTCCGCTATCGAAGCGCGATGTCTTGCATGGATGGCTGACGATCAGGAACGTCTTGAAGTTTTTAGAACACACGGAAAAATTTACGAACATACCGCCAGTGGGATTTATAATGTGCCGTTTGAATCAGTCACCAAGACTCAACGCTTTATTGGAAAAGTTGCAGAATTGGCAATGGGATACGAAGGCGGGGGCAATGCTTTTGTAAAAATGGCGGGTGTATATGATTCAAGAGTATATGATGTAAATATTACACGAGCGTTCGGTGAAAAAATTAAAAGAGAATGGAGAAAAAACAATCCTCGAATTGTGAAGTTGTGGAGAGCTACCATCAAAGCCGCCATCGAAGCCACTATGAATCCTGGCACTGTGTATTCAGTCAAACGAATGATGGAGGCCATTATTCATGATGAAAATTATTCTGATTATGACGGCCCATTCAATAAAACAGGAGACGTACAATATATTTGTAAAAAAGGATTTCTTTTTGCGCGTCTGCCATCTGGCCGATTGATGTCTTATTATCGTCCACATATAAAATTTACCACCGTCAAAATGTTTTCTGTACGATCAGATGAAGACCCTGATATTTTAATTCATACTGTATTCAGGCGTGAAGACTGGGGCGATACCATCGTCGAAGCATCAAATAATTTTATGGCCGAAGCAAAAAGATTCGATGCTGAAATCACTACGTTTCGATCACCACAACTTAGATATTACGGCACCAATTCTGTCACTCGGCAATGGGAAGTTCAACACATGCATGGCGGTAAAATTGTAGAAAACAATGATTCCGCCATCTGTCGGGAGTTATTAGCATGGGCGATGCTTCGTGCTCGTGCGGCAGGATATGATGTGGTATTAACAGTTCATGATGAAATAGTCTCAGAACGCGACAATGGTAGCAAAGAAATGTTCAAAGAAATTATGGAAAAAGTGCCTGATTGGGCGACCGGGTTTCCTATTCAGGCGGTAGCTTTTGAAGCGACCCGATATGGAAAATTTTAAAGGAGAAAAATTATGACAGACTTAAATAACCCTTTTGGAAGTGAACCAGACAAGAAGAAAAGAATAGAATTATCCTCTGTTCCGCCTGCCATGGAAGATAATGATCCGTTGATCGTGGAGAAAGACAAAAACTCTCCAAATCTCGATTTGAAATCTCAACCCGATCACAGTTTAGGAAATGAAGACGGGCATTTTCAACCATCAGACGAAGAACCTTCTGAAATGATTCCACAGCCCTCAGAAAAGCCTTCGGTTGAATCTAATGTTCTGCCACGGCTTAATCTTGACGAGCCTCCAATCCACGAAGATATGAAGCCAATCATACAAATGATATTCGATGGAGGCATTCATTCGTCTCGAAAACATTGGGAAGAACGTGAAATAATCGCCGGAGAGCCAATAGAAGGCGTGTTTGACGCCATGAAATCATATCAGGATGCTGGCTATCATATTCACATCTATTCTGACAGAGCGCAGTCTCAGACGGGCCTCACGGCGGTATTCAATTGGATGGACCAGGAAAATATCGACTTAAAATGTTTGCACCGATGCTCAATATCAGATACAATGGCAGACAATGCGGTTGTGACTGTGAAGGACAAGTCCTTTCCTGTCATGGCAGAGTAGCCTTCTCCAGGTAGCGGTACCAACCGTGCGGCAAGGTTTTAATGGCCTTGCCGCACACTGAATCTAACGATCAATAACGAAAAATAAGGAGTCGATCATGCCGGATGATCTTATTAAGTTGTATTCCCCTGAATTAATTCAAGACCGCGAATTATCCCGCAAAGTAAAAGTCCACCTCGAAGACGGCCAACAGGTCGAAATATTTTTCCCCAAATCAAAAAGTTTTGTAACAGAATATGATACTCCGAATGGAGGTCCATTCGAGCTATACGTCAAAGAATGGCTTCTTCGTAAAAAAGAAGAGGAAATCGGAGAATATATTATATGCGGATGAATATACTTGATCTTTTTTCAGGCATCGGCGGATTCAGTTTGGGGTTAGAACGCGCTGGAATGAAAACAGTTGCGTTTTGTGAAGCTGATAAAAAAGCGCAATTGGTTTTGAAAAAACATTGGCCGGAGGTTTTAATTTATGACGACATCAGAACATTGGAACCGAGTTCTTTTTGGCTCGACGGAATCCCAGAAATCGACCTTATTTGCGGAGGGTTCCCCTGCCAGCCGTGGTCAGTTGCTGGGAAGCGCAGAGGCCATACAGACGACCGTGACCTCTGGCCTGAAATGCTACGAGTTATACGAGAAGTCAAACCCAGATGGGTCATTGGCGAGAATGTGCAGGGCTTTATTCATCACGAAATGGGCCTCGGACGCACGGTTTCTGATTTGGAAAAAGAAGGTTACGAAACACGGGTATTCAACATACCAGCTTGCGCCGTCCAGGCCCCGCACGAAAGAAAAAGAGTCTGGATTGTGGCCCACAATGAGAGTGGGATTGACGGGGAATATAACCCCAAACAGATTGAACGACAAAAACAGAAATTTAGAGAAAGCGTTAGCGCAGAAGATGTGGCCCACGCCGAGTGCGCAAACAGCAGGGGAGGGTCCACTATTAAATACCCTAACTACAAAGGAGGGAGAGTCAGCAAAACCGGGGGAGAGAGCATACAATCCGAACACAGGGAAGCATGTCCAAATAACATTGAACCGATCAGTTCGCATGTGGCCCACGCCGACGCAGAGGGACCACAAGGACGGGACAGCAAAAAGCTGTCAAAATGTTCCAACAAACGGATTATTGGGAAGGCAGGTCCACGACATGCAGAACCCGAAAGCTGGGAGTCTCAATCCCGCATGGGTCGAATGGTTGATGGGTTATCCAGAAGGTTGGACGGACATTGGGACGTAGAACCTATCCATATCCCGCGGGTTGCAAGCGTAGTCAAGAACAGGTCGGCCCGACTTAAACAGTTAGGGAATGCCGTGGTACCACAAGTTGTTGAAATGTTAGGTCGGGCAATCATAAAAACAGAAATAAAATAAAAGGAGATCAGTTATGAAAACTATGCCTGTCCCAGTTTCGTCAAATTTAATAGATTCAATCATTATTTATATGGTTGGGTTTGTTATTGGTCTCACCGTGGGCTATTTTCTATAAGAAAATTTCCACGCAAATATCATTATTTTAATAAAGGAGTCAGTTATGAATTATGAAGAACTTGAAAAAATCGAAAAAGGAAAACCAAAACTGTCTGAAAAACATTTGAAAACAGTGCAATCAATCGAGAAAAAAATAAGGATTTTAAGAAAACAACTTTATGAATTAAGACCTGTATTGCCCAGTTTCAAGAGAGACCACACATTTCAAGAGTTCAATAACGTAACCGGAAAATGGGAATGGAAAACAGTGTGTGGTTTGGTATCACTTCGACAATTTAATTTCGCTCCGGGCATAGAAGGCGAGGCTTTCGATATTGGAGAAAAAATTGAGAAACTCAAAGAAAAAATTTTCAATATCGTCATAACTCACAAATCTGAATCCCGGCGGCAAATGCAAGCACGGCTATAAAATGAAAGAATCTTATATTCAGACTAAAGTAAATGAGTTTGCACGATCTCTGGGATGGGAAGTCTGTCGTTTGAAAAATAAAGATGACCCGGATCGACTCTATTACCGTCAAAGTATCGTCATATTCATTGAATTTAAAAAGCCGGGAGGCAAAGTGTCTCCCGGCCAGAAAGAAACACATAGACTTCTTCGTCATCATAAAATGAATTTCTTTTTGGTCGATACTATTAGCCAAGGGAAAAAAATATTTAAAGAAAGGGAAAACAATGAGCCACAGAATTGCATATCGGGGCGGATATAAATATCAACTCGCGTATAAATACACCATCATCTTAAAAAAATTTAAACAAGATGATCGCAATGATATCTCCACGCCTTTTATTATTTTATACCCCGATGGTAGTCTTATCATTCGTGCAGGCTATGCGTGGGATGGGCCCAGTGGGCCTACGATTGATTCTAATAATTTCATGCGCGGTTCTCTGGTTCACGATGCGCTATACCAACTCATGCGAGAACATCATCTTGATGTACGTGAATATCGTAAAATCGCAGACGAAACTCTCCGAGATATTTGTTTACAAGATGGAATGTCTCATATCCGAGCATGGTATGTTTACAAATCGGTTCGATTGTTTGCCGAAGGTGCGGCTACAGCCAAACCAAAAAAAACATATTACGCGCCAAAACGGAAGGAGTCTTATGAATAAGCTAATCTATAATTGGAAGTTTGAAGTAGGCGAACAGGTGCATTCAGAATTATATCGAGCCAACGGCACCGTCTCTTCTCGCCGATGGATCGAGGATATGTCTGGAGGCGAAGAACAATATCATGTTTATTTCCGAACCGGGAACGGAGTTGTAACAGATCACGTTGAGGCGGATATGCTAGAACACGGCGAAAAAGTCTATATTGACTGATGAAATCTTTTTCTGATCTTCACGAATATCAACGCAAGGCCGTTGATTGGATTCTGGAAAATAAAACCTGTGCCCTTTGGATGATGCCAGGGTTGGGTAAAACAGTTTCCACATTAACCGCACTTGATATTCTCATTCAAGAATGGGCGATCCACATGACGATTGTGATCGCTCCACTCCGTGTGAGTCAAATGGTATGGCCACAAGAGCCTTATCTATGGAAGCATCTGAAACATTTAAAATATATTTCTCTCTACTGGCCCGGCGCGCCGGAAAATAAAATATGTAATAAAATTATCAGAGAGGAAGTTTCCAAGCCAAGTGACGATGACACCGCCAAAGATATAAAACAACGAGAAAAGACAATTGATGAAATCACATACCACCATTATATTAAATGGCTGAAACCGCTTCTACGACAACAGGCACATTTCTACGTTATCAATCAGGAACAGGTTGCTCTCCTGGCTCGCGTTCTCTCGAACCATTGGTGCTTCGATAATATTATCATCGACGAAGCAAGCGGGTTTGGCGATTGGTCTTCTAATCGTACAAAAGCATTGAGGAAAGTCATTTATCAGACTGAAAGAATTGTTGAACTTACTGGAACTCCGGCGGCAAATCATATTGAAAAATTATATCCGCAAATATTCTTATTAGACAGAGGCGAACGCCTGGGCGAAACAGTTACTTCTTTCAGAAAAAAATATTTTTATGTCGGTTTCGATGGTTTCTCGCGCATCCCAAACGGATGGATGAAAAATAAAAAAACAAGACTTCTCGAACGTGTAGTCGATAATGATAATGATGACGCAAAAATTCAGATTTATAGAAAAGTAGAAGACAAATGCATGTCCATGATGGAAGGTGATTATCTGGATGTGCCACCAATGCTTCCTATCCATGTCGATATACAATTACCGCCTAAAGCACGTTCACAATATGATGAATTGAAAAAAGATTTTCTGGTCTGTTTTGATGGCGACCAAGTTATCCACCCTAAGACTGCCGCCGCACTCTCGAATAAAATGTTACAGTTTTGTAACGGTGCCGTTTATCTTGACGGCATGATGCAAAATGTTGGTTTTAAAGATGAGTTTTTTCTTCGAGATAATGGGGCGGCGGGAAAACAATGGAAGGAGGTGCACAATGCAAAGCTCGACGCACTGGGGGATATTATTGCAGAGGCCCAAGGTGAACCAGTGCTCGTTGCTTTTAATTACAAACATGATTTAATACGTCTTAAAAAAAGATTCAAACAATTACGGACCCTGGACTCTATTGAAGTGGAACGCCAGTGGAACCGTAAGGAGATTGAGGTCATGGCCGTACACCCGGCAAGTGCGGGCCACGGCCTCAATCTTCAATATGGGTCACGAACTCTTGTGTGGTTTGGGTTAACATGGAATTATGAATGGTACGATCAATTGAATCGTCGGTTAAAACGTCAAGGGCAGGAAAATACCGTCCTGGCTCATCATTTAATCGTTCAAGATTCCATCGAGGATTTAATGGTTATGCCATCTCTTAAAAATAAAGGAATGAGTATGACAGATCTATTAATTTTTATGAAAAAGGAGTTAACAAAATGAAAATAACGCTCTGTGGGTCGTGTAGATTTGAAAATTCCTGGAAATTCTGGAATGAATTATTAACCTTGCGCGGTCATCTTGTTTATTCAGTGACCGTTCTGCCATCGGATAAAGGTGGAAACAAAAATTGGTACAATGAAAAACAAAAAAGATTGCTTGATCTTGTGCACTTAAAAAAGATTGATGATTCCGACGCCATTCTGGTAATCACTAACAATGAACAAAACCCAGATAGAAAAAACTCAGATATAAAAAATCGTTATATCGGTCAAAGTACACTAAACGAAATAATGTATGCTACTCTCAAAGGTAAGTATATTATTTACGACTATGAAATCAATTTGGGAAGGCTAATTAATCAGAAGAATTTATTCATTTTGGCGACAGGAGATGATTTATGATCTGGTTTACGTCAGACCATCATTTTTTTCATAAGAACATTATCAAGTATGCCAATCGGCCATTCAAAGACATTTTTGAAATGAACGATGTTATGATTGATCGATGGAATCATGTTGTAAAGCCCGACGATATTGTCTATGTCCTGGGGGACTTCGCTTTTGCGTCGGCCACTAAAATAGAATATATTTTGCGTCGTTTAAAAGGAAATAAAATTCTTATTATCGGAAATCACGATCACACCTACAAAAAAACCAAGTGGGTGAAAATGGGGTTTGACCGGGCCACGAACGAAGAATCAATCGAAGTCATCGGTCAGCGAGTCGAGTTATCGCATTATCCAATGTATATTGCTTGCAAATGGATGCTACACGGGCATGTACATAATAGATGGCGGATAAGAGAAAATGTCTATTATACAGGCGGGCGATTGAATGTCGGTGTTGATGTATGGGACTTCTTTCCGGTATCGCTTGATAAAATCAGTCGAATTATCCGTGGTAAGATCAAACTCGACAACGCCGGATGCCAACCCTATGAAGGAGACACGAGTGAAGATATCGGAGGTCGGAGCAGTTTTTATAGTGATGTGGATAATGATTTTGCTGACCCTCCTGCTATCCTGGTGGATCAATACGGCAAAAGCGGAATGCCCGCCGTTCGAGATCGAAAGAATAAGACAGTGGAGGCCAATGCCTTCACGCATAGTATTGGTTCAATTCAAAAGCGATAAGACATTTTGGGCGTTCACGCTCTTGCATTCGGAACCTTGCACCGAGTCAGATTTCTCCACTGTCGATGACAGACGAACGATTCTGATTACACGAGATTCACGACCCTATTGTTATTCAGTTGACACCGAACCCATTGGGTATATCAACGACAATGGAAAATTCGTCGGCACAACCATGAGAACATTCAAGGAGACAAAATGAAATTAATAAAATTTGAAGGGGATATAGAGATTGATCTCGATAAAATCAAAGATAATCCTTACGCCATTTTAGGCATAACTAAAGACGCCAGCAACGACGAAATAATCCGGGCGTATAAAATGCTGGCGGCTCGTTATCACCCGGATAAGTATGAAGGCGAACAAGAATATTTTCTGCTTCTGGGCGTAGCAAAGATCACATTGCTTGATTCTAAAAAAAGAGCTCTATATGATGAATATTATATATTTAATAATAAGACGGAGGGAAAAAATTATCGTGATGCTCTTGGCCAGATTCAGCATATATTTAAAGCGGTCGTGCAGAAATCTCAATATCTGGACTATACGGACATCAAAGAATCGATGATTCAAAGCACCAAGCAAAGTATAAAACAACAAGAAGCCGAAATAAAAAAACAAAAACAGAGCATCGAGAAATCCAAAAAAATGTTAGAACGGATTTCCGGGCATGGAAAAAAAGGAGATTATCTCGTCAAATTAATAAAAGCACAAATTGACGTCGATGAAAAACAAAGCATCGCAAGTATAGGGGTCGTAAAAAATAATATTCTTGTTTGCGAGGAAGTCCTTGCCATCCTCGATGAGTTTGAATGCACGTTCGAGAGTATGACAAAAGCGCAAGAAACACTTCAACAAAGTCTTTCACTCAGTGGATATCAATGGAATATAGATTAATTTGGGGGAGGGCTATGATTAAACTTTATTTGCTCACAATCGAAACTGTTAATGGACCGAGAACTTGTGTTATTCACAATATTCCTGGAAAAAATATTAAAGAACAAATTGAAAAGGTCAAAAATGTCCTAAAAGAAATTTATGGCGACGATATTACTTTTAAATTAGAAGAAGATGTCGGTCATAAATATATAAAAGAACATTATCCAGACCATTATGACGGACTCATAGCAAGTGCAAAAAGTCACTTTGCAAAATATAATTAAATATGTTCAAAAAATGAACATACTAAAATGAGGGACCGATATGAAAACTGAAACAAACAATGAAATAACAGCAGAGCAAACGAAAAAAATCGCTGAGTGGTTAGGGTATGAACTTTCTGACCAAATATATGTGCGAGACTGGCTTTCCTCCCCAGAAGGCGAGACTACAATGATTCACAAAATACTTGAGCCAAATGAACTGAATATGAATATCAGCAAATCTGAGTATGGATATCGAGTGAGAGTAACAAAGTTCTCTTTTTACGATTCAAGTGACAATATGCTCTATCAGGCACAAAATAAGAATCTAAACAAAGCACTCCAATTGGTTATCCTTGAAATATTGGAGGGCCAGGCATGCAATCATATTTAAGCAATCAAGGTGTTAAGGAGCTTGAGAAAAAATTCGATCGTGATCGGCGTATATGGGAGCTTGTTGATTTAATAGTTTCTGAATGGGATTCCGACCCAATGTCAGTTCAATGTTTTGATTTGCGCATCGTTCAAGAAATAAAACAGCTACTTGAAGATCATAAAAAAGAAGGACTATTTTTCTAATTGTGGCTGAAATAATTATTAAAAATATGTTCAAAAAATTTATTAATTAAATAAAAAAGGCAGTCGCATGACCACAAATTACCTGGAGAAATATGGTCCTGCTCTCATCGATCAGGGCTATGACATTGTACCTATAGCAAAAGGATTCAAACACCCAAAAGGATTAGCCGGGTGGCAAAAATTACACGCAACACATAAAACGCAACGAGAATGGGTTCGATCAGGCTATCCCGGTGTGGGCATTCAGGCCCGCCACTGTGTCGGCGTGGACCTGGATATCTATGATGAGGAAGTCTGTAAAAAGATGAAAGATTTTGTCATTGATGTTCTTGGGCCATCGCTTGTGCGTGTCGGCCTGCCACCGAAGGTACTCTTACCATATCGAACCATCACTCCATTTCACAAAGTCCAATCCCAACGATTCATAAGCCCAGACTGGCATATCCATAAAGTAGAAATGCTTGGCGAAGGTCAACAATGGGTTGCCTATCACGATCACCCGGACACTGGCAAGCCTTAT
>Ga0114931_10002281_pt1 | contig 24407 bp, 12 predicted proteins | sample 2SBtaG_FD_89579 | JGI IMG/M metagenome (GOLD analysis project Ga0114931, IMG submission 89579) | Deep subsurface microbial communities from Kolumbo volcano to uncover new lineages of life (NeLLi) - 2SBTROV14_V59a metaG | ecosystem: Environmental > Aquatic > Marine > Volcanic | place: Kolumbo... | reverse complement strand
GCCAAAGGTGATATTGTTCATGGTGCCCTGGGCCGACGCCAGAACCCCGAGCGCACCGAAAAGGGCGTCGGTGATATGCTGGCTGGTTTCCACATTACCCGCGACAACGGCCGCCGGGAAGTGCGGGCGCAACAGCGATCCGTCCGGGATGATAATATCGAGAGGTTTGAGGCATCCTTCATTGAGGGGGATGTCATCATCCACCAAGCAGCGAAACACATAGAGGACGGCGGCGCGGAAGATCGAAGATGGTGCGTTGAAATTGTTCGCCATCTGTCCGCTTGTTCCGGTAAAATCAATACGGGCGCCGCGGCGGGCTCTATCTATGGTAATGCGGACACGGATGATTGCCCCGCAATCCATCTCCAGGGCGAACACCCCATCGGACAGAACGTCGATCACCCGGCGCACGCTTTCCTCGGCATTGTCCTGAACGTGGGCCATATAGGCCTGCACGACTTTGAGGCCATAATGGGCGACCATGGCGCGCAGTTCGGATGCGCCTTTTTCGCAGGCGGCAATTTGCGCTTTCAGGTCGGCGATATTCTGCGGGATATTGCGCGCCGGGTAAGGCCCAGCGCTCAAGAGGCGTGTTACCTCGTCTTCCCTGAAATGCCCTTTGTCCACCAGTTTGAAATTGTCGATGAGCACGCCTTCCTCTTCCACCGATTTCGATTGCGGCGGCATGGAGCCCGGGGTGATACCGCCGACATCGGCATGATGACCGCGCGCGGCGACATAGAACAAAATAGTCTCTTGCCGATCATCATACACCGGCGCCACCACGGTGATATCCGGCAGATGCGTGCCGCCGTTATAAGGCGCGTTCAATACGAAAACATCGCCAGGCGCCATGGTGTCCTTGTTCAGATCAATGATCGTTTTGACGCTGAGCCCCATGGACCCCAGATGTACCGGCATGTGCGGTGCGTTGGCCACAAGGCCTCCCGCGCTGTCGAACAAAGCACAGGAAAAATCAAGCCGTTCCTTGATATTCACTGAAAGCGCGGTTTTTTCCAGCGTGAATCCCATCTGCCCGGCAATACTCATAAAAATATTGTTAAAGATCTCCAGCATCACCGGATCGACGTCTGTGCCGACGGCGGGCGCCCGGCGCGTTTCTTCTATCCGTGTCAAGACGATCATATTTTGCGGAGTCAATTCCGCCCTCCAACCGGGCTCGACGACTATGGTGGAGTGAGGCTCAATAATGAGCGCCGGTCCCGCAATGGCGTTCTCTATGTGGAGTTCTTCGCGGCGCAGAACTTCCGCCTCATGCCACGCACCGCTGGAAAAGAAGCGCGTTTGACGTTGAGCGCGCGGCGCGGCGGGCGTTTGGACAGAGCGGAACATACTTTGCGTGTGAGGGGCGTCAGACGTTCCAATGCTTTCCACCGACACGGCTTCGACAATCAGCGCCCTGTCTTCCAAGTGAAAGCCAAAACGCGCCCGGTGCGCCGCCTCAAACCGTGTACCGATCTCTTCCAGCGTGCCGAACGCCACCATCAGCGCGCTGTCGGTGCCTTCAAAGCGGATGTGCACATGGGCGCGTGTGCGAATGCGCGCCGCCTCCACGCCCTGGCCGCGCACCTGGCCCGCAGTTTCAGCGCCAAGTTCCGCGATGTCTTCAGCCAGAGCCCTGATGGTGGCGGCATCTAAAGGGCGCTCAACCGCTTTTTCCCGGTGGGCGCGGATATTGGCCAGCCCCATGCCATAGGCCGACAGCAGGCTGGCGAAGGGGTGTATCAAGACGGTTTTCATGTTGAGCGCATCCGCCACCAGGCAGGCATGTTGACCGCCCGCACCGCCAAAACAGCTCAGGGCATAGTTCGTAACGTCACGCCCGCGCGCCACTGAGATTTGCTTAATCGCCTGGGCCATGTTTTCCACAGCGATGGCGATGTATCCATCAGCCACTTTTTCCGGCGTTTGATCTGGACCGATGCGCCGCGCCAGATCGGTAAAGGCTTCTGTCACGGCCCGTGCGTCCAGAGGCTGAGCGCCATTGGGCCCAAAAATCGCGGGAAAAAAATCGGGATGTAGTTTGCCCACCATGATATTGGCGTCGGTCACCGTCAGAGGCCCGCCTTTGCGATAGGCTTTGGGGCCGGGATCGGCGCCCGCCGAGCGGGGCCCCACACGCTGGCGCGCGCCGTCAAAGAGGAGCAGTGAGCCGCCGCCCGCGGCCACCGTGTTAATCTGCATCATGGGCGCGGCGAGACGCACGCCCGCAACCCGGGAGTCAAACGTGCGGTCATAATCGCCGTGAAAATGCGAGACATCGGTGGACGTGCCGCCCATATCAAATCCGATGACCTTGTCATACCCAGCCGCCACGCTGGTCTGCGCCATGCCGACCACCCCGCCCGCCGGACCGGACAGCACCGCGTCTTTGCCCTGAAAAAGGCCGGCATCGGTGAGCCCGCCATTCGACTGCATGAACATCAACCGGCAGCCCTTGCCCTTGCCGCTCAAGGCTTCCGCCACCCTGTCGATATAGCGCCTGAGAATTGGGGTAAGATAGGCATCCACCACAGTGGTGTCGCCCCGGTTAACATATTTCATCAGTGGGATGACTTTATGACTGACGGATATTTGCGAAAAGCCAATCTCTTTTGCAATGGCAGCGATGCGCGCTTCATGATCGTGAAAACGATAACCATGCACAAAGCAGATGGCGAGCGCCTCAATGCCGTCTGCATGGACACGGGTCAAGTCTTCCCGGGCCCGGGCCTCATCCAGAGGCGTCAGGATTTCTCCGTCGGCACTCACACGTTCGGCGATTTCAATCACTGTCTCATAAAGCTGTGCGGGCAGTTTGATGTCTAGCGCAAAAATATCAGGCCTGTTCTGCGTTCCGATGCGCAACGCGTCGCCCAACCCTTGTGTCGTGACCAGACAGGTGCGCGCGCCGCGCCGCTCCAGCAGCGCGTTGGTGGCAACGTTGGTGCCCATTTTAACGGATCTGATGTTCGCCACGGGAAAGGGCGCCTGTGCATCCAGCCCCATAAGGTCACGAATGCCCTGAAGAGCCGCATCCTCGGCACGCCCGGGATTTTCCGACAAAAGCTTGTGCGTAACCAGATCACCGCCGGGCCTGCGCGCCACAATATCGGTGAACGTGCCGCCCCGGTCGATCCAGAATTCCCATTGATTGGCGGTCGGCATGGCTTTGCACGTCAGGAGTGAGAAGTATGTAAAGACGCCGGCATCATAGGGCGAAGAGGGGGAGGAATGCCAGAAAGTTTCGCCTGCACGTTGCTCCCTTTGCATTTGCCGGTCCATCGCTTAATCTCAGGCGTTATGAGATACGCCGTTATTGTTTTTGTGTGGTTGTTGATTCCGGTTGGCGCGCTTGCGCAAACGGTCGGCACGACGGTTTGGCTGGGCAAGGTGGGGCCAGATGATAAAGCAAAATGGGCGCGCGACGGCTTTGCGGTTGTGGAACTTGCCTGTGCTGATGGCGATACCGCCTGCGTGACGCAGGCCCTCGGAGCGCTGGACCATGGCGCGCCTGTTTATCTCATCACGTATGCGCGCCATACCGATATCGTGCGCGCACTTTACGCTGGCGGGATCACGAAAGAAAAGTTGAGCGGGATCATATTGCTGCGCACTGATACCGGCATTGCGCCCCCTTCAGAAGTTGCTGCCAACGCGCCCGACTTGTGGGTTCTGGTCGATCGTACCGACCCCAAAGAGACCGTCCTGCACGCGCGCGAATGGGCTTTTGGCTTACGCGACAAAGGTGTTGCCGCATATTTTTTGTTTCTCGATAAAGGCGCGCTGCACTACGCGCCTCTGGGGCCGATGACGCGGGATTTTATTTTGCACTTCATGGGCCATTCGCCCTTTGCCAAAGGCTTTGGGGAATTGCTCGACCTTGAATTCAAGTGGCAGGCGCCGCCCTTTAACAGTAAAGGATTCCTCAGCCACCCGGATCTTCTCACAAAATATCCGATGAACCCGACGCTGAATGCATTCGTGCAAACGCATTACCGGTTTGAACCGCACCGGATGAAAGAATGGCGCATGAAAAGTTATCTCGCTTTCGATCTTCTGGCATACAGGGATGAACAAAATCCCGGCGCGCGCTATGTCACGCTGCGCAATAGGCGCGGTCAGGTGTACTATCTGGATCTACAAACCTACGGGTCTTACGAGCCGGTCATTGTCGTGGGCATTGACGATGAAACCAATCTGTTCCGGATGAACTGGTTTTACCGCACCAAGAAGATGTATAGCTGGAAACCGGGGGTCCAGAATGTCTCGGTGCGTCCCCTGGGACCGTTGCTGTTCTTTCGCAAAGAGCAGGAAATGCCGCCGGAACTCAGCATTCCTCTGCTGCTGCGCTCGGCGCTTTCGCTGGAGGGCATCACGTTTTCACAAACCGACCCCCTGGCGCCGCTCGCGGCCTGGCCGGCCAGCGTTCAAAAGGTCATGACAAGTGCAAACAAGTGCATTTACTGCCATCGCATCGGCAATCTCGGCGCGCGCTATCATCATCTTGACGCCCGCACGGCGCTGCCCCAGGGGGGGTTCGCCTTGGCCCTGGTCGATTATTCCGACGATGTGATGAAGGCGTTTCTCTATGATCAGGTCAAAACCGCCAACAAAATCGGCATGACACCCAACCCTCTGGAAAAAAGCGTCGCCGATACGTTTTATGACTGGTGGAAGAGCTTGCCGCGCGACACCGCGACGAGTCCTTAAAATTCGTCGTCAGATGAATTTTTCACCAGCGCGGACGTGCTGCAAAGCGCCGCAACAGCGCCTTGCCGACACTGTCCTCTCCCCGAAAAGGCCGGCCGCGCGGGCCCGGCTCCTCACCCCTCCAGCCCCAACAGGGCGTCAAATTCAGACAGTGTTGCCTGCCATTGATAACGCTCCAGGATGAGGCGGCGGGCGGCCTGACCGAGCGCCGCGGCCCGGTCCGCGTCCAGGACCGCCAGGCAAGCGGCGGCGAACTCTGCCGCCTCGCCTGCCACCAGCAAATGCGTGCCGGGGTCCGCATCAATCCCTTCAAGCCCTTGGTGCGTGGTAATCACCGGCCGCCCCATGGACATCCCTTCCAGAACCTTGTTCTGAATGCCGCGCGCGAGACGCATGGGCGCCACCGCCGCCGCCGCGCCCGCCAGATAAGGGCGCACATCCGCCACCCGGCCTGTCACCGTGACACCTGTGATCCCGGCCAGTTCCTGGACGGCAGGCGCAGGTTTTGCACCGACAATCATGAAGCGCGCGGCGGGGATGTGCCGCTGAATTTCAGGCAACACAGCGCGCGCGAACCAGACAACGGCGTCAACATTGGGCCAGTAATCCATCGTGCCGGTGAAGACAAAGGCGGGGCCGTGTGGCGCTGAAAGGGGCGGCAGGGACGCTTCGGGGTTGAAATAAGCACTGTCGACGCCGTTCCGAATGGCGTGAATCATGGCCGCAGAATCCGGCGCAAGTCCGGCAAACAGGGCGGCTTCCGCCTCCGAGACAAAAACAGAGGCCTGGCAGCGCCGTGCCAGCGCCCGGTCAAACTTCAGCAATGTCTCCGCCTCACGCGTGTAAACCCATTTCATGGGCCCGGATTTCGACTGCGCATATTGCCGCCATTTGTCGGAATCCACATCGACAAAGTCGGTCACCACACGGCGCGGGGCGTGGGCATCCAGAAACTGCCCCATCACCGACGAATAGATCAGCGCCGCCTCTGGCCGCGCCTCGCGCATTACGGCGTCAACCCAGCGCGCCATACCGCGGCTGGCGTAATAAGAAGCGCTGAGCGGCGCGCCGGTCAGCAGAGAGCGCGCGGAGCGCACCGTTGCCCGCCAGGGGACGAGGGGTTCAAAATGCGCCCCGGCGCACAAGGATTCCAAGGCTTCCACTCCTTGCCAATCGCGCTTGTCATCCACGAAACAGGCAAGATAAAGGCGGTGTTTCTGCGCCAAATGCTGCAGAATGTGAAACGCGCGAATCTTCTCCCCCTTATTGGGGGGATAGGGGATACGCTGACAAAGAAAGAGAATGCTCGCCATTAACCTGTGCTTAACGATTGGGGAGAGGATGCCCGCATGCTCATAAATTCCGATTCCTCAAGAGTATTTTAGCGCTCTTGCCTTAACACTGTTCGAATATTCGCACCGTTCCTGCTGACCAGCCATTTGAAAGACCCCGCCCCCCGTGTCAACCCACACCGCCTTTGAGGAACATGAGAACAGCGCCTCCCCTTCCCCCGTCTGGCGCACGGCACTGCTTTCTCTGGCACTGGCATTAGCGGGTCTGGTTTTTGTCTTTCGCGAACCGATCGCGGGGGCGGTTTCGCTGTGGTGGCACATTTCAACCTACAACCACGCCTTTCTCATTCTGCCCATCAGCCTTCTGCTGATTTCAGAAAAGAAGGAGGCCCTCAAAGCCGTCACACCCGCCCCTTCTTTCTGGGGTCTTGCGGTCATGGCCGGCTTTGCCTTTGTCTGGCTGGGGTCTTACGCCGCCGATGTCGCCGAGGGCGAACATTTTGCCATTCTCGGCATGATCGAAGCCCTTCTGCTCACCGTGCTGGGCGCGCGGGTGTTTCGCCTTCTTCTGTTTCCATTTCTTTATCTGTGGCTGATGGTACCGACCGGCACGTTTCTGTTGCCCACCCTGCAATGGCTCTCCACCGTTCAGGTGGAAGCTCTGCTGCACTTTTCAGGTATTCCGGTTTTTACCCAAAACACGCTTATCCAAGTTCCGGGGGGGCTTTACACCGTCGCGCCGGGTTGCGCGGGACTGAATTTTATTTTCACCGCGCTGGCGCTGGCCCCACTCTATGCCTATTACATGTATACGGGACTGGCCAAGCGGCTGGCGGCCGTTGGCATTATGATTGTTGTGGCGATCCTGGCCAATGCCGTGCGCATTTTCGCCATCATATCGCTTGTGGAGTTCACCAACAAACGCATCGACATCGTCGATGATCACCTGCTCTATGGCTGGGGGTTTTTTGCTCTGGTTCTTGCGGTGATGGCGCTGATCGGGTGGCGCTTTGCCGACGACCCGGAAGGCCCGCACAACGCCGCCCCCCCTCGGCCCGAGAAAACCCCGCCTTCACCGGGATATACGAAAGCCCCCGCGCTGGCGGCGGTACTTGCGTTGCTGATCGCAATCCTTCCCGCTGCATGGGTGGCGGCGCGGCAACGGCCTGATCCGGCTGGCAGGGTCACGCTCTCCATTCCCGCCACGGCGGGGGCCTGGCGTCAAGCCGCCACGGAGACAGATTGGAAGCCGGTCTATCCCTCCGCCCACAATGTTTTCTTGAAGAGTTATGCTGCGGCGGCGCAGTGCTGCGTCGATCTTTATATCGCGTATTATCAGGTCCAGACCAAGAATAGGGAAGTTGTCGCCGAAGGCAATCGCGTGAGCGCTCCTGCCCACTGGCGTTCCCTTGAAACGCGCCATCAGACCGTTGATCTTAAAGGCACACCCCTCCGCGTTTCGGCACTCACCATAACCTCAGGAGCACGTCAGCGCCTGGTCTGGCGCTGGTTCTGGGTCGACGGTACACTCACCTCAAATCCCCTGTTGGCGAAACTCCTTGAAGCCAGAGCCAATCTTTTGTGGGGGGACACACGCGCCGCCGCCATCCTTCTGTCGGCTGAATTTCAGTCGGAGAAGGGACGGACCGACGCGCGATTGCGTGACTTTCTGGAAACGGGTCCTGATATACGGCGCATGGTTGAAGGTGCGCGCTGGACACCTCAAGACAAAACGCCGGAAGACGACGGCAAGTGAAATCGGGCATCACATGTGCGGACTGACAGGCATATTTGATACGCGCGGACAAAGGGCGGTAGACTCTTCTGTTTTACAGCGCATGACCGACGCAATCCGCCACCGCGGACCGGACGGCGAGGGCCTGTACACGGCACCGGGCATTGGGCTGGGACACCGGCGCCTGTCGATCATTGACATTGAAGGGGGCGCGCAGCCCATGTGCAACGCCGAGCGCTCCGTGGCGCTGGTCTATAATGGCGAGATTTATAACTTTCCCGAGCTGAAAAAAGAACTGGAAAGCCTCGGCCACAGCTTCCTCACCCATTGCGACACGGAAGTGATTTTGCACGGCTGGGCCGCATGGGGGCCGCGCTGCGTCGACCGGTTCAGGGGCATGTTCGTCTTTGCCTTGTGGGATGCGCAAACCGAAACACTCTTCCTCGCCCGCGATCGCCTGGGCAAGAAACCCCTTTATTATAGCCTATTACCCAATGGATTTCTGCTGTTCGGTTCCGAACTGAAAGCCTTGAAAGAACATCCCGCATGCCCGCGCGCCATCGACCCGCATGCTGTGGAAGATTTCTTCGCCTATGGTTACATCCCTGACCCGCGGTCGATTTATGCGGGCGTGCACAAACTCCCCGCCGGTCATACACTCACCCTCAAACGAGGCGCGCTACCAAAACTTGCGCGGTATTGGGATTTAAATTTTACACAGCCACGCCTGCGTGATGCGGATGAAGCCGCGCATGAACTCATTGAGTGTCTCACGCAAGCCACGCGCCTGCGCCTCATCTCCGACGTTCCGCTGGGCGCTTTTCTCTCCGGCGGCGTTGATTCCAGCGGTATCGTGGCGCTGATGGCGGGATTATCCGCGGAACCCGTCAATACCTTCACCATTTCCTTTGGCGACAAAGACTTTGATGAAAGCACGTATGCAGAGCATATAGCCGGTCGTTATCACACCAACCACACGTCCAGAGATGTTGACCCCGAAGAATTTACACTGATTGATCGGTTGAGTCAGGTTTATGACGAGCCTTACGGCGATGCCTCCGCTCTGCCCACATACCGCGTCTGCGCTCTGGCCCGCGAACGCGTGACGGTCTGCCTGTCAGGCGACGGCGGCGATGAACTTTTTGCCGGTTACCGCCGCTATCTCTGGCACCAAAAAGAAGCACAAATGCGTGGCCTCTTGCCCGATGCCCTGCGCCGCCCTCTTTTTGGACTGGCGGGGCGTCTATATCCTCAGCTCGACTGGGCACCGCGTATGTTCCGGGCCAAACACACATTCCAGGAACTCGCCATGGACGAGGACCTGGCCTTTTTCCACAGCGTCTCGATCACATCCGATGCCCTGCGGCACAGCCTGTTTTCTAAAAGTTTCCAGGTTGACCTGCAAGGGTATCGCGCCAGCGACGTCATCAGCGATCACATGAAAGCAGCGGACACGGATGATCCCTTATTGCGCGCTCAGTACACAGACATGAAAACCTGGCTTCCCGGCGATATCCTGACCAAGGTTGACCGGGCGAGCATGGCTAATTCTCTGGAAGTCCGCGCGCCGCTTCTCGATCACCGCCTGGCGGAATGGTCGGCCGCGCTCGATCCTGCTCTCAAATTGCAGGGCGCCAACGGAAAATTCATATTGAAACGCGCCCTCGAACCCTATGTGCCCGATGACATTCTCTACCGGCCTAAACAGGGTTTCTCCATGCCTCTGGCTAAATGGTTCCGCGGCCCCTTACGCCGGAAAATCAGATCCTCCGTCAACGGACAAGCGCTGGCGCAGACCGATTATTTTAACCCGCGCGTCCTGGAGGGCCTTGTGAGCGATCATGAGTGCGGGGTTCGGGATCACAGCGCGATTCTGTGGTTATTGCTGATGTTTGATTCATTCCTGCGCGCAGAGTCAGGCGATTGCGCATGAATATAATCGGCATCAATGGGAGTTTGTTCCGGCACAGCCGGTCACAGATGAACAGATCCTACTTGCACCAGACCCAGAACAATACAACTCCATCCTATGAGGGATGAAAGCGTCCAGATAGAGACGCATATCCGCAGTGAGAACCTGTCTTTCCTGTCCACGCGGGAGCGCCTGACAAGGTGGACATGGTTCCAGGATCTTATTCTGGAAACTGTTGCAACCATTCCTTCACTCACCTTCTGTTGTGACAGGATGATGCTATAGGAATGCACGTAAACATATTGTTAAAACAAAAACCACTACCAAAGAGGGTTAATTTTCATTTACCCTGCGCGCTTCGGACAGCGACAGGTCAGGCGCTCTCAGCGATAAGCCGGGAGAAAAGTTCAATCTGGTTTGCCGTTGTCTCTTCCCAGGAAAATTTCTCGGCATAACGGCGCGTGGCGCTTCTCTCCGGGGGCGCGTCAAGAAGACGCATGATCGCACGGGACAGGGCCGCCGGGCGGCGCGCCTTCACCAGCACGCCCGCCTCCGGGCTCTGAACAACCTCGCCTGTCCCCCACACATCGCTCGCCACCACCGGCGTTCCACACGCCATGGCCTCAAGAAGCACATTCGCCCACCCCTCCCGCGATGACGCCAGCACCAGAACATCGGCCGCGGCGTAAATGGCGGGCAGATCTTCGTGCGGGCATTGCCCTAAAAACCTGACGCGGGTTTCAACGCCCAGATCTCCGGCCAGGTGCTCCAGATTTTCCCGCTCAGGGCCGGAGCCCGCAATCAGCAAAGTCAGTGCAGGCTGATCAGCAAGCGCCCGGATGACCAGATCATGGCCTTTGCGGGGAATAAGATGACCCACGGAAAGGACGGTAGGCCCGGTAAGATTCAATCTGTCCCGGACGGCGGCGCGATCCTGCTGGCAAAAGGTGGTGAGATCAACGCCATTGCGCATCACGCTGATACGCGCGGCGGCGACCCCCATGGAAACCAGTTCTGTTTTCAGCGCCGCAGCGACGGTGATGAGACCCGCAGCCCGTTCGGCGGCCCGCAGGATCTGGCGGCGCGGACCCGGATAGTGGGCAATCTCGCTCAAATCGCTTCCCCTGGCCGTGATCACCAATGGCACGTCCAGATCCTGGGCTATCTCAGCGGCAGCCACGCCGTCAGGATAAAAATAATGCGCATCCACCAGATCAAATCCCCCCTCCCGCTCCGCCAAGCGGTGGACGAAGGATTTTACGCCGCGGGCGAGAAGCGTGGCGGCACTGTTCATGCCGAATTTCGGGATCACCGCATAACGCGGATGGTGCACTTTAATGCCGTGGCGCTCCTCGTAAGCGGGCGCGCGCGCAAACGCGCCATAGCGGCCAAACCGGCTTGAGGTAAAGGGAAAATAGGGAACCGGCGCCACCACGCATGCCTGAACCTTGCCGCTGGCCACCAGATGCCGCAGGCGGTTTTCAACAAAGACTCCATGATTGGGCTGGGCCGCATTGGGATAAAGCGTCGAGAATGTCAAAATTTTCAGCACTGCCGGTCCCCAATAAGCCGCCCCGATCCCCTTTGCCCTCTCCGGCCGCTCCATTGAGCGCCAGGGGGGCAAAACCCTGTCTCGTCCAGTTGTGAAGCCCGGTGTGATAACGAATCGTTAAAATAAACCCCGCGCGGCCCTGAAAAAGAGCAAGGCGCCCCGCCCTGTACACAAGGGTAAGAGAGCCGCGTTCCTCCCCCTCATGGGCGTAAAAACCCTCGACAACGGCCCCTAATTGGACCACTCCTCCGGGCGGCGGCGTGGCACTGGCGCGCGGGGGCTCCTGCTAATACATGGTAAATTTACCAACGGATGCTATAGCACATTCAGTGAGGCAAATGTTTGAGTCGCCCTGCGTGGGTCAGGGCACCGGACGGCCGCATCGGCAGGCATGATTCTTGGCCGTGATGTCATGGGGTGCCTGTATTATATCCTTGTGGCACTCGGGCCGGAAGGCGCCGAGAGCCTTGTTTTAACGGGACGGGATTAGATTTGTTCAGGTTTTTCAATCACTACATAAGACTTCCCACGCTCGTTCTGGCCTCACTCGAAGCGGCGCTGATTTTTCTCCTGCTTCTGGCTTTGACCATGCTTCACCTGGAAGTTACAGGCATCGAAGAATTTTCTGGCCCGTTTCATCTTATTGACCTCCTCGGCATTTGCTTTTCACTGGTGTTTCTGCTTGCCGCCGTCGGATTTTACAATCGCGACGCCGTTTTCCAGCTCGGCGTTTTGCTGCAACGGTCCGTGATTTTCCTCTTTATCGTTGTTTTTCTGGGTTTTGTAGCCTGGTTGGTTGATGATTTTGCCTCCAATATCGATATTTCCGATGATGTGTCACTGATCTCACTCGCCACCATTCTCAGCTTTCTGACAATCCTGGCGCTGCGAATCACATTTATTTCTTTTCCAAAATTCGACATCTTTAAACGGCGTGTTCTGGTGATCGGGCGCGGCGCGCTGGGCTATCGGGTCCGCACTTTCCTCGCCGGCGACGGCAGCACAACATTACAGGAAGTGGGCTATCTCAGCCTTGAAGACTATGACCAGAATCATGAATGGAACGGAAATGACAAATCTGAAGACACGCACGCACCGGCAGACCTGATCGAGCTGGCCCGCGAGCATAAAGCCGATGAGATCGTCATCGCGTCCCGCGAGTGGCGGGGCATGCCTGTCTGGCAATTGCTGGAATGTAAAATGGCCGGCATACACGTGGCCGACTATCTGTCATTCTGGGAGCGTGAAACCGGACAAATCGACATGGACGAGGTTAAGCCCTCCTGGCTGGCCCTGTCTGATGGCTTTCGCGCCAGCGAAACAAGGCAGATCATAAAAAGAGCGTTCGATATCTTTGTCAGTCTGCTGATCCTGATTTTAACCTTTCCAATACTGCTCATCACCGCTTTATTGATCAAGGTGGAAAGTCCCGGCCCCGTTTTCTACCGTCAGGCACGCGTCGGGTTACATGGCAAAAATTTTCGTGTCACGAAGTTTCGCAGCATGCGCGATGATGCCGAAAAGGATGGTATCCCTCAATGGGCAACAGCTGTTGATCCGCGCGTCACGCGCGTGGGACACTTTATCCGCAAGAGCCGGATCGATGAGATTCCTCAGATCTTCAATGTGCTTTTCGGACAGATGAGTTTTGTGGGCCCCAGACCGGAACGCGAATTTTTTATCAAGGACCTTGAAAAAAAAATTCCCCTCTACTCGATCCGCCATAATGTCCGGCCCGGAATTACCGGCTGGGCGCAAGTCAATTATCCCTACGGCGCCTCAGTGGAAGACTCAAAAAACAAGCTTGCCTATGATCTCTATTACGTCAAAAATGGTGGGCTGTTCCTTGATATTGTCATTCTTCTCCAGACAGCGCGCGTGGTCCTGTCAGGTGATGGGGCGCGATAACCGGGGCCTGAGTTCCCATGCACGCCACAATACTGAACATCAGCTATAGCGCGTGCGGCGGCGCCTTTCTTTTCCTTGGTCTGCTGATTTCCCTGAACTGGCGACGGTCATCATATGCCATCGTCCTGTTGACAGCCACGATGTTAACCGCGGCCTGGGCCATCGGCGTAATCTTAAGCCAAGTCTATACATTACCCACTTTTTTACTGGCCGTTCTTGAAATCGGGCGCACCGCGAGCTGGCTGGCTTTCCTCGGGCTCATACTGGGAATTTCACAAATCCAGAAGGGTTTAATGAACGCGGCATTTGCCACACTATTACTCAGTATCATTATTGCACCTATCCTGGGCGTCTATGCTGTCACAATTTTTCATCCTGGATTTCTTCTTCCCGAGACAGTTTTACTGATCGTTGGCCTTTGCTATATGAGCCTGGCCACGCTCGGATTGCTTCTTCTGGAAAATATTTACCGCAATGCGGATGACGATGGGAGATGGAGCCTCAAATTTCTCTGTTTTGGGCTTGGCGCGCTGTTTAGTTACGACTTCTTGTATTACGCCGATATCGTACTTTTCCGTGCGCTCAACGACTCTCTCTTTCTGGCACGGGGATTTGTCAATGCGCTGGCTGTTCCTCTACTCGCCATATCCATGTTCCGCACGCGATCCTGGTCGCTTGATCTTCATATTTCCAGAAATGTGGTTTTGCACACCGCGGCGCTTCTGATCGGTGGCCTTTATCTCCTGGTCATGGCGGGAGCGGGTTATTTTGTACAGCGCTATGGTGGCACCTGGGGGACCGTGATTCAGATTACATTTTTCTTCGCAGCCTTTCTTGCGTTGATCGTGTTAATTTCGTCCGGGTCTTTGAGAACAAAAGTACGTCTTTTCATCAGCCGTAACTTTTACAGCACTAAATACGACTACCGCACCGAGTGGTCGCGTTTTGTTCAAACCGTTTCCAGCGGCACCACCATCGCCCCTCTCCCGGACCGCATCCTTCATGCATTCTCGCAGATCGTCGCCAGCACATCAGCGGCGCTCTGGGTTCTGGGTCCCGGCGAAAAAAAATTCGTTCTTGCGGCGCAGTGGAATATGGGCAAATCACTGCCCGATGAGACCCTGCCCTCGCCTCTCATACAGATTCTAGAACAGGAACGCTCCGTGATGGAAGTCGGCGCTTTAAAACAAAAGCAAAGCGTCTTGATGACCTCCGACTTGGCGGCCTGGCTTCGAGACGAAAAACGCGCGTGGTTGATCCTCCCGCTTATGCACCGGCAATCCGTGCAGGCCGTCCTTGTGCTCGGCACACCCCGCGCACAAAGACACATCGATTGGGAAGATCAGGAGCTTTTAATGACGGTGGGCCGCCAGGCCGCCAGTTACCTGGCAGAAGAAAAAGCCACACATGCCCTCAGTGAGGCCAGACAATTTGAAGCCTTCAGCAAACGATCCGCTTTTGTGGCCCATGACATCAAGAACATCGTCAATCAGCTCTCCCTGATGGTGAAGAATTCAGAATCCCATGGCGCCAAGCCGGAATTCCAGTCAGACATGCTGGAGACCATTGAGAGCGCTGTCACGCGCATGACAGCGCTCCTGCAACAACTTGGTGACTGGGAGACGGCCTCGCCCTCTACCATTCACCCCCTCGATCTCAACACCTGCCTGATGCAGGTCAAGGAACACTGGCGTCACGCGTCTACCGGCATCACGTTTGAGTTAACCCCCGGTCGGACCTTGATTCTCGGCGACCCGGAACAATTGATATCTTCCTTCAATCACCTGATCCAGAATGCCATCGACGCCACGCAAGAAAGTGGAATCAGTGCGGCGGTGGTCGTGCGCACCCGCCGCCAAAAATCCAGCGTCACTGTTGATGTCATCGACCAGGGCCCCGGCATGGACGCCGCCTTTATGCAGGAAAAACTTTTCAAGCCTTTGTCTTCCACTAAAAAAGCTGGTTTTGGATTAGGCGTTTATCAGGTACGTGAATATATTGAGCTGATAGGAGGAACGCTGGAAGTGGAAAGCAGCCCCGGCAAGGGGACCACAATGCGTGTCAGCATGCCTCTGGCGGGTGCGGCGCCTGAAGCGCGCGCCGGCTCCACAACCGGGGCGGAAGCATGACAAAAAAATCCCAGAAAATTCTCATCGTCGATGATGATGCAGGCATGCGCAAACAGCTCAAATGGGCATTTGACGGGTTTGAAACCTTCACCGCCGCAGACCGCACTGAAGCGCTCGCCCTTGCTCGGCGGGAAGAACCACAGGTCGTCCTGCTTGATCTGGCCATGCCGCCCGATCTGGAAGGCCCCCGTGAGGGATTTGCAGCACTGGGCGAATTGCTGGCCTTCGATGCAAAAATTCGCGTGATTATTACCAGCGGCAATGATGAAAAAGACAATGCCATCAGAGCCATCCGTGACGGCGCCTATGATTTTTGCGCCAAGCCCGTTGACATTGATGTGCTGAATCTCATCGTCGAGCGCGCCTTTTATCTCTATGGCCTTGAGGCGGAGAATGAACGTCTGTCCGCTCTGAACACACATGTCCCGATGGAGGGCCTGATCACGGCCAGCCCTGAAATGCTCAAACTCTGTGCCGCACTTGAACAGGTCGCCCCTTCCACGATCAGCGTGATGTTTACCGGTGAAAGCGGCACCGGCAAAGAAGTGATGGCGCGGGCGCTGCATCGTTTGAGTCCCAGGGCCGGCGAAAATTTTACCGCCATCAATTGCGCCGCAATTCCTGAAAACCTGCTTGAAAGCGAACTCTTTGGACACGAAAAAGGCGCTTTCACGGGCGCGGTGTCGCGTTCCATCGGCAAATTTGAAATGGCGGACAAAGGCACCCTGTTTCTTGACGAAATCGCTGAAATGCCCCCCGCACTTCAGGCAAAATTACTGCGTTTTTTGCAGGAAAAAACCCTGGAGCGGGTTGGCGGAAAGCAGAGTATCAAAATAGACGTGCGCATCGTTTCTGCAACGAACAGAGAGCTGAAAGAAGAAATAACAGCCGGGAAATTTCGCGAAGACCTCTATTACCGTCTGAATGAAGTGGCATTTCATCTGCCGCCTTTGCGCGAGCGCCCAGGAGACGCGGCTCTGCTCGCCACACATTTTATCCGGCTTTTTAATGAGGGTCTGAACACCCGCATCAAAGGCCTGACAGCGGATGCGACAGCGGCGGTGGACTCTTACGCCTGGCCTGGCAATATCAGAGAGTTGGAAAATCGCATCAAACGGGCCATGGTCCTGTGCCGGGGAAAATATCTGGGCGCAGTGGATCTCGATCTGGAGCCATCCCAAGGGGCAAACGCGACGATGACCTTGCGCCAAGCCCGGGAGAAAGTCGAAAAAGAACTGATCTCCAAGGTTCTGGCCCAGACGCAGGAGAATATTTCACAGTCGGCAAAAATACTTGGAGTCAGCCGCCCGACGCTTTACGAATTGATGAAGAATCTTGGTCTTAAAGCTTAATTTATAACCCTGATGAATACTCCTTAACACTTGATAGAGGGGTGCGAAGATGCCGTTTATGTCCCGATTTTATGATTTGATTCATCACACCGGGGGAGCTCTGCGCCCCTGCTCCCAGATGTGCGCCAACCCGATCCCATCTCTGGCGGCGGCCCTCGCCCTGTTATGCGCCTCCCTCGTTTTCAACTACGGCGCACAGGCGAGCGTGGGGTCCGAATCACAAGAATATTTTCAGGACGCACAGTCAGCTTTGCGCACGGGCGACAACAATGCTGCCATCATTCAGCTTAAAAATGCCGTCAAATCAGACCTCAACAATGTCGCGGCCAGATACCAGCTCGCCTTGCTCTATCTGGAAACCGGCGAGGGTCCCTCCGCAGAAAAAGAATTAAAAGCCGCCAGGCAGCGCGGATTGGCCCCCGAGCAGGTGATCCTGCCTCTGGCTCAAGCTTATCTGATACAAAATAAATCCAAGGCCCTGCTTGAAGAACCGATACCGCAAACCGTGTCTGAAGAAACCCGGGCGAACCTCCTCATCCTGCGCGCCCAAGCCCAAATCATGAACAAGGATCTTGGAAAAGCCGAACAAGAGATCAATGCGTCTCTTGCAATCACCAAAACCCTGCCCGACGCTTATCTTGTTCTGAGCACGATTCAGGAACGCCGCGGAGATATGGCCGGCGCAGAAAAAAATGCCGATCGAGCACTTCAACTGAAACCTGATGCTCCCAGCACGCTCTACCGTGCTGCTGAACTCAAACGCATACAGGGAGACGCCCAGGCAGCTCTGAAACTCTACAGCAAGGTGATTGAGATCAACCCGATGCATCAGCGCGCCCGGTTGGGCCGGGCCCTCGTCTCCATAGGTTTGGGTGATGATGAGCAGGCGGACGAAGATATTGAGGCCATCTTCGAGGTTGACCCGGACAATTTCATGGCAAAATATGTGCGGGCCCTATTGCTGACACGGCAGAAAAAACCGCAACAGGCGCTCGAACTTCTGCGCTCGGCGCGGGACGTTGAACTTTATCCCCCAGCTCTCTACCTCTTTGGATCTCTCTATCTGGCCACGGGGAAAATCGAAACGGCGCGGGATTATTTTGAGCGTTTTCTCACCATACTGCCCGATAATGCGGCCGGAAATATTTCACTCGCCGCCATAGAATTGAAGAGCAAGCATCCTGAAAAAGCCATCAAGATTCTGACACCTCTCCAGCAGAAATATGAGAATAATTTCCAGATTGTCACCCTGCTTGCCAATGCCTATGTTGCCGCCGGCCGGTTTAAGGATGCCGCACCGCTTTATGACAAAGCGTCCCGCCTAGATCCTGAAAATGATCAACTGAAGTTTCTCCTGGCGCGCAGTCAGTTCAGCAGCGGGGCTGCGGATCAGGCGTTGAGCGTCCTTCAGTCCATGATCAAACAAAAACCGGATTCGACAGCGGCGCGCATCATGCTCATCACCGGATATATGAGCAACGATGAATTTGATGAAGCTCGAAGCGCCGTTGATAAGTTGAAAAAACATCTGCCGGGAAATGGCCTGCCTTACTATTTCTATGCCGCCATCGATTTACTGAACAATGATCGCGCGACGGCTAAACAAGAACTTGAGCAGGCGCTGACCGTGCAAAAAGACTTCTCCCCAGCCAGGATAAGTCTGGCGCGTATCGCACTGGGTGAAAACAATCCGGATGAGGCGCGCCGCCAGTACACCGAGATCCTGAAAAGAGACCCCGATCATTTGCAAGCCTTGGTGGGACTGGCGCAATTGGCGCGGGCTGGAGGCGAGTTTGACAAGGCTCTTGATCTTTTGGAAACCGCCTCCAGAAAAAATCCCGGCAAAATATCGCCCCTTCTTCTGCAAATTGATATACTCCTCCAACAACACAAAGTGGAGCGCGCCCTGGTTGAAGCGCGCGCCCTGGTGGGACTGGCGCCCAACAGTGGCGATGTTCTGGACGCTCTGGCCAGCGCGCAATTGGCCAATGGTGAAACAGTGAGCGCCATATCAACTTATCGCAATCTTACGACTTTGGAAAAGAACTCACCGCGCGCTTATGTGCGCCTGGGGCAGGCACTGACTCTGGCAGGCAATGAAGCAGAAGCGTCGAAAGCCTTCGATGCGGCCATTAAGATTGACCCTAATAACATGATTGCGCGGACCGAACGCGTCAATTCAGAGCAACGACTCAACGGGCCGGAAGCGGCCAAAACATTAGCGTTGGCCATGCGTCACGACATTAAAAATCCCTTGGATGCCGATCTCCTGGTCGCCAATACGCTCTATGAAAGCAAAAACTACGCAGAAGCTCTGGCTCTATATCAAAAAGCCTGGGCGGATCGCAAAGAGAGGGGTATCCTGATTCAGCTTTATCGCACATTGGATGCGATGAACAAAAGAGATGATGGTATCTCCCTCATACAATCCTGGCTGTCTGATCATCCTGACGATGCCGTCATACGGTTTCTCCTGTCCAATGCCCGCATCAAAAACAGGGATTATGCCGCGGCTATCAGCGAAGCGGAACACTCGCTGAAAAAAGCGCCCCGGAATCCGGCTGTTCTCAATAACCTCGCTTGGCTGTATCACCAACAGGGAAATTTGGACAAAGCCCTCCAATATGCTGAGCAGGCTTATCTGGAACAGCCTAAATCACCGGAAATTGCCGACACGCTGGGATGGCTTCTCATGAGTAAAAACAAAACAGCGCGAGGATTGAAACTGTTGCGCGACGCCAACGAAAAACGTCCAGAAGATTCCGAAATCGGCTATCACTATGCCGTGGCTCTCAACAGCGTCGGTCAACCCGCGAAAGCCAAAGAAATTCTGGAAGCCGTCTTGGCCAGGAACAATAATTTTAATGGCCAACAAGAGGCCCAAGAGCTTTATGAGAGTCTAAACTAACCGGCAGTGGGTAGTGCAGGCCGTGGCCGCACGTCCCAATCCTCCTGTCTCAAATCCCAAGCGTTCAATGACCAAAAAAAGAGATCACCCCATGAGTCCCCATCTAAACAAGCACCGCATTTGCCTGATCGGCGCGGGGTTCATCTCCAACATCCACGCCGAGGCCATCAACAGCCTGCCGAACATTATCGCAAAGGGCATCGTTGACACGAACCGAGCAGCGGCGGAACGTGTCGCTGCGAAATGGGGTATTGATCACGTCTTCTCAAACGTTGGGGACGCCATCGCGTCAGATAACTTTGATGCCTATCATGTTCTGGTTCCCCCGGACGCACATGCAGCTGTCGCAGCGCAATGCTTGAAGACGGGGCTGCCTGTCTTTGTGGAAAAACCGTTCGCCACCTCAGCTCAACAATGTGAAGACCTGCTGGCTCTTTCCCAAGATCATAACGCACCACTGGGCGTCAATCAGAATTTTATCTACCACCCGGCCTTCGCCAAACTCCGCCAGATCGTTGAAGCCGGTGAGGTGGGGCCTCTGGAAAGCGTTGAGTGCGTCTATTCGATGCCGCTCAGGCAACTCAGCGCCAGGCAATTCGGACACTGGATGTTTCATGAACCCAAAAACATCCTGCTGGAGCAGGCGGTTCATCCTCTCTCTCAAATCACAACGCTGACCGGGCCTGCAGCCGAACATAGAACACTGGCAGGCGCACCGGCTGAGATCTCACCTGGCGTGCTGTTTTACGGTCAGGCAAATGTCAGTTTTACGAGTGAGACCATTCCTGCGCATCTGCATTTTGCGGTGGGACGTGAATATCCTTTCTGGCAGGTCACGGCACTGTGCAAAGACGGCAGCGTTGTTGCCGATATGATCAGTAACCGAACATTCAGTTACAAAAGATCGCGCTGGCTGGAAGCTGCGGAACACATGACCTCCGGAATCCGGATTGCAGGCCAGATCGCCGGGCAGAGCATCTCCAACGCCGGGGCCTACGCCCTCTCGATTGCCGGATTGAAAGCACGGTCTGATCCCTTTTTCATCAGTATGTGCACCAGTATTAGAAATTTCTATCATGCTCTGGAATCTCGTCAACCGATCCTCTCAGATGGCGCGTTCGGCGCTTCTCTGGTCAGGTTTTGTCAAGCCATTAACGATGACGCCTTTCCCGCGCAAACTGCCGCAGCGCCGCTGCCGGCCAGCGGCTCAGACAATAATTATGACATTTTGATTATCGGCGGCACAGGTTTCATCGGTCGCCATGTCGTCACCGCACTGATCGGCTCGCAAAAACGTGTGGGCGTTATGGCGCGTAATCTTAATAATCTGAGCGGCGTCTTTTACAAAGAGAATGTGACACTGGTTAGAGGGGATGCCACCAAGGAAGCTGATCTCGAACGGGCCATCGCACCGGCCAGGATTGTCATCAATCTGGCTCATGGCGGGGGCGGAGAGACTTGGGAGGAAATCCGTGACGCCCTCGTGGGGAGCGCGCGGGCTGTGGCGGAAAAATGTCTGGCGCACAAAATCGACAGGCTGATTCACGTTGGTTCCATCGCCGGACTCTACCTGGGAAATTCTGACGAAACGGTAACGGACGCCACACCGCCCGACCCCCTGGCTGAGACACGGGGCGATTATGCCCGCGCCAAAGCAGAAGCGGATCGCCTGCTCATGAGTTGGCATGATACAAAAAACCTGCCCGTGTGCATTTTAAGACCCGGCCTGGTGGTGGGCGAAGGCGCCAGCCCATTTCACAGCGGAATTGGCGTCTACAACAATGATCAGCATTGCCTCGGCTGGAACAGGGGCGTCAATCCCTTGCCTTTTGTTCTGGTTGAGGATGTGGCGCAAGCAATGGTCGAGGCCGTCCAGCGGGATCAGGTCATCGGTGGAACATACAATCTGGTGGGTGACGTGCGCCTGTCGGCATCTGAATACATAGAGGAACTTGCGCGAGCCACGCGGCGTCCGCTCCAATTTCATCCACAGAGCCTTTGGAAACTTCAGGGCGTTGAACTCGCCAAATGGATGATCAAGCGCCTGTCGGGCCGGAAAGTCCCCCTGCCAAGTTACCGGGATCTGAAATCCAGGGGCATGACCTCCACATTTGATATTGAAGATACGAAGCGCGACCTGAAATGGACGCCCGTCGCCGACCGGCAGGAATTTATCCGCCGCGCCATCCTCGTTCACCCCTGAAGCATCTTATGGCTCCCCAACTCCGCCGTTTACTGCATGTCTTTTCCACCTTTCGGGTGGGTGGACCGCAGGTGCGCTTCGCGCTATTGGCCAATGCGCTGGGCGCCAAATACGAACATCTCATCGTCTCAATGGATGGCTCTGCGGACACGCTGAAACATCTCAGCGCAGAGGTGGATGCCAAAATGATTGAAGGGAGCCATAAGGACCTTCCCTTTTACCGGCGCCTTCAAGCGTATCGAGGTTTATTGCACTCTTTGCATCCCGATCAGTTGATCACCTATAATTGGGGCGCCATTGAGTGGGCCCTGGCCAATCTAAAACCGGTTTGCCCGCACATTCATATCGAAGACGGCTTCGGCCCTGAGGAAAGTCACCGGCAATTGGCCCGGCGTGTCTGGACCCGGCGTCTGGCGCTGTGGCGGCAAAGCCTGGTGGTGGTTCCCTCCCGTACTTTGTTCGAGATGGCTTCACACACCTGGAAATTGCCGCGCAAACGACTGCTCTACCTGCCCAATGGTGTCAATTGTCAACGTTTTAGCGCCAAACCCGACCAGGCGCTGCTGAGCCGCCTCAGCCTGCCAGGGGACCGCCCCCTGGTCGGCACCGTCACAGCGTTGAGGCCGGAAAAGAATCTGTCCCGTCTCATTCACGCCTTTGCGGCAGCGCGACAGGCCCAGGTCAGCCACCTCGTCATCATCGGTGAAGGGGCGGAACGCGTCAGGCTGGAAAGTCTGGTCAAGCAATTGGGATTACAACAGGAAATCACTTTTACAGGCCACATCGCGGACCCGGCGCGCGTGCTCGGCGCTTTGGACATTTACGCCATTTCCTCCGATACCGAACAAATGCCCTATGGCGTGCTCGAAGCCATGGCGTGCGGCCTGCCTGTCGCAGGGGTGGATGTGGGCGACGTCAAAACAATGGTGGCACATAAAAATCAGATTTTTATTTCTCCCAAGGACATCAACAGGTTGGCCCAATCCTTGAGGACGCTGGTCGCTGACAGCGCATTGAGACAGTCCCTTGGACAAGCGAATCAGTTTAAGGTGCGTGAACATTTTGGCGAAACACAGATGATTGCTGCCTATGATCGCCTTTTCCAGGCAACGGATTAGACGAATCATCTTTCAGAAAAACAAAAACGCGCCGTGAAATTTTGGGAGCGCGTTTCGATAGGAAGCCTGAAATATCAGTGGCTTGTTCAGTTCCTGCTTAACGCGATTGACACGCCTATAAAAAAATGGGAAAGATTTCCATTATTGATGACGGATTAGACCGGTTACGGATTGTTAAACTTTCCGCTAAATCGGAAGCGAGAATTAAAACGATCGTAACATCTGCTGGATAGCCTTGGCTCAAGGATTGCCCAGCACACGGCAAGAAGTGCGGCCATTCCACGAAACGGCAAACCGCCGGGAACGGCGGGACGCAAAACCTCCGATCCTAACGCGAGAATCGAAGTTCGGGCGGATAGCGGGGTTATCGAAAGGAGTAAGAGTACATGTCGCAATTGGACTTATCGGGAATTTTATCAATAAATTATAGTACCTTGACCGGAACCTCCGGCAACAATCAATTGTCTGCTCTGGGCGGCAATTTCACTCTGGTCGGCCTGGGTGGGAACGACACCTATCAGGTTGACAGTTATCTTGATCAAATCTTTGAAGATCCTCTGGGAGGAACCGACAGCGTTTTGAGCAGCGCGGCTTGGTATTCTCTCAGCGACAATATCGAAACCCTTCAACTGACCGGCACAGGCAATAGCGGCGGCGCCGGCAATGCGTCGGCCAATACTCTCATAGGCAATGCCGGTGACAATGTGCTCCAGGGCAAATCCGGCAATGATGTTTTTACAGGCGGCGGCGGCAATGACACCATAAAAGGCGGCATTGGAAATGATACCGCCACCTACAATGGCAATCTTTCCGACTATCAGATTACCCAATTGAGCGGCTCCACTTTCCAGGTGGCGTCTCTGAACACCGCTGAAGGCACGGACACTCTCAACAGCATAGAGAACCTGGCCTTTGCCGATGGCACGGTGCCGGTCTCAAGCCTCATCACGCTTCCTCCCGAAGCGTTGGTCAAACCTGTTCTTGCGGATTTCCAAGCGGTTGCCCCTTCAGGCAACACGCTCTGGGTGGGCGCCGGAGAACAATACACCACCCTGTCAGCCGCTGTGGCGGCCTCGGGCCAAGGCGACACAATTTATGTGCGCGCCGGCACTTATACCGTGCCGCAAATCAAACTCGATCACGACGTGCGCATCATCGGTGAAGGTAATGTCAGCTTCCAAGCCCCCGCTTATGTGGAAAAAGGCATCCTGGTCACCAAACCCGGCGTCAGCCTTTATGTGGAAAACATCGATTTCAGCGGTGCCGTCTCAACAAGCGGAAACGGTGCGGGCATCCGCCATCAGGGCGCTGATCTCACCGTCGTTGACAGCCTGTTCGCCAACAACCAAAACGGGATATTGAGCAACGGAACGGGCGAAGTGTTCATCACCGGCTCTGAATTCGACAATAACGGCAAAGGGGACGGCTTTACGCACGGGATCTATATCAAAGACGTTCAAGATCTTATTATCACCGACAGTTACTTTCACGACACCAATTTGGGCCATCACATTAAAAGTCTTGCCGGATCAACCCAGGTTTGGGATTCAGTGATTGACGATGCCGGCGGCGATGCAAGCTACTC
>Ga0114931_10002280_pt1 | contig 24408 bp, 20 predicted proteins | sample 2SBtaG_FD_89579 | JGI IMG/M metagenome (GOLD analysis project Ga0114931, IMG submission 89579) | Deep subsurface microbial communities from Kolumbo volcano to uncover new lineages of life (NeLLi) - 2SBTROV14_V59a metaG | ecosystem: Environmental > Aquatic > Marine > Volcanic | place: Kolumbo... | reverse complement strand
CTCGGAACTCTTCGTCGATCTCATGATTCTGCTGGCTCGCGACTACCGCATCACCCGTGATGTGGGCGCCTGGTACCTCCAGGATCTACGCGGTGAGTCCCTGCTGGATGGGCTGTGGGAGATCTTCCGCCGTGAAGCGGAGCAGCGGCTGACGCGCACAGCGCTGTTTCGGACCCTGATCGAGATGGGGGAAGAGACCCGGCACATCGTGCTCTGGGACCGTTTCGAAGCCGCTTTCGAGACCGCGGGTTCCGAGTCTGCGTCATCAGTTCCTGCGCCGGCGCTGCCCGCCTCGGCCGATGCCTTGACCCGCTGGCATGCGATGAAGCGGAGGTTCCTGACGTGGCTGGAGGAGGATTCGTTCGGCCTCTGCGTGGATTGCCTGAAACTCTTCCAAGCGGTTCTTCATCTTGAAGCCAATCGCCTGTACAAAAGCATATACGATATAAAAGGGCGATTCCCGTGCTTGGCGCTGCGGGACAGCGTCGGCGGTCTTGGGCGCACGTGGCGCTGCGTGGAAGGCAAGGTCAAGCCCGCGGGCGCAACTTCAGGCGACCAGACCCCGACGCCGGCCAAGAGCCTTCGGGATCTGCACAGTGAGATGGAAGAGTATGTGCAAGACCTGGAGCGACCTCGGCGCACGCGGCTGTGGCGCGCGCTGGAGCATTTGGCGTCGGAACGCGAGAAGGACCTGAGCCGCTACGCCAGGCAGCTCGAGACGCATGCCGGCCCGCTTTTGACGTGGGTCTTGCAACGGATCTGAAGGCTGAGAGACTGGGTGGTGTCCGAGCAGGCGCGATCCGGGCTGACCGATCCGGGCAAGCGTGACGAGCTGTGGAAGCGAGCGGTGGGGAAACCAGTGCGGTGGGGAAACCAGTGCGGGATCGAGCGCAAGATCGAGCGAAAACCATGAACGATGTCGGCTTCGCGATCCCTTGCGTGGGTCAATCGTGGTCAGTCACCAATCTTTGCATGCATGGCGTGTACCTCCGTAGGACCTTACTGTCCGGCCCCAGGATATCCGCGTTCGCTGTGGCTGTCAAGGTGAGTGGCTCCGGTAGGGGTTTGGCAGCGGGTCCTGGTGAGCAGCAGGGCGTCGGTGTGGTCGGGGTAGTAGCGACGGCGGCATCCCGTTGGAACAAAGCCGAGTTCGTTGTAAAAACAGATTGCAGCGTCATTATTGGACGCGACTTCCAGATGGCAGACATTGATGCCCTCTCGCTCGAGATCGCGCAGCCCGGCGCGGAGCAGGGCACGGGCGATGCCGCGACGCCGGGCCTCGGGCCTGGTGGCGATGCGCAGCAGCTCGGCCTCGCCGGCCAGCAGGCGCAGTGCGACCCAGCCGAGGAGGCCGCTGGCGGACTCGGGCGCGATGGACGATGCCACCCAGGCACGGGTGCTGTCTTGTCCCAGGGTGCCGGCGATGGCGCGCGGCGACCAGGGCTGTGCGAAGGCCGCGGCTTCGAGCGGCGCGATGGCCGCGCCATCGAGCGTCCGGGCGATGCGCACCGCGAAGCCCATGGGCCAGGGCGATGCTCCGGCTGCGCTCACCTCGCTCGGCCGGCTGGTCGCAGCCTGTTGCCAGGTCCCCTCTTAGGCCCTCCGGTCGCTGGCCGGCGGGCGTAGAGCGGGCGGGTGAGCAGGCTCTGGTCCCAGGCCGCGGGCAGGCCCCTTGCGACGCAAGCGGCCCAGGCGGCGAGCGGGGGCGCTTCGAGCACATGCAGCGCGCCTGGGCGCTGGCGAAGCGCGGCCAGCACGCTGGTGCCGAAGCCGATCACCGTGCCCTCGTCGTCGGCCAGCATCGCGGCCGTGATCCGCACCGCCGCATCGAGCGGCTGCGCTGGCGACGATGCCTCGTCGGCCGCACGGAAGCGCTGGACGCTCCACGCGCCATTGCGGGCATCGACTGCCGCGACCACCGGCTGTGACGCGTCCGGCGCCTGTTTGTAGGCCGCGGCAGCGAGTGCCCGAAAGCTGGACAAGGCAGCCACCGGCAGCCCGGTCGCCTGCACCAGCCCGAGCACCGTGGCCAGGCCGATGCGCAGGCCGGTGAAGCTGCCCGGACCGCGCAAGATCACCACGCCGCCGAGGTCGAAGAGCCCGTGACCCGCTTCGGCCAACGCTTCCCGCGCGGCTGGGATCAGCGCCTGGCTGGTCGCCCGCTGTTCGAGCTGGCGCAGCGCGAGCACATCCCCCGGCGTCTCGGTGCTGGTGCCGACCACTGCCACGCTGGCGGTCGGCGAGCCAGTGTCGAAGGCGAGCAACGGCCGCGTGTCGGCGAGCGCTGGTGCTCGGGCAAAGGCGGGCATGGGCGCCAGCCTATCGTGCTGCATGAGGCTGGCCGCTGCGCTCCCTTTTCCGATATCGTGCGCGCCGGAGAAGCGTGCACCACGCCGATGTCTGAACTGGATCAACAGATCGCCAACCGCCGGCGCAAGCGCGATGCCCTCGCCGCGTCCGGCGTCGATGTCTATCCGGCCCGTTTCGCGCACGACCTCGAGGTGAGCGAGGTCTGCCGGCGCTGGGGCGAGACCACGGCCGAGGCGCTCGAGGCCGCGGTGCAGCGCCTGCGCGTGCCCGGACGCATCACCGCTATCCGGCGCCAGGGCAAGGTGGTGTTCGCGGATCTGCACGATGGCCGCTCGAAGCTCCAGTTGTTCGCGCGCAAGAACGATCTCGACGAGGCGGTCTGGAACCTGATCAGCGATCTCGACTTGGGCGATATCGTGGGTGTTGAAGGAACCATGATGCGCACCCGCATGGGTGAGCTGAGCCTGCGCCTCGAGGGTATGACCTTGCTCGCCAAGGCCCTGCGCCCGATGCCCGAGAAGTGGCAGGGCCTCAAGGACGTCGAGCTGCGCTACCGCCAGCGCTACGTCGACCTGCTGGCCAGCCCGCAGGTGCGTGAGGTCTTCGAGCTGCGCGCGCGGCTGGTGCGTGGCATTCGCCGTTTTCTCGAGGATCGTGGCTTCCTCGAGGTCGAGACGCCGATGATGCAGCCGCTCGCCGGCGGTGCCGTGGCGCGGCCGTTCGTGACCCACCACAATGCGCTCGACATCGACCTGTACCTGCGGATCGCGCCCGAGCTGTACCTCAAGCGCCTGCTGGTGGGTGGCATGCCGCGGGTCTATGAGATCAACCGCAACTTCCGCAATGAGGGCATCTCCACCCAGCACAACCCCGAGTTCACCATGCTCGAGCTGTATTGGGCCTACGCCGATTTTCACGATCTGATCGAGCTGACCGAGGAGCTGATCACCGGTCTGGCGACCGACATCCACGGTACGACAGCGCTCAGCTTCCGGGGCCAGAGCCTCGACCTGAGCCGGCCCTGGCGGCGATTGAGCGTCAAGCAGGCGCTGGTCGAGCTCGCTGCGATGGACCCGGAGCGGCTCGAGGATGCCAGCCACCTGCGCGCCGCGCTCGGTGAGCAGGGCATCGAGCTGCCGCCTGGCGCGGGCCCTGGCAAGCTGCTGATGGCGCTTTTTGAGGCCACGGTCGAGTCGCAGTTGGTGCAGCCGACCTTCATCACCGAGTTTCCCACCGAGGTCTCGCCACTGGCGAAACAGAAGCCGGATGATGCCGGGGTCGCGGAGCGCTTCGAGCTGTACGCGGGCGGCATGGAGATCGCAAACGCCTTCAGCGAGCTCAATGACCCCGACACCCAGGCCGCGCGCTTCCGCCAGCAACTGGCGGCGCGCGACGCGGGCGATGAAGAGGCACATCGTTTCGATCATGACTATGTGCGAGCGCTCGAGCACGGCATGCCACCAGCCGGCGGTGAGGGGATCGGCATCGATCGGTTGACCATGCTGTTTACCGGTCAGACCTCGATCCGCGATGTGATCCTTTTTCCACTGCTGCGCCCGCAAGCACCGGCCGAGACAGTGTCAGCCGAGGCAGTGTCAGCCGAGGCAGTGTCAGCCGAGGCAGTGTCAGCCGAGGCAGTGTCAGCCGAGGCAGTGTCAGCCGAGGCAGGGTCGAGGTCGAGCGAGGCAGGGTCGAGCGGAGAGGCTGCGCGGGCGACCTCCAGCGCGCGTGACCCGGGCGCGTGAGCGCGGTGCGTGCAGCGGGCTCGCTCGGCACCCGTGCCTGGGCGCTGCCATTCCCGCTCTTGCTCGCCGCGCGCTACCTGCGCAGCGGCCGACGCGATGCTTTCGTCACCCTGCTCGCCGCGCTGGCGGTCGGCGGGATCGCGATCGGTACCTCGGCGCTGGTGGTGGTCTTGGCCGCGCTCTCCGGGCTGCAGAGCTTTTTGCGCGACGACGTTCTGACCCGCACACCCCAGATCGAGATCACCCTGCCCAGCGGTTGGGATCCTGCCGCTGCCGAGACGTTGATGCAGCGCTTGCGTGCGGTTGCGGGGGTGCGCTCGCTCAGCCGGGTGCTGCGCGGTCGCGGTTGGGTCCGCGTCGGCAGCGGTGTGCGCGCGGGGGAGATGGTCGGCTACGAAGGATCGCTACCAGCGTTTTTCCCTGCGCCCGAGCCTGCTCGCGGGCCCGGCGGAGAACCCCCACCAGCCGCCGGCCTATGGGTCGGCTCGGCGCCGGCAGCGGCCTGGGGGCTCGAGGCGGGAGAGCCGGTGGAGCTGATCTCGCCGCGCCCCGCGCTGTCGCCCTTCGGCCCGGTGCCCAGCGCGGTGCGCATACCCTTCGCCGGCACCTACCGCACCGGTCGCACCGAGCAGCCCGACGAGCTGCGCCTGGCCCTGCCGCTGGCCGCAGCCGTCCGGCTATTCGGATCGCAGGGCATGCGACTGAGCGTCGAGACCGCTGGCTTGTCCGAAGCCCTGATGGTGGCTGATCGGTTGCTGCCGATGCTGCCGGCGGGTGCCCATCTCGCGACCTGGCGCGAGCTGAACCGGCCTTTGTTCTTTGCCCTGCGCTTGGAGAAGTCGGTGATGTTCGTGTCGGTTTTTCTGATCGTTCCGGTGGCCGCGATGGCGCTGGTCACCGCTCTCACCCTGCTGGTTGCTGCCAAGCGTGGTGAGATCGGCATGCTGCGGGCGATGGGCGCCACCGCCGGCGACATGCGCCGGGGCTTCGCCTACCTGGGGCTCGCCATCGGTGCGGCCGGGGTGCTGGCCGGCATGGGCTTGGGCGCCACTGCGGCGCTGGTGCTCGACCGCTGGCGGCTGGTGTCGGCGCCGGGCAATGTGTACTTCGTGGACCATCTGCCGTTTCGTCTCGAGATCGGCGATCTGCTGATCGTCGCGCTCAGCACCGGCGGTATGACGCTGCTGGCGACACTGGTGGCTGCGCGGCGCGCCGCAGCCTTCGAGCCGGTGGAGGCGCTGCGGGCATGAGCGGCGGGCGATGAGCGAATCGGGCGAGGCCCTGGCGGTGGAGGCGCACGGCCTCGAAAAGTCCTACCGCGACGGCGCGGCGCGGGTCCGCGTGCTGGCTGGCGTCGATCTTTCGCTGGCCGCGGGTGAGCGCGTGGCGATCGTCGGGCCATCGGGCTGCGGCAAGTCGACGCTGCTGCATCTGCTCGGCACCCTCGATCGCCCCGATGCCGGCACGGTGAGCATCGGTGGCCGGCGTGTCGACCGCCTCAGCGCGCGGGCATTGGCCCGATTCCGCAACCGCACGATCGGCTTTGTCTTCCAATTCCACCAGCTTCTGCCCGATTTCGATGCGCTCGAGAACGTCATGATGCCGGCCCGTGTCGCCGGCCACAGCGCTGCTGAGGCCGCGCGTCGCGCCGAGCCTCTGCTGGCACAAGTCGGCATGGCGGAGCGTCTCGACCACTTTCCGAGCCAGCTCTCCGGCGGCGAGCGACAGCGGGTGGCAATCTGCCGGGCGTTGGTCATGGCGCCCGCCCTGCTGCTCGCCGACGAGCCGACCGGCAACCTCGATCCGGCCAGCGCCGAGCAGGTCTTCCAGCTTCTCTTGCGTCTGCAAGCCGAGCACGGGACCACCGCCGTGGTGGTCACCCACAACCCGGTTCTGGCCCGCCGCTGTGGTAGAGTCCTGGGGCTCGATGGTGGCCGTTTGGCACCGCAAACAGCGTGACGATGCGCGGTCCCCGCCGCCGTGATCGCCGATCGGATGAGGCCCGAAGCGCGATCGACCATGTTTGAAAAGTACAATGAAAAGGCCCGGCGGGCATTGTTCTTCGCTCGGTACGAGGCCAGCAAACTGGGCAGCCGGGTCATTGAGTCCGAGCATCTGCTGCTGGGCATCTTGCGCGAGGGTGAAGAGACGGTGGTCAACCTGCTCACCACCTTCGATGCCAAACCCGATGATCTGCGCCGCGAGATCGAAGGCGAGCGCATCTTTGTCGAGCGCATCTCCTCGACCGCCGAGCTGCCGTTGTCGGAAGATGCGAAAAAGATCCTCGCCTACGCCACGCACGAAGCGGAGAGCATGCTGCACCCGGCGGTCGGCTCCGAGCACCTGCTGATCGGCCTGCTGCGGGTCGAGGGCTGCCGCGCGGAGGCGGTGTTGACCGCGGCGGGGTTGGATCTTTACGCTGTGCGCGAGGAGGTGTTGGCGATGGCGCGCGAGCGCGAGGCCGCCAAGGTGAAAAAGGACCTGCCCTTTCTCAGCGAGTACGGACGCGACCTGACCGCGCTGGCGATCGAAGGGACCTTTGATCCGCTAATCGGGCGGGAGCCGGAACTCGATCGGATCGTACAAGTCCTCTCCCGGCGGACCAAGAACAACCCGATCCTGCTCGGCGAGCCCGGAGTCGGCAAGACCGCGCTGGTCGAAGGCTTGGCCCAGCGGATCGCTGGCGATCGGGTGCCGATCTTCCTCCGACGCAAGCGCATTATGGCCCTCGATCTGTCGCTGATCGTCGCCGGCACCAAGTACCGCGGGCAGTTCGAAGAGCGCCTCAAAGGAATTCTCAAGGAGCTCGAAGAGTCGGATGACCTGATCGTCTTCATCGACGAGATCCATGCCTTGATCGGCGCGGGCTCGGCTGAAGGTTCCCTCGATGCCGCCAACATTCTCAAGCCGGCCTTGTCGCGCGGCGCGGTCGCTTGCATCGGCGCCACCACGCCCAAGGAGTACCGCAAGTACATCGAGCGCGACCGCTCGCTGCTGCGCCGCTTCCAGGCGGTGACCGTGGCGCCGCCCTCGAGCGAGGAAACATTCGAGATCTTGGCCGGCATCCGTGAGCGCTACGAGCTGTTCCACAAGGTGCGCTATCCCGATCCGGTGATCCGCCGCGCTGTCGACCAGAGTGATCGCTACATTCCCGATCGATTCCAGCCGGACAAGGCGATCGACGTGATCGATGAGGCCGGCGCGCGCGTCAAGCTCCGGCGGGTGCGGGACACGCAGAATATGCAACGTCTCGATGACGAACTTGGAGACGTTGAGAGAGAGATGAAGGACGCAATATCGAATAAGAAATTTGACGAAGCCGTCTACCTTCGCGAGCGTGAGATCGAGCTGCGTGAAGACCGCGAACGACTCGCGGGCGACTTCACGGATGGTGCCAGCGTGGAGGTTAGCGAGCGCGACATCGAGGAGGTGATCTCTTCGTGGACCGGCATCCCGGTGGCCAGTCTGCGCACCGCCGAAGCCGAGCGCCTGATGGGGATGGAGGCCACGCTCTGCCAGTGGGTGGTGGGTCAGGACAAGGCGATCAGCGCCATCAGCCGTGCCATCCGCCGCTCGCGGCTCGGGGTCTCAAATCCGCAACGGCCGGTGGGCTCGTTCATCTTTCTCGGTCCCTCCGGCGTCGGCAAGACGGAGGTCTCACGGCGGCTGGCCGAGTTTCTCTTCGATTCGCAAAAGGCTTTGGTTCGCTTCGACATGAGCGAATACATGGAGAAGCATGCAGTCTCCAAGCTGATCGGCTCGCCACCGGGCTACGTCGGTCATGAAGAGGGCGGCCAACTGACCGAGCGGCTGCGGCGCAACCCCTACTCGGTGATCCTCTTTGACGAGATCGAGAAGGCGCATCCCGACGTCTCCAACGTGCTGCTACAGATTCTCGATGATGGTCGCTTGACAGATTCCTATGGCAATACCGTAGATTGTACCAACGCCATCATCATGATGACCTCGAATGTCGGCAGCAAGATGGTGCTCCAGGGCGGCCGGATGGGCTTCGGAGATCAGGCGCCCGGACGCGACTTCGCGCGCATCGAGGAGGAGATCCTGGCGGCCTTGCGCCAGACCTTCCGTCCCGAGTTCATCAACCGCGTCGACGAGGTGATCGTCTTCCGACCCCTCGGCCATGTCGAACTGCGTGCGATCGTCGACATCTTGATGCACGATGTCAACGCCACGCTCGGCGCGCGCGGCCTGAGCGTCACGCTCACCGAGGATGCCAAGACGTGGCTGCTCGAGCAGGCTGGCCTCGACCCGTCGACCGGCGCGCGGCCGCTGCGCAGAATGATTCAACGCCATGTTCAAGATGCCGTCTCGGAACTGCTCATCCGGAACGGCGACCAGGTTGTGACCCGCATCGAGGTGCAGGCCGTGGACGGGGTGCTTCGTGTGGAGAGCGCGGACACCTGTGTGGCGGCCGAGACCTGAGAGCCCGATGCCGTAGGCCGAGCGGTCGGGAAGCGCACGTTCCGGCGGCATGAGAATTGCTCTGCCCGGGTTCGTCCCCGTCCATGCATGCTTGCGAGAGCCTCGCGGTTCGAGACACAGGAGCGCAGCGGACGGGGCCTGCTGGAAGGAAAGGAGCTCACGTTGAGGATCAGCATGTACACGCACCCCGAGAAGGCGTCACGGCTGCCGAACCGCCGCGGCTCGCATCGCGCCCTGGCGCCAGGTGGCGAGCACCACGGCGCCCGTCGCCAGGCGACCCGGTGCAATGCACTCCGTGTCAGCCTGGCGCTCTCGGTCTGCCTGGCGAGCAGCTTCGGCACCTGCGCCGCCCTGCTCGCGCAGCCGATGCGGCCGCAGCCGGACATCCACGCCTTCGATGGCCAGCCGATCGTCGAGATCCACTACGCCGGAACGTTCTTGGCCCCGGACACCCTGCGTCACTATCTCTTCGGTCTCGACACCGGTGAGTCGCCGCCTCTCGACCTCGACGCGCTCGACCGGCACATCCACACCCTATGGCAACGTGAACTCATCGACGACATCAGGGTCTCAGTCGTTCCCGTCACCGGCGGTGTGCGGCTCGAGATCACCATCGTCGATCGGCCACGGCTGTTGTCGGTCCACTACGTGGGCCTCAAGCGGGTTGCCAACTCGGACATCAAGGAACGCATCGATCGCGATCGGGTCGCCGTGTATGAAGGGCAGCCGGTCGCCCGCGGCGAGCTCGAACGCCTGACCCGCCTGATCGAGGAGATGTACCGGGAAAAGGGCTTTCGTTTTGCCCAAGTGAACTTCAGCCTCGAAGAGGTCTCGAGGGGCCAGGTGCGGGCAACCTATACCATCGATGAAGGCGACAAGGTCAAGATTGGCGATATCAATTTCGATGGCAACACTGTGTATAGCGACTTCCACCTTCGGCGTTCGATGAAGAAGACCAAGGAGTCGGGATTCATCACCAAGTTCTTCAAGAAAGATATCTACAATCCGGCCAATATTGACGAGGATTTGGATAATTTGCGCGAGCTCTACCGCAAGAAAGGCTACAAGGACATTCTCATCGCCCGCCCCGAGATCACGGTTGAGGCCAAGCGGCCCAAGGCGTCGACGATCGAGAAGCAGAAGCGCCGGCTGGCGGTCACCATCCCGATCGAGGAGGGCGAGCGCTGGAAGCTCGGCGATATCTCGATCGACGGAAACGAGGTGCTCTCGGACGAGTTTCTGCTGCGCCAGTTCGAGCATCCGAAGGGTGGCTGGCTGCGGGCGAAGACAATCGATGACGCGCTCGAGAAGATCACCGACGTATATCGCAGCCTCGGCTACATCTTCTCGGACCTCGAGACCGAGCTGCGTGAACGACCGGGCAACATCGCGGACCTGGTGCTGCACATCGATGAGAAGGATCAGTTTCGGGTGGGTCGAATTCAGTTCGACGGAAACGAGAAAACGCGAGACAAGGTGCTGCGGCGGGAGCTGTTGGTGCAGGAGAGCACGGTGATGAACATGAGCGCGCTGCGCAACAGCATGCTCAAGATCCGTCAGCTCAACTACTTCGATATCGACGAGAACGAGCCCATCGACTTCGACTTCAACACCGAGGAAAAGACCGTCGACCTGACCCTCAAGGGCACCGAAGCCGACCGAACGGAACTCCAGTTCGGGGGTGGTTGGAGTGAGTTCGACGGCTTCTTCGGTCAGTTCTCGATGCGCACACGCAATTTCCTCGGCCGCGGAGAGACGCTGGGGGTCTCGGCCCAGATCGGCCGCCAGCGCGACATCTTCGACCTCGAGTATGCGGTGCCTTGGTTTCTCGACCGGCCCCAATCCTTGGGCATTCGGCTGTTCAGCCAGTCGATCCAAACGCCGCTGCTCAACGGCGTCGAGTTCATCCAGGACAACGTCGGCGGCTCCTTGACCTACGGCCGAAACCTGCGACCGTTTCAGACCTTCAGCATCACCTACTCGTTCAGCGACCTACAGCAGACGCAGACCTTCTTCGGCAACCTGACCGGACTGCCGACTGATCCGCGCGTTTTTGACTTCAGCAGCTCATCGATCCGTCCACAGTGGTTGTTCAATCGCCTCGACAACCGCCTCGAGCCCTTCCGGGGCATGCGGGCGTTGGTCTCCATGGAGCTGGCCGGGACCTTCCTCGGCGGCGATACCGAGTTCGTTCGGCCGACACTTCAAGGAACCTGGTTCAAGCCGGTAAGCCGGCGGCGGCCGTTCAAGTCGACCTTCGGTCTCAACGTCGAACTCAGCTACATCCGCGCGCTCAGCAACACCACGCTGTTTCCACTTCAGCGCTTCTTCCTCGGCGGCGAAAACAGCGTCCGCGGCTTCCGGCGTCGCTCCTTGACCGTGATCGACGACTCCGGCCGGCTGGTGACCGACAGCCAGGGCTTCCCGATCGGCGGCGACTTTCTCGCCCAGTTCAATGTGGAGTACCATGTCATTCCCGGTGGCCCGTTCCGCGTGGTGTTCTTTGCAGATGCCGGGGGCGTGTTTAATGTCGGTAACGATATTGAGGGCTTCGTGCGTCTCGATGACAACTCGCTCTTTCCGGCCGGCGACTTGGGCTTCAGTCCCGGCAGGATGCGCTACAGCGCCGGCATCGAGCTGCGCGTTCTGGTGCCGCTGTTCGGTGCTCCGTTGCGCTTCATCTACGCCAAGAACCTGGATCCGCTGGCGATCGATCAGTTCCAGGGCTTCGATTTCAACATCGGGACCTCCTTTTAGCCGCGGCTGCTGAGCCGCTGCGGCCGAGGCCCGATCCAAACCGCGATCCGTTCGACCGGACGCTTCCGAGGAGACCCATGCTCATGACCCACCGCAGCTTTCATCTGCGCACCGCGGCCGCGGTGCTCGCAGCCAGCGCAGCGTTCGGCTTCGCTGGCGCGCTTTCCGCGCAGTCGACCGCGATCAAGATCGCGGTTGTGGATCTCGAACGCGTGGTTGCCTTGTCGGACAGCGGCAAGGCGCTCCAGGGCAAGCTCGAGGCCTTTCAAAAGAATGTCTTGGCCGAAGCCGACGCCGTGAAGCAGAGCATGGAGGACCTGCGCCAGCGCATCGCGCAGGGTGCCAACTCCCTGTCGGAGGACAAGCTGGCCGAGATGCAAAAGCAGTATGAGGACAAGGGGATCAGCCTGCGCCGTCTGCGCGATGACAAGCAGCGCGAGGGCCAGAAGATGCAGTCGGAAGGTTTGCGCGAAATCGAGGGGCAGCTCGAGCCGATCTTCAAGCAAATCCAACTGGAACAGGGCTATGACCTGATCCTCAACTATGTCCCGGGCGTGGTGGTGATGGCCAATGAGCGGATCGATATCACCGACGCCGTGGTCGCGCGCATCAATGGTGCCCAGGGGGCGGGGTCGTAGCAGCAGGTGGCTGATCTGCGGGGCGCAACCCTCGGCGCGCTGGCGGCGTCTGCGAACCTCGAAGTGCGTGGCGATGCGGCCTATGGGGTGCGTGCGGTGCGCGCGCTCGAGCAGGCCGGGGCGCACGAACTCTCGTTCGTCCTCGACAGCCGCTACCGAGCCCGCGCGTGCGCCTCCTCGGCCGGTGCCTTGCTGGTACCGCCCGCGTTGGCGGATCTCGACCGGCCACTGTTGATCGCGGCGGATCCCAAGCTGGCCTTGGCGCACGTACTCCGCATGCTTTACCCGCCTCTGCGACCGCTGGTGGGGGTGCATCCCACGGCCGTGGTCGAGGACGGGTGCGCCATCGACGCCCAAGCGTCGGTCGGGCCGTACGCGGTGATCGGTGCCGGCAGTCAGATCGCCGCGGCGGCCGTGGTCGGCGCCCACACCGTGCTCGGATGCGATTGCCGGATCGGCGCGGGCGCCGTACTCCATCCGCACGTGGTGCTGTATGAGCGCACGCAGATCGGCGCACATACCATCATCCACGCGGGCTCGGTACTGGGCGCGGATGGTTTCGGCTATGCCCACACCGAGGGTGGCCACGTCAAGCTGCCACATGTCGGGCGCACGGTGATCGGCGAAGGGGTGGAGATCGGCGCGCTGGCGGCGGTCGATCGCGCGCTCGCCGAGGAAACCCGCATCGGCGATGGCACCAAGATCGACAACCTGGTACAGGTGGGTCACAATGTCACCGTCGGTCGTGGCTGCCTCTTGTGCGGGCAGGTCGGCCTCGCGGGCACCGCCCAGCTCGATGACTTCGTGGTCATGGGTGGTCAGTCCGGAGCTGGAGATCACGTGCGGATCGGCAAGGGCGCACAGGTCGCTGCGCGCTCCGCTGTGTTGCGCTCGATCGATGATGGTGCGGTGGTCGGCGGCGTGCCGGCGATCGACCTCAAAGCCTGGCGCCGTCAAGCGCTGGCGGCCGGACGACTGGGCGATTGGGCCCGGCGGCTGCGCGCACTCGAGCGCGCGCTCGAACGCGCGCTGGCCAGCGAGGGGCCTGGGCCGGAGGATCGACCGCTGCCGAAGCGGCGTGACCCGGTAGACGGCAGCGAGCGGTAGCGAGAATGAGCAAAGCAATGCCACGAGCGAAGCGATGATGGACAAGCCGGCGACAGGCCCCGCAATACGACCCTGGGACATCCGCCAGATTCTCGAAGTGCTGCCGCATCGCTATCCGATGCTGCTGCTCGATCGGGTCTTGGAGCTGGTGCCGGGCCGGAGGATCGTGGCGATCAAGAACGTCACCATCAACGAGCCGATGCTCGAGGGGCACTTCCCAGGCCATCCGGTGGTGCCCGGCGTTCTGTTGCTGGAAGGCCTGGCGCAGGCCGGTGCCTTCTTGCTGCTGCACGATATGGAGCCCGCTGTGCGCCGGCGCAAGTTGCTTTACTTCACCGCCATCGAGCGAGCACGCTTCCGCCGCCCGGTGGTGCCTGGCGATCAATTGCGCTACGAGATCAAGGTGCTCCGGCTGCGGCTCGGCACCTGCAGGCTCGAGGCGGTGGCGCGGGTGGGGGAGCAGGTGGCCGCCGAGGGGATCTTGTCTTCGGCGATGGTGGAACGGTGACCACGGCGCGCGAGCAACCTCCGGCGCGTCTTGCCACCGGCACCCGGATCCACCCGACCGCCGTGATCGACCCGCAGGCCGAGTTGGGGGTCGATGTGGTCGTCGGTCCCTACGCCATCGTCGGTGCTGGCGTCGAGCTCGGCGACCGCACCGAGGTCGGCGGTGGTGCTCAGATACGGGGCCTGACCCGTGTGGGTACTGAAAACCGCGTTTTCCCGCAGGCCTTGATCGGCTTTGATCCCCAGGATCTCAAGTACCACGGCGAAGCGACACGCTTGGAGATCGGCGATGGCAACCATTTCCGGGAGCTGTGTACGGTGCATCGCGGCACCGAGTTCGGTGGAGGTGTCACCACCATTGGCCATTGTAATCTATTCATGGCTTACTCCCACGTAGCCCATGACTGTAACGTCGGTAGCAACGTGATTCTCGTCAACAACGCCACCTTGGGGGGGCACGTCGCGGTCGCCGACTTCGCCACCGTTGGCGCCTTCAGCTCGGTGCATCAGTTCTGCCGGGTCGGCACCCATGCCTATATCGGCGGCTACTCGGTGCTGACCCGCGATGTAGCGCCCTTCATGAAGACCGTGGGCATGAAGCCCGCGTGCTACGGGGTCAACCGTATCGGCCTGAAGCGTCGTGACTTCGAGCCACCCTCGCTGGCCGCGCTCGAGGCTGCCTACCGCTTGCTGGTGCGCTCGCGTCTGCCACCGAACAAGGCCCTCGAACGGCTGCGCGAGACGCACCAGGGCGATCCGCAGGTGGCCATCTTGATCGATTTCGTGGCCAGCTCCGCGCGCGGGGTGATTCTCGACGCGCCTGGTCGCGGAGGCCAGCGTGGCGGAGGCGAGCGATGAGCGCGCGCCGCCGGGTACGCATCGGGGTGGTCGGCACCGGCGCCATGGGTGGCCACCACGTGCGCATTCTAGCAGCGCTGCCCGAGGCCGAGCTGCTGGGCATCTACGACCAGCGTCCGGAGGTTGCCGAGCAGCTCGCGCGCGCGAACGGTACGCGCAGTTGGCCGAGCATCGAGGCGCTCGCCGCCGAGGTCGAGGCTTTGGTGCTGGCGGTGCCGACCTACGCCCATGCCAGCATCGGTCGGCCGCTGCTCGCGGCCGGACGTCATCTGCTGATCGAGAAGCCGATCGCAGCGTCGCTCGCCGAGGCCGATCAGCTCCTCGCCGCGGTCGCTTCGGGCAGCCCGCCGCCGGTGCTCGCAGTCGGGCACGTGGAGTTCTTCAACCCGGCGGTCCAGGCCTTGCTGGCGGTCGGCGGCCAGCCGCGCTTCATCGAGATCCAGCGGCTGTCTGCGTTCACCCCACGCAGCCTGGACGTCGATGTCATCCTCGATCTGATGATCCACGACCTGCAGTTGCTGCACGCGCTCGATCGCTCCGAGGTCGCCGAGATCCGGGCCTCTGGCATCGACGTGATGTCGGGCAAGGTGGATCTCGCCCATGCCCGCATCGCGTTTGCCAGCGGTACGGTGGCGACGGTGGCCGCGTCGCGGGTGTCGGCGGAGCCGATCCGCAAGCTGCGGGTGTACCTCGATCAGCGTTACTTCTCGCTCGACTATCGCCAGCAGGAAATCAAGGGCTATGCCCTGCGCAACTCCGGCGACAAGCGCGTGATCGTGCCCGAACATCTCGAGGTGTGTCGCTCGGAGCCCCTGCGTTTGGAGCTGGAGAGCTTTCTCGCCGCGTGCCGGGGCGAGGACGTCGCCTGGGTCGACGGCAACGCGGCCCGGCGGGCGTTGGCGACCGCACTGGCAGTGCGCGAGGCGGTCGCCGGTCGCGGCTAGCGGCATCTTCGCCGGAGTGGGTGCGCCGACGCTGCCATGACCGTTCGAGCCTTCACAACCCTCAAAACCTTCCTCCGCCACATTCGTGGCCGGCAGGCGCATTTCCCCCACGAGATGTCGTTCCTGCTCGAGCTACCGCTGCGCCGCTTGCTGCTCAGCCCCGCGCAGCTCGCCGATCGGCTCGCACTCGGGCCCGATGCCAGGGTGCTCGACCTGGGTGCCGGCAGCGGGTTCTACGCCGCGGGCGTGGCGCGTCATCTGACGACTGGCAGCATCACCTTGCTCGATGTGCAGGCAGGCATGCTGGCCAGAGCGCATCGCAACCTCGGGCGGGCCGGCCTCGGTGCGCGGGCGCGTTATCTCGCGGCGCGCGCGGACCGGACAGCGCTGGCGGACAGCTCGTTCGATGCCGTTTTCATGGTCTCGGTGCTCGGCGAGGTGCCCGAGGCTGGGCCTTGCTTGGTCGAGCTGCGCAGACTGTTGCGTGCGGAGGGACTGCTTTCGATCAGTGAGCATCTGCCCGATCCCGACTTCACCCGCCTGCGGGCTTTGCGCGCACGCGTCGAGCCGGTGGGCTTTGTATTCGAGGCGCGGTTTGGGCCGCCCTGGAGCTACACCGCGAGCTTCCGGCGGGCGTAGCCTGGTGGTTGAGCGCGCGCGAACTCGGGCTATCTTCGGCCAACACTTCGGGGTAGTCTCCGGATCCCGGCCGGTACCAGCGGCCCGGCCTTGACTCCACATGGCGAAGGATTGTGATGAGCGAAGCGATGATCGGCGTCGTCGGCGGCAGCGGCCTGTACGGCATGGAAGGGCTCGCGGTACGCGAAGAGCGGATCGTCGAGACCCCATTCGGCGCGCCCAGCGATCCCTACCTGCTCGGCGAGCTCGATGGCCGGCCGGTGGCGTTCTTGGCACGCCATGGACGCGGACACCGCATCATGCCGTCGGAGCTGAACTTTCGCGCCAATATTTATGGCTTCAAAAAGGTCGGCGTCGAGCGCCTGCTGTCGGTGTCGGCAGTGGGCTCCATGCAGCCGCGCTATGAACCGACCCAGGTGGTGGTCCCAGACCAATTCTTCGACCGCACGCGCCACCGCGCCGATACCTTCTTCGGCCAGGGCCTGGTGGTCCACGTGTCGCTGGCCGACCCGATTTGCCCGCAGTTGATCGATGTGCTGTGCGCGGCCGGTGAGCGCGCCGGCGCCGCGATACACAAGGGTGGCACCTATTTGTGCATGGAAGGGCCGCAGTTTTCGACCCGTGCGGAGTCGCGCATCTACCGCCAATGGGGGGTCGATGTGATCGGCATGACCAACCTACAAGAGGCCAAGCTCGCGCGCGAGGCGGAGATCTGCTACGCCACCTTGGCGATGGTGACCGACTACGACTGCTGGCACCACAGCGAGGACGATGTCTCGGTCGAAGCGGTGATCGCGACCCTCAATGCCAACGCCGCCACCGGCCAGGCGATCGTCCGCGAGGCGGTCGCGGCGCTGGCCGACCTGCCGCGGGAATGCGGCTGCGGACGGGCTCTCGAAAGCGCGTTGATCACGGCGCCGGAAGCGATTCCCGCCGCCACCCGCGCGCGCTTGTCATTGCTGGTCGGCCGCTACCTCGAGTCGCCACCGGTGGGCGAGGATCTGCCGTGATCCGGGTTCTGGTCACCAACGATGATGGGATCTTCTCCGAGGGCATCGCGGCGTTGGCCACGGCGCTCTGCGCGGTGGTCGAGGTGCTGGTGGTGGCGCCCGACCGCGAGCAGAGCGCCAGCGGGCATTCGCTCACCCTCAACCACCCCCTGCGCATCCGCAAGGTGCGCGAGCATTGGTACACCGTCGACGGTACACCCGCCGACTGCGTCAACCTGGCGATCCAGGGCCTGCTCAAGGAGAAACCACCCGATCTCGTCGTCTCCGGCATCAATTCCGGGCTTAACCTGGGCAACGACGTCACCTACTCGGGGACCGTCAGCGCCGCCTTCGAAGCCAGCTTGCACCGCCTGCCCGCGGTGGCCTTCAGCCAGCAGGTGGCGGACGGCATGTCGTTTCAGCGGGCAGCCTCCTTTGCCCGCAGCATGGTGCGCAGCCTGCTCACGTCTGAAATCCCAGAGGGGTTGCTGCTCAATGTCAACTTTCCGGCTGCGGACTATGGCGGTGTTCGCGTCAGCAAGCTGTGCCGGCGCTACTACCGCCAGAGCGTGGTCGAGAAGCGCGATCCGCGCGGTCGTCGCTACTACTGGATCGGCGGCGTTCCCGAGTGGCAGCACGAGGAGGGGACGGACCACGCGGCGGTGATGGCAGGCTTTGTTTCGGTGACACCCCTGCACCTCGATCTCACCGACTATCCGGGGTTGAACCAATTCGGACCGCTGGTCGCGCAGCTCGACCGCGTGGCCTGCGAAATGGACGCTGGGAGCGAGCGAGGTGCGGACGATGCCAGTGGCGATTCCCATGGCGAAGCCTGAGCGCAAGGATGATCTGCGCCTGGCACGCAAGCGCATGGTGGATCAGTTGGCGCACGGCGAGTATGCGATCCACGATCGCCAGGTGCTCGAGGTCATGCGCACCGTGCCACGCCACCGCTTCGTCTCCGGCCAGCACCTGATCAAGCAAGCCTATGGCGACTCCGCCCTGCCGATCGGCCATCGCCAGACCATCTCGCAGCCCTGGGTCGTGGCGCGCATGAGCGAGCTGCTGGCGGTCGGTCCCGAACATTCGGTGCTCGAGATCGGCACCGGGTCGGGCTACCAGACCGCGATTCTCGCCCATCTCGCGCGCCGGGTCTTTTCCCTCGAGCGGATCGCTGCGCTGGCCCGAGAGGCGGTCGGGCGCATGCGCGAGCTGCACCTTTCAAACGTAAAAATCCAGGCTTTCGACGGCACGGTCGGATGGGGAGGCGAGGCCCCCTTCGACCGCATCCTGGTCACCGCGGCCACGCCATCGCCGGTGCCGACGCCGTGGCTCGATCAGATGGCACCCGATGGCATCATGGTGGTGCCCGAAGGTGGACTCGAACACCAGCGTCTGGTGCGCTACGCGCGCAGCGAGGGTGGTCTCGAGCGCTGTGTTTTCGAGCGCGTGGTCTTTGTTCCGCTCATCGGGCGGCTGGGTTGGCAGGAAGGAGCGAAGGGAGGCTGATGCGACACCTGTCTGATCGTCTGCACGAAGTACTCACCGGCATGCTGACTTGGGTCGAGAACTTCGCGGCCACACCCTATGGCGTTTGGGCGTTGTTCGCCATCGCCTTCGCCGAGTCGAGCTTTTTCCCGGTGCCGCCGGATGTGCTGTTGATCGCGCTGTGTGTGGCCCGTCCCGACTCGGCTTTCCTCTTCGCCCTGGTTTGCACTGCGGGCTCCGTACTCGGCGGAATCGCTGGCTACGGCATCGGCTATTACGGCGGCCGACCGCTGATGTATCGATTTTTCAAGACGGCCAAGGTACGTGTGGTCGAATCCTACTATGATCGATTCAACGCCTGGGCCACGGGCATCGGGGGGCTGACGCCGCTACCCTACAAGATCTTCACCGTCGCGGGCGGGGCATTCGCGGCTCGTTTCGGCGTTTTTATCCTGGCTTCGCTCTTGGCGCGCGGCCTGCGGTTTTTCGCCGTCGCCGGCCTGATCTGGTTGTTTGGCGAGTCGATCACGATACTGATTCGACGCTATATTAACATCGTTTCGATCCTCATCGTGCTATGCGGGATCGGTGGCTATTGGCTACTCGCACACGTCGTCCGGCGGACCAGTCGCCAACATCACGCCGAGGCGCTCCGCGCGGAACAGGCGACGGCGACCGAGCCTCCGGCCGAAATCTGACCCCAAGTACCGAGGGAGACCGAAGATGGATCTCAAGAAGCACATCCGCGAGATACCCGACTTCCCCAAGCCGGGCATCAACTTCTACGACATCACCACGCTGCTCAAGAATCCCCAGGCGTTGCGTACCAGTCTCGATCGTTTCGACGCGTTGTTCCACGATCTGGCGATCGACAAGGTGCTCGGGATCGAGTCTCGAGGCTTTCTGTTCGGCATGCACCTGGCGTACCAGCGCGGCGCAGGCTTTGTTCCGGTGCGCAAGCCGGGCAAACTGCCGGCGGACACCCATGCCGCTGCCTATGCGCTGGAGTACGGCACGGACCGCCTGGAGATGCACCGCGACGCGGTGGCGCCCGGCGAGCGCGTGCTGGTGATCGATGATGTCGTGGCCACCGGTGGCACCGCGGCCGCGGCCTGCGAGCTGGTGGCTTCGAGCGGTGGTGAGGTCGCTGGCATCGGCTTTTTGCTCGAGCTCAGCTTCCTCGAGGGCCGCAAGAAGCTCGGCGGCTATGACGTGCGTTCGCTGATAACCTACTGAGCGATCCAGAACCACCATCGGGCGTACGGCGCGAGCCGTGCGCCGCTGATCGCCGGAGGTGCGTATGTCACGCTCGAGACGCTGCCAGATCGGAATTCGGATCGCGCTGGTGCTCGGTCTCGCCTGGTATCTGCCCCTGAACCTGGGCGCCCAGACAGGTCCCGCACCGTGCTCGGCCGAACAGCCGAATCCTCTGCTGCCCAAGGATCCTGCGCGCTGTGCTGCGCTCCGGGAGATCGTTCGCCATCCGAGCGCCTTGCCGCTCGACGTATACGAGGCCAAGCTAGGCGCGTTCCTGCGCGCCTTCTGCCACCGGGACGCGGCGGGCGGTTGGCGGCGCGACAAGCGGATGCGCGATGTCGGCCCCTACATTGCCACCCTCGGTGGTGGTCGCTGGACCGGCCATCCCTACGGCACCCACGAGCCCGTGGTGATCTGGTACTCGCCGGAGATGCTCGCCTGGATGCACGAGAATCGCCCGGCGGAGGAGGTGCATGCGCCAGCGGACCCGACACCGGTGCCCGACGGGGCGATCATGGTCAAGGAGATGTTCTCGCCGCCGGCGGCCGCTTGTGCTGGCGTCGATCCCAGCCGCTTGCTACCAACCTCGGGTGCGGCGGTCATGGTGCGCGACGCGCAGGCTTCGGCCGATGGCTGGTTCTGGGGTTGGTTCGGTTGGTCGGGCTGGGATCCGGACTGGCCGGCGGGACCCAACAACCGCTTGCCCTACATGGGTTTCGGCCAGTACTGCGTCAACTGCCACGCCTCGGCCAAGCACGATCTCACCTTCGCCAGCCTGCGCAATGTCGAGGGTGAGGAGGGGGAACCGCTGGTGTTTCTCAGCCAGTCTTTCTTCGACACCCCGGCGGAGGAGGGTCACCATCGGTTGGTCAGCCTTCCCGACGACGATGCCCTGCGTCTGGGTATGCCGCGCTATTCCCAAAACCTTTCCTTCACCGAGGAAATCCAAGCCCAACCCCTGCCCAAGCCGAGCTGGGACACGGTGGTCGCCATGCCGTCCGAGACCTACGACAATGTCTGGGCCCAAGCCGGTGGGGCGAGCGCGGCCAGCAGCTTCCTGACCTCCGATCAATGCGTGGGCTGTCACGACGCAGGTGCCACCGGTCTGCAATTCGACATGACCCTGCCCAATCCCCACGGTGACAACCTGCTCAACCTTTCACCCTATGCCACCTGGCGTTCCTCTCCCATGGGTCTCGGTGGTCGTGATCCCATCTTTTACGCGCAACTCGCGAGTGAGACGGAGACCTTCCACAAAGAGGTGGCGCCGGTGGTTCAGGATACCTGTCTCGGTTGCCACGGCATCATGGGTCAACGTCAATATGCGATCGATGGCGCGGATTCGACAAGCGTGCCTTGCGAGGCCAAGACGCGACCCGAGGAACGGCATCGCTGCTTCTTGCGCGCCTTTGTCGAAGCGGCCCCCTGGCCGGCGGAGACTCAGCAGGCGCATCTCGCGTCCTATGCTGCCCTCGCGCGCGATGGCATCTCATGCACCGCTTGCCACCACATGCTGGTGGGAAAAGGAGGCGAGGACCCGGCCATCCACGCGCCGGAGAACCGGGGTGTGGCCGCGCGCCAAGGCTTTCTCAATCCCGGAAACAAGGGCTTTGCGAGCACCTTTACCGGCAGCTTCCTGGTCGGCCCGCCAGGCGAGCTCTATGGTCCGTTCGAGGACCCCAAGACCAAGCCCATGGACCACGCGCTCGGGATCCAGCCGGTGCACGACACTGCGATCCGCAGCTCCGAGCTTTGCGGGACCTGCCACACCGTGCATCTTCCGGTGATGGAGCAGGGTGAGATCATCGACTACACCTACGAGCAGACAACCTATCCGGAGTGGGCATTCAGTGATTACCGCACCGGCGACACCCCGAACGGTCCCCTGCCTTCGGGGGCCGGCGCGCGGGCAGAATCCTGCCAGGGTTGCCACATGCCGAGCCGCGATGCGCAAGGGGTAGCGTTCAGCAGCAAGATCGCAGGCATCCAGGAGTACAGCAACTTCCCGCAGGCCGAGTACAACCTCGGACCGGAAGATCTCGACCTGGCCGTGCGCGAGGGTTTCGCCCGCCACACCTTGGTTGGACTCAACGTTTTCTTCATCAAGATGGCGCAGCAGTTCCCGGACGTTCTCGGTATCCGGACACAGGATCCCATGCTGGTCACCCGCGGGCTCGATCCCTTGCTGCTCACCGAGCAGCGGATGCTCGATCAAGCCTCGAGCCGCACCGCGACGGTCACGGTGGGCGCGGTCGAACGTGATGAGCAGATGTTGCGGGCACAGGTCCGCATCGACAGCGAGGTCGGGCATAAGTTTCCTTCTGGCGTCGGCTTCCGGCGTGCCTTCATCACCTTTGAGGTGCTCGACGCGGTGGGCCATGTGCTGTGGGCTTCGGGTCGTAGCAACGATGTTGGCATGCTGGTCGACGAGCAGGGCGATCCGGTCGCCGGTGAGCTGTGGTGGCGAGATGATTGCTCGGCCCGCCGCAGCGGCGAGCCGCATCGCTACCAGCCGCACTACCAATCGATCGATGCGCAAGATCAGGTGCAGATCTACCAGGAGCTGGTCACTGGTCCGAAGCCGGGTCCTGGCCAGGCCGTCTGCGGTCACACGGCCAAGCCAGACGGCCCGCTGACCACCAGCTTCTTGTCGATCTGCGGCCACTTGAAGGACAACCGCATTTTGCCGCACGGCTTCCTCGGCCTCAGCGAGCGCACCGAGATCGCCGAGGCGCTCGGCGCCGGAGCCGATCTGGCCGAAGACAGCGGCCCGACCGCGGTCGGAGAGGATCCGGATTACCAGACCGGCGGTGGTGATTCCCTCAGCTACGAGGTCCCACTCGACCAGCTCCAAGGCACTCCAGCCACGGTGCGCGCCACACTCAACTACCAGGCGATCCCGCCGTACTTCTTGCAGGATCGTTTCTGCACCGCGAAGAGCGCCGACACCCAGCGTCTCTACTTCCTCGCCAGTCACCTCAACCTGGAAGGCACCGAGGCCCAAGGTTGGAAGCTGGCGGTGACCAGCTCCGGCGAGGTCCCGGTGCCATGATGGGACATGGCGAGCGCGCGGCCCCCAAGCCGGGCACGTTCCCCAGGCTCGATGCCGCGCGATAAGATCCGCCGTCCCCCAAGGCGCCTGTAGCTCAGGTGGATAGAGCGGCGGATTCCTAATCCGTAGGTCGGGGGTTCGAGTCCCTCCAGGCGCACCATCCCAACGCCTTGCCAAGAAGGTTGGGGCGTGGCATGCCGTGCCCCTACGTGCTCACAGCCATGCATGACCTCCGATGCCGGTCCATGGTACCGGCCTCGGGCCGGCAGGGGAAGGGCGGGGTCGGCACGGCGTGGTTGCGGGGCCGACAGGTGGGCGGACCCTTCGACCAGATCTAGGATCGATCCAATACTTGACTCAGTCTAGAGTTTGTGCTCAACTCCCGCCATGCACGGCGATGCCGATCAGCTCCTGCGCGAGCACGGCCTGCAGGTGACAGCGCAACGGTTGGCCATCATGCGCGCGGTGTCGTCGCGCCCGCACGCCACCGCTGACGAGCTGATCGACGACGTGTGTGCGGTGATCGGATCGATCTCGCGCCAGGCGGTCTACGACACCCTCGGCGTGCTGGTCGAGAAGAACCTCCTGCGCCGGATCCAACCGGCGGGATCGCCGGCCCGGTACGAGGATCGGGTGGGCGACAACCATCACCACCTGATCTGCCGGGGCTGCGGCATGACCTTCGACATCGATTGTGCGTTCGGGGAGGCACCCTGCCTCCTCGCGGGCGATGATCACGATTTCGAGATCGACGAGGCCGAGATCATCTTCTGGGGGCGCTGCCCGTCGTGCCGGAAGGTGTCCGCGGCGGCAGACGCGGGCTGACAGGCCAACCGACGCGCCAAGCAGTGCCGCAACGTCGAGCTTGCGGTCCTTCCGGCAGCCTCCGTACCTTCACAAGTAACCACACCAGAGTTTGCAGAGAAAATAGAGGAGAAGGCATGTCCTACGAAGGAACCGATGCGAAACCAGAGAGCCCAGAGCGGGCGGAACGGACGGGCAAGTGCCCGGTGATGCACGGAGCCCGGGCCACGGGGTCGACGGCCAACCAACATTGGTGGCCCAATCAGCTCAACCTGAAGATGCTCGATCAGGGCTCGGCGAGGTCCAATCCCATGGGCCAGGGCTTCGACTACGCCGAGGCGTTCGCGTCGCTCGATCTGGATGCCGTGAAGGCCGATCTGCTGGCGTTGATGAAGGACTCGCAGGCGTGGTGGCCGGCCGACTACGGCCACTACGGTCCGCTGTTCATCCGCATGGCCTGGCATAGCGCCGGCACCTACCGCATCGCAGACGGCCGCGGCGGTGCGTCCTCGGGCACCCAGCGCTTCGCGCCTCTCAATAGCTGGCCCGACAACGTCAGCCTCGACAAGGCCCGCCGGCTGCTGTGGCCGATCAAGCAGAAGTATGGCCGCAAGATCTCGTGGGCCGACCTGATGATCCTCGCCGGCAACGTCGCCCTCGCGTCCATGGGCTTCGAGACCTTCGGCTTCGCTGGCGGGCGCGAGGACGTCTGGGCACCCGAGGAAGATATCGATTGGGGTCCCGAGACCGAGTGGCTCGGCGACCAGCGCTACGCGGGCGACCGCGAGCTGGCCAACCCTCTCGGCGCCGTGCAAATGGGCCTGATCTATGTCAACCCGGAGGGCCCGAATGGCCAGCCGAGCGCGCTCG
>Ga0114931_10002279_pt1 | contig 24417 bp, 17 predicted proteins | sample 2SBtaG_FD_89579 | JGI IMG/M metagenome (GOLD analysis project Ga0114931, IMG submission 89579) | Deep subsurface microbial communities from Kolumbo volcano to uncover new lineages of life (NeLLi) - 2SBTROV14_V59a metaG | ecosystem: Environmental > Aquatic > Marine > Volcanic | place: Kolumbo... | reverse complement strand
TCGAGTGCGTCCGCGTCATAGCTCTGATCGGACAGCTTGCCTTCGAAGTAGTCGAGGTAGGCCTGCATGTCGAAATGCCCGTGACCGGAGAGACCGAACAATATGGTGCGTTGGACGCCCTCGGCGCGGGCTTGCAACGCTTCGTTGATCGCGCCCCGGATCGCGTGGGTCGACTCCGGCGCCGGCACGATGCCTTCGCTGCGGGCAAAGGTGACGCCCGCCTCGAAGCACTCGATCTGCTGGTAGGCCTGCGACTCGACGAGCCCCAGTTCCTGGGCGTGACTGACCAGCGGCGCCATGCCGTGATAGCGCAGGCCGCCGGCGTGAAAACCGGGCGGCACGAAAGACGAGCCGAGGGTGTGCATCTTGACCAGCGGGGTGAGGTGGCCGGTGTCGCCGAAGTCGTAGGCATAGCGACCGTGGGTCAGGGTCGGACAAGCCACGGGCTCGGTGGCGAGCACCTTGACATCCTTGCCGCCGCGCAGTTTCTCGCCGATGAACGGGAAGGTGAGTCCGGCAAAGTTGCTGCCGCCGCCGGTGCATGCGACCACCACGTCGGGGTAATCGTCGGCCAGATCCATCTGCGCCAGGGCCTCCTCGCCGATCACGGTCTGGTGCAGCAACACGTGGTTGAGCACGCTGCCGAGCGCATAGTGGGTGTCGTCGCGCGCCGCCGCGCGTTCCACCGCCTCGCTGATCGCAATGCCCAGACTGCCGGTGCTGTCCGGGTGCTCGGCGAGCACCCGGCGTCCGGCCTCGGTCTCGGTGCTCGGACTCGCCACGCAGCGCGCCCCGTAGGTCTCCATCATCGCCTTGCGGTAGGGTTTTTGATCGAAACTCACCCGCACCATGTAGACCTCGACCTCGATCCCGAACAGCGCCCCGGCGTAGGCCAGTGCCGAACCCCATTGGCCGGCGCCGGTTTCAGTGGTCAGATGCGTGGTGCCTTCCTGCTTGTTGAAGAAGGCCTGCGCGACCGAGGTGTTCGGCTTGTGGCTGCCTGCGGGGCTGACGCCTTCGTACTTATAATAAATGTGGGCCGGCGTGCGCAGCGCACGTTCGAGTCCGCGCGCACGGTACAGCGGCGACGGACGCCAGCAGCGATAGACATCGCGCACCGGTTCGGGAATATCGATATAGCGCTCGCCGCTGACCTCTTGCTCGATCAGCGACATCGGAAACAGCGGAGCCAGATCGGCCGGGCCGATCGGCTGCCCGGTGCCGGGGTGCAGCGGCGGTGGCAGCGGTGTCGGGAGATCGGCCTGGATGTTGTACCACGATTTGGGGATTCGCTCTTCACCGAGCTGGTACTTGATGGTTTCGGACATGGGTCTCTCCTCGCGTCAATGCGTGTCGTCACCGCGCGCGATCCTGCCGGCGGCGTCAGGCCCGAGTTTCGACCATCGCCGCGTTTACGGCAAGCGCGAGGGTATCATCGGGGTATGGAACTCCCTCCCGATTTGGTGGCGCCGGGCCTCGAGTGGGCCGGGCAGGCGCTGTTCTGGCCGTTGTTGGGCTGGGTGGTGTGGCGCGCCCGCCGCGGCGCTTTGCTGGCGGCGCTTGGTTCCAACCTGTTTCTGGGCAGTTGCGTGGGCATTTTGGTAGTGTGGCAACTGCGTGCCGGGATCGCCCCGGCGCCGCCAGTGCATCTGCTCGGGACCACCCTGCTGTGCCTGATGTTCGGGCCGTGGCTGGCGTTGCTCGGCATTGTCGGCGTACTCGCGGTCGCGACCTTCGGGGGCGGCGCCGGCGGCTGGTGGGGTTTCGGCCTCAACGCCCTGTTGCTCGCGGCGCTCCCGATCACCAGCACCGAGTTACTACGGCGCTGGGTTCGCGACCGGCTGCCGCGCAATCCCTTCATTTATATTTTCGTCGCCGCGTTTGCCAACGCGGCGCTCGCCATCGCGGTGCTCGGTGCCGTGAGCGGCGCGCTGCTGGTTCTCGCGTCGCCGCTCGATCTCGACTACGTGGTACGCATGCACTGGGCGTCGTACCTGCTGCTGCTGTTTCCCGAAGCCTTCGTCACCGGCGGGGTGGTGACCCTGCTGGTGGTCTATCGCCCGGACTGGATCCGCAGCTATGACGACGATTATGCGCCCGAGTCATGACCGGGTGCGAGCCACGCTCCTCACTCGCGCAGCCGTCCGGTGGGCGCGCCGTGCGCGTCGATCAAGGCGCGTTCGCGCAGCCACGCGCGGGCGTCCTCGGCGTCGCTCTCGAACCACGCCCGCGCGCTGGCGAGACGGAAGCTGTAGCCCCAGCGATCCATGTCGGCCAGCATCCGTGCTCGGTCATAGCCCGGCACCCGGTCCGCGAGCAGGATCGAGAGGTAGCACACCGCGCACTCCTCGGCGTCGTCGCCACCCGCGTTGGTGTGCAGCGCGGCGCGCCGGCGGCGATCCATGCAGATGAAATGGCAACTCTCGTGCAGCATCGAATGAATCGGCGTGTCGTGTCGCAGGTACAGGATCGCGCCGATCAGGCCGGCCTCCGGCGCGCCCCAGTAACTGCCGGGGATCGGGTCGTCCGCCGCCACCGAGACGATGCCGAGGCCATAGCCGGCGAGCAGCGCCGCCGGGGCCGCGGGATCCAGATCCGCGCAGCGCAGGACGTCGACGGGCAATCGATCGGGCATGACGCGCAGTATCGCGGTGTCGGTGCGTTCGGGGAAGGGGGATGGGTCATCGCCGCAGGTGGGGATCGATGCTGATCGTCCATCGCAGCAACCGCGTGGAGGCGCTGGTCGCGCGGTTGGCGGCGCTGCTAGCCGAATCCGCCGGCGACCCGTTGCGCGCCGAGACGGTGGTGGTGGAGGGCCCCGGAATGGCGCGCTATGCGGCGCTCGCGATCGCGTCGCGGCTCGGCGTCTGCGCCAACGTGGAATTCGTGCAGCCCGGCGCATTCGTGTGGCGAGTCGCCCGCGCAGTGCTTGGCGATACCCCGCGCGCCGACGCCTACACCCCGGAGGTCGTCACCTGGCACCTGCTGGCCCTGTTCGACACCTTGCCCGAAGGTGATCCGATCTTCGCGGCGCCGCGCGCCTATCTGGCGGGCGCCGATCCGCTCGCCCGCTTCGGCCTGGCGGCGCGGGTGGCGACGCTCTTCGATCAGTACGTGGTCTATCGTCCGGACTGGGTGCGGCGTTGGGAGGCCGGGGCGGAGCACCACTGGCAGGCCGAGCTGTGGCGGCGGTTGACGGGACGCGCGGGTCGCGGGCATTGGGCGCGGGTCCAACATCGTCTGCTCAGCGTGTTGTGTGGTGACGGGATCGGGGCCGTGCCCTTGCCCGAGCGGATCGCGGTACTCGGCGTCGCGACCCTGTCGCCGGCTTATCTGGAGGTGATCGCGGGGCTTGCCCGACACTGTGACGTGCATCTGTTGATGCTCGATCCGTGTCGCGAATACTGGGGCGACGTGCACAGCGCGCGGCGCGTGGCGCGAAGCGCGGCGCAGTCCGGACCGGGCACCGCGGAACCGCGCGATCTGCACCTCGAGAGCGGTAACCGACTGTTGGCCGCGCTCGGTGGTCAGGCGCGGGATTTTCTCGACCGGGCGCTGGCCGTCAGCGCCCTCGACGACGAGGAGTTCGACCAAGCCGAGGATGACACCTTGCTCGCCGCGGTGCAGGGTGATCTGCTCGATTTGCGCGATCCGGCGGCCGCCGGCGAGGGGCCGCGCACGATCGTCGGCGGCGACCGCTCGTTGCAGATCCACGTGTGTCACAGTCGCCTGCGCGAGGTCGAGGTGCTGCGTGATCAACTGCTGGATCTGCTCGCCTCGAATCCCGACTTGAGTCCCGCCGGGATGGTGGTGCTGGCGCCGGACATCGACGCCTACGCGCCGTATCTGGAGGCGGTGTTCGCCGAAACCGAACCCGCCCAGCGGATCCCGTTGAGCATCGCGGCGGGCACGGCCCGCGGCGCGGTGTTCGACGCGCTGTTGGCGCTTTTCGATCTGGCCGACAGCCGCTTCGAAATCGACCGTGTGCTCGGTTTGCTGGGGATCGCCTGCGTGCGCCGTCGTTTCGGACTGGGCGAGTCCGATCTGGAACGGGCCGGCGAGTGGCTGAGCCGTGCCGGGGTGCGTTGGGGTGTGGACGGCGCGGCGCGTTCCGCGCTCGGACTTCCCGCTGAAGATCAAAACACCTGGCGGGCCGGGCTCGACCGGCTGCTGCTGGGGCTCGCGCTGCCCCCCGAGGGCGATCAGCTCTACGCCGGGATCCTGCCGTGTGCCAGCGTGGAGGGTGTCGAGGCGGCGTTGCTCGGGCATGTGGCGCGCTACGCCGAGGCCCTGTTCAGCGCCACCGAGCGGCTGCGCACGCCGCGGCCGGTGAGCGCGTGGGCCGATTTGCTGCACGGCCTGTGCACCGAATTCGTGGCCCCCGAGGGTGTCGAAGAAGTGGAGTTTCAAGCCGTGAGCGCGACCATTCAGGCGCTCGCCGACAGCGCGAGCACCGCCGGCTACGACGCGCCGGTGGAGTGGCGCGTGATCCGCGCGTGGTTGGTGAATCACGTCCCGCGGCAGGGTTCGGGCGCGCGCCTGCCGAGCGGAGCGCTGGCCTGCGCGGGCATGGTCCAGGGACGTGCGATCCCCTACCAGGTGGTGTGCGTGCTGGGGCTCAACGACGGTGAGTTTCCGCGCGGCGAACATCCGCCGAACTTCGATCTGCGGGCGGCCGATTACCGCCCCGGCGATCGCCTGCCGGGCGACGATGACCGTGGGCTGTTTCTCGATGCCCTGCTCGCCGCGCGTCGCTGCCTGTATCTCTCCTATGTGGGGCGCGACATCCGCGATGACGGCACGCTGCCGCCGTCAACGCTGCTGAGCGAACTGCTCGATTACCTGGCGCGAGGTTTCGTGACCGGCGACGGCCAGTCTGCGGATCGGATGGTGGTCACCGTTCACCCCTTGCAGCCGTTCAGCCCGCGCTATTTCCGGAGTAATGGTCAGGGGCATGAACGACTGTTCAGCTATTCGGCCAATCTGTGCGTCGCCGGACGCGCGGCGGCTGCGGTACGCGCCGCGCCGCGACCGTTTCTGGACGCGGCCCTGCCGCCGCCCGATGAAGCGGCGCGCGGCCTCACCCCCGCCGAATTGAGCGCTTGGCTCGCCAATCCCGCACGCGCCTTGCTGCGCGGACGCCTGGGCATCGTGTTGCGTGAGGCCGACGCGGCGCCGCCGACGGTCGAGCCCTTCGTGGTCGAGGGACTCGACCGTTATCTGTTGCGCCAGCGGCTCCTCGAACGGCGCTTGGCTGACGCCGGGCGCGACACCGATCTGCGCCTCGCGCGCGCCGAGGGGCGGGTGCCGCACGGGGTTCCCGGCGCGGTCACTCTGGACATGGAAGCGGCGCGCGTCGATGCCTTTGCCGAGCGTGTGCGCGAGCAGTTCGGTGAGCACCGGCTCGCGCCGCTCGAGTTCGATCTGGATCTTGCGGGCCTGCATCTGCGCGGTACCTTGTCGGGACTCGGCGCCAACGGACTGCTCGGTTACCGCTTGGCGCGGCTCAAGGCTTCCGACCGCCTGTGGCTATGGGTGCACCATTTGCTGCTCAATCATCTGCGACCGGCCGCGGTCGAGTGCGTCAGCCGCTGGTTGCACGCCGACGGTTGCTTGACCTTGAAGCCGGTCGCCGAGCCGCTCCCGATCCTCGAGTCGCTGGTGGCGCGCTATCGCGAAGGGCAATCGCGGGTGCCGCCGTTTTTCCCCGAGAGCGCCTGGGCCTACGCGCAGGCATTGCTGGGCCGCGGGCGCGGCGATCCGCTGAGCCGGGCGCGGTCGGCGTGGCAAGGCGATGACTACCACAGCGGTGAGCACGAGGATCCCTATTTCGCGCTGATTTTCGAGTCGGGCGACCCCCTGGACGACGATTTCACGGTGGTTGCCGAGGCGGTATTCGGGCCGCTGATCGAGTGCCTGAGCGGATGACGGCGGTGGCCGACAGTGGCTGGTTCGATCCACTCGGCGCGCCGCTCGACGGCGTCAGTCTGGTCGAGGCGAGCGCCGGCACCGGCAAGACGCACGCCATCACCGAGCTCTATCTGCGCCTGGTTCTGGAGGCGGGGCTGCCGGTCGAATCGATCCTCGTGATCACCTATACCCGGGCCGCCACCGCCGAGCTGCGCACCCGGATCCGGGCGCGTCTGGCGGCCGCCGACAAGGCGCTGCGCGCCGCCGCCGACCAGGACCCGGCCTTGCTGGAACTGGTGGGGCGCGCCGGTGGCGCGCCCCGCGCGATGGCCCTGCTCGACGCGGCGTTGCAGACCCTCGACCAGGCCGCGGTCCACACTACCCACGGTTTCTGCCAGCGTGCCCTGGCCGAGCACGCCTTCGAAAGCGGGGTCGCCTTCGATCGCGAATTGCTTCCGGATCAGGCCACGTTGTTGAACGAGGTGGTGGCCGATTTCTGGCGCCGCGAATTCCATGCCGCGCCGCCGGTGCGGGTCGAGGCGGCCTATGCGCGCGGTCTGACCCCGGCGAAGCTCGGTGCCTGGATAGCGCCGCGATTGACGCAACTCGGTCTGTGGATCGTCGCGCCGCCGGACGCCGCGGCGGGGCTCGCCGGCGACGAGGCGAACTATGCCGTGGCGTGGGCCGCGGCGGCTGAAATCTGGGCCCGGGACGGCGCCGCGATCGCGACCCTGTTGCGCGACAGCGCGGCGCTCAACCGCAACCGCTATCGGGTTGCGTCGGTCGCTCAATGGCTGGAGGTGCTAGCGTCGGGCCTCGCCGGCGCCACGCCGCGCTACGCGGTGTTCGTCGTTTTCGAAAAGCTCGATCGTCTCACCCCCGCGGGGCTCGCGGCGGGGACCAAGCAGGGGGCGACACCGCCGCGTCACCGTTTCTTCGACGCTTGTGCGGAATTGTTGGCGGCACGCGACGCGTTGACCGCCGCCTACCAGCGTTGGGATCAGGGACTGCGCGCGCGACTGCTGGAATTTGCCCGCGCTGAGTTGAGCCGCCGGCGGCGCGCGCACGGCCTGATGGCCTACGACGACCTGCTGCTCGATCTCGACGCCGCGCTGGCGCGTCCCGGCGGCCAACTGGCGCAGGCGCTGCGCGGCCGCTATCGCGCCGCCTTGATTGATGAGTTTCAGGACACCGACACGGTTCAGCTTTCAATCCTGCGCCGTCTCTACGCCGGCAGCGGCCGGCCGCTGTTCCTGATCGGCGACCCCAAGCAGGCGATTTACCGTTTTCGCGGGGCGGACGTATTCGCCTATCTGGCCGGGGCGCGCGAGGCCGAGCGGCGTTACGGGCTGGGCACCAACTGGCGCTCCACGCCGGGTCTGATCACCGCCGTCAACGCCCTGTTCAGCGGGGTCGCCGAGCCGTTCGGATTGCGCGAGATCGGATTCACCGCGGCGCGTCCCGCGGAGCGCACGGCGGGCGCCGGCCTGGAACCGGCGGAAGACGATCCCGCGGATCTACGGATTTGGTTCATGGAGCGCGAGTCGGGCGGCGGCAAGCCGATCGGCAAAGGCGACGCGGCCGCGGTCGCGGTACGCTCGACGGCCGGCGAGATCGCGATGCTGGTCGAGCGCGGCGCCGCCGGCGAGGCGCGCCTCGAGGGGCGTGCGCTGGGGCCCGGCGACATCGCGGTGCTGGTGCGCAGTCACCACCAGGGCCGCTTGATGCGTCAGGCGTTGCTTGAATTACAGGTGCCGTGTGTGCGCTACGGCCAGGACGACGTGTGGGCGACGCCCGAGGCCGAGCAGATCGAACGGGTTCTGCGCGCGGTCGCCGAACCCGGCCGCGAGGGCCTGTTGCGCGCGGCCCTGGTCACACCGCTGCTCGGCTGCGACGGCCGTGACATCTACGCCTTGGACGAAGACGAGCGTGCCTGGGAGAAGTGGGCGGCGCGGGTCCGCGATTGGCATCTGATTTGGCGCGAGCGCGGTGTGCTGCGTTTCTTCGGCGCCCTGATCCGCGAGGCCGAGGTCGCGCCGCGGCTGCTGCGCCGCCCCGATGGGGAACGGCGGTTGACCAATCTGCGCCATCTCGCCGAGCTGATCCACGAGGCCGAGGCGACCCGGGGACTCGGCGTCGAGCGCTTGCTGGCGTGGCTCGCTTGGCGGCGCGGCGCGCGGGCGGAAAACCCCGAGCAGGCGCAACTGCGCCTCGAGAGCGACGGCGCGAGCGTGCGCGTGTTAACCATTCACGCGAGCAAGGGACTGGAATTTCCGATCGTATTCTGCCCCTTCCTGTGGGATGCCGGGCCGGGCACGAGCGGCGACATCCTCTATCACGATCCGTCGCGCGGCGACCGGGCGAGCCTGTGGCTGAATGGCACACCGCCCCCGGAGATCGAAATCCGCGCCCGGCGCGAGGCGCTCGCCGAAGCATTGCGGCTGCTCTATGTGGCGGTGACGCGGGCCCGCGAACGCTGTTACGTGGTATGGGGCGGGGTCAACAAGGCGGGCGAAACGGGTCTCGCGTGGCTGCTGCACGGCGGCGCGGTCGATGGCGCCACCGATAGCGCCACCGATAGCACAGATCCGGTGGGTGAACTCGCGGCGCACTTCGCATCGCTCGATGACGGTGACTTGCGCGAGGCGCTCGACGCGCTGCGAACGCGCGCCGCCGGCGCGATCGCGATCGCGTCGCCGCCAGCGCCGCGCACCCGGCCGGTGGCCCTCGCGGACGGTGAGCGGACGCGGTTGGCGGCGCGCCGGTTCCGTGGCGCAATCGCCGAGGGCTGGCGGATCACCAGCTACACGGCGTTGGTTGCGGGGCTTCCGGCGGAGCTTCCCGATCACGACGCCGAAGCGCGTGCGCCGGAGGCCGAAGCGGCGGTCGCGCAGGGCGGTGGGCGGTTTGCCTTTCCGCGCGGTGCGCGCGCCGGGTCGTGCCTCCACGCGATCCTGGAGCGGGTTGATTTCGGCACCGCCGGCGAGTCCCTGCAGGCGGTGGCCGCCGAGACCTTGGCGATGCACGGCTTCGCGTCCGTCTGGGCGGCGGAGGTCGCGGCGTGGCTCGGCGAGGTGGTGGCGACCCCGCTCACCGCCGATAGCGACGCCGTGCGTCTCGCCGACATCGGTAGCGGCGCACGGCTGAGCGAACTCGAATTTCACTATCCGGTGGCGCGTCTTGATCCGCACGCGATCACCGCGGTGTTGTCGGATCACGGCATGCACGACACCGGCGTCGAGCGCCTCAGCGGCGGGTCGCGTCACGGTTACGTGACCGGTTTCATCGATCTGGTGTTCGCCAGCGGCGGCCGCTACTACCTCGCCGATTACAAGTCGAACTGGCTGGGCGGGCGCCCCGGCGACTACGATGCCGCGCGCCTCGCGACCGCGATGCGTCGCGAAGCCTATGGCGTGCAGGCGCTACTCTACAGCGTGGCGCTGCACCGCTACCTCGCCTTGCGGGTGCCCGACTACGCGTATGCGCACCACTTCGGCGGTGCCTACTACCTGTTCTTGCGCGGCATGTCGCGGCGCAGCGGCGCGCGGCGCGGGGTCCATTTCCTGCGCCCGTCGGAGGCTCTGATCACGGCCTTGGATAAGACCCTGGGCGGCGGTCCCCCGGAGGGAGGCGAGCCATGCTGAGGGTCTACGAGGCGCTTCACCGGGAGGCGCGGATCAGCGACCTGGATCTGGAGTTCACGCGCTTCGTCGCGACTTCCTGCGGAGTGACCGCGCCCGAGGTGCTGCTCGCGTCCTGCCTGGTCACCCACCTCAGCACCGCGGGACATACTTGCGTTGAACTCTCGGAGTTCGCCGGTGGTGAGGTGCTGGGCGGGGAGGGGGTCGCCGGGCCGGGAGCGCCGGCGCTCACCGCATGGTGCGCGGCGCTGCGTGCGAGCCCGCTGGTCGGCGGCCCCGACGACTACCGGCCGCTGATCCTGGATGTTCACGGGCGCCTCTATCTGTACCGATATTGGCGTTACGAGCAGATCGTGGCGGATCGTTTGACGGCGCTCGCGCAACGCCGCGCAATGGTCGATGCGCGGGCCTTGGCGGTCACCATCGAAACGCTTTTCGCGGGCACCGAAGGCCACGCACGCGACGGGCAGCGCGAAGCTTGCAGGGTGGCCGCGACGCAGCATCTGTGCGTGATTTCCGGCGGCCCCGGGACCGGCAAAACCACCACCGCGGTGCGCATCCTGGGGTTGCTCGCAGACGCCAACCCAGGGCTGCGCATTGCGCTCGCGGCGCCGACCGGCAAGGCGGCCGCGCGCCTCGGCGACGCCTTGCTGGCGGAGTCCGGCGGCTTGCCGGAGGGGGTGCGTGATGCGCTGCCGCGGGGCGCCGCGACCCTGCATCGCCTGCTCGGGATGCGAGCCGACGCGGCGCGGCCCGAGTACCATCGTGATCATCCTTTGACGGCGGATCTGGTCTTGGTCGACGAGGCATCGATGATCGACCTCGGTCTGATGGCACGCCTGGTCGACGCGCTACCCGCCCACGCGCGTCTGGTGCTGCTCGGCGACAAGGATCAGCTTGCGTCGGTCGAGGCGGGCGCGGTGCTGGCTGATCTATGTGGTCCCGCGGGTGCGCCCGATTCGATTCCCGAAACCGCGGAAGGTGACCCGCCGACCACCTCGCAAGCCGGAGCGACCGTCGGAGCGGCCACCCGATCGACCGCCCGATCGACAATAGCCGACTGCGTGGTACAGTTGCATGGCAGCTATCGCTTCGATCCGCGCAGTGCGATTGCGCGCCTCGCGCGCGCGGTGCGGGCGGGCGACGCCGACGCCGCGCTCGCGGTGCTCGGGTCCGGGTCCGACACGGATTTGCTTTGGCGTCGCGATGCCGATCGCCGGTTGCTGGTTGACGGTATGGTCGACACCTACGCGCCGCTACTCGAGTTGGCGCGCGGCGCCGGGCCGGCGGCCGAGGTGCTCGCCGCGGTGGGTCGTTTTCAACTCTTGTGCGCGCGTCGGGAAACCGAGTCGGGGGTCGGCGCCCTGAATCGGGCGATCGAGGAAGAGCTCGCCGGCCGCGGCTTGGCGCGCGTCGGATTCGGCTGGTATCCGGGGCGCCCGGTGATGGTGACGCGTAACGATTACGCGCTGCGCCTTTATAACGGCGACGTCGGGGTGGTGCTCGCCGACCCCGACGCCGATGGCGCGTTAAGGGTCTGCTTCCGGACCGCCGATGGTGCCGTGCGGTGGATCGCCCCGACCCGAATGCCCGAGCACGTCACCGCCTACGCGCTCACGGTACACAAGGCGCAGGGCTCGGAGTTCGATCGAGTGGCGGTGGTGTTGCCGCGGAGTCCTTCACCGGTGCTCAGCCGGGAACTGCTGTATACGGCGATCACCCGCGCCCGACAACGGGTCGAACTGTGGGCCGACGAGGCGGTATTGCGGATCACCATCGCCCGCCGACTGCGACGCGCCTCGGGCCTGCGCGACGCCCTGTGGGGTACCCCCGAGTGAGCGGAATCGAGGGTCCAAGTGTGGCGCGGATCCGGGGCGTCACGCTGGACGCGGCGGGAACCCTGATCGCGGTGCGGCGCCCGGTCGGCGACACCTACGCCGAGCTGGCCCGCGCCTACGGCGGGGTGCTCGATCGGCGGCGGCTGGACGCCGCCTTCCACGCGATATTTCCGAGCATGCCGCCGCTCGCGTTCGCCGGTTTGAGTGGCGCGGCGTTGGCGAGCGCCGAGCGTGACTGGTGGCGCCAACTGGTACGGCGGGTGGTGACGCCCGCGGGCGGCGTTCCCGAGTTCGATGCCTATTTCGAGGCGCTTTACGCACACTTCGCCGCGCCGCAGGCGTGGCGTAGTCTGGGCAATGCGCCGCGGGTGCTGGCAACCCTGCGCGACGCCGGTCTGCGCCTCGCGGTGGTCTCCAACTTCGATTCGCGCCTGCCGGGGATCCTGGACGGCCTCGGTATCGGTGAGTCGCTGGACGCGCTGCTGTGGTCGAGCGCGGCCGGCGCGGCGAAGCCGGTGCCCCGAATCTTCGAGGCGGCGTTGGAGGCGCTGCGGCTCGCCCCCGAGGAGGCCCTGCACGTGGGGGATCGGGTGCGAATCGACGTTGCCGGCGCGCGCGCGGCGGGAATGGGTGCGGTGCTGGTGGACCATGGAGAATGCCGGACCGAGGATGTCGTACGCATCACGGACATCGGCGAGTTGCCGGCCCTGGTGCTCGCTCACCGCGACTAGTCGTGATCGGAACGTCGGTCTCTTCGCATCATGGGTAATCCCGAGTCGTCGCGCCGACGGCGGCGCCGGAGGGCGAGGCCCCCGCCGAGCCGGAATCCGCGGCGAAAAGTCGGCTCGGTAGGAGCCTCGCCTTTCCGGGTGGCCGGTTGCGCACCGGCGGGCAGAGTGTGGCGGGGTAGGTATCCCTATTTCGCTGGTGTAGCATAGTCACTCTCGCGGCCCAACTATATTTTGCCGGTCGCGGGACACCAGGCTCAGTCCCGAGTCAGGGTGGATGGCCATCCGGCCGGGCGACGCTTTCTGGAACTGATCCGTCACTGGGAGGAACAAGGAAATGAGAAAGAATCCAAGCTTAACAACCGCCGCGATGTTCGCGTGCGCGATGGCTCTGGGCATGGTTACGTGGAAACCGGTCATGGCGGCGACGACCTTGACCGTATACACGGCGCTCGAGGCCGAGGAACTCCAGCCGATCCGAAACGCGTTTCATTCTGAATACCCGGCTATCGACATCAACTGGGTGCGCGATTCGACCGGTATCATCACCGCCAAGATGCTGGCGGAGATCGACGCGGGCAATCCGCAGGCCGATGTCTTTTTCGGCACCTCGGCGACCAGTCTGCTGGTGGTCGACAGTAAAGGGATGCTGTTGCCCTACGCGCCTAAGGGCCTGGACAAGATCGATTCCAAGTTCCGGGGTTCGCGTAATCCCCCGCATTGGGTCGGGTCCGATGCCTACGCCGCCGTGGTCTGTTACAACACCGTTGAGGCCAAGAAGTTCAACCTTCCCAAGCCTACTTCGTGGCAAGACCTCACCAAGCCGGTCTACAATAACCACCTCGTGATGCCCAACCCGAACGCATCGGGAACCGGTTTTCTCACCGTGTCTAGATGGCTGCAACTCATGGGTGAGGACGCGGCATGGAAGTACATGGATGCCGTGCATAAGAACATGGCGACCTACACCCATTCCGGATCCAAACCGTGCAGGCTGGCCGCGGCCGGTGAGTACCCGATCGGGATTTCATTCGCCTTCCGCGGCGCGAGCCTGAAACAGAAGGGCGCCCCGTTGGATCTCGTGGTGCCGAAGGAAGGTATCGGCTGGGAGGTCGAGGCGAGCGGTATTCTCAAAACCTCGAAGAAGGTTGAGGCCGCGAAGAAACTCATCGACTGGTCGATTTCACCGGCGGCGATGAAGGTGTTCAACAAATACTTGCCGATCCTCGCGATCCCGGCGATGGCTAAGCCGGTCAAGTACTTCCCCGCCAGTATTCAGAAAGCGATGATCAAGAATGACTTTGCTTGGGCGGCCAACAACCGAAAGCGCATCCTCAAGAAATGGGAGACGCGCTACGGTCAAAAGACCGAGCCTAAAGGCTAGCGCCTATCCGCGAGTTCGAAAGGTTGCTGGAACCCGGCCCCCTGTCGCATGACCTGTGGGGCCGGGAACCAAACGGAGCGACCATGGACGGACGCGCCCCCCTCGATGAAATCAGCGATTTCGCGGCGGGATCGGCAAGGTCGGTTGCTCGCCTTCAGGGCCGTTGCGCGATCGAAGGGAACAGGTGATGAGCCGAGACCAACCGAACAAGGCCGAAAAGGCGGATGAACCGTATCTTCGGATCGAGCGGCTCACCAAGATGTTCGGTGCGTTCACCGCGCTTGCGGACGTGGACCTCGAAGTGGCCGAGGGCGAGTTCATCTGCTTCCTGGGTCCTTCGGGTTGCGGCAAGACCACCCTGCTGCGCTGTATCGCAGGACTCGATATCCAGACCCATGGGCGGGTCAGCCAGGGTGGCAAGGACATCTCGACGCTGCCCCCCGACCGCCGGGACTTCGGTATCGTCTTTCAGTCCTATGCGTTGTTTCCCAATCTTACGGTGTACAAGAACTTGGCCTACGGTCTCGAGAATCGGCGCATGGACCGGGCGGCGATCGCCGCTCGAGTCGCCGAGCTGATCGGGTTGGTCGGGCTGCAAGGCGAGGAGGATAAGTACCCGGCGCAGCTCTCCGGCGGGCAGCAGCAGCGCGTTGCATTGGCCCGTGCGCTCGCCCCGTCACCGGGGCTGTTGCTGCTCGACGAGCCATTGTCGGCACTCGACGCGCGGGTGCGGGTCTATCTGCGCCGCGAAGTACGGATGCTGCAGCGTCGCCTCGGCGTAACCACCATTATGGTCACGCACGACCAGGAGGAGGCGCTGACCATGGCTGACCGCATCGTCGTTATGGACCAAGGGGCGATCGTTCAAATCGGAACCCCGATTGACATCTACCGTTCACCGGAGACCCCGTTCGTCGCCGACTTTGTCGGCACCATGAATTTTCTGCCCGCCGTCGTTCTCGAACCGCGGCGCGTGCGGCTCGGGCATCTTGTACTGGACTGTGGCGACGCCGTTGGCGGGATGTCGGCGGGTAGCGCCATCACCCTCTGCGTGCGGCCTGAGGATCTGACGGTGCGCAATGGCGAACTGGACACGCATAATACGGCGCCCGCACGCGTCGAGGTACTCGAGTTCCTGGGCGCCTTCTATAGGGCGACGCTTGCCGTCGAGGGGATGGACGAGCACTCGCTGACCGCCGATCTGTCGCCCAATCTCATGCAACAGCTCGATCTTCGGGTTGGCGGAAAGCTCAATGTCGTTTTTCCCGAGGACCGGATCCGCGTATTCGGGGAGCAGTAGGCAGCCGATCATGTCTGTTAACACGCTCGATCGCCCGCTGCGCCTCGAGACCGCCCGCGACGACCGAATTCAGGGTTGGTCCCTGGCCCTCATCGCGGTCTTTCTGGTGGCGGCCATTCTCCTGCCGCTTTATGCCATGCTCTCCAAGAGCTTCAAGGACGCCAACGGTAATTTCATCGGGTTCGGGAACTACCGCGAGTACTTCAGTACGCCCGAGTTGGTGAGTTCGGTGGCGCACACCCTCACGATCGGCGTCGTTACGACGGTGATCGTGGTCACGCTCGCCTTTATCTACGCCTACGCTATCACCCGGAGCTGTATGCCTTTCAAGGGACTGTTCAAGGCTATCGCTCTGATCCCCATTCTCGCACCGTCTCTGCTGCCGGCAATTTCGCTCGTTTATCTGTTCGGCAATCAGGGAATGATCAAAGGGGTGATGGGGGGGCATTCCATCTACGGCCCGATCGGGATCGTAATCGCCTTGGCATTCTGGATTTTTCCGCATACTGTCATCATCTTGACGACGGCGCTCTCCACGGCCGATGCGCGCCTCTACGAGGCCGCCGCGGCGCTCCGGACGAGCAAGCTGCGTACCTTCTTCACCGTGACCTTGCCGACCGCGAAATATGGCCTGATGAGTTCGTGTTTTGTCGCTTTCACCTATGCGATTACGGACTTCGGGGCGCCCAAGGTGATCGGCGGGTGGTACAACGTGCTCTCGGTCGACATTTACAAACAGGTGGTCGGTCAGTGGAATTTCCAGATGGGCGCCGTAGTCAGCGTCGTGTTGTTGTTTCCGGTGGTGCTCACCTTCATCGGTGACCGACTCGTTCAGCGCCGCAACGTGGCGCAGATCTCGGCGGGCTCGGTGCCCCTGGAGCCGAAGCCCAACCGGCGTTTCGATCTGATTATGTTCGGTTTTTGTTTGCTCATCACATTTATTTTGGTGGGCATATTGGCAGTCTCCGCGTTCGCCTCCTTTATCAAGTTCTGGCCCTACAACCTGAGCCTGGTGCTCAGCAACTACCAGTTCCAGTACACGGATGGTGGCGGTTGGGGCGCGTACGCGAACAGTGTTGAGATGGCGACGCTCACCGCGGTGTTCGGAACCCTGATCATTTTCACTGGCGCCTACCTGATCTAGAAATCACGACGTTTCGCCGGCGCCCGCTCGGCTCTGCGACTCCTCGCGATTCTTCCGCTGGCGGTGCCCGGCATGGTCCTCGGGCTCGCCTATATATTCTTTTTCAATCCTGCGTCCTTCGCAATCCCATACACCGGTATCGAGCTCGGCAATCCCCTGCATTTTTTATACAGCACGATGGGGATCCTGGTGATTGCGACCATCGTCCACTATTACACGGTGCCACATCTTACCGCGGTCACCGCGCTCAAACAACTCGACGATGAGTTCGAATCGGTATCGGCGTCGCTCAAGGTGCCGTTCTACAAGACTTTCTCGCGGGTCACGTTCCCGGTGTGCCTGCCGGCCATATTCGACATCTCGATCTATTTGTTCGTCAATGCGATGACCACCGTTTCCGCCGTGGTGTTCCTATGGGGTCCGACTACGCACCTCGCGGCTGTCGCGGTGCTCAATATGGACGACCAGGGCGATATTGCGGCCGCCGCCGCAATGGCGATGATGATCGTCTATACCTCGGCGGGCGTAAAAATCCTTCATGCGCTGGTGACTCGGGGGCTGCAACATCGCGCCGAGGCGTGGCGCCGGCGCACTGTGACGACCAGCGTGGCAACCGCCTGATCCCGCATCGGATAACGGAAGCGTTGTGGGCGCAGCCCACGCGGAAAAAGGCACGCCGCGGCGGCCGTAGGGTCGGCGAAGCCCACGCGGAAAGCTGTGTTCGCTCGCACCGGTGTCAGTCCATGCGCAGGGCCGCAAGGGCTGCCCCCCCGCTCTCGCGGCACCGGGCAAGCCGGGGTCAACAATGCTTGCGCCGCAGACGCACGCTTCGACCCCCTCGAAGACCGGCGGCAGCACCTAGCCTGTACCGGTTGACCTGGACGGCAGTCCGACTCGCTTGTCACCTGGTTGCCGCTCATACGGTCACCCAAGCCGCTCCACATTTCGCGTAACGCTCGGCATCAAGCGGATCAACCTCGAACATCCGGCCGGGAAAAAGCCAACCGACCCGGTTCCTACTCGAACTGCCCGTGGCCTTCGGTGCGACCGGGCCTGAGTAGCACGTCAAGCGTCCGACGCTCACTCGGAAGCAGCGTCGATCCGCGCTCGCGCCAGGTTTGGGATGTTCAAGCATGTCGACAACCCACTGTGCGTGATTTGGTAGACGACATCCTCAAACGCAATGCTTGGTTCTTGCTTTTGCGGCGTTACAACGCTTTGAATGGAATGGCAATTGCGCATCCTTGTGCCTTGCCCTGCACCACCGCAAACGCACGCTTCACCGCGTCGAACTGAGGATTCTAGGTTCACCCGACGAGCAACGCAGCCACACGGGATGGATCGGCGCCCTCGAGTTGGTGAGTTAATCTTGAACCGAGCCCTTAGCCCTTCGATGACGCCCGTTGCGAACTCGCCGGTGGTGGCGAAAGCTGCCGTTCGTCGACCACCCGGTTGCGTCCCTGGCGCTTGGCCTGGTACATGGCGCGGTCGGCGCGATTCAGTAGTTCGCCGGGATCTTCGGCGCTGTCGAGTGCCGCCAGGCCGACGCTGACCGTGACCGGAATGGGCTGATCCGAAAGGGTGACGGACAGCGCCGAAACCGCCGTGCATATCCGTTCGGCCAGCAGCCGGGCGCCGGCGAGCCCGGTATTGCCGAGCAGTGCCACGAACTCCTCGCCGCCATAGCGAAACAGCAAATCACTGTCGCGGATGCTGTCCTTGATGCAGTTCGCGAGGATCCGCAGCACTTTGTCACCGGCCTGATGGCCAAAACTATCGTTAATGCTTTTGAAGTGGTCGGCGTCGATCATGACCACCGACAGCGGAAGATCGTGGCGCTTGGCCATCTTGACCTCGCGTTCGAGGGCCGTCTCCAGGGTCGCGCGATTGCTCAAGCCGGTGAGTGGATCGTGCGCCGCGGCCTGCAGCGCGTCACGGTAGCGAAGCGCATTGCGCAATGGATGAAGGAAGTTGGCGAGCAAGTCCTCGAGCGAGGTCAGCTCTTTCTCCGAGAACGGCTGCTTGCGGCTGAAGGTGAGCGAACCGAGAGCTTCATCGTCGAGAAACAAATCATAGCTCGCGCGGTGGGCCGCCGGCGGGTCGGTCATGACATCGATGCCGGTGTCGGCGTGGGTGTAGCGGACACTGTCGAAACGGATCTGTTCGGCGGCATAGGCAGCGAACACACTGAGCTGCTTCTCGATATCGAGGGTCGTATGCAGCGCTTCCGCCAGCTTGAGCAACCACTCCCTATCGGTCATGACGAACAAATCCTCGCGTAACGGGACCGGGAACTCGACGCTGCTGCGTACGTGTCTGCGCACGTTCGACGCCGGGTCACGCGTGCCGAGTCGATTGTCGTTTTCGATTGCCAACGGTTCGCCCATCTACGGATCCCCTGATCAGTATTTCGCCAGATATTATGCGAATCCCGTGCCACAACCGCTTTCTTATTCCGAATATAGGTATTTCAAAGGCTTAGTACACCTGTCTTCAACCGGCGTCAAGATTCCGACGGCTCGATTGGTCTGCAGGCGGCGATCTATTGCCGCTTGCGGCTTCGGGTCCGAGTGTCAACGCGCGGCCGCGGATGGCGCGCGCGTCATCGCTCATCAGATAAATATAGGCGCCGGTCAGTTGCTTGGCTTCGGGTAGCGCCCCGCGATCCTCGCCGGGATAAGCCCGCGCGCGCAGTCGGGTGCGCACGGCGCCGGGATCGAGGCTGTTGACCCGTACCCGGGTATTGACCTCGAGCTCGTCGGCGAGCACCTGCATCAAGCCCTCGCCGGCGAATTTCGACGCCGCGTAAGCCCCCCAGTAGGCACGCCCCCGCCGCCCGACCGTATCCGAGGTGAACAGCACTGACGCGCACGGGGCGCGGCGCAAGGCGGGAAGCAGCGCGCGGGTGAGGAAAAAGGCCGCGTTGAGATTGATCTGGACGATGCGCAGCCAGTCGTCGCCCGGGTAGTGTTCGATGGGGCATAAAGCGCCGAGTTCGGCGGCATTGTGCAGGAGTCCGTCCAGATGCCCGTGGCGGGTCGCGATGGCGTCTGCCACGTGGCTGTAGTCCTGTTCGCCGGCCACGCCGAGGTCGAGCGGATGGAGGAGCGGCTCGGGTCCGCCGCCGGCCACGATTTCATCGTACAGGCTTTCGATGTCCGGGAGCCTCTTGTCGAGCAGCACCACGCTCGCGCCATGGGCGGCGAAGGCGCGCGCCGCCGCCCGGCCGAGTCCCGCGCCGGCGCCGGTCACCAGGATTAGCCGTTCGGCCAGCAGCCCGGCTGCCGGTTCATAGTCGGGTGGTAACGCTAAGCGCTCGGTCACGGTCGGAGCCTTGCTTGGCGTTGGGCTTGCCACGCGATCCAGAGCTGGCTGATCGCTCGCAACTCGGGCCGCCGCTCGAGCAGTGCATGGTCGCGGCGGCGCAGCGATTCGATCATGCGTCGCCGAATCGCGGCCCCGGCCAACAACGGAAACAGCGCCGCGCGGTCGCTCGACGGAATCGCATCCACCCCTTCGCAAAGGATGGTCTCGGATTCGGGAAGGCGCTCACGCAGCAGCGCGCGCAGTCCTGGCGGCGTGGTGCGCGCGCCGAGCGCGCGCGGTTCAACCGCGTTGCGGAGCAGGTCTTCACGCGCCAGCCGGAGTCGCGCCAGTCCGCGGCGACGGTAAGGGTGGAGCAGGTGATCGGCCAGGCCGATTGCGCCGCCCAGGCGTGCAGCTCGCTCCGGCGTGCGCGGATCGGTGGCTCCGCAAAGCTTCGCCGCGACCCGTGCGAAGCCGCCGCTGGTGGCGTCGCTGTAGGTCCGCAACTCGGCGTGGGTATCGAATACCGGGACCGCGACGCGCGCCGCCACCGTATCGACCAGCGCGCGGAAGTAATCCAGGGGGATGCGCGACACCGCCGCCGCGAGGGCGCGGGTTGCGGGGTGGCGTGCCGCTTGCGGCGCACCATCGAGTTCCTCCCGCCACCAAGCGAGCTTGGCCCGGGCGGGCACCGGGTCCGAGCACTCGTCGAGGATCTCGATGATTTCGGTTGCCAAGGTCAAGGCGGCAACCCAGCGCCCGCGAACCGGCCGCGGAGTAAACAACAACGCATAATAAAGTTCGCCACCCGGCATCGCCACCTTGGCCCGGCAGTAGGCGCCGGGTGTCATGGCGCGGTCCGGCTGCGCAAGTCCGGTTGCTCGGTGGTGTTCGCGGCGTCCAGCCAGGCAATCAGATCCGCTGGCTGGTCGAGAACCGTTTCGGCACCCCACCGGGAGGGGTCGTCGCGCGGCCCGAGGTAGCCCCAAGCGGCGACCAACGGCCGCATACCGGCGGCCCGCGCGGCGCGAACGTCCGCCGCCGCGTCACCCAGATAGGCGCATTGCGCCGGCTCCAGTCCCAGTAGCCGTGCCGCATGCAGGAGCGGGTCGGGATGGGGTTTGGCGTGTGCCGCGGTGTCGCCGCACACCAGACACGCGCTGCGCTTCGCGTAGCCCAGGGCGTCGATCAACGGTGCGCTCAACCAGGTAAGCTTGTTGGTGACGATGCCCCACACGAGACCGCGCGCCTCGACCGCGGCGAGCGACTGCTCGATGCCGGGGAACAGTCGCGTGCGCCGCGCGATTCCGATTCGATAGCGGTCGAGAAAGCGTTGGTGCAGAGGGTTGACCGCGGGATCCGACAACTCGACGCCGAGCGCCGCCGCCACCATCCGTCGCCCGCCGACCGATACCAGGTGACGTACCTGTTCGGGTTCGGGCACACCGACCCCAGCGTCGGCCAGCACCGCGCGCAAGGCGTCGATCAGATCGGGAAAGGTATCCGCGAAGGTGCCGTCCAGATCGAGCAGCAGGGCGTGCGGCGCCGGTGGAGGTTCAGGCGCGCGCACGGATTGACTCGTCGGTCCGGTCGCCGCCCGCGGCGAAGGTGGCCATGTAGTTGACGCCGACGTCACGGCTGAGCCTGAAGGTGCGTGTAATCGGTCGGTAACCGACACCCTGGACATCGACCAGCAGCAATCCCTCGGCGCGCGCCCACGCGTCGAGTTCCGAAGGGCGGATGAAGTTCGCGTAGTCGTGCGTGCCGCGCGGTAGCCAACGCAGCAGGTACTCGGCGCCGATCACCGCCATCAGGTAGGCGCGTGGGGTGCGGTTGATGGTGGAAAAGAACAGCCGTCCGCCGGGTGCGAGGACTTGTGCGCAGGCCGCGACCACCGACGCCGGGTCGGGTACATGCTCGATCATTTCCAGGCAGGTGACTCGATCATAGGGTTGCGGGTCCGCGGCGGCGATTGCCTCGACCGTCGCGAGGCGGTAATCAACATCCACCCCGGATTCGAGACGGTGCAGGCGTGCGACGTTGAGCGGCGCCTCGGCGGCGTCGATCGCGGTGACCCGCGCACCCCGCCGAGCCATCGCCTCGGCCAGTAGTCCGCCGCCGCAACCCACGTCCAATACCCGTTTGCCGTCGAGCGGGGCACGCTGGTCGATGTAGTCGAGGCGTAGCGGGTTGAGCAGGTGTAATGCGCGCATCTCGCCCTCGGGGTCCCACCAACGTGCCGCCAGTTCGGAAAAACGGGCGATTTCGGCCGCGTCTACGTTGGTTTGCGTCGCAGCGTTCATGGCGTTTCGGATCCTCCTTGAGTGCCGCCCGCGATGCGGCCGCGCCACTCGTCGGCAGCGCGGCACAGGGCGCGTACGTCTTCGGTCAGCAACTCGCCGTGGCGCACCACCTGACGACCACTTACCCACACGTCGCTGACCTGATGACGACCCGCCGCGTAGACGATCAGCGAGAGCGGATTGTAGGCCGGTTGGGTGTGGATCGAGTCGAGATCAATCAGGGTGATGTCGGCCGCCTTGCCGGGCACCAGCGAACCGATCTCGTGATCGAGTCCGAGCGCGTGCGCCCCGCCCAGGGTCGCCATCCGCAGCGCCGCATGGGCCGGCAAGGCGCGCGCGTCGCCGGCCACGCCTTTGGCCAGCAGCGCCGCGCTACGCATTTCGCCGAGCATCGACAGATCGTTGTTGCTCGCCGCCCCGTCGGTGCCGAGCGCGAGGTTGACGCCGGCGACCCGCAGGCGCTCGATCGGGCACAGGCCGCTTGCGAGTTTGAGATTGGATTGCGGGCAGTGCACGACGTGCCCACCGTGCGCGGCGAGTCGCGCGATTTCCTCATCGATCAGCGCGGTCATGTGGACGGCGACCAGCCGTGGTGACAACAGCCCGAGCCGCTGGAGGCGCGCCAGCGGCCGTTCACCGTGCCGATTCTCGCTGTCGGTGACCTCATGGGCGGTCTCGTGGAGATGGATATGGATCGGAATATCGAGCTCTTCGGCGAGCGTCGCGACCCGGATCAATGCCGAGTCATCCACGGTGTAAGGCGCGTGCGGCGCGAACGCGGTGCGCGCCAGCGGGTGGCCGCGCAGTCGGTCGTGCACTTCGGCCCCTTTGGCCATGTACTCGGCGGCGGAACCGGCCCAGACGCTCGGGAACTCGAGCACGATCAGGCCGACCACCGCGCGCATCCCGATCTCGGCCGCGGCCAGCGCCGCGGTGTCGGGGTGGAAGTACATGTCGTTGAAGCAGGTGGTCCCGCCGAGCAGCATCTCGGCGGCGGCGAGGCGCGTGCCGTCGCGCACGAATGCCTCGCTGACCCAGCGCTGCTCGGCGGGCCAGATGTGCTCTTCCAGCCACTCCTTGAGTGGCAGATCGTCGGACATCCCCTTGAACAGGTTCATCGCCGCGTGGGTATGGGCGTTGATCAAGCCCGGTATCGCGACGTGGGAAGCCGCCTCGACGGCGGTGACCGCCGGAAAGCGCCGCGCGGCCTCCTCGCGGGGTAGAATCGCGACGATCTTGCCGTCACGCACGGCGATGGAATGACCTTCCAGTACCGTGCCGTCAGGTTCGACCGGAATGATCCAGCGTGGAGCGAGCAAGGCGTCAATCTGTTCCATGGTTAGCGACCGGTCGGGTTCAGGGTTCAAGTTTCGGGATTGGGAAAATAAACGCTTTGCACCATGCAAAATTTCGCTTCGCACGCGCGAGGCATGATACTGGGGGTGCTTCGAGTCCGCCACACGCGGATGATGATCCGCCCGGAGGCACCATGAATCATCGCCCCGCTGAATTTCTCGACGGCGTCCGCCCGATTGCCTGGGACGCGCAGGCGGGCCGTCTGCGCCTGCTCGACCAGCGGTTATTGCCGGCGCGGGTCGAGTGGCTTGCGGTGGGCGACTGCGCGGCGACCGCCGACGCGATACGCGACATGGTGGTGCGCGGCGCGCCGGCGATCGGGATCACGGCGGCCTACGGTGTCGCGCTCGCGGCCCGCGATCGCTACCGGGCGAACGCGGGCACCTGGCGCGAGGCGATCGAGGACGATCTCTCGCGGCTGGCCGCGGCGCGACCGACCGCAGTCAATCTGGTCTGGGCGGTGGCCCACATGCGTGGCCTGTGCGCAGGTATCGACGGCGATCCCTTCCCGCTGTTGGTCGCCGAGGCCGAACGCCTGCACGCCGCCGACATCGCGGCCAATCGGCGCATGGGCGCGCTGGGTGCGGAACTCATCGAATCCCGCTGCGCGGTGCTGACCCACTGCAACGCCGGCGCGCTCGCCACCGGCGGCTACGGCACCGCGCTCGGCGTGGTGCGCAGCCTGTGGTCGGCGGGGCGACTCGAACGAGTCTACGCCGACGAGACCCGGCCGTGGCTGCAAGGCGCGCGGTTGACCGCATGGGAACTGGTCGAGGAGGGGATCCCGGTGAGCCTGATCGCCGACGGCGCGGCGGGCTGGGCGATGCGCTCGGGCAAGGTCGAGTGGGTGATCGTCGGCGCCGATCGGATCGCCGCCAACGGCGACGTCGCCAACAAGATCGGCACCTGCGCGGTAGCCGCGTGCGCGCGCCGCTTCGGGGTCCGTTTCATGGTCGCGGCGCCGACCTCGACCATCGATCGGGATTGCCCCACCGGTGAGGCGATTCCGATCGAAAATCGCAATCCGGAGGAGTTGCTCCGATTCGGTACGACCCGCACCGCGGCGCCGGGCGCCGAGGCCTGGAACCCGGTGTTCGACGTGACCCCCGCCGATCTGGTCGACGCCATCGTTACCGAACGCGGCGTGGTGCGCGCCCCGGACACGGCGTGCATCGGTCGCCTGTTCACGTGAATTGCGAGAGATGCGGGGCGCCAATCCTGCTTGCCTTCATCGCCGGCAGCGGCTATGGCCAGGTGCGCGAAAACGGGATCGCGGTGATTCCCGCGGGCGCACTCGGTCCGTGAGCGGGGATCGTTGAGGACGAAAATTCGCGCGCCCGTAGGTGGGGGTGGTGGGCGCTACGGATGCAAGCCCGAACGAACGGTGAAGTGTTCAGCCCTGAAGCATGAATCTTGAAGCTCAATGGTAGCAAGGGTTTGCGAGGTCTGTATAAAAATGGGCGTCGCAAATGCAGGGGTAGACAATCATGGCGCGGTTTGACAGGAT
>Ga0114931_10002278_pt1 | contig 24448 bp, 23 predicted proteins | sample 2SBtaG_FD_89579 | JGI IMG/M metagenome (GOLD analysis project Ga0114931, IMG submission 89579) | Deep subsurface microbial communities from Kolumbo volcano to uncover new lineages of life (NeLLi) - 2SBTROV14_V59a metaG | ecosystem: Environmental > Aquatic > Marine > Volcanic | place: Kolumbo... | reverse complement strand
GCCCGAGTTCGCCCCGGCCAGGTTCACGCCGTCGATGTCCTCGAAGTTGTAGGTGTAGCTCGCGCTGACCCAGCCCCCGATCTCGAGCGTGTCCAGGAACGAGGCCAGGCCACTGGAGGCCTCGACGTCGGTCTGGACGCGGTCGATCACGACCTGCTGGGTTTCGAGGCGGCTGTTTGCCGCCGTGAGCTGATCGTTGGCCGACTCGAGCTTGTCCTCGAGCTGGTTCAGGCGCGCCTCCATGGCGCGGAGCTGCGCTTCGACGTCGGTCGTCGAAGCCATGGCGCTCATCGGACCCGCGAACATCGCGAGGGCGATGAGGCAGACGGAAAGTCGAATCATCCGGGTAGCCTCCTTGTTGAGTCCCGCTGGGCATAGAGCAAGCGCCGTGCCGAGTCCGACCTGTGCCGCGGCCAGCCCATGCGGGCCTTCCTTGTATCGATTGGAAGGGAATCCGGGAGCCGGGATGCCCGCTTGGGAGGCGCGCGTGCCGGTCATTCGGGCACGCCCCCTCCGACGCACGACCACGGGCAAGCCCCCCGCATTCCCTTCCGCATCGCCCGAGCAGAACCGGCCCGGGACGAGACGTTTAGGCGCCGTCCCCGGAATGGTCGAGCCACGAACCCTGTTCTTCGAGAAAACGGATCGTCCGCCGGAAGTGGTCGCAATTCCCCGCGGCGTACCGTGTTTGCAGGTTCGCGAGATCTTCGATCCGGTCGATGTCGAAACCGGTCGCAAGCACCTCGCAGCGCAACCCGGCGGCGCGCGCGCGCGCGAGCGTGTCGTCGAGCACCGACGCGGTCGACATCGGGTGATCGAACAGACCGGGCGCCGGCTCGGCGAGACCCACCAGGTTGTAGCCACCGTCGAGGTCGGGACAGACGACGAGCCCGGCGCGCCCGAGCGCCTCGCACGCCGCGCGCACCGTCTCGCCTTCCATCGCGGGCGAGTCGCTGCCGCGCAACAACACCGGCGAAAGGCCCGCGGCGAACGCGTCCTGGGCGGCGGCCTCCATGCGTTGCGACAGATCGCGCCCGCGTTGTGCCACCACGCGGAAGCCCGTGGGCACGCGCGTCTGGAACCCGGCCACCGCTTCCGGCGGATCGATTGCCAGGATCGGCACGAGCCCGTTGTCGCGCGCGTACGTGGTGCTCGCTTCGAGCACGTCCTCCAGCATCGCGGCGTAGAACGCGGCGGCGAGCTCGGGCGTGAACGGCGGACTGAGCCGGGTCTTCACCCTGCCAGGGACCGGGTCCTTTGCGAAGACGACCAGCGCGCCGCGATCCCGCTTCATGCGTCCGCGGTCGCGCCGGGTTCCGAGAGGGTGGCGTGGGTGCCGTCCACGCGCACCCGGGTGCCGGGGATCGCCCGGGACGCCTTCACGTAGCCGAGCCCGATCGCGCCGTGCCGCGGATGGCGCAATGCGCTCGTCACCTCGCCCACCTTCTTGCCCTCCACCGAGAGGGCACTGCCCGGGGGCGGCACCGCGTCGTCTTCGAAGGCGAGGGAGACCAGCAGGCTGGAGACGCGCCCGCGGCTGCGCATGCGCGCCACGACCTCCTGCCCCGCATAACATCCCTTGGTGGTCGAGATCGCGCGTTCGAGGCGGGCCTCGGCCGGGAGCACCGTCTGGTCGAGCTCGCGGCCGTACCACGGCACGCCGGCCGCGACGCGCCGCTGCTCGAAGGCCTCGGCATTCTCGGGCGCGACGCCCGGGGCCGCGAGCAGGGTGCCCTCCAGCGCGTCTGCCGACGCGGCCGGCACCCGGAGCTGCACGCCGGCGGCCGAGACGAGCCCGTGCGGCGCCAGCACCGCGCTCCCGCCCGCGAACGGGACCCGGACCAACGCAGCGTCGGGCGGCGCGCCCAGTGCGGCCACGACGGCGTCCCAGGCGCCCTCGCCCTCGAGGCTGAAGCGGGCGCTTCCAGCGCTCGTGTCGGTGAGCGCCACGTCGTCGGCGATGACCAGGCGTTCGAGGTGGTCGCACAGCGGCCCGGCGGCGGCGCGTTCGCAATCGAGGTGCACGCGATCCTCGAACATCCACAGCCAGGCGTCGGCCACGATCCGCCCCTGGTGCGTCAGCGCGAGACACGGCGCGACCGCGCCGACCGCCAGCGCAGCCACATCCTGCGTCACCATGCCGTCGAGCCAGCGAATGCGCTCGCTTCCGGTCACGTCGATGCCGCCGCGGCCCGCGAGCCGTGTCAGGGTGCATCCGCTCATCGCCGGCCCTCCTCGCGCGCGGTCTGCACGCGCTCGATGCGCGCGCCGTCGCCGCCGGTCTCGGCCGCGACCCGGCGCGCGAGCCCCAGCCGCTCGACCTGGCCCCGCAAGCTGCCGATCCAGTCGTCGAAACGGGCACGCGCGACCTCGAGGTCGTGCTCGTTGTCGATGTCGATCGCGCACCCTCCGAGGTCCATCACGACGAGGCGGAAGCGCGCCCGCAGCAGGCTCGAACACGCCCGGTCGATCTTGGCGAGCGGGATCCACTGCTGGACCCGGTCCGCGACGCCGCGCAGGCCGACACGGTCGAGGAGCAGGGCCAGGTGCATCAGACCGTAGTAGAAGACCATTCGCGCGCCGCCTCCCTCGTTGATGAGGATGCGCCAGGCGAGGCCCAGCATCTGCCCGAGCTGCTTCTGGTAGCGATGCTCGTACATGTCCTCCACCGCCTGGCGGTTGCCGAGCCGCCCCGGGCGCACCAGATGCAGGTTGTTCTGGCGCACGCGGCCCTCCGCGGTGTGGAAGTAGGCCATCTCGATGCCGGGCCGGCCGCGGTCGCCGTAGAACGGGGTCATCGACTGCTCGGTCGAGAGGCCGAGCACGTAGTCGGCATCCAGCTCGGCGGCCGCGGCCAGGAAGGCCGAGAGCTCCTCCGGCACGACGAAGGGCAGGTCGGCCGACAGGTAGAGGACGCGCATGTCGCGCTCCCGGTCGTCCACCGGGTCGCGTCCTGCGGGGCCGGCCCCCGGCAGCATCCGGCGGTAGGTCTGCCACGCGTTCGAGAGCAGGTTCGCGTACTGGGGAACGATGAACAGCGGCTTCGTCAGCCGGGACCGGACGTCCTCGCGGGTCAGGACCTCCTCGAGGCGCTCGGCGTTGCCGACGACCCAGACCTCGGGGACCTCGGGGACGCGCTGGAGCGCCAGCACGGCCCGCGCCACCATCGGCTGCCCCGCAACCTCGAGGTACACCTTGCTCTCGCCGTGGATGGCCTTCGCGGCCTTGCCATCTCCGGCGGCGACGATGGCGGGAACCTGGATCACCGTGGCCTCGGGTTGCATTCGTTGCCGTGGACCCCGGCGCGCGCGGTCCGGCCCCGGTCCGGGGCGCCTGCCAGGGTAACCGACTCGGCGCCGACGGGATCGCGTGCGATACTCGCGTGCCCGCGCCGGAGATCCGCCATCCCCACCCGCCGCCCCGCAGGACCCGGCGACCGATTGCGCCGCCTGGGCGACCGATTGCGCCGCCTGGGCGACCGATTGCGCCGCCTGGGCGACGCGGTGACCTGGAGCAGCCTCTGGGTCGCCGCGGCCGCGGTGGCGCTGACGGGCGCCGCCGGCGCCACCCTGGGCGCCGGCGCCCCGCTCCCGGTCCTGGTGCTCACGGCCGCGGGGACCTTGGTCGTCTACACCGTCGACCGGCTGCGCGACGTCGAGCGGGACCTGGCGACGGCGCCCGAACGAAGCGCCTTCATCCGCCGGCACGAGACGGGGCTGCGCGTGCAGACGGGCGTGGCCGGCGCGGTCGCGGCCTGGGCCGGGTGGCGCGCCGGCCTGGCCGTGGTCGCCGTCGCGGGCGCGGTCGCGGTCCTGGGCCTCCTCCACCGGCGCTTGAAGCGCTTTGCCTGGATCAAGCCCGTGTACCTGACGCTCGCGTGGACCGCGGTCTGCGTGGGGCTCCCGGCGGCGGCCACGCGCTCCACGCTGGGTCTTTGGCCCGTGGTCTGCGTGGTCGGGGCGACGGTACAGGCCAACGTCGCACTCTCGAACCTGCGAGACGACGAGGGCCTGGCGCACCGGCTGGGCGGGCGGCGGGTGCTGGCACTTGCCGCGGGCTTCCTGCTCGCTGCGCTGGGCATTGCGCTCTCGGCCGGAGCCAGCGTCCGCCCGCTGGCGGTCCTGCCGCTGGTGGCCCTGCCGACGGTGGTGTTCTACCGCCCCGGCGAGCGCTACGGCGCCCTGGTCGTGGACGGTGCGCTGCTGGCGGGCGGCGCCCTCGCGTGGGCCCTTGCGGCAGGGTAAGCTCCGCTCCCTTCCGGGGCCGTAGCTCAATTGGGAGAGCGCCGCGTTCGCAACGCGGAGGTTGGCGGTTCGATCCCGCTCGGCTCCACCAGCCTCCCCCTCCGGAGCCTGCGCCCCGGCGCGCCGTGTCAGTCCGCCACCACCACGCGGTTGCGCCCGGTGCGCTTCGCCGCGTAGAGGGCGTTGTCCGCGGCGCGCAGCAGCGCCTCGGTCCGCGCCCCGGCGGCGCCGAGCACGGCCCCGACCGAGACCGTGACCGACCCGGTGCCGTCGGCCAGCGTGTAGGTGCCCCCGCCGGCCCTGCGCACGCGCTCGGCGAGCAGGCGCAGCGCGCTCGCGTCCGTCAGGCCGGGGCAGAGCACCAGGAACTCGTCGCCCCCGGGCCGCGCGGCGGTGTCCTGGATGCGGAGCACGCCGGCCAGGGTCCGCGCGAAGCGCTTCAGCAGTTCGTCGCCGGCCACGTGCCCGAGCGAATCGTTCAGCGCCTTGAAGCCGTCGAGGTCGATGGACAGGAGCCCCACCGGCTCGCCGCGCTTCTCGACCGCGGCCAGGCGCTCGAGCAGGCAGCGCCGGTTCGGCAGGCCCGTGAGCTCGTCGTGCAGGGCCTGGCGTTGGAGCCGTTCTTCGAGCTCGACCTGCTGCCGGATGTCGCGCACCGTGTTCACGATGCCGTCGAGGTCGGTCCCGATCAGGTTGCGGCCGACGATCTCGCACCACAGGTAGTGGCCGTCCACGTGCCGGATGCGGTAGCGCCCGCGGTAGGAGGCGCCTTCCTTCGCGCGCAGCTCCATCGAGGTCCGCGTGGCCGCGGCGAGATCGTCCGGGTGGATCAGGTCCGACGTCCGGAGGCGCAGGAACTGCGTCTCGCCGTAGCCCAGCACCGCTTCCACGGACGGACTCACGAAGACGATCCGGCGGTCCTCGCCGTGGATGAAGACGAACTCGTCGACCAGGTAGCGCAGCGCTTCTTCGGCGAGCGAGCGTCCGCTCCGGGTTCGGGGTCGGTCCATCGGCAGCATCTCCAGCAGTGGAACGGGGTGTGTCCGCTTCGGCTCGCCGGGCCGGCGCCTTGACCGCGGTTCCGTGAGCGCGGGTTCGCCGGTACCGGGGTCCCGCCTGCTACCCTGGGCGCTCGCGCGAGGGGATGCGGACAGGTGTGGATCGACCGGATGAAGCAGGTCCTGGCGCGCGAGGCGAAGGCGTTCCTGTCCCGCCGCGGTCTGCGGCTGACGCTCGATCGCGACGACGACTGGGAGCCCACGCTGGACCTCTTCCGGCTGGTCGTGGACGCGGCCTTCGGCCCGGAGGGGCCGGCCCGGATCGTCCAGATCGGGGCCAACGACGGCATCACCAACGACCCGATCCGGCCGCTGCTCGCCGGCGGCCACGGGCGCGCGGTGCTGGTGGAGCCCCTTCCGGAGCCGTATGCGTGCCTGGCGGAGCGTTGGGCGGCGTCCGAGCGCGTGACCACGCTCCACGCCGCCGTCGCGGCGCGGGACGGGGAGCAGGACTTCTACGTGGTCGAGTGCCCCGACCCGGCCGATGCGCTGCGCTTCTCGCGGCTCGCCTCCTTCGACCGCAGCGTCGTCGAGAAGAACCTCCCGACCATCGGCCGCCGCGGCCGGATCCGCCGCCGCCCGGTGCGCACGGTGTCCCCGGCGACGGTGCTGGCCGAGGGCGGACTCGACGGGGCCGACCTGCTGCAGGTGGACACCGAGGGCTTCGACGCCCAGGTCGTAGGCTTCTTCCTCGACGCGGGGCATCGTCCGCGGCTGATCCACTTCGAGCACCAGCACCTCTCGCGGGCCGCCGACCAGGCGCTCCGGGAACGGCTGGCGGGGCTGGGCTACCGGCTCGCGCGCCACGGCCGCGACACCGCGGCGCTGCTGGACGACGCATCCGGGTAGCGGCAGCGGGCCACTGTGCGCTTGACGCCACCGGGGCCGGCGCACAGGATGGGGCCATGGCCATTCATGTGAAACGCATCCTCGTGCCGATCGACTTCTCGGACCACGCGGCGCCCGTGCTCGAGTGGGCCACGCACCTGGCCAAGACGCACGACGCCGAACTCACCCTGCTCCATGCCTACCATCTGCCGGTCGAGTTCCAGCAGATCGAGGGCACCTACCTCCCGCAGGACTTCTGGGAGAGCGTCAAGGGAGAGGCCGAACAGAACCTCGAGCGGCATGCGACGGAGTTGCGCAGAGCCGGGGTGGACGTGAAGGTGCTGGTGCGGGAGGGGTACCCGGCCACCGTGATCGAGGACGAGGCGATCGAACTGGGCGCCGACCTGGTCGTGATCGGTACCCACGGCCTGTCCGGCCTCAAGCACATGCTCTTGGGCTCGGTCGCCGAGCGCGTGGTCCAGAAGTCGCCATGCCCGGTCCTGACCGTGAAGATCCCGGACTGACGCCCGGCGCCGCGGGAACGCTTCAGCGATCCCCGGACCGGCGGCCCAGTACGCCCGCGGGATGGCGCGCATGATAGGCGGCGCGGTCGAAGCCGGCGGCCTCTTCGAGCGCGGCCGAGAGCGCGCCCAGCACCAGGACCTGCGCGGCCACGCTCGCGCGCGGCGCCAGCCCGAGGCCTCCGCCCTCTTCGCGGACGCCGGCCTCGAGCACGACGTCGGCGTGTGCGGCCAACGTCGAACCCGTGTCCGCGGTCACCACGAGGATGCGCGCACCGAGCGCCGCGACCGCTTCGACGGCGGCAACGAGTTCGGTCTCGCCGCTGTTAGAGATCGCGATGACGACGTCGCCCGCGACCACCTGCCCGGCGCTGCCGTGCGTGGCCTCGGTGCCGTGCAGGAAGGTAGCCGGTGTTCCGGTGGACGAGAGAACGGACGCGGCGTAGTGCGCGACGTGTTCGGGCTTTCCGATGCCGGTGACGTGCACGCGCGCACCCGCGGCGCGGGCGGCCCGAACCATCGCGACCGCGGCCGCGAGCGCCTCGGCGTCGAGGCGATCGGCGAGCGCGGCCAGTTCCTCCACGCCGACGCGGAACGCCTCGATTGCGGCGCTGCCCGGATCCTTCACGCGTCGCTCCCGGCCACGGCGGCGCGCTCGGGCGTCACCCATGTGGCCACCATCCGGTCCGACGCGAGCTGCAGCACCGCGTCGAAGGAGGCGTCGAAGCCCGCGGCGTCCGCGGGTGCGAGCGCGGGCGTGCCCTCGGCCACCGCGTCGCTCGAGATCACGCCGCGGCGCAGCAGTGCGCGCTTCAGACACGCGATCGTGCGCTTGCCCTGCGTCTGCCGCGTGGCCGCGCGAAACGCATCGAGAACGTGACGGACCTCGTCCATCCGTTCCTCGTCGCCGGCGCGACAGACCTGCCACGCACGCGCCCATTCGCGTGGCAGCGCGTTCGCGGGGCCGGCGACCACGCCGACGGGCAGCGCTCCGCGCATCCGCCACTTCTGCCAGTGTTCGCGCGCGGCCCCGAGCGGGCCGGGCCGCGGCCGGAAGATCTCGAAGATCAGCATCGCGTTGCCGACGTAGATGCCGAACTCTCCGCGCTCGCGGAAGTTGTCGGCCGCGCGGGTGTAGTTGCCCAGCACCTTCAGGGAGGCGCTGACCTTGATGCCGCGCACGAAGTCGAGGCGCGACATCGCCTTCACCTGGCGGGTGCGGATGTGCGGGATCGCGGGGTCTACGGCGATGTCGGCGTTGTCGTAGAGGTACACCGGAATGCGCCGGGGAGAGGCGTCGAGCAGGTCGGCGACGTCGCGCGTGACGAAGCGGACCGGGTCCGCGAGACCGCGGATCGACAGCGGCGCCAGCACCGCGGCGTCGGCCCCGGCCCCGATCGCGGCAGCCAGGTTCTCGAGCGTCTCGTCGGGCGAGTGCGCGGTGACCCCGGCCCACGCCTCGACCGGGCGGCCGGAGGTGAGGCGCGCGTTCACCTTGGCGACCTCTTCGGCGCACAGCTGCACGACGCGGCGCTGCACCCGGGGCGCGACGCGGTCCCATTCGCCGGTCGTTCCGGCGGCGAAGACGACGTCGGCGCCGAAGCCGTCCTGGACCACGAAGCGGACCACGGCCCGCTGGTCGTCCTCCTGCAACTCGCCCGCGGGCGAGAGCACCGTGATGACCGGGACCGAGAGCCCGGGGCAGGGACGCGTGTCTTCGACGCTGCGCATGGGGCCGAAGGCTAGGGGCGATGACGCCCCGGCTCCACGGGCCGCCTCATCCGCTCCGGCGCTCGAGCCAGGCCGGTGCAAAGGCGCCGGCGTCCGGCGTGATCGGGCGCGCGCCGGTCACCTCGAGCCGCGTCGGCGGCAGACCCGGCGCCTCGACCTCGATCCAGGCCGGGACGCGGACACCCTTGTCCGGCCCCATCGTCGGCCCGACCCGGTAGGTCACGCCGCCCGCGGCGTCGATCCGCACGACGACGAGGTCGTCCTGGTCGACCCAGAACGAGACGCCCGGGCGGCCGCCCAGCACGTAGCAGTCGTGCGCGCCGTCGTAGCCCATCGCGACCCGGCCCGGGTCGCCCCCGAGCTCACCGAGTTCGGCCAGCAAGCGGCTCCCGGTACGCGCCTGCCACACCCAGAAGGGCGGCAGCAGCGGATGGGGCCGATCGAGGAGGACCCCGTCGCGCGCGCCCGAGAGGCCGCCGCTGCGGCGGAGCTGCCGCTCCTCGAAGCCGCGGCGGTGGCGCAGCCGCAGACGGGCGCGGCTGTCGGGCGACGCGAGCAGCGTGCCGCGGGCCAACGGCTCCTCGACCCCGGCCCGGCGCACCGTGACGTCGAGTTCGAGCGTCTGCGCGCGCCGCGCCACACGGTTGCCCTTGGCCGCAGCGCGCGCGATCGGGGCCGCTTCGGGGATGAAGGCCAGGGCCGGCGCCAACGCCACCAGGACGCCCAGGCCCGCCAGCAGCGCGCCGCGGAGCCGCCTGCGGTTCCGGTGCGAACCCGCGCTCACGCTCGAGTGGCGCCGATGCCGGCCGGCGCGCCCGCGTAGGCGGCCGCGGCGCCCAGCTCGGCCTCGATGCGGAGCAGCCGGTTGTACTTCGCGACCCGGTCGGTCCGGCACAGCGAGCCCGTCTTGATCTGCCCGGCCCCGGTCGCGACCGCGAGGTCGGCGATCGTGGTGTCCTCGGTCTCTCCGGAGCGGTGGGAAATCACCGCCGCGTAGCCGGCTTCGCGGGCCATCCCGACCGCGGACAGCGTCTCGGTCAGCGTCCCGATCTGGTTGACCTTGACCAGGACCGCGTTGGCCACGCCGCGCTCGATGCCCTGCGCCAGGATCGTCGGGTTCGTCACGAAGATGTCGTCGCCCACGAGTTGGAGGCTGCGGCCGAGGCGGTCGGTGAGGGCCTTCCAGCCGTCCCAGTCCGCCTCGTCCATCCCGTCCTCGATGGACAGGATCGGATAGCGCGCCGCCCAGTCCTCCCAGAAGCCCACCATCTCGTCGGGGTCGAGCTTGCGCCCCTCGCCGGCGAGGTCGTACACGCCGCCGTCGTAGAACTCGCTCGCGGCCGGATCGAGCGCGATGTGGATCTGCTCTCCGGGCCGGTAGCCGGCCTGCTCGATTGCGGCCAGCACCAGCTCGATCGCCTCCTCGTTGGTCGCGAGGTTCGGCGCGAAGCCGCCCTCGTCGCCGACGCCGGTCGCGTGGCCGCGCTCGCTGAGCACGCCCCGCAGCGTGTGGAAGACCTCGGACCCCCAGCGCAGCGCCTCGGCGAAGGTCGGCGCCCCGGTCGGCCAGATCATGAACTCCTGGAGATCGACCGTGTTGTCGGCGTGGGCGCCCCCGTTCAGCACGTTCATCATCGGCGCCGGCAGCAGGTGCGCGGCGTCGCCCCCGATCCAGCGGTAGAGCGGCAGGTGCGCCGCCGCCGCCGCCGCGTGGGCGGCCGCGAGCGAGACGCCGAGCATCGCGTTGGCGCCGAGGCGCGACTTCGTCGGCGTCCCGTCGAGTTCTAGCAGCACGCCGTCGAGCGCCGATTGTTCTTCCAATCCGCCCAGTTCCAGGTTTGCGACTGCGTTCGCAATCACGCCGTCCACGAAGTCCCGGGCCTTCGTGACGCCCTTGCCCCCGTAGCGGGCCGCGTCGCCGTCGCGCAGCTCGAGGGCCTCGCGGGCGCCGGTCGAGGCGCCGGACGGGACCGCGGCCTCGCCCACGTGACCGCCGCTGGTCGTGACCCGGACGGAGAGGGTGGGGTTGCCGCGCGAGTCCAGGATCTCGAGTGCCTGGACCTGCTGGATCGTGGTCGACATGGGTTCCTCGCGAGTCGCGCGCCCCGGCGTCGCGGACCGGCAGCGGCTGCCGGCCCGACCCGCGGGCGGGCGCGCAGGGTAGCAACTTGGCCCGCCTACTCCGGCCGCAACAGGGGCCCGGCCTCGGTCTCGATCCAGCGCGCGGCGACGCCGAACGCGGCCAGCACGTGCGCCGGAACGAGGACTTCGGACGGCGGCCCGACGGCCTCGACGCGGCCGTTCGCGAGCAGCGCCACGCGGTCCGCCATCGCCGCGGCCGCGGCCAGGTCGTGGGACACGAGGACCACGGTGCGCCCCTCCGCGGCCAGCGCGCGCAACAGGCTGCGCAGTTCGACCCGGCGCGCGAGGTCGAGGTGCGCGGCCGGTTCGTCGAGCAACAGCACCGGGGCCTCCTGCACCAGCGCGCGCGCGATCGCCACGAGCTGCCGCTCGCCGCCCGACAGCTCGAGCACCGACCGGGCGGCGAGGCCCGCGATCCCCAGGCGCTCGAGCGCCGCGGCCGCGAGCGAGCGGTCGGCCGCGGTCTCGAACCCGAGCCAGCCGAGGTAGGGCGCGCGGCCCATCAGCACCAGCTCGGTGACCGAATACGGAAACGGCACCGCGGTGTCCTGCGGAACGAGCGCGATCGCGCGCGCGATCTCGCGGCGGCTGCGGGCCGCGAGCGGGACCCCGTCCATGCACACCCGTCCGTGGTCGGGTGCGAGCAGACCCGCGGCGACGCGCAGCAGCGTGGTCTTGCCGGCGCCGTTGCGGCCGGCCAGCAACAGCACCTCGCCCGGGGCGCAGAGCAGATCGACGCCATCGAGGATGCGAGCCGCACCGAGCTGCACCGAGACCCGCTCGAGTGCGAGGCCGCTCATGCGATCCGCCGCGACGACCGCCGCAGCAGCCACAAGAAGAAGGGCCCACCCGCGAGCGCGGTGACCGCGCCGACCGGGAGATCGGGCCCGCCCGGAAACATCCGCGCGCCGGTGTCGCAGAGCACCAGGAAGGCCGCGCCCCCGAGCGCCGAGGCCGGCAGCAGCTGGCGGTGATCGGGGCCGAGCACGAGCCGCAGCAGGTGCGGCACGACCAGCCCGACGAAGCCGATCAGGCCGGCCACGGCCACCGCGGCCCCGACCATCAGCGACGCGCTGACCAGCAGCAGGCGCTTCACCCGTTCCGCATCGACGCCGAGGGCAGACGCGGTCTCCTCGCCGAGCGCGAGGAGATCGAGCGAGCGCGCCATCGGCACGGCACAGCCGAGGCCCACGGCCAGGAAGAGCACCACCCAGCCGGCGACGTCGGCGCGGGCGTCCGACACGCTGCCGATCAGCCACAGGAAGATCGACGCGCCTTCGGCGAAGCCCGACAGCGACGCGACGAACACGATGATGGCCGACGCGAACGCGTTGAAGACGACCCCGGTCAGCAGCAGCGTGTGGGACGAGAGCCGCCCGGCCGGCCCGACCACGGCCAGCAGCCCCAGGATCGTGGCGACGGCACCGACGAACGCGGCCGGCGGCACCGCCATGTAGCCCACCCCGAAGGAAGCGCCGAGCGACAGCACCGCGACCCCGGCGAGCGCGGCGCCGCCGGACACGCCGAGGATGTACGGGTCGGCGAGCGGATTGCGCAGGATCGCCTGGAAGAGCACGCCCGCGGTCGCGAGCGAGGCGCCGACCGCGGCGGCCAGCCCGACGCGCGGGATGCGAACGCGCCAGACGATGTCGGCCGCCGGCCCGTCCGCGTGGCCGGCGAGGGCCGACCAGACCTCCGAGGGCGAGAGCCCGCTTGGGCCGAGCGCCACGCCCGCGAACGCGGCCGCGGCGACCGCGGCCAGCAGCAGCGCCAGGTTCCGCGCGACGCGCGCCGGCGTCAGCGGCTTCACCGCGCGGTCTCCGGGACGTGCCGCAGACCGGCCGCCGTCTCGAAGCGGGCGCGCTCGCCGGGGCGGATCGCGTCTAGCAGCTCCAGCAACGCGCGGTCGAGCCACGGCCCCGGCAGCGTCATCTCGCGCTCCGCCACCGCGACGACGCGCCCGTCCGCGACGGCCGGGATCGAGGGCCACTGCCGCCAGAACGCGGCCGCCGACTGCGGATCGCGCGAGGTATCGACGAGCACGTCGGGCGCGGCCGCGATGAGCCACTCGCGCGAGGCCCGCGGCCAGCCGTCGCCCCGCTGCGCGCCCAGGTTGCGGGCGCCGACTGCGGCGAGCATGTCGTCGACGAAGGTGGCGGCGCCGGCCACGAAGAGCGGATCGCGCTGCAACACGACCACGGCTTCCACGCGCGGGAGGTGCGCGGTGTAGGCCGCGACCGCCGCGCGCAGCGCCCGCATCTGCGCCGCGCGCCGCGCCGCCTGCTCGGCGTGGCCCACCCGCGCCCCGAGCGCCTCGAGCGTCGCCACGACGTCGTCGAAACCCTTCGGGTCGAAGACCGCGACCGGGATGCCGAGCGCCGAGAGCCGCTCGCGGAAGCCGCGCTGTTCGGCACTCGGGACCACGACCACCAGGTCGGGCTCCAGCGCCAGGACGGCCTCGAGGCTCGGATCGAAGAGCCCGCCGACCCGGGGCAGGTCCGCGACCGCCTGCTGTTGCCGGGCCGAGAAGCTGTCGACTCCGACCAGCACGTCGCGGGCGCCGATGGCCAGCAGCATGGCCGTGAGCGATGGGTTCAGCGACACGACGCGCGCGACCGCCGTGCCCTCGCGCCCGGTCGGCGCGTCCCCGCGCTCGGCACCGCAGCCGACGAGCGCGAGCGCGATGCAGAGGAGCGCCGCGCGCACGGCGCATCGCCCGGCGCGCCGCGAGGCCCGGAGGGCGCGGCCGGCCGTGATGCCACCGGGACCCTGGCTGTACGCGACCCTGCCCATGGCCGCCGACGCTAGCGGACGGACGGGAATGACGGGGCCCGGGTGGTGCCCGGACCCCGTCGGGGCCCGCCGATTCTGCGGGTTCGGCTGACTCGGCCGGTTCGGCCGGGTCGGCCTAGTCCACCGAGAGCGTCGTGCGGCCCTTCAGCGTCAGGAACGGCCGCAGCTTCGCGAGGTTCGCGTCGCCGATGCCGCGCACCGCGCGCAGGTCCTCGACGTTGCGGAAGGCGCCGCGCTGCTCGCGCAGCGCCACGATCGCGCGTGCCCGGCTCTCGCCCACGCCGGGCAGCCGGGTCAGCTGCTCGACCGAGGCCGTGTTGACGTTCACGACGCCGGTGGGCGCGTCCGCGAGCGCCGGCACCGTGCCGACCGCGGCAAGCGCCAGTGCGAGGGCGAGGGCGCGCAGCACGGCACCCCCGTGTCGGAAGGAGTTCCGAACCATTGGAGAGACTCCGCGGGACCGCGGGGGGAGGGGGAGTGCGGGCCGTCAGCTCTCGCGTTCGGCCGCGTAGGCGGCGGCGCTCAGCAGCGCGTCCCTGGCCGGTCCGTCCGGGAACGGCGCGATTGCGGCACTGGCGCGTGCGACGTGTTCCAGCGCGCGGCGGTCGGTGTCCTCGATGCCGCGGTGCCGCCGGATGAGTTCGAGCACCGGCCCGACTTCCAGCTCGGAAAGCACGGCGTCGGGCGCGCGGAGGCCCTCGGCCTCGAGCTCGAGCGCGCGTTGGGAGGCCTGCTTGAGGACGCGGGCGATCTGCTCGCGCTCGGTCGTGTTGCAGCGCTTCAGCGTGAGCAGCAGCGGCAGGGTCACCTTGCCCTCGCGCAGGTCGGTGTACGGCGCCTTGCCGAGGACGTCGGCGCCGGCGGTGTAGTCGAGGGAGTCGTCGCGCAACTGGAACGCGATCCCGAGTTCGCGCCCGTACTCGGCGAGGCGCCGGCGTTCGGCCCGGGTCACGCCGCCCAGCACCGAGCCGATCTCGGCCGCGGACGCGATCAGCGCGGCGCTCTTGCGTTCGACGACGCCGTAGTAGTGGGCTTCGGTGACGTCGGGGTCGAAGCTCTTCTCGAGCTGCATCAGTTCGCCCTCGGCCATGCGCGCGATCGCGTCCGAGAAGATCTGCAGTACCTCGATGTCGCCGTCCTCGACGATCATGGCCGACGAGCGGGAGTAGAAGTAATCGCCGACCAGGACCGCGCGGCGGTTGCCCCAGATCGTGCGCGCCGCCGCCTGACCGCGGCGCGTGTCGGCGAGATCCACGACGTCGTCGTGCAGCAGCGTCGCGGTGTGGACGAGCTCGAGTGCGGCGGCGACCTGGACGCGACGCGGCCCGTCGTACCCGCACAGCTCCGAGGACAACATCACCAGGGCCGGGCGCAACCGCTTGCCGCCCGATGCGAGCACGTGCTCGCCGACGAGCAGGATCATCTGCTGACCGGACGGCAGCTGGTCGCGCATGGCCCGCTCCACCTGTTCCAGGTTGGGAGCGATGCGCCTCAGGGCCGCCCCGAGCGCGCCGGACGGAGCGGCAGGCGGAGACGACGATGCAGCGCCCGGCGGAGCCTCTTCGGTTTCCGACATCGAAGCCGAGCCTACCGTCGGTGGTGCGGTGTCAAAGGTCGACTGTCTGAAAATTGCTTATGAAACGGGGGGTTAACTGTTATTCACGGGGCCGTTGACGGCTTTTCGCAACCACTCGACCGCATCCGCCACCGAGGCGACTCCGATCGCCTCGGCCTCGCCCACGCGCCCGGCGGACGCGGCCGGGACCAGCACGCGGCGGAACCCGAGACGCGCGGCCTCGCGCAACCGCTGCTCGATGCGCGCGACGCGCCGCACCTCGCCGCCGAGGCCGATCTCGCCGCAGGCCGCGACATCGGCCGGGATGGGCAGGTCGAGGCGGCTCGAGACCATCGCCAACGCGACGGCCAGGTCGGCCGCGGTCTCTGCCACGCGCACCCCGCCGGTGACGTTCACGTAGACGTCCTGCGACAGCACGTCCACCGGGGTCCTCCGGTCGAGGACCGCGAGCAACAATGCGACCCGCTGGTCGTCGATGCCGAGACAGGTCCGGCGCGCGGTCCCGTAGCCCGCGGGCGCGAGCAGCGACTGCACCTCGATCAGCATCGGCCGGCTGCCCTCCATCGTCGGCACGATGCAGGAGCCGGGGGCTCCGGTGTGTCGCTCCGCGAGGAAGAGCTCGCTCGGGTTCTCGACGGCCAGGAGCCCGGCGTCGCCCATCGTGAACACCCCGACCTCGTGGGTCGAGCCGTATCGGTTCTTGGTCGCGCGCAACATCCGGAACGCGTGGCCGCGGTCGCCCTCGAAGCTGAGGACGACGTCGACCAGGTGTTCGAGCACACGGGGCCCGGCGAGCGTCCCCTCCTTGGTCACGTGGCCGACCAGGACGAGGGCGGTCCCGTTCGCCTTGGCGGTGGCCGAGAGCAGCGCCGCCGACTCTCTGACCTGGGCGACCGAACCGGGCGCGCTCTCGACCCGCTCGGTCTGCATCGTCTGGATCGAGTCGATCAGCACCGCGCGCGGTGCGGCCTCGCGCCACGGCGCCCCGAGTGCTTCGACCCGGGTCTCGGCGAGCGCGAGCAGGCTGGCCGGCACCGGGCCGAGCCGGGCAGCGCGCAGCCGAACCTGTTCGAGGCTCTCCTCGCCGGTCACGTAGAGGAGCGGATCGCCGGTCGACGCGATCGCGGCCGCGAGTTGGAGGCAGAGCGTGGACTTGCCGATCCCGGGCTCGCCGCCCAATAGCGTGACGCTTCCGGGCACGAGCCCGCCGCCGAGCACGCGATCGAGCTCCTCGAGGCCGGTCGCGACCCGGGGCGCGGCATCCATGTCGATGGCCCGGAGCGGGATCGCGCTCGCCCCCTTCACCACGGACGTCAGCGTTGCCGCGGGCCCGGGGCCGGCCGCCGACGCCGGCGACAGCAGGTCGCGGGGTGCGGCCGCGGCGGGGCCGGTGCCCGCGACCTGCTCTTCGACCAGGCTCTCCCAGGCACCGCAACCGGGGCAGCGCCCCAGCCAGCGCGGCTGCTGTGCGCCACACGCAGTGCAGCAGTAGATCGAACGCGCCTTCGCCATCCCACGATGCTGACCGATCGCTACCGACGGTGCCACGCGCCTCGGTCGCTCGCCTAACATCCACGGGGACGGCGTCCGCGGCCGGGGGCCGCGGCAGTCGCGACCGGGCCCGACGATCCGCGCGGTTTCCGCGAGCGTGGGCCGCGCCGGGAGGTGTCGTGCCGGTCCCGGCCGCCGTGCGCGCTGCGCGGGCGGGCGCGTGCGTTGACCCCGTGCGTCATCGCCCGGCCCGGCCCGCACCGCGTCGCGGGCACCCCGAGGACGCACGAGACCCGTTTGGGGGGCCTGAAACGCCCGCTGCGCTCGTTTCGGCCCGGACCCGCCGGAGCCGACACGCGTTCAGGGGCGGCGAGGGCCCCCCGCGGGGATTGACAGCGCGCGTCATCACATGGCAGGTATAGCCCTAGGTAACCGAAAAAATTGAGGTTTTCGTTTTCCATCGGCCCGGCGCCTCTCTATAGTCGCGCTGGAGGGGACCCGTGGGGGCGGGGTGCAGCCCGGCTGTGCCCGCCGTGGAGCGTGGGACCTCTCGGCGACGAAACGTGGACGGCTGGAGGAAGCAGGCGTCCGCCCACTCCAGGAGAAGATGATGCATGGAACCAAGGGCCTCCGGGCTCCGTTCGGCCGATGCGTGCGGATGTTGTCGATCCTCGCCATCGGCCTTGCCGTGGCGCTGCCCAGCTGGGCCGAGATCGAAGAGATCGTCGTCACGGCGACCAAGCGCGAAGAGAACGTCCAGGACATCCCGATCGCGGTCACCGCGCTCAGCGACGTCCAGCTCGAACGCGCCGGCGTGAAGGACCTCCGCGACCTCGCGCAGATCTCGCCTAGCTTCAACATGAACACCTCGCAGACCGAGTCGCAGGGCGCGACGATGCGCATCCGCGGCGTCGGCACCACCGGAAACAACATCGGCCTCGAGAGCGCGGTCGGCGTGTTCCTCGACGGCGTCTACCTGAGCCGGCCCGGAATCGCGCTGGGCGACCTGCTCGACGTCGAGCGGCTCGAGGTGTTGCGCGGTCCGCAGGGGACCCTGTTCGGGCGCAACACCAGCGCGGGGGCGCTCTCGGTCGTCACGAAGAAGCCCAACCTCGAAGAACAGGAGTACTGGGTCAACGCGACCGTGGGCAACTACGACGCCTACAACGTCCAGGCGGGCGCGAGCTTCCCGTTGATCGCGGACCAGCTCGGGCTGCGCGTGAGCGGCGCCTATCGGAAGCAGGACGGATTCGCGACCAGCACCACCGGCGGCGAGAGCTACAACCGCGACCGCTTCCTGCTGCGCGGCCAGCTCTACTGGACGCCGAACGAGGACCTGAGCGTGCGCTTCATCGCCGACTACTCGGCGGCGGACGAGAACTGCTGCGACGGCGGCCAGGTCCAAGAGACCACGCTGCTCTCGCTCTACCCGCTCGCGGGACTTCCGGCCAACGGCGGGAACCCCAATTCGGGCAGCGGCGCGTTCACGGCCCGCAAGACCAACAGCAACGACGAGTTCCGCAACGACTTCGACCAGTGGGGCGTCTCGGTCGAGGTCAACTACGCGCTGACCGACGACATCACGGTCACCTACATCGGGTCCTACCGGGACTTCCACGCGACGTCGTTCCAGGACGACTTCACCGGCCTCGACGTCTACTCGGTTCCGGACTCGTTCGACGACATCAAGTCGACGACGCACGAACTCCGGATCCAGGGCGTGTCCGACCGGATCGACTGGATGGCCGGCTTCTACTGGGGCAGGGAGAAGATCGAGGAGAAGGCGACCCTCACGCTCCAGAGCGACTACCAGCGCTACATCGACGTGCCGGCATGGTTCGGCGGGATCCTGGCCTTCGTGCCGCCGGCGGCCCTCGGGATCGCGGACGTGAACCAGGCGTTCGAGTTCGCGGGCAACGTCGACGCAGCCGGCTCGTTCGCGACGAACGACTTCAGGCAGGACGGGCGCTCGTGGTCGCTGTTCACGCACAACACGATCCACGTGACCGACACGGTCGACGTCGTGCTCGGCGCGCGTTGGATCGACGAGTCGAAGGACGGCAAGTTCGACCAGATCGCAGCGAGCTCGCCGGCCTGTCTGAACACGATCGCGAACACCGCGGCGTCGCTTCTCAACGGCACGCCGCTGGCGGGCTTGGCGATCGGCTTCGCGTGCTTCCCGTTCGCGACGCAGGCCGACGTGCCCGGGCTCTCGGGGATCGTCCCGCAGACCTTCGACAAGAGCTTCGACGACTCCGAGCTGACCTACACCGGCAAGATCGTCTGGGCCTTCCTGGAAGACGCCACGGCCTACGCCAGCTTCACGCACGGCTTCAAGGCCGGCGGCTTCAACCTCGATTCGACGGCCGCGATCGGCGGCGCAGACCCGCGGTTCAAGTCCGAGCTGGTCGACTCGATCGAGGTCGGCATGAAGTCGATATGGCTCGACGACACGCTGCGCGTGAACGCCTCGCTCTTCCAGATGGAGATGGAGGACTTCCAGGTCCTCGAGTTCACGGGCATCCAGTTCCAGACCTTCAACGTAGCCAAGGTGAAGAGCACGGGCGCCGAGATCGAGACCCTGTGGGCCCCGATCGAGGGCCTGACCATCAGCATGGGCGGCACGCTCGCGAACGCGCGCTACCCGGTCAGCTGCTCCGGCGGTCCCGTCGCACCGGCCCAGGTGCTCTCGCTCTGCGGCTTCCCGCTGACGAACGCGCCGAAGTGGGTGGGCTCGGTCGGCATCAACTGGGAGGACGAGGTTCCGGGCACGGACATGACGTACTTCGTGAACGCGTCCCTGCTGCACCAGAGCGATCGCCGCACCGGCACGCAGCCGCGCGACCCCACGAGCCTGGTCCTGAGTGCGGACGACATCCAGCAGGACAACTCGAAGGTCAACCTCCGGGTCGGTGTCACGGACGCCGAGGGCAAGTGGTCGGTCGAAGTGTGGGGCAACAACATCTTCGACCGGCAGACCAAGAACGTGACCTTCAACATTCCGCTGCGCGGAGTCAGTTCGCTGGGCTCTGCCGCGCGAGGCGTCTTCTACGAAGCGCCGCGCACGTATGGCCTGACCCTGCGCTGGAAGTACTGAGCGCGAGCGCAGTGTCGCCGCCCGAAAGCGGCGACCGGGACACGGGACCCGGGGTCGGCGAGCGCGTCGGCCCCGGGTTCTTCTTTCGGGCGGCTGCGGTGGCCCGGGCCGCTGGCGCACGCGATGGGCCCCGGGCTCCCGACCGGACTACCGTCCCCGGATGGGACGCCTCTACAGCTGGTACGAACGACGCATCTTCCCCCACTTCCTCGACCGCGCGATGAAGCAGATGGAGAAGCTCCGGCCGGGCGTGCTCGAGGCCGCGCACGGCGACGTGCTCGAGATCGGCTTCGGCACGGGGCTCAACCTGCGCCACTACCCCGAAGGCGTCGAACGGCTGTCCACGGTGGACCCGATGGATGCGGTGCCGGAGAAGGTGGCCGCCCGCATCGGTGCGGTGCCGTTCCCGGTCGACGTGCACCACCTTCCCGCGGACGGCGCGCTGCCGTTCGATTCCGGACGCTTCGACACCGCGGCCGTCACCTGGACGCTGTGCACGATCCCGGACCCGGTGGCCGCGCTCCGCGAGGTGCGCCGCGTGGTGAAGCCGGGTGCATCGCTGCTCTTCATCGAGCACGGCCGCAGCGACGAACCCGGTGTCGCCGCGTGGCAGGATCGGCTGAACCCGGTGCAGAACGTGATCGGTTGCGGCTGCAACCTGAACCGCCGGATCGATCGCATCATCCAGGACGCCGGCTTCGAACTTCCGACCCACGACTTCTTCGTGGGCGACGGGATGCCCCGGATCGTGGGTACGCTGTACCGCGGGGCCGCGACCGCGCCGTAGCCCCGGCCGCGGGCGGTCGGGCGCCCGTCAGCCGGATGTCCCATGGCCAGATGCCCGGTCGGCGGATGCCCGATAGGCGACCTCGCCCGCGATCCGGGTCTCGTCCACGCGGCCCTCGCCGTCCAGGACGACGAGGTCGGCGCGGGCACCCGGACGGAAGGTGCCGACCTCGGACGCGAGGCCCAGGACCTCGGCGGGCCGGAGCGTGACCGCCCGGATTGCCTCGAGGCCGCTCATCGCGCCGAACGCGATCGCGTTGCGGACCGCGCGATCGAGCGTCAGGTTGCTTCCGGCCAGCGTCCCATCCGCGAGGCGAAGGACCGTGCCGTCATCCCGCACGTCTCCGGCTCCGAGGCCCGTGTCAGCCGGGGCGCCCGCTGCGTCATCGGGTGCGTCATCGCCGGGGTCGCCGGGCTCGACGTTGTCCGTGATCAGGCACAGGCGATTGGCCTTGGCACGGGCCGCGAGCCGCATCACCGCCGGATCGACGTGCACCCCGTCGCAGATCAGGTCGCAGGTGAGGCGGTCGTCCGTGAGCGCGACGCCGGCGAGCCCGAGGGTGCGATGATGCAAGCCGCCCATCGCGTTGAACAGGTGCGTCACGTGGCGTGCGCCCGCGTCGATGGCTGCTTGCGCGTCCTCGGCCGGCGCGTGGGAGTGTCCGAGCGAGGGGACGATCCCCCGGCGCACGAGTTCGGCCAGCAACCCGGCGGCCCCGTCCGCCTCGGGTGCGAACGTGACCATCCGGACACGACCTTCCGCGCGGTCGAAGAGCTCGCGCCCCTCGTCGGCGTCATAGGGCCGGATCCCGGCTCGGGGCTGGGCGCCCGCGGCTTCCGGGCGGATCCACGGACCCTCGAGGTGCACGCCCAGGATGGCGGCCCCGGCCGCGCCATGGCCCGCGTCACAGGCTGCGGCCCAGGCCGAGACCTGCGTCATCAAGCGGTCGCTGGGCCAGGCCACCGTGGTGGGCAGGAAGCCGGTGACGCCGTGCGCAACCAGGCGCCGCGAGGCCGCGGAGAGTTCGGCCGGGGCCACCGCGGGGGCGCAGAAGATCAATCGGCCGTGGTAGTGGAGGTCCAGGAAGCCGGGCGCCAGGGTCCGGCCGCCGAGAGCGATCGCGAACGCATCCTCCGGGGGCGGAAGGTCGGGCCCGAACACCCCGCGGACGAAGCCGTCCTCCACCAGCAGGCTTCCCGGCGCCAGTGCCGGGGATTCCGGGTCGGCCAGCAATGCGTCGTGGAACCAGGACAGCGCCATCGGGGCATGATCGGCCTTCGGGGGCAGCCTCGCGAGGTGAAATCGACGCTCCGAGCGCGTAGGGAAACCGCCTCAAGGCTGCTGCTGCGGGGGCCGATGGTCCCTGCATGGCCGAGTTCGGCAAAGACGTGGAAGCGGACCTGCAGCTGATCGACGTCCGGCTCAAGCAGCTCAAGCTGGAGTACGAGCAGTACTTCCTGGGGACGCGCAAGCGGGAGCCGATGCAGACCCGGGCCGAGGTGCAGAAGTACGTGCAGCTGTACGCGCAGACGCCGATCAAAAACACCGGGTACCGCTTCAAGTTCAACAACCTGCGCTCGCGCTACTTCGCGTTTCGGCGGCACTGGGACGAGACGGTGCGCAAGATCGAAGAGGGGCGCTACGAGCGCCACTTGTTCCGCGCCGACCTGAAGGACCGGGAACGCAACGAGGCGAAGGACCGGAACACCGCGGCCGCCGAGCACCGCTCCGCGCTCGACGACAGCGGCGACCTGTTCGAGGCCTACGTGGCGGCGCGCCAGGCCACGGGGCAGGGCGCGAAGGGCGTGACGCGCGAGAAGCTGGACGCGATCCTGGCCCAGCAGGAGGCGCGCATCCGCAAGAAGTACGGCGCCCAGAAGGTCCGGTTCAAGGTGGTCGTGGAACACGGCAAGGCCAAGCTCAAGGCCACCGCGGAGCGGGAGCGGGGACGGAGCTAAGAAACCAAGAAACCAACAAACTCTCCGGCGGGCCAAGCCCGCCGGAGAGTTTGTTGGTTTCTTGGTTTCTTAGCTCCGTCCCCGCTCCCGCTCCCGCTTCCGGGTGCCGGCGGCAAAGAGGCCGGCCGTGCCCAGCAAGGCGAGCATCGTGGGCTCCGGCACGAAACCGATCGAGACCAGCGAGTAGTCGTGGTCGCCACCCTGCGTGAAGAAGTCGATCGCGCTGATGTTCGCGCCACCCGTGAAGGTCAGGAAGTGGCGACCTTCCGGATCGACCGTGTTCGCGACGAACATCTGCGTGGGCCCGCCGTCGAACGACCAGCGCGCCTCTTCGTCGACCGTGTCCTTGCCCGACGCGATCGTGAAGAGCTTGCTCACCAGGATCGACGTGATCGTGACCGGCTGGCTGAACGTGATCGTCAGGATCTCGTTGTCGCTGATCTCGGTGCGGTCCGTGTCGATGAAGCTGATGATGCCCATGCCATTCGCGGTCGCCGGCGTGGTCGGCGGCGCGGGGGGAGGGCCATTCACGGTGTTCGTGATCAACGAGAACCCCACGGTCGCGGTGGCCTCGACATCCACCCCGCTGCCCTCGATGTCGGGCACCGCGAACGTCGTGGTGGCGATCGGCGGGATCGCGATCATGCCGTTGGCTCCATCCCAGGCCCCGGTCGTGAAGTCGACCGTGGTGGCCAGGGCCGGCGCCGCGACGAGGACGAGAAACAGGGCAGACACGAGATGACGCATGGGGCGACTCCGCAAGTTCTGCCAGGTGCGTGGGCCCTGCCTGCGGAAAATGTCACCCCCGGGGGGAGGGCGGGGCTCGCGTTGCCGGCCCGTCCGGAAAGCGGACTGGCCCGACCCCGCGGAGGAGGCCGCGGCGCGCCGGCCTAGCGGTGCTCGGCGGCCGAGACCCGCGCGATCGCCTGGGAATACGCTTCCTGGTATTCCTGATAGGCCGCCTCGCCCTCCTCGGTCCCGCGCATCTCCTCGAGCTGGGCCCGGGCCCGCTCGGCCGCGACCTTGGCGCGGTCGAGATCGATCTCGTGGGCGAATTCGCAGCTGCCGACCATGACGGTCACGACGTCGTCGTGGACCTCGGCGAAACCCTTCGAGACCGCGGCGTAGAGGGTCTCGGTCCCGGTCTCGATCGCCATCTCGCCGGTCTGGAGCGCGGTCATGAAGACCTCGTGGCCGGGCAACACGCCGAACGCGCCCTCGGCTCCGGGCAGGACCACGGTCTCGACGCGCTCGTCGTAGGCCTGTCCTTCCGGCGTGACTACCGTCAATTCGATCGCCATCGGCTAGCCGGCCATGCTCTTGGCGTTCTCGCGGACATCCTCGATCGCGCCGGCCATGAAGAACGCCTGCTCCGGCAGGTCGTCGCATTTGCCGTCGAGGATGTCCTTGAACGACCGGACCGTGTCCTCGAGACGCACGTAGATGCCGGGCCGCCCCGTAAACTGCTCGGCCACGTGGAAGGGCTGCGAGAAGAAGCGCTCGATCTTGCGTGCGCGCGAGACCGTGAGCTTGTCCTCTTCGCTGAGCTCGTCCATGCCCAGGATCGCGATGATGTCCTGGAGGTCCTTGTACTTCTGCAGCGTCTGCTGGACCTGGCGCGCGACCTGGTAGTGCTCCTCGCCAACGACCTGGGGGTCGAGGATGCGGCTCGACGAATCGAGCGGGTCGACCGCGGGGTAGATGCCGAGCTCCGAGATGCGCCGCGAAAGCACCGTCTGTGCGTCGAGGTGGGAGAACGCGGTGGCCGGAGCCGGGTCGGTGAGGTCGTCGGCGGGCACGTAGATGGCCTGCACCGAGGTGATCGAACCCTTGTTGGTCGAGGTGATGCGCTCCTGCAGCTCGCCCATCTCGGTCGAGAGTGTGGGCTGGTAGCCGACCGCGGACGGGATGCGGCCGAGCAGCGCCGACACTTCCGAGCCGGCCTGGGTGAAGCGGAAGATGTTGTCGATGAAGAGGAGCACGTCCTTGCCTTCCTCGTCGCGGAAGTACTCGGCGCATGTCAGCGCCGAGAGCGCGACGCGGGCGCGGGCTCCCGGAGGCTCGTTCATCTGGCCGTAGATCAGGGCCGTCTTCTCGAGCACGGTGGTGCCGTCCGAGAGCTTCGACTCCTCCATCTCCTTCCAGAGGTCGTTGCCCTCGCGGGTGCGTTCTCCGACGCCGCCGAACACCGAGTAGCCCGAGTGCTCCTTCGCGATGTTCTG